>Ga0070690_100002340_pt1 | contig 10189 bp, 7 predicted proteins | sample KBSS33HmetaG_FD_64671 | JGI IMG/M metagenome (GOLD analysis project Ga0070690, IMG submission 64671) | Switchgrass rhizosphere microbial communities from Kellogg Biological Station, Michigan, USA - KBS S3-3H metaG | ecosystem: Host-associated > Plants > Roots > Rhizosphere ...
AATGCTCCGGTGATGATGGCGGCGGTCGAGGCGGTGAGGGCAGTTCCTTTGGCCAGGCCCAGGACGGTCGCGGATTTGACCAGGGCCGCCGGGACCGGTTGGATGGCGTGGGTGGCGATGGCGCCGGCGATGGTCTCCGTGCTTGAACGGATGCCGTGCCGGGAAAAGCGTTGGCGCAACTTTTCCAAAGCCCGTGAAATGCGGCGGCCGGCAGCGTTTTCGGTCGATCCCAGGGAAACGCCGACGTCGGTGAGACTCTTGTTTTCGAAGAATCGCAGCAGGATCGCCTGGCGATCTTTTTCGCCCAGGCGCGCCAGGGCTTCATCCAACAACGGTGAGATCTGCTCCCACGCTTCGTCAGTTCCGGCGGTGAGGTCGGTTCGCATCTGGGCCTCCTGTTCGCGTCGACGTCGACGGCTGCGGTCACGCAGGTCGGCGAGGATCACGAAACGCGTGGTTTTGAAAAGCCAGCCGGAAAGGTCGGTTTTCCCGGAAAGATGCGGCGCCTTCCGGGCCAGGATCACGAACACGGCTTGCGTGATTTCTTCGGCCAGGTGCGGATCGCGTACCTGGCGCAGGGCAGTGGAATAGACAAAACCGGCCCGGCGTGAAACCAGTTCGCCAAAGGCTGCTTCTGAACCATTTGCTGCATATTCGCGCAGCAACGCCATGTCATCCAGCGCGTGCATCTGCCTATAGATTCCCGTTTGGGAAGAAATCGGACAATCTTTTTGAAAAATTTTCTCTGTCCCACGGGGGCGGTACGTTAAAAAGAGACGTGTTTGTTTTCCTGAATGGCAAATTCGTGCGTGAGAAAAAAGCGGTCGTGTCCGTCTTCGACCGCAGTTTTCTCTATGGCGATGGCTTATTCGAGACGATGCGCGTTTTCAACGGCCGGCCGTTTCGATGGGAACAGCATATGGTGCGGCTGCAACGCGGAGCGGCGTTCTTGAAGATCAACGTTCCGTTCAGCCCCGCACAGCTGAATCGATTTGCCGGGAGCCTGATCAAAAAAAATCGGATGCCGGATGCGCTCTTGCGGCTGACGTTGTCGCGCGGTGTCGGCGTTCGCGGGTATTCACCCAAAGGCGCGGACCGGCCGATCGTGGTCATGTCGTTGCACCCGGTCCCGCATCCCCCATCCCTTTCCCATCCGGGGGAAGAGGGTGTTCGTCGGGCGGACCGCGGCTGGAAACTGATCGCGTCGTCGTTCCGGTTGCCGTCGGGCGAACCATTGGCGCAGTTCAAGACGGGCAACAAACTGGCGCAGGTCATGGCGCGGGCGGAGGCCGACGCGGCCGGTGCGAATGAAGCATTGTTATCGAACACCGACGGTTTCGTGGTCGAAGGCGCCGCCAGCAACCTGTTCTGGGTTGAAGGAAAAACGGTCTGTACGCCGCCGTTGGTCGCCGGGATCCTGTCGGGCATCACGCGGGCGGTCGTGCTGGAGATCTGCCGGAAACGAGAGATCCCCGTGCGCGAAAAGAATATCGTTTGGCGAAGACTCCGCCGGGCTGATGGCGTCTTCCTTTCGCTTTCATCGTCCGGCATCGTTGAAGCGAGATCGCTGGATGGGAAAAAACTGAAGCGATCGCCGTTGGCGGGCCGGCTTGCCCGGGCCTACGACGAATTGCTGGTCAAGGAATCGCAGCGCTGAAAAAACTCGCGGACGAGCCGTCCGCGCTCCTATTTTCTTCCCGTGCACCTGGCCCATCTGCGACTTCGCGACTTCCGCAATTATGCGCGGTTGGATGTCGATTTTTCGCCCGGATTCCATCTGCTGCTGGGAGACAATGCGCAGGGCAAGACCAATATCCTGGAAGCGATCTACCTGATGGCGACCTTGCGATCGTTCCGCGGGGTTGGCAGCGCGCAGATGATCCGGCACGGGGCCAAAGGCTATTTCGTGGGCGGAAAACTGGTCGCGGCGGGGGAGCGGGAGATCAAGATGTTCTGGTCGACGGGTGAGCGGAACCTGTCGCTCGATGGTCATCCGGTGAAAAAACTTTCGGAATACTTCGGCGTGCTCCGTGCGGTGGTGTTCTGTACGGAAGACCTCCAATTGGTGAAAGGGGCGGCGCGATCGCGCCGGCGGTTCCTGGACCTGTTGCTGGCCCAGACCGACCCGGTCTATCTGCCGCTGCTGCAGCGTTACATGCGTGCCGTCCGCGCGCGGAACGCATTGCTCAAACAACGGTCCGCCGACGAAGCGTCGTTGGACAGCTTTTCGCAGGAGATGATCAAGCTCGGCAACCAGATCATCAAAGCCAGGGCCGAAGTGATCCCCCGGTTTTCTCCGCTGGCGCGACTCGCGTATCGCCGCATCTCGAACGATGCCGAGGAATTGCGCATCGAGTATCGTCCCAGCGTCAAAAACGATTTCGCGGTGGAACTGGCGCAATCGCGCGCGCGGGAGCGGTCGTTCCGGGCGACGCTGGTGGGGCCGCATCGCGACGACCTGCAATTGCTGCTCAACGAACGGTCGGCGGCGCAATTCGGCAGCGAGGGACAGAAACGGACGCTGGCGATCGCCTTGAAGATGGCGCAGGCGGAATTCCTGGCGGGCCGGCACGGCAACGCCCCGGTGTTGCTGATCGACGACGTGATGGGGGAATTGGACGTGAAACGGCGCAGCGGTTTCCTGCCGTTGCTGGAGCAGGCGCGCAAGACCAGCGGGCAGGTGTTCATGACCGCGACGGAAGAGAACTGGCCGCGGGAACTGAGCAGGGATCTGCAGAAATGGACCGTGAAAGCGGGCTCGCTGCACAAAACGTCCAACATCGAACATTGAACGCCGGATCGAATGTCGCGGTTTGGTAGGGACGGCGCGCTGCGCCGTCCGCGCCGCGGCAGAGCGGCGCAATCCCGTACGTCGAGTGCCCGGGTAATGCCCAATTCCGCCCGCCCGACGCGGACGGTGACACCGCAGCGCGGTGTCCCTACCGATCTTACCCATCAGGACTTCGATGTTGGACGTTCGATGTTTTCTTATTAATCTTTTGCCATGCGAATTTTGTCAGGCATCCAGCCTTCCGGTGCGTTGCATCTCGGGAATTATTTCGGGATGATGCGCCCGGCGATCGAATTGCAGGACCAGGGCGAGGCGTTTTATTTCATCGCGGATTATCATTCCATGACGTCGCTGTTCGACGCCGCGGAACGGCGCCGGAATACGATGGACGTGGCGTTGGATTTCCTGGCCTGTGGGCTGGACCCGAAGAAGGCGGTCTTTTTCAAGCAATCGGATGTTCCGGAAGTGACGGAACTGGCCTGGCTGCTGACCACCCTGGCGCCGATGGCGATGCTGGAGAACTGCCACAGCTACAAGGACAAGCTCGCCAAGGGGCTTGCGCCGAATCACGGGATCTTCGCCTACCCCGTGTTGATGGCGGCCGACATATTGATCTACGATTCGAACATCGTGCCGGTCGGCAAAGATCAAAAGCAGCACGTCGAAGTGACGCGCGACATCGCGATCAAGTTCAACAACACCTACGGCGAAACGTTCGTCATTCCCAAAGAACAGATCCGCGAGGGCACGGCGGCTGTGCCGGGCACGGACGGCGACAAGATGTCGAAGAGCTACGGCAACACGATCGAGATCTTCGGCGACGAGAAGGCGATCCGCAAAAAGATCATGGGGATCACGATGGACAGCCGGACGCCGCAGGAACCGAAGCCGGACGCGGACAAGAACCTGGCGGTGCAGTTGCTCAAGCTGGTGGCGCCCGCCGCCGGCAAAGAGTTCGAAGAACGCCTGCGCGCGGGCGGGCTGGGTTATGGCGACCTGAAAAAAGCGTTGTTCGAGAACTATTGGAATTATTTCGCAGAAGCGCGGAAGAAACGCGCTGAACTGGTGGCGAATCCGGATCACGTGAACAAGATCCTCGCGGATGGGGCGGTCAAAGCCCGGACGCTGGCGCAGAAGGTATTGAAGCGGGCGCGAAAGAATTGCGGGCTGGAATAAACGGCGCCCGCCATCACGATCCCTTTGCGGAAGACGATTGATTTACGCAAATGAATTCCCCGGAGCCACGTCCTCGCCCCGGTCCTGAAAACGGACGCGCGCGATTGCTGGTCCTGTTGACCGCGCTGGTGGCGGTGGCGGTCAATTGCTATCCCGTGATCTTTTGTGGGCGCAGCTTTGTCTCGCCGGTGCAAGGCGGGATGGCGATGGTCTACGATCGATGGCCGCCATTGCCCGGGATGTCGCCGGCCGAAACGATGCAGCCGGCCCACGGCAGCGATGTGGCGGCGACCCTCATCTGGGGTGTGCCGGCCGGTTTTATCGAATCCCGCGCTTTGCTGGAACACGGGGAGTTGCCCTTGTGGAACCGTTATAGTCATGCAGGCGACACGCTCATCGGCCAGGCCGTCTCGATGCTCGGGGATCCGTTGCAGTGGATCGTCATCGCGGGACGCGGCTCGGCGTGGGCCTGGGATATCAAATTCCTCGTCGCTAAATTTTTGTTCAGCGCCGGTTTCGGTTTTCTCATCCTGCGGTTGTCCGGAAATCGCGGTCTTTCATGGATCAGCGCCGCATTGGCGGCGTACAGCGGCCCCTTCTTCTATATCAACAATCATCCGGCGTTCTTTGTGTTCGCCTATGCGCCCTGGATCCTTCTTTCGGCGATCGGCATGCTGGACGTGCGATCTCCGAGGCCCATCCGCTGGAGCCTGGTGTGGTTGCTCGTCAACGTCGGTTGTTTTAACGCGGGCGACGTGGAAGCCGCCGTCGTCCTGATCACCGGGTTGAACGCCGCGGCCCTGGCGTTCGCCCTGTCACGATCGGGCCGGGCCGGATGGACGAGGACGATCGGCTGGATGGCGGTCCACACGGTGTTGTTCCTGGGATTGACGGCACCGTTCTGGATGTCGTTCCTGGGCACGCTTGAGGGCTCGTTTTCCATGCATCAGGACGTGCACGTCGACCAACTCCGGTTGTTCGCATTGGGCGGTGTCTTCGACGATCTTTTTTATGTCATCCTGTGCGATCCGAGAGCGTTCGGGATTGCACCGGGGACAAGCCTGTTGATCATGGCCGGCTGCGTTCTGTCGTGGTTGCGCTGGCGCCGGTTCCGTGACGATCGTTTTTTTTGGATCAACAGCGTCGTCATCGCGTTTTGTGTCATGTGCATCTTCGGCCTGGTGCCGGCGGCGGTCCTGGCACGGGTGCCGTTGTTGAACCGGGTCGGTCACCTGCACACGGACTTCTCCTATCTCCTGGCCGTCCATCTGATGATACAGGCCATGTACGGTTTCAAGAGCCTGGTGGAAGTCCGGGATTTTCGTCGGGCGGCGATCGATTGTCTTTGGGTCGCCCTGGTCTTTGCCGGCATCGTCAGCCTGTACAGTTTTGAACTGGTTGACCGGACGGTCGTGGTGCCCTGGTTGTATTTCGCCGCGGTGACGGCCGCGGCCTTTGGCGCGCCTTTGTTATTCGCCTACCTGAACCGTGGCGGCCGCAGGATATCGGTGGCCGGATGGGCGGGGATCGTGGCATTGGGATTCATCCCGCATTTCCGGTTCGCGTTTTATAGTTCCGGGGACGGCCGCCTGCTGATGCTGCCGGGCGCGCGTCCGCAGCTGGATGCACCGAGCGCGGCGATCGACCGGATCAAGGCTGACCGCACGGGTCCCTTCCGGACGGTCGCGTTGCGCTGGCAATTGTACGGCGATTATTCCGCCGTCTATGGGTTGGAAGATATCCGATCCTGTGCGCCGTTGAGCAGCAGCGGATATTTTGACCTCCTCCGGGGATTTCCCGGCATGGGCGTCTCCGGCGCCCTGGTCGAGGTTGCTGATCCGGCCCGGGCCCAGCCGTTGCTGGACCTGTTGAACGTCAAATATCTTCTCGCTTATCGAGGTTTCGAGCTGTCGCCGTCGAACTCGTTGCGGGTGACCGATCGTCTGGATTTCGAGGTCGTGGAAAATCCGGATGCCTGGCCCCGCGCCTTTTTTGTGGACAAGATTGTCGTGCTCCCGTCCGATGCGGATTTCATGCGATATCTGTTGGAACACCCCGGGCGGCCATTTATTTCCGTGTCGCCGGAAGAGATGGAAACGCATCGGGAATTGAGGCCGCTGGCTTCGGCCGATCCGGCGAACTTTTCTGCGGCGTCCGGTTACCGGTTGCTGCCCAATGCGACGGCGTTCGATGTCCATGCTCCGGCCGCCGGCGTGGTCTGCCTGACCGAAGGTTTGGCGAAGGGGTTCATCGTCCGGGTGAACGGGGAAGTCCGCCCGGTCCTGGCAGTGAACCGCGCGTTCAAAGGGGTGTATCTCGATAAACCGGGCGATTATCATCTGGATTTTATCTATCGACCGATGCATTGGCGCCTGGCGTGCGCGATGTTTTGGACGGCGCTCGCGGTCCTGGCGGGACTGGTGATCCGGGAATTTTGGCGCCGTCCTGGTTTGACGAAGACCGGCGTAGCCCCCGACAATGAAGGCAACCATGCAGACGGCAGATAATCCATCGGACCGTCGGACGATCAGCGCGTGCCACGTTTGTGGCGGGGTGCGCCTTTATTATCTCTTTTCCAGGTCGAACCATCGTGTGGTGCGCTGCGATGATTGCGGATTGGTTTTTTTGAATCCTCAACCCGGTGATGCGGAATTGCTCCGGCTTGGGCAACGTGAATGCATCGGTCCCGGCCCGGAAAGCCGGGTGCGATGCCTGGCGGCGATCCGGCGGTATTATGGGAACCAACCCGGGCGGTTATTGGAGGTGGGTTGTGACGATGCAGAATTGTTGGCCGCCATCGAGAAAGACGGTTGGGACGTCACGGGGATCGAAGGGTCGGAATCGGCCTCTGAAAAGGCGCGCCATGGACTAAAGGACGGGACGATCCTGGCCGGACAATTTGCCGCGGCCGGCCTGTCTTCCGGGCAATTCGACATGTGCCTGGTCTCCGATGTGCTGGAACACATGCGGCATCCGGTCGAATTTCTCCGGGAAATCCATCGCGTGCTCAGGCAGGGCGGGGCGTTGTTGATCCGCACGCCATCGGCGAATCCGGGCGCCATACGGCAGGACACGGGGCTGGCGGCCGACCGGATGGTCTATTTCGATCGCCAAACGTTGCAGACCGTCCTTTTCAAGGCGGGGTTCCGGGAGATCATCATCGATGACGATCTGGACGGGACGATGATGGTTTTCTCTCGGAAAGTGCCGTTGCCGGCCGCGCCGACACTTTCGGTGATCGTTCCTGCGTTTAACGAGGCGAAAACATTCCCGTTGCTGATGGACGCGTTGCTGCGCAAGGAATTGCCGGGTTTACGGATCGAGATCATCGTCGTGGAAAGCGGTTCGACGGATGGCACGCGGGACCTGGCGCTCAAATACGAGGATCATCCGCGCGTGACCCTGATCCTGGAAGATCGGCCGTGCGGCAAGGGACATGCCGTGCGCGCGGGTTTGAAGGCAGCGACGGGCGATTATGTCCTGATCCAGGATGCGGATCTCGAATATGACCTGGAGGATTACGATGGATTGCTCGAACCGCTGGTCGCCGGGCGCGCGGCGTTCGTCCTGGGTTCGCGGCACGGCGGGCGCAATGTCCTCAAGATGCGCCAGTTCACCGGCCAGCGCAGCCTCAGCCTTTTTTTTAACCTCGGTCACTGGTTCTTCACGGCGCTGGTCAATGTCTTGTTTCTCCAACGCCTGCGCGACCCATTCACCATGTTCAAGGTCTTCCGTCGTGATTGCCTGTTCGGACTGGAATTCAACTGCGACCGTTTCGATTTCGATTTCGAACTGCTCCTCAAACTGGTCCGCAAGGGTTATCGCCCGGTCGAATTACCCGTGAACTATCGGTCCCGCTCTTTCGGTGAAGGAAAAAAAGTGCGGCTCTTCCGGGATCCGCTGGCCTGGATGCGCGCCATCGCGTGGTTGCGGTTCGTGAAGATCGATCCCATGGCGGTGGCGGAGCGGTCGCACCCGTCCGTCCCGCCAAAGACCGACCCGGTTTCACCGGCGGCAGAAATCGCAGGCCATGAAAGTCTCACCTGATCACGCCGGCATCGACGCCCGTTATCACCAGCACACGGGCGGCGGCATCACCCGGCGTATCTCGGCGACGGCCCGCCGCCGGGTCCATGACCTGTTCATGAAACTCGTGCGGCCATCGCCCTCGGACCGCGTTCTCGACATCGGGACCAGTGATGACACGGGGCCGGATTCGAACATGCTCGAGCAGTTGTATCCGCATCGATCCAACCTGACCTGCGCCGGCCTGACCGATGGCGCGCCGATCGCCGCCGCCTATCCCGGCATCCGATACGTCCGGATCGAACGGAACCGTCCGTTGCCGTTCGCCGACAACGCGTTTGATATCGTCTACAGCAATGCCGTGCTGGAACACGTCGGGTCGAGGGCGCAGCAGGGCCGATTCATCGCGGAAATGTGCCGGGTCGCTCCCCGCCGTTTCCTGGTCGTGCCCAATCCCAGTTTTCCCGTCGAACATCACACCTGCCTGCCGTTGGTCCATTATTTGCCGCAGAAATGGTTTCGGGCATTGCTCCGTGGCACCCGGTATGACGTCTGGACGCACGAAGAAAATCTGAACTACGTGACCGCGCGGGATCTGCGATCGTTGTGGCCGGGCGCCGTCGGGCCCGAAATCGTCTACACCGGCATCCGATTGGGGCCGTGGAGTTCCAACGTGGCCGCGTATCAGGAGGAAGAGAGCTGATCCCCGCGCCAGATCTGTTTCGCCGGTCGAGGAGCCGCGCTAAACGATCTTCAATTTCGGCAGGTCCTGGGAATCGACCAGCCCGACGGGTTCACGCTTCGCATTCACCACCACCAGGTCGTCGATGTTCCGTTCATTGAAGATCTTCAGCGCGTCGACGGCCAGCGCATCGTCGCGGATGCAGATGGGGTTGCGGGTCATCACCCGTTTCAGCGGTTGCGACAACAGGTTTTCATCCGCGGCCATGTGCCGCCGGAAGTCGCCGTCGGTGAACACGCCGGCGAGTTTGCCGCGGGCGTCCACGACGCTGAGGCTGCCGGATTTGGCGCGGGTCATGACCATGAGGGCTTCTTTGACGGACAACGATTCTTTGGCGACGGCGTTGCGGCCGCCGGTGCGCATGATATCGCCGACCTTCAACAACATGGCGCGGCCGATGGCGCCGCTGGGGTGGCGTTGCGCATAATCCTTCTGCTTGAACCCGCGCGCCTGCAGGACCGCCATCGCGAGCGCATCGCCCATCACCAGCATCGCCGTCGTGCTGCTGGTCGGCGCCAGGTTGAACGGGCAGGCTTCTTTGTGGACTTTCACGTTGAGCGCGACGTCGCTGTGCCGGGCCAGCGATGATCTGGTATTACCGGTGAAAGCGATGATCCGCACGGAAAAACGTTTGATCGCGGGCAACAGGTTGAGGAGCTCTTCGGATTCGCCCGAATAACTCAAGGCGAGGATGACGTCGCCGTCGTTGACGATGCCCAGATCACCGTGCAGGGCGTCGACGCTGTTGAGGACGACGCTGGTGGAACCGGTGCTGGTGAGGGTGGCGGCGATCTTTTGGCCGATGTTGCCGGACTTGCCGATGCCGACGATGACGATCTTGCCGCGGCGTTTGAGGGCGTCGACGACGACGTCGACCGCCGCGTTGAAGGAGGCGTCGAGCTGCGACCGCACTTTTTTGAGGGCCGCCAGTTCGATGTCGAACACTTCGCGCGCTTTGGCCAGGTGATTCATGGGTGGTGTCTTGATGGACAGAAATTATTTCGGTTTCGGATGTTCGGCAAGCAATGTGTGAAGTCCGATGGAAAGCGGTCCCGGTTTCGGCTGACGGCTTTATTGAGATTTTTGGTCTCAACGCCAAGGTCCGAATCCAGCATGACCTTTTGACCGCGGAGAAAATGGATCATCGCGCCGACATCAGCGGCTTTGGCGAGATTTTGTTTTTGTTTCATCCGCGGAAAAGTGAGAGCCCGTTTGATCCGTTCAAGAATGCTCATCCCCCCGACACATTTCAATCCCGAATGGCGGCTTCGTGCTTGACCGGTCGCGGTGGCGCGGGAAGATATTCGCATGAATCCACGACCTTCCGCCCTTAGCCGGCGGGAAATGATCATTCGCGCCGGCATCGCGCTCGCGGGCGTGGGCCTCGCCGGAGGCGCGCTGGCCGAAGACGCCAAACCGAAGGCGAAACGCGTCCTGTTTTTCTCCAAATCGTC
>Ga0070690_100002341_pt1 | contig 10188 bp, 10 predicted proteins | sample KBSS33HmetaG_FD_64671 | JGI IMG/M metagenome (GOLD analysis project Ga0070690, IMG submission 64671) | Switchgrass rhizosphere microbial communities from Kellogg Biological Station, Michigan, USA - KBS S3-3H metaG | ecosystem: Host-associated > Plants > Roots > Rhizosphere ...
CCGCAGGTCCTCGCGACCATCACCACGACGGCACGGTGGGTATGACCCTGCTACAGTACGGCCCTATGCGGCGTCTCATACTGGCGGCCTGCGGGTTCGGCGTCCTCGTCGGCGCAGGTTGCAGCAAGAAGAGTCAGGACGGCTTACCGCCGGCGACCGAGTGGCAGGCCTCGCCGGAGGCCGCCCCGAGTTTGCCCGAGGCTCCGCACATGGCCGCCCCTCGTGGCATGGGCGGCGATCCGAGCAACCCGCACGCCGGCATGGATATGGGCGGCGACCCGCACGCCGGCATGGATATGGGCGACGACCCGCACGCCGGCATGGATATGGGTGGCGATCCGAGTGACCCGCACGCGGGCCTCGACATGTCGCAGAACCCGCACGCCGGGGGCCGCACCGACGTCACCAAGCTCGGCCTCGCGGCGCCCGATCCGGATCGCAAGATCGATCCGAACCATCGGGTGACCGGCATGATCACCGTCGACGGCCCCGCCAAAGATCGGATGAAGCCCGGCACCGCCGTGTTCCTCATCGTCAAGCGTGCCGGTTCCGATGGCGCACCGTCGGGCCCGCCGCTCGCCGTCGACAAGCTGAGCTGGGCGACCGGCGGCGTGCCGTTCGAGCTCACCGAAGCCCAGGCCATGGTCGCCGGCACCGATCTCAGCGGCGACGTCGTCGTGATGGCGCGCTACGATCAGGACAGCGACGCGCTGTCGAAGCAGCCCGGCGATGTCACCGGCCAGGTTCGCGTGAAGATTCCCGCGGAGCACGTCAAGCTGTCACTCGATACCGTGTTGCCGTAGCGAACGTCGCGGCCCGAGCCCGGATCGGATCGCCCGCCCGCTCAGAACCTGCCGAACACGGCGAAGCCATTCGTCGTCGGGGTGACCTGCACCGTGGTCGTCCGTCTGGACGATTCATCCGAGCGGCCGACCACATAACAGATGATGCCGGTGGTGACGAGCACACCGCCTGCGATGAGGCCGATGATCTGGTAGTTCTCGGCGCGTTGGCCCTGCTTCTGGAGATTCTTGATATTGTCGGGCCAGGGCGTGTTCTGGGGGTGATTGGTGAGCTGGTCGCTGATGTTCTTCGCCTGGATCCCGTCGTAAGTGCCGACGCCCAGCGCGACGAGGCCGGCGATGCCGGCGCCCAGGCCGACATACCTGAGCGTGCTATTGCCCGACGACGTCGTGTCAGGCGCCGTGTCTTCGATGGGCGACGGTCTCGGCGAGGGCCCGGGCTCCTTGATCAGCTCCTTGTTCGGGCCCTTGGTCGGCCTCCTGGGAGGCGGCTTCGGCGGCGCGCAGACGTCGTCGTCATCGACGTCCTTGTTGCCGAGCTGGATCTGCAAGGCCCTGGCCTTGGACGTCGCGAACGTCGCGTTGGTGCCGCCCGGGTCTTTCTCCAGGTACAGGCAGAAGTAGTGCAACGCTTCTTGCGGCTTGCCACTCTGCTGGAACTCGGCGCCGATGTTCGGCAGGAGGAGCGGATTGGGGACCATCGCGAAGGCCTGGAGATAGATCTCGATCGCGGCGTCGTGATCGCCGGCCTGGCTCCTGGCGATCGCCTTCTTCACGAGCTCGCCGGCAAATTGCTTGTCCTTGTCGGTCGGCCCCTTCGGATCCGCCAATGCGGGGCTCGCGGCCAGGAATGACGCCAATAGCGCCGTTGCCTTTCGCGAACCGCTTGCCATGGCCATCAATATATCATGTCAGGTCAGGCGAGGTGCGGAAACATCGGTGCGAGCTTCGCCACGACCGCGTCATGAACCCGGCCGTTGGAGGCTACCAGTCCGTGACGATGGGCGAGCTCCTTCGTGTAGTCGATCGACTGGCCAAATAGATCACTGAGCCGCCCCCCGGCCGGTACCAGGATCGCTTCCGGCGCGCAGGTATCCCAGGCCTTCGTCTTGGTGGCTGGATTGACGTAGAGATCGCGCAGGCCCGCGGCGATGACGCACAGCTTCACGCCGACCGAGCCGATGTTGAGCTCGTTCGCGACGCCGAGCTCGTGTTTCACGCGATCGAGGTCCGGGCTGCGGTGGGACTTCGACGCGACCAGCCGGATGTCGGCCACGGCGTCGATCGGCGATACCGCGAGCCGCGTGGTCTGGCCCTGCATCGTCATCCACGCGCCGTCCGGCGTGCCGTGGAAGAGCCGATCGATCACCGGCTGGTACACCACCCCGACGGTCGGCTTGCCGTCGCACACCATGCCGATCATCACCGAGTAGCCGTCTTCGCCGCGGATGAAGTCCTTCGTGCCGTCGATCGGATCGACGAGCCAGAACCGCGGTGCGCCGAGCGCGCCGGGCGCCGGCACCAGCTCCTCGGAGATGATCGGGTCGGCGGGAAAGCTCGCCGCGAGGCCCGCGACGATCAGCTCCGACGCGCGGCGGTCGGCGACCGTCACCGGCTCGTCGCCCGGCTTCATCTCGACGGCCAGCTCGCCGCGCTGCATCCGCAGGACCTCGGCGCCGGCGATCCGCGCCAGCTCGATCGCCCTGGCGAGCTCGCGTTCGAAGCTCAATTGCTGCCTCCGCTGGGCCACAAGAGGCGCTTGACCTCATCGACCGTGGCCACACTGCGGCCCGATAGCTTGACGAGATCGACCGCCGCCGCGACCAGCTCGCCGTTGGACTTCGCCATCTCGCCGCTCGGCAGGTAGAAGTTGTCCTCGAGACCGACCCGGACGTCACCGCCGAGCGAGAGCGCCGCCATCGCGAGCGGCCACTGCTCGCGGCTGATGCCGATCACCTTCCAGCGCGACCCGGCCGGCACCTGCTCGGCTTGAAACGCGAGGTGGCGCGCGGTCGCCGGGATCCCGCCGAGCACGCCCATGATGAACGAGAAGTGAAACGGCGGCTCGATCAGGCCGAGATCGGCGAGCACGCGGTGCGAGTTCGTGTGGCCAACGTCGAAGCACTCCATCTCGGGCTTCGCGCCGTGCTCCTTCATCGCCTTCGCGAACGCGAGGATGTCGTCGAACGAGTTCGCGAACACGAAGTTGAACGCGAACTGCTTCTTGTGCTCGCTCCACTTGGCGTAGTTCATCGAGCCCATGTTGAGCGCCGCGATGTGCGGCCGGAGCGCGAGGTGGCTCACCCGCTCGGACATCGGCCCCGCGCCGCCGGTCGACCAGTTGATCAGGACCGGGCAGCGCTGCTTGGTCTCCGCCATGATGCGCGCGAAGGTCTCCTTCGACCACGACGGCGAGCCGTCGTCGTTGCGCGCGTGGATGTGCACGATCGCCGCGCCGGCCTCGTACGCCCGCCGGGCCTCCTCGGCGATCTCGACCGGCGTGTACGGAATCGCGGGGCAGTGCTTCTTGGTCGTCACGGCGCCGGTGAGGGCGCAAGACACGATGACTTTGTCGGTGTCGGTCACGCCGGGACAGTTGCGGGAACCGCGTCGACGGTCAAGCCCTTCGCGAGGGGCCCGCGATCTCGAGAAAAATCGCCCGGTTGTACGCTCGGAGACCTGCGGAGCCACGCCTCCTCGGGTGTGGGCTGGCGTGCCCTGGCGTCCGGGCCTGCCACCCAGCTGTCCGGCGGGCGGACAAACCGGACAACGCCGCGCGTGAAATTGGACGCTTGGAACGGCGCGCCGTGTGCTTTGCGCCCGGTGCATGTCGGAATTCAAGAGCCTCGACCGCTGTGCGGCCTACGTCGCGGCGCGCATGGCGTTGATCGCCGTTCAACGGGTCGCCGGAAGCTGGCCGGATGGGCTGGCCGAACGAGCGCGCGGCGCGGCCGCGGACGCCCTCCACGTCACCGCCGAAGCCATCTCCCACGGCCACGCGTCGGCCGGCCGCCGTCGGTGCCTGCGCGACGCGCTCACCAGCGCGATCCGCGTTGTCGAGTCGGTCGATGCCGCTCGCGCGTTGGGCTTTGGCGACGCCGAGCTCGATCACGCGCAGCGCACCGCGGGTCGCACCGTCGCGTTGCTCGGCATGTTCCTTCACGCAAACACGGCGGCGATCCCGGAGGCTGCCGGGGCTGCCGGGGCCGCCGGGGCTACCAGGGCCCTCAGGGCGATCAGGCCGCCCTGAGCCTCAACCGAACGCGAAGCCGGGAATCTCGTGCAGGTCGACGATCACGCGGCCGCGCGGATGCGTGGCCACGAACGCGTGCTCGTAGGCCGGCGTGCGCGCTGACGAGACGAGCCCGATCCGGGCGCCGAGCGCCAGCGGCATCGCGAGATCGAGCTCGAAGATATCGCCGACCACCACGAGGTCCGTGAACGCGGCGCCGGCCTCATCGAGGATCGCGCGCAGGATCGCATGATAGTTGCGGCGGCGGAGCAACACCGGGCGATCCAGGCCGGGCAGGGTGAGCGTGGCGGGCGCACCGGTCCACTCGTCGTCGACATCGAACTTGCGTGCATAGCCGCGGACCCGCGACGTCATCCACGCGACGCCCGGTGCTTCGCGATCGAGGGCGGCGACCTTGCCGGCAACCGCGTGCGTGTCGGAGTTCGTGACGATCCACGCTTGCGTGCCGCCGAGCGCCCGCAGCACGTCGCCGGCCCCGGCGCGGAACACCGGATGCCCGAGCGTCTTGGCGTAGTTGTACTTGTAGAGCACCCCGCCGAGCAGCCGGCCGCGATCGGCCATGCTCGGAACCGCGCCGAACCGATCGAGGATGCGGTGGGCGATCGGCACCATGCGGAGATACGGATCCACCACGGCGGGTGCGACGGCGCGACCCATCCACAGGAAGGGATGCGAGGCCGGCGCGTGCGCGAGCTCGGCCTCGACCTCCTCGGCAATGGCGAAGATCTCCGCGTCGCCGGCCGGTCGGCCGACCAGCGTGCACAGATCTTCGAGGTACCCGTCGCGAAACGGACGACCCTCCGCTTCCGCGTCGGTCATCGTGCCATCAAAGTCGAGGACGAGGATCGTCATCAGGACCTACATCATAGACGCAACAGGTGGTCAGCGAGCCCGAGCGCCGCACCTGCTGGCCGAGCAGAGCGGTGGGCGAGCCAGCGCCGCCCATGTGCGGTCTCACGTGGCACACGCTCGGTTGCCGTCGGTTGCCGTCCGGTGCAGCAACGCCCGGCACCGGAGCGCAAAAAAAAAACAGGCCGCGTGAGCTGCCCCCTTCCCCTTGGCCCCCCAGCTCACGCGACCTGACCAACCCCGTTTTCAGCGCCGTCCACCCGCCTCCAACCAATCCAACGTCCTAGTTAGCCCCACTCACCTTCCTCAAGTACCCCCCAACTCCGCCCTACCACCCAACCGACCCGACCAACCCAACCCGATACTTGCTACCCCCAACCAACCCTCCCCATCCCATCCCTGCCTCGCCAACCCAGCGCCTCACGCGATTCCACTCGTCCACTCCCGACCTCGACCGCCAACTCCGTGAATCCAGACAACCCCTGACACCCCCTTGCCGCCGCCCATCCCCCCTATCCTCGCGTGACAGGTTCTGGCTGTGCGTGATGCGTGCCAAGCCTCTAAAAGCTGATCTTGAGGCTGATCTGGTGATGACTCGTGGCTGCAGGTGTCCACTCCAGTGGACATCCCCCCACATCGGCGTCCACTCCAGTGGACGAGCGATCAGTTGCAACCATCACATGCAGTAATGTTGGTACGCTGCTCCACCGCAAAACTCGACGGTGCGGCGGTCGTCTACGCCTTCATCCGTCGGTGATTGCGTATGCCTCGTGTTCAATATTCTCGTGTATTCGAAATATCGAGCACGTGTCATGCCGGTGGCAGCAGGTAGCTCTCGACCGTCTCGCCAAACGACTTCACGTCGATGGGCTTGCTCAGGTGGCCGGTGAACCCTTCGGCCAGGAACCGCTCGCGGTCGCCCGCCATCGCCGACGCAGTGAACGCGATGACCGGTATCACGGTGTTGTACTCGCGGATCTCCTGCAGCAGCAGCTCACCGCCGCCGCCCGGGATGTTGATGTCGAGCAACACGGCGTCGAACCGTACCGAATCGAGCTGCGCCCGGCCATCGCTGACCCCCGCCGCGCATAGCACGTCGTGGCCGCGCAGCACGAGCAACTCGAACACGAGCCTGCGGCTCCACAGATCATCTTCGACGACAAGGATGCGTGCCATCAGCCCACCGGAATCCTGACGGTGAAGGTTGTACCGACTCCCAGCTCGCTCTCGACGTCGATCGTGCCACCGTGCATCTCGACGAGTCGTTTGGTGAGCGCGAGCCCCAAGCCTGTGCCACCCGGACGATCACCCGATGGCAGTTTGAGCTGTTCGAACGAGCGATACAGCCGCGACAGATCCGCCGGCGCGATCCCGACGCCGGTATCGCTCACGGCGATCGCCACCCGGTCGCCGTCCTGCCGCGCGCGCACGCGAACCACGCCGCCGTAGTCGGTGAACTTCACCGCGTTCGAGATCAGGTTGTAGAGAATCTGGCGCAGCCGCACGCGGTCGGCGCGCACGTTCGGCACGTCGTTGCGCGTTGCCGGCTCGAGCGACACGCCACGCGCGTTCGCCAGCGGCGAGATGGCGGTCAGCCCTTCCTCGATCGCTTCGTGGACCGGGATCGACCGGAGGGTGAGCTCCTGCTTCCCCGCTTCGATCTTCGCGAGGTCGAGCACGTCGTTCACGAGCGCCAGCAGGTGCCGGCCGCTCGACGCGATGCCCTCGAGGTACTCGCGCTGCCGGTCGACCAGCGGATCGCGCTCGAGCAGCAGCAGATCAGCGAGCCCGATCACCGCGGTGAGCGGTGTCCGCAGCTCGTGCGAGATGTTCGCGAGGAACAGGCTCTTGGCCTTGCTCGCCGCCTCCGCGGCCTCGCGCGCCTGTTCGAGTTGCTGGTGCGCATGACGCTCGGCGGTGATATCGCGAAAGAACCCGACCCGGGCGACCTGCGTCCCGTCCGGTGTCCGGACCGGCGCGCTGAAGTAGTCGATCACGGAACCATTGATGAGCTCGAGTTCGTCGCGCCACGTGCCATCGGTCTCCTGCATCCCGTCGATCCGCGACAGCACGGATTCCGCCGTCTTGACGGACTTGACCGCCAAGGCGGCCAGCACGCGCTGATCGCGTTGCGCCAGCTCTGATTCCGGCAGTTGCGCCATCTCGGCGAACCGCTTGTTCATGGCGATCACCTGGCGCTTGTTGTCGACGATCATGATCCCTTCGATCGCCGACTCGAGCGTCGCGCGCATGATCGCCTCCTGCTCGACGCGCTCGCTCTCGGTCCGATGCTTGAGATCCTGATATAGTTGCTGCATATCGCGCGACGAGTTCTCGATCGACCGCTCCAGCGTGTCGCGATCGTGATCCGACTCGTAATACATCTGACTCACCAGCTTGAGCAGATCCCGCCAAGCATCGAGCGTCGGAGGTTCGGCTTCGTTGGCGCCGACCCGGCGCAATAGCTGCGCGAGCAACGGGTGCTGCGTGAGCGGCATCATGCTGGCTCCCTCTGCACCGGCGGCGTCATCGCTTGTTCCAGCGCTGACCGAGCCAACCGGGCGCCATCTTCCGCGAATCCACCGGTCATCGCGTGCTCGGGCAGCCGCGCATCCACTCTTGTCACGATCTCGCAGCCGTTCACGTTCGTGCCGATACTACCAGCACTGCCAGCACTGCCAGCAACTTCGGCGACAACAGCCCGCTGCGATCTGCGCACCCGCCGCCGCCGCACCCGCCCCGGCGTCTTCACGTGCCCCTTGGAATCGAGCTCCCCACAACCTCGCCCAACGTCGGTTCCTCAATAAAAACACCAAGCTTCATGGTCGGATGGCCTCACCAACCTGGCGCCCCACCATTCATTCGCAAGCGATGACAGGGCGTTCCCATGCCTTCCCATGCAGCGATTTGCTGCACCTTCAACAACTTGCCCACCCCACATCTCCTACAGCTACCGCGAAATGAACCCGAGGCCTTGACGAGCTGCTGCCAGAGGGCTAGAAACACTCGGCTGACAACTTGATGCGGGGTGGAGCAGCCTGGTAGCTCGTCGGGCTCATAACCCGAAGGTCGTAGGTTCAAATCCTACCCCCGCTACTTCCATTCGCTACGACCTTAGCGAGGTCGATGGTCCCGGACGCCTCAAAGCGCCCGGGACCATTGGTTTCGGCGTCGGGGTCAGCGGCGACATGCAGCGCGCCAGGGCCTCATGCCCACGCTCGGACGCCTCGCTCAAGCTGTCCAAGAACCCCGACATGGTTCCCTGGATGCTCTCCATGTCCGGGAGCACCAGGGGGCTGGCGGTCTCGCGCTCGGCCAGCTCGACCTCGAGCCGGCGCACCTCGGCCCGGTCCTCGCCGCAACCGCGATCGTCGCCTCGCTGCTGCAGCGCCTCGCCGAGCTCTGATGCCGAGCGCTCGTTCGGCGTGCCGTCCAGAGCGCCCGGCGAGCGGATGACGCTGCCCACCGCGAGCATGGCGCGCTCCTCGGGGCCGGGCCAGTCGCCGCGGTCCTGCCGGTGCTCGGCGTCGAGGTCCAGCGCCTGGGCGACATCGCGGTCGAGCGCCACGACTCCTGGCCGGGCCGGGAACGCCAGCCGCGCTATGGCTTCGGCGAGAGCAAACGACGCAGCTTGGCCTCGGTTTCGGTGTCGTCGCGCAGTTCGAGCAGAGGCAATAGCTCGTCCCAGATCAGCCTTCGATCAAGATGCGATTGCCGAGCCACGATTCCGCGGATGTCGCCCCAGTCCTTGTCACGGCCGGCAAACGCCTTGTGAACAATGAGATCCTCGGCCGAGCATGTCGTGATCGAGTCGTGATCGGAGATCGCGAACAGCGAAGCTCGTTCCACCGAGCGTTCCTCGAACGGCATCGCTCCGAGGGAAACATCGACGTGAACGCCGTTGCTCGCAATGAGAAGAAGCGTCCTGTGTCGTAGCGCGAACGAGCGCGCATCGGCCAGCCGGCCACCTAACGACGCGAGCAACACGTCGACATGTCGCTCCTCGTCGCCGAACCCGGTGATCACGGTGAGGTCGACATCGGCGGTCATCCTGGGTTGTCCCCAGCGTTGCACGGCGATGCCCCCGATGAAACAGAACGGGAACCGCGCCGCGCGAACGACGCGCTCGACCTCGACCGCTGCCTCCAGGATCGGATTCATCTGCGTGCGCGCGCGAACAGCCGCTGCTGCTCGACGAACCCGGAGCTGGTGCGCCGCTCCTCGGACAGATCATCCAGCCGCACCGCGGACAGCAACATCTCCGTCTGAGCGAGGGCCGTCGCCGGGTCTAGCCGGCGCAGCTCGGCGTCCTCGATCGCCTGCAGCGCGGTCGCACCAAGCTCGCGTTGCTGCAGCCATGATCGGGCAAACGGTGGAAGGTCCATGCCCAAGGATACGACGAGCCACGTCCGGAGAACAGGTAACCGGCATCGGTGAACCACGCGCTCCAGGCCGAGCATTCCAAGGAGATCGAGGCTCTGGCCGGCAAGGAGCAGCAGCGTCGGCTTCGCAAGCAGGCCAAGGCTGGCCAGGTGGAGGATTCGGTGTCGACGTGCTCGGTACCCTCGCGGGACTGGCGGCGCCGACTGGATCCGTTCGCAGAGCACTGACCAGAGATCGAGGCGCGGCTTGTGGGACGCCCGAACTCGAGGCCAAGACGGTGTTCGAGTGGCTGCAGGACCAGCACCCAGGCAGTACGAGGACGGGCAGCTACGCATGCTGCAGCGCCAGGTGAGGCGCTGGCGCACCGCGCACGGGCCCGAGCGCGAGGCGATGTCGCGCGAGTACTTACCACCTGGACCTGGGAGCTGGCGCCGCGAACGCAGTGATGCTTGCGGCGGACCTCGCAGAGCGAGTTTTGGCGCATCGGACTCGTTGCGCCATGACATCAGTAACCATTTGATAATAAAGACGAACATTCTGGCGCAACAGGTTCCGGTGCGGCACGATTGGCGCAATGGCGAGGCCCCCAGATACGACCCTCGACGCGGCCGTGCTGGCAGCGGTCGCCAAGCATCCCGACGGTGCTTCCATCGAGCAGATCGTGGGAGCCACGAAGGCCTCACGCCGGAGCGCCCAGCGCCGGCTCGCTGCTCTCGTCGAGCAGGGGCAGCTCCGCGCGACGGGCGCTGGGAACCAGCGTCGCTCGCCGTGTACGAGCTGAAGCAGATCGAGCCGATGCGGGACGTGTTCGTGTGGGCGTATGAGCGTTCGTGCCAGCGTTACATGCAGATGCGCGAGGCGCTGCCAGAGCCCGATCCGGTGCGGTTCCGCAACCGCGAG
>Ga0070690_100002343_pt1 | contig 10186 bp, 7 predicted proteins | sample KBSS33HmetaG_FD_64671 | JGI IMG/M metagenome (GOLD analysis project Ga0070690, IMG submission 64671) | Switchgrass rhizosphere microbial communities from Kellogg Biological Station, Michigan, USA - KBS S3-3H metaG | ecosystem: Host-associated > Plants > Roots > Rhizosphere ...
CGGCGAGAAGATGTTGTTCGTCGCCATCATCAACAGGCGCGCTTCCATCTGCGCTTCGACCGACAACGGCACGTGCACGGCCATCTGGTCGCCGTCGAAATCCGCGTTGTACGCGGTACAGACGAGCGGATGGATGCGGATCGCTTCACCTTCGATGAGTTGCGGCTCGAACGCCTGCACGGACAGCCGGTGCAACGTCGGCGCGCGGTTGAGCAGCACCGGGTGGCCCTTGGTCACTTCTTCCAGGACGTCCCAGACTTCCCTGGTCTGGCGTTCGATCATCTTCTTCGCGCTGCGGACGGTATGGACGTAACCGAGTTCCTTCAGGCGGCGGATGATGAACGGCTCGAACAACACGAGCGCCATCTTCTTGGGCAGACCGCATTGGTTGAGCTTGAGTTCAGGACCGATGACGATGACGGAACGGCCGGAATAATCGACGCGCTTACCCAACAGGTTCTGGCGGAAACGACCGCCCTTGCCCTTGAGCATGTCGCTCAACGACTTGAGGGAACGGTTGCCGGCGCCGGTGACCGGACGGCCGTGGCGGCCGTTGTCAAACAACGCGTCGACCGCTTCCTGCAACATGCGTTTTTCGTTGCGGATGATGACTTCCGGCGTCTTGAGCTGCAGCAACGTCTTGAGACGGTTGTTGCGGTTGATGACGCGGCGATAAAGATCGTTCAAGTCGGACGTCGCAAAACGACCGCCTTCGAGCGGCACCAGCGGACGGAGGTCCGGCGGGATCACCGGCAACACCGTGAGGATCATCCATTCCGGACGACTCTTGGACACGGCCAGGCCCTGGAGCAATTTGATCCGTTTCGCAAGCTTCTTGCGGATCTGTTTGCTCTTGGTCTCGGTCATCGCGATCTGCAATTCGTCGACGCCCTTGCCCAGGTCGACGCGGGCGAGAGCATCCCGCACCGCTTCCGCGCCCATCTTGGCGACGAACGATTCCGCGCCGTAGGTTTCGCGGGCTTCGCGATATTCGTTTTCGTTGAGCAACTGGTTCTGCTTGAGCGGCGTGTTGCCGGGATCGATGACCAGGTAATCTTCGTAATAGATGATGCGTTCCAGGTGGCGCGCCGTCATGTCCAGCGCCAGGCCGATGCGCGAGGGCATGCATTTGAAGAACCAGATATGGCAGACCGGCACGGCCAGCTCGATATGGCCCATGCGTTCGCGACGCACACGCGCGAGGGTGACCTCGACGCCGCAACGATCGCAGACGATGCCGCGATGCTTGATGCGCTTGTACTTGCCGCAGGAGCATTCCCAGTCCTTGACGGGACCGAAGATGCGTTCGCAGAAGAGACCGCCCTTTTCCGGCTTGAACGTCCGGTAATTGATGGTCTCGGGATTCTTGACTTCGCCTTTGCTCCACGACCGGATGGCGTCAGGGGATGCGACGGTGATGCCGACATAATCCACCTGGTTGACCTTGTCCAGTCCGAGCAATTCGCGGGCGCTTTCTTTGGTGCTAGTCATACAAATTTTTACGATTAAAGATTACACGGTTGTCAAAGCGGCAGCGGCGTCGCCGTTGCCATTGGCCTGATGTTCGACGGGGTTGGAATAACCCACCTTCACGTCGAGGCCGAGCGATTGCATTTCCTTGACCAACACGTTGAACGATTCGGGGATCCCCGCTTCGAGCGCGTTGTCGCCCTTGACGATGCTTTCGTAGATGCGCGTGCGGCCCTGCACGTCGTCGGATTTGACGGTGAGCAGTTCCTGCAGCGTGTATGCGGCGCCATAAGCTTCCATGGCCCACACTTCCATTTCGCCGAAGCGTTGGCCGCCGTATTGCGCCTTGCCGCCCAGCGGCTGCTGGGTGACGAGCGAGTACGGACCGACCGCGCGTGCGTGGATCTTGTCGGCCACGAGATGGCCCAGTTTCATCATGTAGATGTAGCCGACCACGATCTCCTGGTCGAACTGGTCGCCCGTGCGACCGTCGTACAAATGCGTCTTGGCATGTTCCGGCAACCCGGCTTCCTTCAGGTAGCCGCGGATGTCCTTTTCCTTCATGCCGTCGAACACCGGCGTCGCGAACTTCAGACCGAGCAGCTTGGCCGCCCAGCCCAGGTGCGTTTCCAACACCTGGCCGACATTCATACGGCTCGGCACGCCCAGCGGGTTCAATACGATCTCCACCGGCGTCCCATCCGCGAGGAACGGCATGTCTTCTTCCTTCACGATGCGCGCGACGACACCTTTATTGCCGTGACGGCCGGCCATCTTGTCACCGACCGACAGCTTGCGCTTCGAGGCGATGTAGACTTTGACCGACTTGACGATGCCGCTTTCGATGCCTTCACCGGCTTCGGCGCGTTCCATCTCTTCGTCATACTGCATCTGGATGTCATCGAATTTCTTTTTGAACTGGCCGATGATCTCCGTGATCTTGTTACGGATCGGCGAAGGATCGATCTCGATGCGGTCATAGACCGTCGCCAGCTTGCGCAGCAACGTCTTGGTGATCTTGCGGTTCGCCGGGATGATGATCTCACCGGTCTCGGAATTCACGACGTCGAGCGGGATCTTTTCACCGAGCAAAATGTTGCTCAGCGCTTCCGTCAACTGGTCCTGCAATTCGCCGACCTTCTTCTTATGTTCGTCTTCGATCTGTTTGGCGTGACGTTTTTCTTCGCTGACCGAAGAACGTCCGACTTTCTCGCCTTCCTTCTTTGACGACACTTTGACGTCCATGACGATGCCGTAGGTGCCCGAAGGGACCTTGAGCGACGTATCTTTGACGTCGGCCGCCTTCTCACCGAAGATCGCGCGGAGCAAACGTTCTTCCGGCGCCAGTTCGGTCTCGGATTTCGGCGTGATCTTGCCGACGAGGATGTCGCCGGGTTTCACTTCGGCGCCGACGCGGATGACACCGTCCGGCCCGAGGTTCTTCAACGCTTCATCGCCGAGGTTCGGGATATCGCGCGTGATCTCTTCCGGCCCGAGCTTGGTGTCGCGGGCAGCCACTTCGAATTCATCGATGTGGATCGACGTGAAGATGTCTTCCTTGACGATCTTCTCGCTGATGAGGATGGCGTCCTCGAAGTTGTAACCGTTCCAGGGCATGAACGCGACGAGCACGTTGCGGCCGAGCGCGAGCTCGCCGTTCTGCGTGCACGGACCGTCGGCGATCACCTGGCCCTTTTTGATGTGCTCACCCTTGTGGACGAGGATCTTCTGGTTGATGCACGTGGCCGCGTTGGAACGCATGAATTTGCGCACCGGGTAGACATACACTCCCTTCTCGGGGTCATGTTTGATCTTCTTCTTGGTCTCCGGCAGCTTGCCATCTTCGGTGATGATGATGCTGTCGCCGGCCACGGACGCGACCTTGCCGCTTTCATCCGACACCATGACGGCGCGGGAATCGCGGGCGACGCGGTCTTCGAGACCGGTGGCCACCAGCGGAGCTTCGGTGACGAGCAGCGGAACGGCCTGGCGTTGCATGTTCGAACCCATCAACGCGCGGTTGGCGTCGTCGTGTTCGAGGAACGGGATCAGGCTCGCCGCCACGGACACCAACTGCTTGGGCGAGATGTCCATGAAGTGGACCTTGTCCGGTTCGACGTCGACGAATTCACCACGGGCACGGCACACGACGCGTTCGGTCGTGAAATGACCCTTGCCGTCGATCGGCGAGTTCGCCTGGGCGACAATATATTGCTCTTCACGATCCGCCGTCAGGAATTCGATGTCTTCCGTCACGCGACCGTCTTTGACCTTGCGATACGGCGTTTCCAGGAAACCGAATTCATTGATGCGCGCGAACGTCGCGAGCGACGCGATGAGGCCGATGTTCGGGCCTTCGGGCGTTTCGATCGGACAAATACGGCCGTAGTGCGACGGATGGACGTCGCGGACTTCGAAGCCGGCGCGATCGCGGCTCAAACCACCGGGTCCGAGGGCCGACAAACGGCGCTTGTGCGTCAGTTCCGCCAGCGGATTGATCTGGTCCATGAACTGCGACAATTGTGAGCGGCCGAAGAAATCACGGATGACCGCCGACAACGCTTTCGGGTTGATCAGCTTCTGCGGCATCATCTGCTCGACGCTTTGGTCGAACAACGTCATGCGTTCCTTGACCAGGCGTTCGGTGCGGGCCAGGCCGACGCGGCACTGGTTGGCCAGCAATTCGCCGACCGTACGGATGCGGCGGCTGCCGAGGTGATCGATATCGTCCACGCTGCCCTCGCCCTTTTTCAGGCGAAGCAGATATTTCGTGGCGGCGACGAGGTCATCCTTGGTCAGGATGCGCGAATCGTTGTCCTTGAGACCAAGCTTCTGGTTGATCTTATAACGGCCGACGCGGCCGAGGTCGTAACGCTTTGAGTCAAAAAACAACCGTTTCAGAAGCGCCTTGGCGTTGGCGGCCGTCGGCGGATCGCCGGGACGCAGACGACGATAAATATCTTTGAGCGCTTCTTCTTCGTTCTTGGCCGGGTCTTTCTTGAGGCATTTGATCATGATGCCTTCGTCAGCCGAGGTATCAACGACCTTGATCTTGTTCACGCCAAGTTCGCCGATCTGTTTGATGACCGCCTTCGACAGCGGCTCAAACGCGCGGGCCACAACGAGCCCCTTGTCTTCATCGGTCGCGTCCTGGATCAAAACATAATTCGGCAGATCTTCCAGCTTCTCGGCTTCCTTGACCGAGAGTTCCTGGACTTCATAGAACAGCTTCAGGATCTCTTCATCGGTGCCGCGGGTGGTGCCGCCATTATCCTTGGACTTAGAACCCTTTTCCTTGTCCTCGTGGCCGAGAAAGCTCAACGCGCGGAAAAAGGTCGTGGTCAAAAATTTCCGACGGCGTTTCTTGCGATCCAGATAGACGTACAAGAGGTCGCTCGTGTCGAACTGCGCTTCGTACCAGGAACCGCGATCGGGGATGACCCGGAAACTGTGGAGCATCTTGCCGTTCGGATGCTGCGTGGCTTCGAACGCGATGCCGGGAGAGCGATGCAATTGGGAGACGACGACGCGTTCGGCGCCGTTGATGACGAACGTGCCCTGGGGCGTCATCAGGGGCAGTTCGCCCATGAACACTTTTTCTTCTTTGGCGCTCTTGGACTCTTCCTTGAGCAGGAAGGTCACATACAGGGGCGCGCCGTAGGTCAGGCCTTCGCGAAGGCATTCCAGCCAGTCGACCTTGGGTTCACCGATCTCATACGACTTATAATCGAGCACGCATTTCCCGTCGTAACTCTCGATCGGGAACACTTCACGGAAGACCGCTTCCAGGCCGGTGTTCTTGTCGCGTTTGCCCGAGGTTTCGGCCTGCAGGAATTCCTTGTAGGAATTGGTCTGCAATTCAATCATGTTCGGCGGCGACACGATCTCTTTGATCTTGCCGAAGTTGATTCTTTCAGTGACTCGCGATGGCATTTTGACCTTTTTTTATATTTTGCGACGTCCCGCACCGCGGTGACGCCGCAAGTTTAACGACAATAAACAAGCCCACGGCGTTCATCCCCGATTTCGACATCGAGGCGAACCGCAAACTTGTTCCAACCCATTTTTAAACCAGACCGATTCGTAACTTAAAAAACCGCAAATTTGGATCGGGGTGGCGCTCCATGGAACGCCACCCCAAATTGATAACTTACTTCACTTCCACTTTGGCGCCAGCTTCTTCGAGCTTCTTCTTGGCGTTGTCCGTGTCAGCTTTGTTCGCACCTTCGAGCAACGGCTTGGGCGCGCCTTCCACCAGGGCTTTCGCTTCCGCGAGGCCGAGGCCGGCCTTCACTTCACGAACCACCTTGATGACGGCGATCTTCTTGTCCGCGGGGACCGCAGCGAGGATCACGTCAAACGTGTCCTTCGCAGCCGCAGCCGGAGCCGCACCACCAGCAGCCGCGCCACCACCAGCAGCCGCGACCGCAACCGGCGCGGCGGCCGAAACGCCCCACTTGGTTTCCAATTGTTTCACCAGGTCGGCGGCTTCGATGACCGTCAACTTGCTCAATTCCTCAACGAGGTTTCCGATGTCTGCCATTTTTCTACTTCTACCTTTCTTGCGTCTCGTCGCCTGCCAGGGGCCGCCGGTGTTCCAGCGTGCCAAGCCCCGGCCGTATTAAGTTCGATGAACCGACGATTTACGTTGTTGTTTGTTTTGTTTCTTCGATCCGGGATTTGCGATCCCCGATCGAAAATCGTTTATGCTTTTTCCGACTTCGCCTTGATGACCTGGGCCAGCTGCGTCGCCGGCGTGTTGATCAACGTGACCAGCTTGGTCGCCGGGGCGTTGAGCAGGCCGAGGAGCTTGGCGCGCAACACATCGAGGCTCGGCAGGTCTGCCAGCGCGACGATCGCCGCTTCTTCCAGGCGTTGGTTGTTCAGGAAGCCGAACTTCAGTTTCAGCTTGTCGAATTCAGCCGCGAAATTTTTCAGGGCTTTGGCCGCCGCCGAAATATCCTTCTGGCCGGTGACGACCGCCATCTGGCCGGCAAGGGAGCCGTTCAATTCCGCGACGCCCGCTTCCTTGGCGGCGATCCGGAAGATGGAATTTTTCACGACATGGACTTCCGCACCCGCCTGCTGGAGGCGCTTGCGTAATTCCGTCATGTGACTCACTTTCAACCCCTGGTAGCCGACCACGATGAAGAACGGCGATGCGTTCAACCGGCCGGTGTATTCTTTCGTTAAAATCTGTTTCTCTGCGCGCATAAAATCTTAAGGTTAAGGTTGTCGTTGAAATCGTTTATGCCGCGACGGCGAATTCCCGGACATCCACACGGACCGCGGGACTCATCGTCGCCGACAGCGTGCAGCTCTGGAGATAATTGCCTTTGACGCTCTGCGGACGGGCCTTGGCGACCGCTTCGATGACGGCGCGGGCGTTCTCCTCGATCTGCTCGGGTTTGAACGACGCCTTGCCGACGATCACGTGCACGTTGCCCGCTTTGTCGGTCTTGAACTCGACGCGGCCGGCTTTCACTTCTTTCACCGCTTTGGCGGTGTCGTCGGTCACGGTCCCGGTCTTCGGGTTGGGCATCAGGCCCCGGGGTCCGAGCACTTTACCGAGCTTGCGGACCTCGACCATCGCTTCAGGTGTCGCCACCGCGACGTCGAATTCCGCCCAGCCTTCGTTGCATTTCTTGATCATGTCCTCGAACCCGACGTATTCCGCGCCGGCGGCGGTGGCGGCATCGGCCGCTGCGCCTTTGGCGAACACGAGGACACGGACCGTCTTGCCGCTGCCGTGCGGGAGCGGGACCGTGCCGCGGACCATCTGGTCGGACTGCTTGGGATCCACGCCGAGGCGGAACGCGAGATCGATGGTCTCGTTGAATTTCGCCTTCGGAAATTTTGCCAGGACGCCGACCGCTTCCTTGAGCGGGTACGCCTTTCTTCCCTCCACGACTTCGAGTGCTTTCTTGAACCGTTTGCTATGTTTCTGTGACATTTAACTTGGTGCGGTGCATGCGAGTTGTTAGCTCTCCCGCGGTTGTTGTTTTAGCCGACCACTTCGATCCCCATGCTGCGAGCGGTTCCCGAGATCACACGGAATGCCGCTTCTTCAGACGTCGCGTTCATGTCTTTCGACTTCATCTTCACGATGTCCAAAACCTGCTTGCGCGTCACCTTGCCGACTTTTTCCTTGTTCGGCGTCTTCGACCCGGCGGTGATACCCGCGGCTTTTTTGAGCAACACGGATGCCGGCGGCGACTTGGTGATGAACGTGAACGACTTGTCCTGGTAAACGGTGATGACCACCGGGATCACCAGGCCCGCGTCGTTCTTCGTCGCTGCGTTAAATTCTTTGCAGAACGCCATGATGTTGACGCCGTGCTGACCGAGCGCCGGGCCGACCGGCGGTGCGGGATTCGCCTGCCCTGCCGGGATCTGCAATTTGATCTGTCCTGTGACTTTCTTTGCCATATGAATTCTTAAGCTTTCTCTACCTGCCAGTATTCGAGTTCCACCGGAGTGTTCCGGCCGAAAATGTTCACGGTCACTTTCAACTTGCCGCGGGTCGGATCAATCTCTTCGATCACGCCGCTGAAATTCAGGAACGGACCGTTGTTGATCTTGATCGTCTCGCCGACCTCAAAATTGACCTTCGGTTTCTCAGTTTCTTCAGACGCCGAGATCTGCGCCTTGATCGCATCGACTTCCTCCGTCGGCGTCGGCTGCGGCGGATCGCTCAGGAAACCGATCACCCCTTGCGTTTCTTTGATGAAATACCAAGGCTTTTCGATCACGCGACGGTCGTCGTCGATCAAAACCATGTCCACGAACACGTAACCCGGCCACAACTTGCGGCTGGTGACGGTCTTTTTCTGGTTGCGCACCTCAACGACCTTCTCCATCGGGACCATGACTTCTTTGACGAAGTCCTGCATCTCGTCGGTCTTGATGCGCTTTTCAATGCTCTCCTTGACCTTTTGTTCCTGACCGGAAAGCGTTTGGACGATGAACCATTGGTTGCGCATTTATTTGAGCAATTTTAAGTGAAGTAAAATCTCGTCCACCACCACGGTGAACGCACCCAGCAACGCGATCGTGATGACGATCACCGTCGTGGAACCCTTCAGCTCGGTCCACGTCGGCCAAGAGCATTTCTTCAGCTCTTCAGTCGTTTCCTGGCAATAAACGGCGATGCGACGGATCTGCCCTTTCCACCATAAGATGGCAAAGACGATCACGATCACCGCCGCCCAAATCCCGATCCTGGTCAAATCACTCACGATGACGCCTGTTTTTTAATGGTTATCCGGCCGTATTTCTCTCCGGCTTGCCGAGCCGAAGCCTGCATCTTTCTCTTTGCCCATCCAGCGCTTTGCCCGAAACGCCCGGATCAATCAGACCCGGCCTTCATTCTCTGCCCGGCTCCGGGCAAAGACTGGCGGAGAGGGAGGGATTCGAACCCCCGTTGGGCTTTCGCCCAAAGCGGTTTTCAAGACCGCCGCGATAGACCACTCTGCCACCTCTCCGCGAGGTGGTTGATAGTCTTTAGTCAATGGTTGATAGCCGTCTCCGCCGTTTCCTATCAACTCTCAACTCTCAAACTCTCAACGTCTTAGTGGCACGGCAGGAGGGACTTGAACCCCCAACCAACGGTTTTGGAGACCGCTACTCTACCAATTGAGCTACTGCCGTATCCGCCCAATCTTCGGACAAAAAGGGAGACGGAGAGTTCAAATCTCCGCCTCCCGCGTTTAAAACCGTTTTATTTCATCACTTCCACCACGCGACCGGCGCCGATGGTGCGGCCGCCTTCGCGGATGGCGAAGCGTTGTCCCTTTTCCATCGCGACCGGCGCGATGAGCTCGATCTCCACCGACACGTTGTCGCCGGGCATGACCATTTCCACGCCTTGCGGCAAGGTCACCGTACCCGTCACGTCAGACGTGCGGAAATAAAATTGCGGGCGATACTTGGTGAAGAACGGCGTGTGACGGCCACCTTCATCCTTGGAGAGGACGTACACTTCCGCTTTATACTTGGTATGCGGCGTGATCGAACCGGGCTTGGCCAAAACCATGCCGCGTTCGACTTCGTCCTTCTTGGTGCCGCGCAGCAGCACACCCACGTTGTCGCCGGCGTTCGCCGAATCCAACAGCTTGCGGAACATTTCGATGTCCGTGGCGGTCGTCTTGCGCGTGTCTTTCAAACCGACGATCTCAACTTCTTCGTTCTTCTTGAGGATACCGCGCTCCACACGACCGGTCACGACGGTGCCACGACCTTCGATGTTGAACACGTCTTCGATGCACATCAGGAACGGTTTGTCGACTTCGCGCGTCGGCAGCGGGATCTGCGCGTCGATCGCGTCCATCAATTCCTGGATCGCTTTTTCACCTTCCGGCTTGGCTTCGAGCGCGGCCTTGGCGCTGCCTTTGACGACGGCGGCCTTGTCGCCCGGGAATTGGTACTTGGTCAGGAGGTCGCGGACTTCCATCTCGACGAGGTCGAGCAGTTCTTTGTCGTCAACGAGGTCGACCTTGTTCAGGAAAACCACGATGGCCGGCACACCGACCTGGCGGGCGAGCAGGATGTGTTCGCGCGTCTGGGGCATCGGGCCTTCAGAAGCATCGACAACCAGGATCGCGCCGTCCATCTGCGCGGCACCGGTGATCATGTTCTTGACGTAGTCAGCATGGCCAGGGCAATCGACGTGCGCGTAGTGGCGCTTGTCGCTCTGGTATTCGACGTGCGACACCGC
>Ga0070690_100002346_pt1 | contig 10178 bp, 8 predicted proteins | sample KBSS33HmetaG_FD_64671 | JGI IMG/M metagenome (GOLD analysis project Ga0070690, IMG submission 64671) | Switchgrass rhizosphere microbial communities from Kellogg Biological Station, Michigan, USA - KBS S3-3H metaG | ecosystem: Host-associated > Plants > Roots > Rhizosphere ...
CGAATCCGAAGAAAGCGGTCTCCAGTGCCGACGGGCATTTCGAGTTGGATCTTCCAGCGGGTGTCTATAGCGCTACAGCCAACTGCATGACGACGCCGAATTCCTGGGAATTTCATCCGGCAGTTCGTCCGGACTTTGAAGTGAAGCCCGGTTCCACTGCCTTGCTGAATCTCTTGACGCTGGTCAAACGCTCGAAGGCGAACAAGACCGGCGATGGTCAGGAAGAGCCCGAATACAAGAGCGACGATCTCAAAAGCGAAGTCCTGGAATTGAAGACCGCTTCGGGCCCATTGCGAAAAATTGTTGTGCGATTTCTCCGCCGGGAATCATCAAAGGAGCTTGCGGAGTATCAGGGGCGCCGCGACTACCGACAGGATGCTCCGGCGTCGGTCACGTTCAATGCGCTGGCTATCTATTCCGACAGTATCACCATCGAAAAACCGGCAATGACTGTGAAGGCCGTGGGCCACGTGGTGGTCGAAGATGGAAAGCAGCGCCGTCAGGGCAATGAAGCCACCGTTGAATTCAGCGATCCAGATCCGCTATCGACCTTGAAGGTTCTCGGCGCGTCGCGCTAATGAAAGGAAAAAAAGGGCCGACGTTTTCACCCCGCCTCGTACCAGGAACTGCGACCGCGACCAAGCAGCTGAAGACGTCCCGCCTGCACCAGCTGCTTGAGATGCAGCTTGAGCGTGTTCCGGTTGGCTTTCGTCAGTTTGATTGCATCGGTCAGCGTCAACCGGCCGTGCTGTCGCGTGAGTTGAAGCAGCCTTTCGTCGAGCACCGAAAGCGATGACATCAGCTTTTCTCTCTTGATCTTCTCCGCCAGCGAATCCTTTTGCTCGATCAGGCACAGCAGGAAAAATCGCAGCCAGTCCATCAGGTGCGACTCGTCGCGATCCAGGGTCCCCTGGGCGCTGCGCAGCCCCCGATAGTATTGCTCGCGGTTTTCCTCGATGACACGTTCCAGCGAACTATAGGGCATATAGCTGTAGCCCGTGCGAAGCAGGAGCAGATTGGTCAGCACCCGCGCAAGTCTCCCGTTACCATCCTGGAACGGGTGGATGGCGAGATATCGAACGATAAAGACCGCCACGACGAGCAGGGGATGATGGCTCGTTCCCTGGAGCTCCTGGTTACTCCAGGCCACAAGCTCCTGCATCAGGCGCGGTGTGTCAAATGGACTGGACGTTTCAAAGATAATGCCGACGCTTCTCCCCTTGGAATCGAACGCCTCGACATTATTGCTGATCGTTTTGTAACTTCCCCGATGGTGCTCATCCCGATCTGAAAATTTCAGGAGAATGCCATGCAGTTGCTTGATGTGATTTTCATCCAGCGGAATATCCCTCCAGGAATCGAAGACGAGCCTGGTGGCTTCGGCGTATCCGGCCACCTCCTGCTCGTCTCTCGACTTGAACGATCCCAGATCCAGGTTTGAAAGCAGCAGATCGACTTCGCGATCGGTCAGCTTCGCGCCCTCGATTCGAGTCGATGCGCCGACGGACTCGACTGTCGCAATCTGACGGAGCGTCGCCAGCCGATCCGGTGCAAGGGAACCGAGTGCTCTCCAGGCTCCTTTGAACTCGTCGATGTCGCCAACAAGACGGAGGAGGTCTGGCGTGAGGATCAGGTTTCGGAATGGATCCAGAGGCATACCCGCAATGATACCCGAAAATACCCGACTGCCGATTTGGGTATTTCCGGGTGGGCAATCGGGTATTGCAGGAATTTACCTTGGAGATCGTAGCTGTAGAGTTACTTTAGGGAGGAGTAGGAAATCCATTCAATATAAGGGGGATAGGGTTTTATATACGGGTGATCTGTCACCGCGAACGCTTTAGAACTCACATCGCATTCGACGGAGGGACTGAGCGCGGTCCCAGACCGCGCTCAGAGAATCGCAGAGAGAAGATGGATGCCTGCTCGGAAGACCGCCGTGGGTCGATCTCCTTGAGTGTTGCTTCAGTTGTGCGGGCTATCTCTTTGTCAGCTCGTCATAAAGGCCGTCGAAAAACGCTTTCTGTTCCATCCACCCGAGGTCGTCGATCTTGACCTGAGTCATGAAGGTGTCTTTGGTTGCGCCCGCTTTGATTGCTGCGTTTCCGCGGTCAATGACGGAGTCGATCTTGGTCTTGAACGCTGCGACATCCGCTTTAGGACGAGGTTCGCCGCGGCCGGGAATCGCCGTTTCAAAATCGAGTTTGAGGATGGCTTCAAGCGATGCCTTCCAGCCGAGAACGCTGCCGCCGTTTGCCCAGTCGACAACGGGATTCGTATCGGTAACCGTGTCGCTGATCATGGCAATCTTCAGGTCCGGAAAGTAGACAACCGTGTCGTCATTGGTATGGGCGTTGCCAAGATGGTGTGCATCCACCTGCACGCCGCCGAATTTCAGGACGTAGTCCTTTGCAAATGTCTCCGTGGGCCGACCGGTAATTTGAGCGGTACGAGGATCGGCCGCCATGTTGGCCTTCAACGCCTCGAGTCCGACGACTTTTGCACCCAGATCCACCAGCGCGCCATTGTTTCCGGTGTGATCCGGATGATGGTGAGTATTCAGGATGTATTTCACAGGCAGCGGACTGATCATCTTCAGCTGCGTATTGAGTGCAGCAAAGATGTTGTTCGTTTCGGTTGAGGGATTCTTTGTGTCGACGACGATCAGGCCGTCCGGTGTAACGCGTACCGCGGTGTTGGCACCGCCACCCGTGATCAGGAAAAAGCCGGGCTTCAGCTGACGCGTCATCTGCGTCTCCGGCACTGTGCCACGACCTCCGCCCGCCTGCTGAGCGACGGCGATGCCGGTCAGGGTAGTGACAAGCGCGATCGATAAAAGAAATTTCCGCATGATGTCCTCCTCTCGAATGGCGGTGATTCTATCGCGTATCGGGGCTAAGAGCTTGCACGTTGTGAATCAATCGCCGGATAATTCCGCCCATGCATTCCCTGATGTTCCTGATGCTGACAATTGGCCAGGCTTCCTATGTCGGGAACACCGCTGGAGCCGGAAGTTTTCCCCTGGTTCAGGGACAACAGGCGGCCACGCTTTACGTCGATTCTGCCGACTGGCCGGGTGTGGTGCGGGCGGTTGGCGATCTGCAGGCCGATGTCGAACGCGTAACGAGCAGGAAGCCGGCGGTCACGGGCGACAACAGTGGCCTGAGTCACAACGTGGTGATTGTCGGAACTATTGGGAGGAGTCTGGTCATCGACCAGCTGATCCGTTCGAAGAAGATCGATTCGAGCAGCATCACAGGCAAATGGGAATCCTTCTTCCTCCAGACTGTCACGGATCCGCTTCCGGGCGTATCGAGTGCTCTTGTCATTGCAGGAAGCGACAAGCGCGGAACGATTTACGGAATCTACGATCTCTCGGCGCAGATTGGAGTCTCACCCTGGTATTGGTGGAGCGACGTTACTCCCGAGCACAAAGATGCGCTCTTCATCAGGTCCGGCAAATACCAGCAGGGTGAACCGAGCGTCAAATACCGCGGTATTTTCTTCAATGACGAAAAGCCAGATCTCGATTACTGGGTCCGTGCGAAATTCGGCGAGCATCCTACTCCGGGCGGCGGTGCGGGAACCGTCGCCAATTTCAACGGCAAGTTCTACACCAAAGTGTTCGAACTGATTCTCCGTCTGAAGGGCAACTACCTTTGGCCCGCGATGTGGAATAATGCTTTCGCCGAAGACGATCCGGACAATCCGCGACTCGCCGACGAGTACGGCATCGTCATGGGAACCTCGCATCAGGAGCCGATGATGCGGGCGCAGAAGGAATGGGACTGGCATCTCCTGCAACAATACGGAAACTGGAATTTTGCGACGCACGAGGAGGTAATGACGAAGTTCTGGCGCGACGGTGTCGAACAGCGCAAGAACTTTGAAAACATTTACACGATTGGTCTGCGCGGCGAAAACGATACGGCAATGGTCCAGGGGCAAACGGAGAGCATTTCGCTGCTGCAGCGCATTGTGGATGTGCAGCGCAAAATCATCGCAGCTGTCGTGAATCCCAACGTCGAGGCGGTGCCGCAGCTATGGGCGCTATATAAAGAAGTCCAGGGCTATTACGAAAAAGGGCTGCGCGTACCGGATGATGTAACGCTTCTCTGGGCTGAAGACAACTGGGGCGACGTGCGCCGGTTGCCAACGGCTGAAGAGCGGAAACGCGCCGGAGGCGCAGGGGTGTACTACCACTTCGACTACCACGGCGGACCCCGCAGCTACCAGTGGTTGAACACGAGTCCGATTGCGAAGATCTGGGATCAGATGAGTCTCGCCAAAAAGTACGGCGCCGATCGCATATGGATCGTCAACGTCGGTCACCTCAAGGGATATGAACTCCCAACGGAGTACTTCCTGGACCTTGCGTGGAACACGGACCGCTGGACCAATGACAATATCCAGGAGTACACGCGTCTTTGGGCGGCGCGCGAATTTGGCGACCTATATGCGGCAGATACCGCGGATATCCTTGCGAAGTACACGAAGTACAACGGGCGTCGGAAGCCGGAGCTGGTCGATGCCGGTACCTACAGCCTGGTAAATTTTCATGAAGCCGAAAATGTCGTCGCGGACTTCAATGCGATCACAGCGAAGGCGCAGACGATCTTCGAAAAATTGCCAAAGGATAAGAAGGACGCGTTCTATCAGCTGGTTCTCTTTCCGACGAAAGCCTCGGCAAACCTGAATGAAATGTATGTCGCCGCCGCGAAGAATGCACTGTATGCGGCTCAGGGTCGTGCCAGCGCGAATGACTATGCCGAAAGAGCGCGGGCATTGTTCAAGATGGACGCGGATCTGATGACGTACTACAACAAGACCTTTGCCGATGGGAGATGGGATCACTTCATGGACCAATCGCACATCGGCTACACGAGCTGGCAGGATCCGCCCTCCAATACCATGAGCGCGATTCGTCTGACGTCTACGACGGTTCCGCTTTCCGCCGGAATGGGAGTCGCAGTAGAAGGATCGACGACGGCATGGCCCGGCGCTACGGGAGATCCATCGCTGCCGAGATTTGATGCACTGAATCAGCAGAAATACTTCATCGATGTATTCAACAAGGGCCAGGCCCCGTTCGACTTTACTGCGGAGGTGAGCCACCCGTGGATTGTGGTGAACGAAACGAAGGGAACTATCACGAAAGAGACTCGGCTCTGGGTGAGCATCGATTGGAGCAGAGCGCCAAAGGGTTCGACGATGGGCACAGTGAAGATTAGTGGCGCAGGAGGAGAAGTTTCTGTAATGGTCGACGCGCTCGATCCTGAAGTGACGCGGACCTCGCTTCAGGGATTTGCCGAGAGCGCGGGTACGATTTCCATCGAACCCGAGCACTTTACAAACAAGAATGACTTTGGGACGAATCGTTGGATCCGTATTGAAGATTACGGCCGCACGCTTTCCGGAATGCGGGCGGATTCCGTTGTCGATGCTCCGACCGCGACGCCGGGTAAGGATTCACCCCGTCTCGAGTATCGCATGTACATTTTTTCTCCCGGTGCCGTCATCACAAACCTGATCCTGGCGCCAACCCTGAATTTCCAGCCGGGTAGAGGATTGCGCCTCGCCGTTTCCTTCGACGATGAGGCACCGCAGATCATCACAGCGGTACCTGAAAATTTCAGTGCGCAGAATGGAAATCAGGATTGGGAAAAAACAGTCCGCGATAACGCTCGGACGGTATCGGTATCGAGCACGTTGGCGACTCCGGGTTATCACACGCTGAAAGTGTGGATGGTGGATCCCGCGGTTCTGGTGCAGAAAATCATCGTCAATACCAGCGCTGCAAAGCCCACGCCGGGCTATCTCGGGCCTCCGGAATCCTTCCGAGTTGGGCGTTAAGGAGTGAACCGCAAAGCTGGGATCACCCACTTCAACTATCTTTCTGAGATGGTTTCCGGCCATGGCGGAGTTTTGTAACTTCCCAGCAGCCGAATCTCGGTTGCCACGTTTTCCAGATCGGTAAGCGCTTTCAAGTTGCGTGGGTCGCCTGCCCCAACTCCAAGCTCCGTCAGGAATCGATACTGGCCGGGATATCCCGGCACGGCACGGGAGTGGATCGCGGCCAGGTTCAAGCCCTGCCTTGCAAAGCAGGCCAGCGTTTCAACCAGCGCGCCGGGAATGTCCCGCAATGAAAAGATGAGGATGGAACGATCGTCATGCGGACCGGGAATCGCAGTTCCGTGCTCGAGAAGAAGAAATCGCGTCCACGTTCTGGAAGAGTCTCCGCAATCCGTATGGAGAACCTCAAGCTCATGGACTATCGCTGCAGGCAACGGGCACAGCGCAGCCTGTGATGGGTCGTTTGCTTCTCGAACCAGCCTGGCCGCTCCGGCGGTATCGTGGCATGGAATAACGGTCCACCCGGATGCTTGAATGAATCGATGGCACTGAGTTTCTGCCACGGGGTGCGCGAGGATCTTCTGAATGTTTCCTCTGTTTCCCGGAAGCGCGGCGGCGACAAATCCGATCCGAACGCGGGCCTCTGCGCGCGCCGCCAGCGGGGGGCCGGGATTGATTTCCAGAAGCCGATCCCACACCGGTTGAATCAATCCGGCGGTTGTATTTTCGATTGGCAGTACGGCGTTCGTTGCCTTTCCGGAATCGATGGCATCAAATGCGGCTTGAAATGAATCGCAGCAGAGAAGAGATGTCTCGTCGCCCAGCAATCGGCGAGCGGCCGTTGCGGAATTCGAACCATCTTCACCTTGTATTGCGGTCCTGCTGATCGCACTCACCTGAAGAGTATATCGGGAAGTGGTGTCAGGCGTGCCTGACACCACCTCGGAGAACGTGGGGTCTGACCCATATTACGGTCGGGGTGCCTGCATTTCGGCGGCCGGCTGATAATTGTGCAGCATGTCGGGATAGCCATTCATCGCGAGGCGTGTGGACGGTCCGGTACCGAAATGATGCGCGCGGTGCCATGTCTGCTTCGGCGCGTAGACGATGTCGCCCTGATCGGCGACGAATGTGGGAATGCCAGTGATTTTGTATTCAATCTGTCCTTCCAGGATCATCCAGAACTCGCCGGACACTTCATGAAAATGTCCATTGTCGAGCGGATTATCCCGGTCCGCCTGGCGGCCACGAATAATATTGGCGAATGCGCGATCGTCGACGACAAAGCGTTTCTGCTGGAAAATATTGTTCGCAATCATCTGATTGAAATCGAAGAACGGCTTGTTGACGTCGTCGTACTTCCCCTTGCCCGAAACCCGAACCTTGACAAAGTTCATGCCGGGTACCGGGGTTGGCGTTTCGTCGATGGGATACATCGTCATTGCGTTTGCGACAGTGACTTCAAGCCGCAGCGACGGCGTGGTGCCGACGGTCTCCATGCTATAGATGTTGCGATAAGGAACCTGAACCATCCCGCCTTTCGAAGCAACAATTGGCTCTTGTCCATCAATGTTGAATCGAATCTGTCCGTCCTGAACGATCCACCATACGGGATTGTCGGGATGGAATCGGCGTGGCGTCTTCTCTCCCGGAGCCATGGAGATGTAATCGGCATGGAGCAGATTGTCGCTGACGACCGTCTGGGTCCAACTTGCCTGGCCTTTGTGGTCTGCAAGAATATCTTTCAATTTCCAGATCGGCTTGTTTGGAGCCGTCCAACCAGTCGGGGTATTGGGAACCGGCGCCCACGCGAGAGTCTCGGCTTGTCCCTGTCCTTTTAGGGCGGTCTTCTGGCCCGGAAGCATTGAAAATATTCCAAGCGCTGCAACGGCGATGAACGCTAAGTGTCGAAGGTGTCGCATGTCTGGCTCCTTATGTCGAGGCAAAGTGTCGCTACGATAACGTACGCAATGGCCGATTGTCCATTTCGCTGTGCAGCGGTAGAATGCCCGGCATGAAACGACAAATCACTTTCTCCCTTGCTCTTCTATTCACGACGGCCGTGTTTCTCCAGGCAGCGGATCAATTCACCGGAACGTGGACACTCAACGTTGCAAAATCGAAATACAGTCCGGGTATGCCGCCGAAGGCTCAGACCACAAAACTGGAAACGCTAAAGGACGGCATTCGGGAAGTTGTCGATCGCGTTAATGCCGATGGCTCCAATACGCACTGGGATTTCACCGCAAAGTTTGACGGCAAGGACTATCCGATCACGGGCGATCCCGATCGCGATATGGCTTCTGTGAAGAAAGTGGACGATTACACGCTGGAAGTCGTGAACAAGAAGGCTGGAAAAGTAACGACATCGATGAAACTGGTTGTCGCAAAGGATGGAAAATCTCGAACCAATACCGTGACCGGCAAGAACGCCGCGGGTGTCGCCATCAACAATATCCTTTTCTTCGACAAGAATTGAGATCCGCCAGCGCTTCCCAATTCCCAACGTATCCCGGCCAGTCGTTGGATTCAGCGATTTCCCTGATGGCGGAATTTCGTTCGCGCAACAAGCCCTGCATGTAGCGACGCAGAACCAGAATTTCCGCCAGACGTCCGAACCCCGGCACAGGAGACGCGAATCGAAACAGATCTTTCATTTCCGTTTCATCGTTCGATAAAGCCCGGAAGAAGTGGTCGTGCTGCATGAATCGGAAGATCCCAGCCACCATGGTGTCCTGAAAGGATACCGGCCGATTCATCGCTGTAATTTCGCTCGTGAGTTTGTGCCAGAACCCGAAGTGCTTTGCTCGCCATGTCACTTGCTGGCCCAGGTCAATCAAGCCGGAAGTGACGCCGCCCATGGCGACGGCCGATTCTCCGCTGTGGACGTTTCCGGCAAGATGAACTTCGACACTCCGTGCCAGATCGAAACACCGTTCAATCGGTGCTCGGATCCGCGTGATTTCCTCCAGCGTCACCATGAAGCGGCTACTTTGTTTTCGAGCTTGCGAAAAGACCCTGTTCGGGATGCATCCGCGTCGTTGCGCTGGGGCCCATGCCCATCAGCTGAACGATCACCTCTTCACCCTTCGACCCATCATAGTGATGCGCATTGGGTGGATGCTTCATGAAGCTGCCGGGTTTGAGCGGCACAGTCTTGTCCGGGTCGAACACGTCGCCCGCGCCCGTATACCATGTGCCCTTGAGGACAGTGGCATAGCGAGCTTCCGGATGAAAATGCGGCCTGCTCATCACCCATGGCGGGAACTTCACCTGGATGATGTAGATGCCCGGCTTTGCCGGATCTCCCTCGACGATCGCCGTCTTGAATCCGAGGCCGTCGGGCTCATCCACCCACTTCAGGTCTTCCGAAGTGACGCGTTTGACCGGTTCTGGAGCCGCCGATCGTTGCTGTCCGAAAATAGAAGAATTGGATAGCAGCAGTCCGAAAGACAGCGCTGCCACTCCAAGCCCTGCCAGAGTCAGTCGATTCCATGTGGTTTTCATGCGGGGATCCTAACAGAAAATTAGGCCGCGGAACAAATACCTCAGACTGATATTTTCTTTATATCATTGGACTTATTGCATGCGATTGCCCCTTCGGTGTATATCTTTGGCACTGGAAATTGAGGGAGAGACTGGCATGATTCGAACATTTGTCCTCACTGGAGCAGTTCTCGCAGTGATTTTGGCACCCGCGGCCGGGTACAGTGCGGGACCCGAAACCGCGTCTTCCATTGCCGATGCCGCTCGCGATCGGGACATGGCAACCGTGCGTGCTCTCCTCAAGCCAGGTGCGGACGTCAACGCTCCCGGATTTGACGGAACGCCTGCGCTTCACTGGGTTGTACTTGTGGACGACTCTGCAACTGCAAAGCTTTTGCTTGGTGCGGGTGCCGATCCGAAGCTCGCCAATCGTCTGGGCGTGACTCCGCTCGCGATTGCATCAACGAACGGGAATGCTGAAATGATTCGGTTGCTGCTCGATGCCGGCGCGGATGCCAACGCACTGGATCCGGCAGGAGAGCCGCCACTGTGGGCCGCCGTCCGCAGTGGATCACTCGATTCGGTCAAGACCCTCGCCGACCGCAGCGCATCGCTCACTTTCAAGGATTCTGTTCAGCAGACGACATTGATGCTCGCCGTCCGGGAAGACCATCCCGATATCGTGAAGTTCCTCGTCGATCATGGCGCCGAGGTCGATGCAAAGACGCGCACGGGGCAAACGCCGGGTTGGACGCTGCCGAATTCTGTTCCCGGCTTCGGTCATGGAATTGGAATCATACGAGGCGGACTGCCCGAGCGAGGCTCGCGGTACCTGACTC
>Ga0070690_100002352_pt1 | contig 10167 bp, 8 predicted proteins | sample KBSS33HmetaG_FD_64671 | JGI IMG/M metagenome (GOLD analysis project Ga0070690, IMG submission 64671) | Switchgrass rhizosphere microbial communities from Kellogg Biological Station, Michigan, USA - KBS S3-3H metaG | ecosystem: Host-associated > Plants > Roots > Rhizosphere ...
CCTGCCCCGCCGCACCCGCTTCCGCGGAATCGTCACCCTGGCCATCACCGGTATCCGAGGCGGACCCGGGCACCGCGTCCCTGAGTCCCTGCGCCGCCGTATCCGCTTCCGCGGAATCGTCGCTCCGGCCGTCTCCGGTATCCGACGGGGTCGAGCAGGGTTGGGGGCACGCGTCCCTGGGGCCCTGCCCCGCCACACCGTTTCCGCGGAATCGCCGATCGCAGACGGAGCAGGCTCACGGGTGAGCTGGGTCGCGGCCTGGTTGATCATGGTCCAGACCAACTCCGCCTCTTCGGGATGAAGGACCGCTTCGATCTTGACCATGCCGTCCTCGGTGTCACGCCGGCGAACGTAGCGACGTTGCGCGTCGCCCAGCGGATGCGGGTCCTGGCCGTGGCGCTGCACGAGTGCGTACTTGCGGGACAGCTTCTCGAGCTGAGAGGCCGTCATGAGCCGCGCGTGATCGAGCAACAAGGCCTCGTTCTCGGGCGTCGCGACGCGTACGAGGGCGCGCACATTCGAGTACGAGACTTCACCGCGCCGGAGGGCATCCCCGATCACGGCGAACTCGCCGAGCCTGCGGGCCACACGGACACGCTCGCGCCCGGTGACCAGGTCACAGCCAACCCGCCAGGCGAGCCAGTGCGCACACGACGACGCACCCTGGGTGTGCCAACCACCGCGCTCGTCGAACTCACGCAGATCGGTGAGGAATCGATACATGGCAGCATCGAGGTGTGCCGCTTGTTCTGCAATTCGTTCCCCAAGTTGCTCGAGATCGCTATCCATAGCCACTCGCCTAGCACACGACTCTGACATTCCAATCTCGGAGTCGATGTCAATGCGCGATCAACAGTCGCAGCGATACGGCGGAACCAGCCCCGTTGACGTGTCGAACACGCGCCCCGGGCGCCAGCTGGTGTCGAGACGTGTGTGCGAAGTGACCTCTGACAGAGAACACCTGCGTCGCTCGCGCGGCGCAGAACGCCCAGTGGCCTGTGACCTGCGAACCCGGCTGGTTCCATTGCTGCGGGACGCAGCTCACAGCCCGGATGTCTTGGTGGACTCTCCTTGCGAGGATTGATTTATATTTTCAATAAGAGATCAGCGATCGGGTGCTGTCAATAATGACACCAGAAAACCGTCATGTGTCTTCCAAATATACATACATAAAATCCGACAAACCTCCGCCCGAGCATGGCCCGGCCATCGCGCTGCTACGGATTGCCGCTCGCCATCCGCGGATCATTCGCGAGAACATCAAGTCCGCGGCATGAAGCGCCAGATAGGTGCCACGATGGCGGACTCTGGGAGGGGTTGCGTACAGCGCTCGCGCTCGTGGCAACGGATGGCACCACCCCCCAGCCACGGCCGGCCCCCAGACTTGGGAAGCGCGCCGCGCTCGATCCTGCAAGGTCCGCTATCATCGCCTGCATCACCAAAATTCCCCAGGAGAACCACATGAAACGAGAGAGCCTCAACCCTGCCACCCTGTCCACGCCGCGCGGCTACTCCCACGTCACCGTGGTGACCAGCACCAAGCAGGTGCACGTCTCCGGTCAGGTCGCGCTGAACGCCGCCGGCGAGGTCGTCGGCAAGGGCGATCTGGCCGCGCAGACCGAGCAGGTCTACACCAATCTCGGCCACGCGCTGGCGGCTGCGGGCGCCAAGCTTTCGGACGTCTTCAAGGTCGTCACCTATGTGGTCGGGCTTGATCCTGACAAGGCCACCGCGGTACGCACCGTGCGCAACAAGCACCTCGGCGATGGCCCGTACCCGGCAAGCACGATGGTGGGCGTCACCGCGCTCGTCCACCCGGACCTCTTGGTCGAGATCGAAGCGATCGCCGCGATCGATTGACGGCTACTTCCACGACTGCAGCAGCTGCTCGTACGGCATCGTCTCGCCCTTGGGCTTCTCGTTGGCCAGCTTCGCCTTGGGGCCGTTGGGCTTGCCGACCCATTCGGGATCCGGCTTCTCGGGGCCCAGCTTGGGCGCGCAGTTCTTCATGCCGGCGCGCTCGAGGCGGGCCATGACGTCGTCCATCTCCTTGGCCAGCTTGTCCATCGCCGCCTGGGGCGCCAGGGCGCCGGAGACCGCCTCGCTGACGTTCGGCCACCACAGCTGCGCCAGCTTGGGGTAGTCGGGCACGTTGGTGCCGGTCGGCGTCCACAGCTCGCGCGCCGAGCTGCGATAGAACTCGATGAGGCCGCCGTACCTGGGCGCCGCCTTGGTGACCGGCTCGGAGTAGATGTCGGACTTGCGGATCGGAGTGAGGCCTTCGAAGAACTTCTTCAGCGACGTCGTCTTTGCGATGGTGAACTGCGCATAGAGCCAGGCCGCCTTGCGGCGATCGGGCGGCGTCGAGGCGAGCATGGTCCAGGCACCGGCGTCCTGATAACCGAGCTTCATGCCCTTCTCCCAGTAGGGGCCGTGGGGCGACGGCGCCATCCGCCACTTCGGCGTGCCATCCTCGTTCACCACCGGAAGACCCTTCTTGGTGAGATCGGCGGTGAATGCCGAATACCAGAAGATCTGCTGGGCGATGTTGCCCTGTCCTGGCACCGGGCCGGCCTCCGAGAACGTCATGCCCGGGGCCTCGGGTGGCGCATACTTCTTGAGCCAGTCGATGTACTTGGTGAGCGCATACACCGCGGCGGGGCTGTTGGCCTCGCCGCCGCGGCTCACCGACGACCCCACCGGGCGGCAGTCCTCGACGCGAATACCCCACTCGTCGACGGGGGTCCCGTTGGGCAAGCCCTTGCTGCCGGTGCCGGCCATCGATAGCCACGCGTCGGTGAACCGCCAGCCCAGTGACGGATCCTTCTTGCCGTAGTCCATGTGGCCGTACACCTTGTGGCCGTCGAGCTCCTTGACATCGTTGGTGAAGAAGTCGGCGATGTCCTCGTAAGCCGACCAGTTCACCGGCACGCCGAGCTCGTAGCCGTACTTGGCCTTGAACTTCTGCTTGAGGTCGTCGCGATTGAACCAGTCGTAGCGGAACCAGTAGAGGTTGGCGAACTGCTGATCGGGGAGCTGGTACAGCTTCCCGTCGGGCGCCGTGCCGAACGACTTGCCGATGAAGTCGTCGACGTCCAGCGTCGGCAGCGTGACGTCCTTGCCCTCGCCGGTCATGAAGTCGGACAGCGGCACCGCGTCGCCGTAGCGATAGTGAGTACCGATCAGGTCCGTGTCGTTGACGTACATGTCGTAGACGTTCTCGCCCGACTGCATCTGCGTCTGCAGCTTCTCGATCAGATCACCCTCCTGGATGATGTCGTGGGTGACCTTGATGCCGGTGAGCTCGGTGAACGCCTTCGCCAGCGTCTTGGATTCGTAGGAGTGTACGTTCAGGGTCTCCGACACCACCTTGATCTCCATCCCCGCGAACGGCTTGGCCGCGTCCTGGAACCACTTGAGCTCCGTCTCCTGCTGCGCGCGGCTGAGCGTGCTCGGCTGGAACTCGTCCAGCCACTTCTTGACCGCGGCGCTGCGATCGACAGGCGGCGCGTTCGGCGGGGTCGCGGCCGAGCCGCTGCCGCTCCCGCCGGACGGCTTCTTCTTGTCGCACCCGCCGGTCGACAACACCGCGGCCGCCGCGAGCGCGGCGAAGTACCACGAGGATCGCTGCCATTGCCAGTTCGAAGACGACGTTCTTGTGTGCATGTGTTCATCCTTGTCCGACGCGATTCATCACGGTGTAGAACACGTAACAGAAAACCAAAATAAAGAGAAAATAGATCAGCGAGAATGCCGCCGCCGGCCCGAGATCGAACTGGCCCACGGCGAGGCGAGTCAAGAACTGGCTGAGGAACGTGGTGCTGTTGCCGGGGCCACCGCCGGTGACGACGAACGGCTCGGTGTAGATCATGAAGCTGTCCATGAACCTGAGCAGGATCGCGATGACGAGCACGTTCTTGAGCTTGGGCAGCTGGATGTAGCGGAAGATCGACCACCCCGAAGCGCCGTCGATCGCGGCGGCCTGGTAGTAGGCCGGGGGGATGGCGCGCAGGCCCGAATAGCACAAGAGCGCGATCAGCGGCGTCCAGTGCCACACGTCCATGACCAGCACGGTCAACCAGGCATCGACGCGATCGGCCGTGTAGTTATAGTGAAGCCCCAGCTTGACGAGCGCGGCGCCGCCCATGCCGATGTCGGTGCGACCGAAGATCTGCCAGATCGTCCCCACGACGTTCCACGGGATCAAGAGCGGCAGGGCGAGCACGACCAGCGAGGCGGACACCGCCCAGCCCCGGCGCGGCATGACGAGGCTGATGCCGAGGCCGAGCGGCAACTCGAGGGCGAGCACCGAGAACGAGAACAGGAGCTGGCGCAGAAAGGCGGCGTGCAGCTCCGGATCGCGGAGCACCTTCCGGAACCATTCGAAGCCGACATAGACCTTGGTATTGGGCCCCAGGATGTCCTGTACCGAATAGTTGACGACCGTCATCAGCGGCACGATCGCGCTGAACGCGACGACGATCGTCATCGGCAGGATGAGCAGCCACGCCTTGTTGCTCCGGGTCTTCTCGATCATGGCGGTCCCTCGCCGGCAGAGCTGCCGCCTGAGGCGACGATCGACGCGACGATCGACGCGACGATCGGCGCGACGATCCGGCCGTCCCGGTACAGACAGATGTGCTCGGGCTGGAAGCGGACTCGCACCGTGCCGCCCACGGCGACCGCCGGCGACCCGGCCGGGGACTCCGGCGCCGACGCCTGACCGATCCGGATCTTGACGCGGTGATCGCCGAGCCTGCCCGACACGATCCGGAACCGGCCATGATCCTCGACGGCCGTGACCGAGACCGGCAGCCCACCTGCCTCCGCTTCGCCCAGCACGACGATGTGCTCGGGCCGGATGCCGAGCTCGAGGCCGCCGCCAAGTGCGGTCGCTTCGAAGGTCGCAGGCAACGGAATCTCGTACGCGCCGACCCGCGCCCGCGCGCCGCCGGCCTGGCGCAGGGCCTCGCAGGGCATCACGTTCATGCCGGGAGAGCCGATGAAGTAACCGACATAGGTGTGGGCCGGGCGCCGGAACAGGTCCTCGGGCGTGCCGCGCGCAAGGACGGAGCCGTGCTGCATGACGACGACCTCGTCGGCGAACGTCAAGGCTTCGGTCTGGTCGTGGGTGACGTAGATCAGGGTGTGGTGAAACTGCTTGTGGATCTCCTTGAGCTTGCGGCGCAACAGCCACTTGCGGTGCGGATCGATGACGGTCAGCGGCTCGTCGAACAAGATCGCCGCCACGTCCTGCCGGACCAGGCCACGGCCGAGCGCGAGGATCTGTTTTTGATCGGCCGTGAGGCGCGTCGCGCGCATGGGCAGCACCTCGGTGAGCTCGAGGATCTCGGCGATGTGCCCGACGCGGCGATCGATCTCGGCGGCGCCGAGGCCGCGGTTGCGCAGCGGAAACGCCAGGTTCTGGCGGACCGTCATCGTGTCGTAGATGACGGGGAACTGGAACACCTGGGCGATGTTGCGCTCGCGGCTCGAGAGGGCGGTCACGTCCTTGTCGCCGTAGTACACCCGGCCGCGCGTGGGCTGGAGGAGGCCCGAGATGATGCCGAGCAGCGTCGTCTTGCCGCAGCCGCTCGGCCCGAGGAGCGCGTAGGCGCCGCCGTCGCGCCAGCGCAGCTCGACGTCGCGCAGGGCATAGGTCGGTGCCGGGCGCCCCGGCGCGGGCTCGCCGAGCGCGCCGCGCTTGGCCTCGTAGCTGTGAGAGATCGACTGGAGGACTATCTCGGCCATGCGTCGTTGCTCCGATCCGTCAGGGGCTCGACGGGGTCGCGTGGTCCGCGTCGCTTGCGTGACCGGGGTGATACGACGCGACCAGCCCCTGGTCGCCGCCTGCGGCAAACGCGAGCAGCCGATCCGGATCGAGATAGAACGTGAGCTCCTCGTCGAGCTGATGGTGAAACACCCCGTCCTCCTGCACGATGACCTGCGGGAACGGGGCCGCGCCGCGCAGGTACACGAAGGTCTCCGAGCCGCTGATCTCGCTGAGCTCGACGTGCGCGCGCACCGCGACGTGGCCCGCGGGAGCCTGGCCGAGGCGGCAGTCGCTGGCGCGGATCCCGAAGCAGTATGGCCCGTCGGCGAGCCCGGCGAGGTGCGCGCCTTGGGCCATACCACCCGCGCCGCCGAGGGGAATGCGGATCTCGCCGGCCAGCTCGATCGCGCCGCCCTTCACCACGCCCTCGACGATGTTCATCGGCGGATCGCTGAACACCCGCGCGGCGGTGACCGAGGCCGGCCGGTGGTACACCTCGAGCGTGGGCGCGTGCTGCAGCACCCGGCCGTGGTGCATGAGGATGGTCCTGCCGCCGAGCGCGAGCGCCTCGGCCGGATCGGTCGTGGCGTAGACCACCGTGGCGGGCGTGGCGCCGGACCGCGCCGCGCCGAACAGCGCGCGCAGCTCGTCGCGCAGGTCCTCGCGGAGCTTGTAGTCGAGGTTGACCAGCGGCTCGTCGAGCAAGACCACCTCGGCGTCCTTGGCCAGCGCGCGCGCGATCGCCACGCGCTGCTGCTGGCCGCCCGACAGCTCGCCCGGCAGCCGGTGGAGCAGCTCCTCGATGCGCAGCAGGCGCGCCAGCTCCTGCACACGGCCGTCCACCGCGACGGCGAGCTCCCGGCGCAGCTGCCGCGCGCTGTACAGCCGCGCGAGCTGCTTCGCGACGCGGATCAGGCGCACCGGCAAGACGAGCTTCTCCAGGGCGCGACGCCAGAACCGACCCGCCGGCTCGGGGCCGCGCTCCGCGGTGCCGGGCGCGCGACGCAGCTCGAGCGGCGCGGCGATGTTGTCGCGCACGGTGAGCGACGGGTAGTTGATGAACTGCTGGTACACCAGCGCGACCGAGCGCTTGCTCGCCGCGATCCGCGTGATGTCGGCGCCGCCCTGGCGGATCGTCCCCGCGGTCGGCCGGTCGAGACCGGCGATGATGCGCAGCAGGCTCGTCTTGCCCGCGCCGGTGTGACCGAGCACCACGTTGATCGTCCCGGGCTCAAGCGTCAGGTCGACGTCGGCCAGGTGGAGCTCCCCGTCGACGGTCTTGCCTATGCTTTCCAGCGCGAGCGTCATGGCTAGCCCCAGCGTCCGATCACCGTCATGGCCACGGCCGAGATCCCCAGGGCCCACCACGGTGACGCCGCGGTCAACCCGAGCCACGCCATATGGGTTCCGGCCGCCAAAAGGAGGCCAATGAAGAACCGATCTCCCCGGGTCGTGGGCATGGGCAGGAACCCACGGCGCAAGGCATTGGGCGAGACGAGCTCCCAGATGAGCAGGACGACGAGGCAACCGATGATGACGGAGAAGAACACCGCCGTCGGCGCTGTCCAGGCCATCCAGCGCATCACACCCTCCCCAGGGCGAAGCCCTTGGCGATGTGGTTACGGACGAACCAGATCGCGAGCGCGCCCGGCACCATGGTGAGCACGCCGGCCGCCGCCAGCACCCCCCAGTCCATGCCGGCGGCGCTGACCGTCCGCGTCATCGTGGCCGCGATCGGCTTGGCGTTGGTCGCGGTCAGCGTACGTGCAAGCAGGAGCTCGACCCAGCTGAACATGAAGCAGAAGAACGCGGCCATGCCCACGCCGGCGCGGATGAGCGGCAAGAAGATGCGCACGAAGAAGTGCGGAAACCGGTACCCATCCATGTACGCCATCTCGTCGATCTCACGCGGCACCGCGGACATGAAGCCCTCGAGGATCCACACCGCCAGCGGGACATTGAACAGCGTGTGCGCGAGCGCGACCGCGATGTGGGTATCGAACAGACCGACACTTGAATAAAGCTGAAAAAACGGGAGTAAAAACACCGCCGGCGGGGCCATCCGATTGGACAAGAGCCAGAAGAACAGGTGCTTGTCGCCCACGAACTGAAAGCGCGAGAACGCGTACGCGGCCGGGAGCGCCACGGCCAGCGACAGCGCCGTGTTCATGAGCACGTACTCGATCGAGTTGACGTAGCCCATGTACCAGGACCGGTCGGTCACGATCGTGAGGTAGTTGGCGAGCGTCGGGTGGTGCGGAAAGATCGTGAGCTCGCCCAGGATCTCCTCGTTGGTCTTGAGCGACATCACCACCAGCCAGTAGATCGGGATGATCAGAAAGGCGAGATAGACGCCCAGCAAGACACGGCGTTGGAGCTTGAGCATGCGCGGCGGGCCTCGCGGCGCGAATCATCGCCAGGACCAACGCTCGCGCGCAAGTTTGCGGCGGACGCGGGTCTGGGCTCGTCGCTGCTACGAAAACCCTCCCGGCTGCGGCGGTCCTGGAGAACGCGCACACGCTTGCTGGCGACGCGGGTCTGGGCCCGTCGCTGCTATGAAAACCCTCCCGGCTGCGGCGGTCCTGGAGAACGCGCACACGCTTGCTGGCGACGCGGGTCTAGGGGCCGCGCTCGTCCGTTGACCACCGTATCACGATGACCGTTCGTGCCATCTCCACGACCGACCGGCGACCCACCACCCGGCCGTGCAATCTATCTCGCGCAGTCCCCCAGCCCGCGTCGCTGCGCTACGCGTTGACGTCACGCGGAAGGACCGTTCAGGGAGGAGCCTCCCGCGCTAGCGCATTTTCGTCCAAGGGGTGATGGCTGCCGGCCACGGCGTCTCGTCTCCCCTTCGTTCTGGCAATCATCCTGCCGTTTTCACCATAAAAATGGCTACTCGATCGCCATATTTCCACGCCCGCCTGGCCGCGGATCGAAAGCTCGTCCGACGATATCCCTTCGCCGGGCCATGATCCCAGACCACCACACCCGCGTTGCACCCGCGCGGCACGTTTCGCGCGGCGGTGCGATCATCGCGGTGCGTGCTTCTCGACCCATGCGGTGAACGCGGCGCCGAACCGGGTGAACAACGCCTTGGTGTCATCGTTGGCGAGCGCGCCGCTGGCATCGAACAACTTGGCGGCGTTGTTGACGTACATCTCCGGCTGCTGGAGGACGGCGACGTCGAGGAACACCAGCGACTGGCGCAGGTGGTGGTTGGCGCCGAACGCACCGAGCGCGCCCGGCGAGACGCTGACGACCGCGCCGGGCTTGCCCGCCCCGAACGCGCTCTTGCCGTAGGGCCTGGAGGCGATGTCGATGGCGTTCTTCAGCACGCCGGGGACCGAGCGGTTGTACTCGGGCGTCGCGAACAGGTAGCCGTCGGCGCCGCGCAGCGTGTCGCGGAGCGCGGTCCACGGCGCGGGGGGCTCGGCGTCGACATCCTGGTCATAGAGCGAGAGGTTCCCGATCTCCACGTGGGTGAACGTGAGCCCCGGGGTGAGCGCGGCGATCGCGTGGGCGACCTTGCGGGTGAATGAGTCCTTGCGAAGGCTACCGACGAGGACGGCGATGGAGCGAGTCATGGGCGCATCGTAGCCGTTATGCGCCGGATGGCGCGCTGCCGCGTGAAAAATACGAAGACGGCACCGCCGGTCACAGGGCCGCGCACGCGCTCGGCGCATTTGCCGACGTCCAACATACGTTCACGACGACCGCTCCAAGTCGTCGGACCTGCCGCTACTTCCCGGTGAGTGCTCCCGCAGGGCCACGGAACCGTGCCACGTAGTACGCTAGGGTGTCCAAGTCTTCCGGCGGGATCTGGCTCACCGCCTCCGTCATGGCCTGCGTGTACCCTGGGCGGGAGCCCGAGTGGAATCCGCGCAAGCTCACCTGAACGTAATCCTCGTGCTGGCCTCCTATGAGTGGCACCTGCTGGCCACCGCCCAGGCCCGCACCGTGACAGAACACGCACTTGTGCTGCTCCGCCAGCGCCCGCCCCCTGTCCATGCGGATCGGGTCGGGCGGTGTGTCCGGTGGCGGGGGAGGAACGGGTGGCAGGGTCTCGATGAACTCGGAAAAGCCCCGAAGGTCGTCGTCGGTCAGGGTCTTGGCCACTGCCGTCATGACTTCGTTGCTGCGCCGGCCCTCGCGAAACAGGAACAGCTGCGTGATCACATACAGCGAGGGCTGGCCGGCCAGCACCGGTGTGAGCGGCGTTTCAATGCGCCCGTTGGCGCCATGACAGGCCGCGCACAGGGCGGCGAAGCGCTGCGCGTAGGACATCGCCGCGAGCGCCGTGGCAGTCGCCGCGGGCGCGTAGGACGTCACCGCGGGCGCCTTGGGGCCACTCCCCGTAGCCGGGGCTGCCGGGGCCTTTTGCTGCCCACCGA
>Ga0070690_100002354_pt1 | contig 10162 bp, 7 predicted proteins | sample KBSS33HmetaG_FD_64671 | JGI IMG/M metagenome (GOLD analysis project Ga0070690, IMG submission 64671) | Switchgrass rhizosphere microbial communities from Kellogg Biological Station, Michigan, USA - KBS S3-3H metaG | ecosystem: Host-associated > Plants > Roots > Rhizosphere ...
ACATTTTGGCCTCTTTACTTTCACGACAAAGCAGGTAGGGTTTTTCCACGGGTCAATCTGAAGAAAAGAGTTGCGAAAGGTATCTATGAAAACGCTCCAGACGTTCATCTCATTTTCGGCATTAACGCTCGCTATCGGTTTGGCCGGCTGTGCCACGGAGTCGCACCAGGCGATCCGTCCGGAAACCGTGGCCTCGGCGGGCACGCCATACAGCGGCCCGAAAAGCACGCTGCTCGTCGGGAAATTCGACAATCATTCGCCCTACATGCGGGGTATTTTTTCCGACGGCGTCGACCGTCTCGGTGGCCAGGCGAAATCCATCTTGATGACTCATATGCAACAGACGGGGCGGTTCTCGGTGGTGGACCGGGAAAACATGGATGAGATCAAGAACGAAGCTTCGATCAACGGCCAGCAACAGAAGTTGAAAGGCGCGAACTTCGTCGTCACCGGCGAAGTGGCCGAGTTCGGGCGCAAAGAGGTCGGCGACGTCCAGCTGTTCGGCATCCTGGGCAGCGGCAAGAAGCAGGTGGCCTATTCGAAGGTGAATCTCAATGTCGTCGATGTGTTGACCTCGGAAGTCGTTTATTCGGTCCAGGGCGCCGGGGAATATGCGTTGAGCGATCGGGAAGTCCTCGGGTTTGGCAGCACGGCGAGTTACGATTCGACGTTGAACGGCAAAGTGCTCGACCTGGCGATCCGCGAAGCGGTGAACCGCCTGGTGGACGGGGTGGAGCAGGGCAAATGGACGCCGCAGAAATAATTTAAGTGAAGGATCAGAAGACAATTCTGCTGTTATCGCTGGCGATCGGGGTGCTGCTGGCCGGTTGCGGGACGCCTAATATCTATTATTGGGGCCGGTATGAAGGGCTCATCTACGGGCAATATGCGCATCCGGACAAAGCATCGCCGGAGTTGCAATCGCGCCTGATGGAGGAAGACATGCATAAAGCGATCTCGGCGAACAAGCCCTTGCCGCCCGGTTTCCACGCGCACCTCGGCTACCTGTATTACCAGATGGGCAAAGCCGACCGGGCGGTGGCCGAATTCCAGGTCGAAAAGACACAATTTCCGGAATCGACCGTTTTTATGGACCGGATGATCAGCAACCTGACGAAGAAATGAAACGCCATTTTTTCCAGATCGGGATGTTGTCGGCGCTGCTGGCCTTCGCCGGCTGCGCGACCCAGCCGTACGATTACACGAATTTCCGGGCGCATCCGCCGCGTTCGATCGTGGTCCTGCCGCCGCTCAACAACAGCACGGAGGTCAAAGCCACGTACGGTTACCTGACGACGGTCACCCAGCCCGTGGCGGAACAGGGGTTTTATGTCTTTCCGGTGGCGGAAGTCGATGAGCTCATGAAACAGAACGGCCTGCCCACTCCCGGTGAGATGCACCAGGCGCCGTTGAACAAGATCGGCGAAGTGTTCGGGGCGGATGCGGTCCTCTATCTCACCGTCAACCAATACGGCCAGGTCTACCAGGTCCTTTCCAGCACGACCATCGTGACGGCGCAGGCCAGGCTGGTGGATGTGAAGACCGGCACGTTGCTTTGGGGTGGGAACGTGAGCATCGCCCAGGGCTCCGGGGACAGCGGCGGCGGTATCATCGGCGCATTGATCACCGCGGCCGTGACCCAGGTCATCAATTCTGCCGGCGACCCCGCGCATGACCTTTCGGCGACGGCCAATCGACAGATGTTCAGGAACGACGGCCACGGGCTGCTTCACGGCCCTTATTTTCCCAAGGACAAAGAGAAATAACCGTTGCATCGCCGCTTCGGCTCCGATCCAACTAAATACGATCCAGAGCAGGATCGTTCGCGTATTCTACCGATTTCAACGTCGTTTCAGATCAAGGGCTTGGGTCCAGGGCAGCTCTGTAGAAAGCTTCGGAGCTTATCGGGATCTGACATAAAATTTCCATGTCATCGGGTTGCCCTGACAGGGCGAAGATTCACGGCCGGATGACCGGGGGCGGTGCCCCCGGCTACAATGGTCCGGGCTTTCAGCCTGGCTTGGGAAACGATTCTCATCGTCGTTTCGAATGGCGGGTCAACCGAAAGCGTCCCGTGGCCTTTAGCCTCGCCTGAAAGGTGATGCCATCGTAGGCGGGGGCATCGCCCCTGATGATGGTGACAATTGATTTCGCCCTGAAAGGGCATCCCAAAACCAGTTGAAGCGCGGCTCAATTCAGCCGGCGCGTTTAGTTTCGATACGGCTCCTACTCCGCCCTCCGGAATTGGAATCCGATGGTTTCTACGAGCAGGTCCAGGGTCTAAAAACTTGGGCATGGTTCCGGAACATTGAATCCGGCATTCCGCATCCCGAAATCCTCCTTACGGCCATGTCTTTGCCCGATAGAACTGTTGGCCGGCCGGGGCGTTGGACTGGATGAAGGTGAAGGGCGCGGTGTTGGTCGAGATGGAGGTCCAGTTGGTTGTGGCCAGGTTGGTGGAAACCTGGACCACGTAGTTGGCGCCGCCGGTGCCGTTGACGTTGAACCGGAATTGGCCGTTGGTGTAGACGAACGTGGAGAACGTCGGCGCGGCGTTGGTCGACGCCACGGTCGAGACGGTGCCCGAAAGCGCCAATTCGGGAGGCGGATTGCCGGCCACATTATAGATGTACCACGTGCCGCCGGAGCTGGTGCCGTTGTAATTGACGATCCGGAACGTGACGGTGGTCATGGCCGGGATGTTTTGCAAGGCGGCGACGCCGGACAGGTCGATCGGTCCGAGCGATGCGCCGGCGGTGGCGGACGAGGTGTAGGACAGGTTGGTGATATCGGTGAACGCGCCGTTGCCCAGCTGGTATTGGAGGACGCCGCTGTCCGCGCCGGTGCCGGAGTGGCGGTAATCGAACCGGCTGACCGACGCGATCGAGAATTTATAGCCGTTGGTGATGGTCAGCGTGAACGTGATGAATTTATTGGCGGCGATCGCCGCGGCGGCGTTGGCGTTGGTGAAGCCGGTCCCGCCCCAGCCGCCGACGGCCGCGGTGCCGCTGGTCCCGACCCCGCTGCCGCGGATCAAACCGGTGACGATGAGCTGGGGCGCGTTGGTCGAAGGCGCGAACGGCGACGGTCCGAAATTATTCGCGCCACCCGGCAGCGTGCTCGTGTCCCATCCGGCCAGCACGCCGGAATAGACGACGCTGCCGCCGTTGTCGATCACGCTGAAGAGATTGGTGCTGATGGCGGTGCCGGACGGCGTGGTGACGCTGACCAATCCGGAGGGGGCGTTGGACGGGACGATGCCGGTGATCTGGGTGTTGGAATCGATGGTGAACGCGGCGCCGACACCGCCGAAAGCCACCTGGGTCGCGGAAAGGAGATTCGTGCCGTTGATGGTGACGGCGGTGCCCGGGGAACCGTTGGTGGGCGAAAAGGCGTAGAGGAGTGGCGGCGGATTGGTCTGGCCATCGACTTTGCTGCGCAAGGCGGCAGCGACGGCGGGGGGCAGGGCGGTGAAAAACGTGTAACCGGTATCGACCTGGAGCTGGTTGGCCGACGTGATGAAATCCTGCCAGACGGTGCTGACGCCGTTCGTGTTCGGGATTTCGAGGGCGATGACGCGGTTGGTGGTGGTGATGCGATTGGTCGCGGGACCGGCCCCGGGCGGCACGACCACGACGATTTTCCAGACGGCCGTCGGGATGGAGACATACCCGTTGGTATTGATCTTCGCGCCGCTGAAACCGACCGGGCCGGAGATGATCAGCAATTCATAGTTGTTGGCCGATTGCACGAGCGAGCGGCAATAGCTCTCGAAACTTCCCCAAACACCGGAATTGTTGTCCGATGCCTGCGGGAGGATGTTCGACATCAGGAACACCATATCGTTGTCGGCGCGGGTGTCCGTGCGGTCGGCGGACGGGCACATATGGCCGCGGTCATAGCCGGAATTGGAATAGTCGCCGGGGTTCACCCGATGAAAGCCGGACGGCAGGTTGGTGTCGGTGAAGAACACGGGCGAACGGTCGTTGGTGCCGATGTCGGACGCCGTGAGGTCCCAGGACGTCCAGTTGGGTTCACCCAGCGAATCATTGTAATCGATGGCTTCGACCGGCCGCTGGATGAGGTAATGACTGTGGTTGTTGGTGTCGGCGATGGCGCCGCTGGGATTGCCCAATTGCATCTGGAGCGACGCATCAATGGAGGCGAGAACGGATCGTACGCAAAGAAATCCGATTAAGACAGCCCTGAATCCCCACAACGACGGGCCTCTGGTCAAAGCACCGCAATCTATCACAGCCGCGGCGGCGCGCGTATAAAAATCTCATAAATTTTATGACAAAATAATGACATAAATCGCCGGGCCGGCCTTTGCCCGGCCTTGCGCCGCAACGATTTTTCCCCAAACTGTCGGCATGAGATTCCCAGTGTTTCCGCTCGTCCTCGCCGCGTCCGTCCTGTCCGTCCCCTGCGCGCCGGCGCAGGCGCGATGGAGCATCGCCGACGACGGCGCCATCACCTGGCCGGTCAAAAGCACGGAGGCCCACGATGACAACGTCGAGATGACCGGCCGGAAGGTTTCGGTCATCGTCACCTACGGCGTGACCAATGGCGCGCTCAGCCTGGGTGAATTCGTGATCTTCCCGACGTTCCGGACGGTGCCGCAAGGCACCCGCAGCCATATCTCGGCGAAATTTGCCGCCGGCGATGAACCGCGGATCGTCGTCAACGGCGTCGAACTGACCAACAGCGTCGTCACCGGGGTGCGGCAGAAGGGGGTCCTCGAGATCCATGGCCGCATCGGCGACGGCATCGCCTGGACACGGACGATCTTTCCATCGACCGACCAACCGGCGGTCATCGAGATCATTTCGCTCACCAACAATTCGGTCGTGACCCGGAGTGACGAGGTGGTGACGATCCGGCTGGACGACACGCCGAAGGCCGTTCGCGCGGGATTGACGAACGGTTTGGATGGACCGTACCTGATGTCGGCCCAGGTCGTGGATCCGGCTGAACGAAAATTGAAGCCGGGCGAGTCGGTGACTTATGTCCGGGTGTTCAGCGCGCGGCGGACGACGGAACCGGTGGTGACCATCGACGTGGCGGCGGAACTGCAGGCGCGAACGGCATCGATCGCCAATTACCTGGACAAACTGCGATTGGAGACGCCGGATAAAGTTTTGAACAACGCGTTCGCTTTCGCCAAGATCCGCGCCGCCGAAAGCATCATCCTGACCAAAGGCGGATTGATGCACGCGCCCGGCGGCGGGCGTTATTATGCGGCGATCTGGGCCAACGACCAGGGGGAGTATGGCCCGCCGTTCTTCCCGTTCCTCGGCGACGCCACCGGCAACCTGGCGGCTTCGAATGCGTTCCGGTTGTTCGCGACCTACCTGAATCCGGATTACAAGCCGATCCCCAGTTCCATCGTGGCCGAAGGCGTGACCAATTGGCACGGTGCCGGCGATCGCGGTGACATGGCGATGCTTGCGTACGGCGCTTCGCGTTACGTCCTGGCGAGCGGGGATCGCGAGCTTGCCATGCAGGAATGGCCGCTGATCGAATGGTGCCTGGAATATTGCCATCGCAAGATCGATACCAACGGCGTCGTGGCTTCCGATGCGGACGAACTCGAAAACCGGTTTCCGTCCGGTCGCGCCAACCTGTGCACCTCGTCGCTCTATTACGATGCGTTGAACTCGGCCGTCGACCTTGGGAAGGAATTGGGCAAGCCGCAATCGCAATTGGACCGATACGCGGAGCAGGCCGGGGCGATCCGGGGCGCGATCGAAAATTTCTTCGGCGCAGAAGTGGAAGGGTTCCACACGTACCGGTACTTCGACAAATCGGTCCCGAGCGTCAACGCGCGGGCACTCCAACGTCACAAGCATTACGCCGATGAGCCCGACCATCTGCGCGCGTGGATCTGCATCCCGCTGACGGTCGGGATCTTCGACCGCAAGGAAGGGACGATCGCGGCATTGTTCTCGCCGAGGTTGTGGACGCCCGATGGCCTGGCGACGGAGGCGGGGGACACCGTGTTTTGGGATCGCTCGACCTTGTACGCATTGCGCGGCGTGTTCGCGAGCGGCGAGACGGAGAAAGCATTGGCCTATCTGCAGGCCTATTCACAACGCCGGCTGCTGGGCGAACACGTGCCGTATCCGGTGGAGGCGTATCCGGAAGGCAACCAGAGTCACCTCGGCGCCGAGAGCGCCTTGTATTGCCGGATCTACACCGAAGGATTGTTCGGTATCCGCCCGACGGGTTTACATTCGTTCACCTGCACCCCGCGGCTGCCGAAGGATTGGCCGTCGATGGCATTGCGGCATGTGCGCGCGTTCGGGAATGATTTTGACCTGACGATCAGCCGGGCCGGCGACAAACTGAAAGTCGATGTCTCCGCCGGCGGTAAAATGTTGAAGTCGGTCGAGATCGCGGAAGGTGATACCGCGAGGATTGATCTGTGATCGACGGCGGCTGTTTAACTGGCTCCTTTTCATCGGCTGCGGGATGCGACATCATGCGTGGCATGAAATCATTCAACGCGTCGTTATCGGCCGTCGTTTTGCTGTTTGCCCTGGCCATCGTCCCCGGTTGTCGCACGGCGCCGCCGCCGGCTTCTTCTTCACCCGGAACGGCACCGTCGGGCAGCGCGGTATCGCATAATTTCGATCGTTGGGAAAAAGAAGTCTCGGCGTACGAAGCGCAGGACCGCACGAACCGGCCGCACAAGGGCGCGTTAGTCTTCACCGGCGCATCGATGATCCGGAAATGGACGTCATTGGCGCAGGATTTTCCCGGGCAACCGGTCCTCAACCGGGGAGTGGGCGGTTCGGAGATCGTCGACATCACCCATTTTGCCGATCGCATCATCTTTCCATATCGCCCCCGCATGATCTTCTTCCGGTCCGGCGGCAACGACATCCATAACGGCAAATCGGTCGAGCAGGTGTTTGCGGATTACCAGGAATTTGTCGCGACCGTCCACGCGAAGCTGCCCAAAACGGATATCGTGTTCATTTCGTTGAGCCCCAGCATCGCGCGCTGGGAGCAGCATGATAAGGAGAACGCATTGAACCAATTGATCGAGCGTTTCAGCCTTTCGACGCCGCACCTGAAGTATTGCGAGGATTATGACATCGTGCTGGGAGCCGACGGGCAGCCGCGTCCGGAACTGTTCATCGCCGACAAACAGCATCTGAACGCGGACGGTTATAAGCTGTTGGCGGACCGGGTGCGTCCCTTTTTGCCCTGAACCGGCGGCGCGCCTATGAAATCATTCCTTGTCCTGATATTTTCCGTGCTGACCGTCCCGGTTCTCGCGGTCGACGATTATGTTCCCGGACCGGATTCAAAGCCACAGGAGGGCGTGCCCAAAGGGATCGTCCAGAAGTTCACGATGGCGAATTCCAAGATCTTTCCGGGCACGAGCCGGGATTATTGGGTCTACGTGCCGGCCGGATACACGCCGGACAAGCCCGCGTGCGTGTACATCGGGCAGGATAAGATGCGGTTCAACGAAGACGTCGTTTTTGACAATCTGATCCATAAAAAAGAGATGCCGATGACAATCGGGATCTTTGTCGCGCCGGGTGTCGTCAAGGCGGCCGATACGAATGCGGCGCTCGACCGGTTCAACCGCAGTTATGAATACGACGGGTTGGGCGATAATTACGCGCGGTTCCTGCTGGAAGAACTGTTGCCGGAGGTGGAGAAGATCGTATTGCCGGACGGTCGCGCGCTTCGCCTGTCTCACGACGGCAACGACCGATGCGTCGGGGGCGGCAGCAGCGGCAGCATCGCGGCGTTCACCGCCGCGTGGGAGCGGCCCAGGGATTTCAGCCGGGTGTTCAGCGCGATCGGTTCGTACGTGGATATGCGTGGCGGCGGACGTTATCCGACCCTGGTCCGAAAAGTTGAACCGAAACCGATCCGGATCTTCCTGCAGGACGGTTCGAACGACCAGAACAAGTATGCCGGCGACTGGTGGACGGAAAACCTGATGTTGCAACGGGCGCTGGTGTTCGCGGGTTACGAGGTCACGAATGTATGGGGCGACGGCGGGCATACGGGCAGGCAGGGGACCGCGATCTTTCCGGACGCGATGCGTTGGTTGTGGCGCGATTGGCCGCAACCGGTCAAAGCCGGCTGGTCGCGGAACGAGACGCTCACCAACATCCTCATCCCGGGCGAAGGCTGGCAATTGGTCGGCGACGGTTATGGTTTCACCGAAGGCCCGGCGGTGAACGGCCGGGGGGAGATCTATTTCAGCGATACGAAGAGCAACAAGATCTACAAGATCGCGCTCGACGGGACGATCTCCGTGTTCGATCCGGATTCCAAACGCGGCAATGGCCAGGCGTTCGGGCCGGACGGCAACCTGTACACCGTGGCAGGTGCGCTCGACCAGGTCGTTGTCCGTCCGGTCGATGTCAAAGGCGAAGCTGCGATGATCGCCGACGGCATCCATGGCAACGACATCGTGGTGGCCCACAACGGAAATGTTTACGTCACCGATCCGCCGCCGTCGACGAACAACGGTGTGAGCAAGATCTGGCTGATCCGGACGAACGGCGGAAAATCGGTCGTGGACACCGGGATACGATTTGCCAATGGGATCGCGCTGTCCCCCGACCAATCATTGTTATACGTGGACGATTACCGGTCGCATTGGGTGTACAGCTATGTCATCCAGCCGGACGGCACCCTGGCGGACAAGCAGAAATACTATTGGCTGCACGAGCGCGACGTCGATGATGAGAGCGGCGCGGATGGGATGCGGGTGGATCGCGACGGGCGGTTGTATGTCGCGACGCGATCAGGCATCCAGGTCTGCGACCAGGCCGGCCGGGTGCAATGCATCCTGCCGACGCCGAACGGCCGGGTGTCGAACATGACCTTTGCGGGGCCGAAGTTCGATACGCTCTATGCGACGTGCGGTGATAAAGTTTTCAAGCGTCGGTTGAACGTGACCGGCGCGAATGCGTGGGATATGCCGATCAAACCGGCCCCGCCGAAATTATGATGATGTGTACGACCGATCGCGAAACTAAACGCGCCGACTAAGTTGACCGCGATTCAATTGGTTTTTTGAGATGCCCTTTCAGGGCGAAATCATTTGTCACCGATCATCGGGGGCGATGCCCCCGCCTATGATGGAATCGCCTTTCAGGCGAGGCTAAAGGCCGCTGGGCGCTTTCGGTTGACCTGGCCATTCGAAACTACGATGAGAATCGTTTCCCCAAGTGCGGCTGAAGGCCCCAGGCCATTGTAGCCGGGGGCGACGCCCCCGGGTCGTCCGGCCTTGAATATTCGCCCTGCCGGGGCAAGCCAATGACATGGAAAAGCATTTGGGTTGCGCCTTCACGCTACGGATGTTGGTCGGCGCCCTAAAGCTTGCGTGATAGGGAAATATTCGCACACTGTGGGTATGAAATCCCAGCACATCTCCCGATCCCTTGCCCTGCTTCTGGTCGTCGCGTCGTCAAGTTTTGCCCAAACCAATCCGCAATTCCTCGCGACGATGCCGGCGACGCGGGAGGAATGGGGCGCCATGGACGTGACGGTGACGCACGACGCCGGCAAATGGATCATCACCGGCAAAAAGCAGGCCGTCACCATCGACGAAACCAACCTGACGCTGAGCGTCGACGCCCAATCGGTTCCCTGGAAGATGTTCCCGTCCGCCCTGAATGACATGGTGGTGAAGACGAAAGGGCAGGAGATCCCGATGCGCCTGGCGGATGCGCGGAAGATCGTCATCCAACCCTACGACGCAGCGTTCAAGACGGGTGTCCGCATCGTGCTCACCGATTTTCACAAACCGCAATCGTTCTTCATGAACAAGCTGGACCTGACGCTCTACCTGACCGTGTGCCTGCAGGGCGACGTCGAGGACCTGGTGTTCGACATCGCGGCGCACGAAGGCGAGACCGTGTTGCGGAAGCTCGACTGGCCGGAAGCGCTGGACGCCCGGGACGTGGATTACACGGTATTAAGCAATAACAAGGGCAACCTGCTGCCGCGCGATTGGCCCAAGAACTATTATCCGGTGCGCGCGACCGACCCGAACATGGGGACCGCCAAGACGAACGATCACAGCATCATCCAAAGCCATGTCATCGAAGACTGGTCGATGTCGTGGTGGGGGTTTGAAAAGGGCAGATCCGCGATGATGGTGATCGTCGAGACGCCGGAC
>Ga0070690_100002363_pt1 | contig 10139 bp, 6 predicted proteins | sample KBSS33HmetaG_FD_64671 | JGI IMG/M metagenome (GOLD analysis project Ga0070690, IMG submission 64671) | Switchgrass rhizosphere microbial communities from Kellogg Biological Station, Michigan, USA - KBS S3-3H metaG | ecosystem: Host-associated > Plants > Roots > Rhizosphere ...
GAGAATTATTATTTGATATTTAATATTTAAGACCGCGGCAACCACGAGTACATAGTCTCAAATACCAAATGTTAAATAATAATTCTCAAATGATTGCTGCTTACCAATTACAAAACACAGAGTACTAAAGTCACTCATGCCACCTCGCACCAAACCTCGCATCGGTTTCCACGCTCCCATCAAAGGAGGTGTACATAGCGCGCTTGTTGTTTCGAAAGAAGTCGGCTGCGACACAGTGCAGTTGTTTTCGCGCAACCCGCGAGGTTGGATGGCCAAGCCGCTCACCCGCGCTGACGTTTCGCTCTTTCGTCAAACACATCGACGCACCAAGCTCTCACCAGTTCTTATTCACTGTAACTACCTCGTAAATCTCGCGGCTACGGAAGGCGTTTTCCTCGAAAAGTCGATCACATCGTTTCGCGAAGAAGTCGGTCGCGCGTTGTTGCTCGGCGTCGACTATCTCGTCGTCCATCCCGGCAGCGCACGTGGTGCTTGCGAAGCAGATGGAATCAGAACATGCGCCGACAGCTTGAGAATAGCGTGCAAGGGAATTCGTTTCGGATCTCTACGGATTCTTTTGGAGAACACGGCGGGCCAGGGGGAATGTATCGGCCACCGCTTCGAACACTTGCGCGAGATCATGGATCTGTGTCCGAAGTTGCCGCTTGGTGTTTGTTTTGATACCGCTCACGCTTTCACGGCCGGATATGACATTCGGGAGGAAGACGGCTTACAAGCGCTGATTCAAAAAATGAATCGAACCGTAGGTTTGAAGAATGTCCGCGCGATCCATTTCAACGACTCACGCGCGGCTTACAACTCCCGAGTCGATCGTCATTGGCACATTGGTGAAGGACACATCGGTATGGATGGGTTGCGACGCGTAGCTCAACACCCGAAGCTCAGGCATGCGGCCTTTATTCTTGAGACGCCGTATGACGATCCACGGGCGGACCTGAAGAACCTGCAAACACTGCGTAGCTTTGTGAACGGCGACTAAGACCTTAGACAGGAATACAGAAATACGAGAAGGGCTCGTTTCGATTTAAGTGACGGGTTTTTCACGCCGAGAGCTAACCGCAATACGCGGAGGGCGCAGAGGTTCTGAGGAAATGGTTGAGAATAAAGGCAGCAAGGCTCCCACCCTGCCGCCCCATTTGTGTCCACGGTGGCCTGCTTGCAGACTCACTGGGACGATTGGATTAGGCCCTTTGATTGTGCGTAAACACGTTCGTGAAGGTTTTTCTTCTGTGCGTAGGACGCTGCAGACGAAAGAGCGTCACCGTTTCCAGCAACGCAGCTCAAATCGTGTACACACTGAAACCGAATAATCATCCGTAATCCGGTAATGCCTTAATTCGGGATTTCCTCCGTGCAACCTCCGTGTGCTCTGTGCCTCTGTGGTTAGGAAATCGCCCACAAGAACCACCACAGAGACGCAGAGGGCCACAGAGGTTGCACAGAGAAGAAACTCAGATTAGGGACACTACCTCGTAATTCGGTAATCTTGTCTTTCCGAAAACTCTTCCGCTAGAATGCAACGCGTCATGATGTTCTTGAGACCGCAACCGACCAAACTCCTCCTATCGGTGCCGCTTTCGCGGCGCGCTTAACAGCGCCAGCTCGTGGAGCGGCGGACCCCAACTCACAAACCAGAAACTTCGCGACCAGCACGTTTTGTCTGCGTCTAGAAGGCGCGTGTTAACTGTTAGTTGAGTACAAGAAGGACGAGTCAATGGACGAAAAATACTTTCCCGAACAGATCGAAAAGAAATGGCAGCAGCGGTGGGATGAACAACAGACCTTCCGCGCGGTTGATGATGATACGCGTCCCAAGTTCTACGCGCTTGAGATGCTGCCATACCCATCGGGCTTCCTCCACATGGGCCACGTTAGAAACTATTCGATCGGTGATGCTCTCGCGTGGTTCAAGCGGCTTCAGGGTTACAACGTGCTTCATCCCATCGGTTGGGACAGTTTCGGTCAGCCCGCAGAACAGGCCGCGATCAAACGTGGTGTGAATCCCCGCGACTGGACGGAACAAAACATCGTTCACATGCGCGGTCAGTTACAACGACTGGGAATCAGTTACGACTGGTCACGAGAGATCGCCGCGCATCGGCCTGACTATTACAAGTGGGACCAGTGGTTCTTCCTCCAGATGATGGAGCGTGGGCTCGCTTACAAGAAAACGTCACCCGTCAATTGGTGTCCCAAAGAACAGACCGTCTTATCGAATGAACAGTCGTCTGGTGGAGTTTGCTGGCGTTGCGGGGCTACGGTCGAAAAGCGAGATCTCGAGCAATGGTTTCTTCGCATCACTGACTATGCAGAACAGCTCGTTGGTGACATGACACAGATCGAAGGCGGCTGGCCCGAAAAAGTATTGAAGCGACAACGAGACTGGGTTGGTCGTAGCGAAGGCGCTTTCATTGACTTTTCAGTTAAAGACTCAGACAAGAAGATCCGAGTCTTCACGACACGGATCGATACCGTCTACGGTGCAACGGCAATCGTGATGTCGCCGGAACATCCGTTGCTTGAAGAGTTGCTCGCGGGTTCGAGCTTGAAGAACGACATCGACGCATTCCGCGATCGCGTCAAGCAAGAACGCGCGACCCGCGGTGATGAAGTCGAAGCGGAGAAGGAAGGGCTGAACACCGGTATCCTGGCCGTGAATCCTTTCAGTGGCGAGAGTGTTCCGATCTGGGTAGCGAACTACGTGCTGATCGAATACGGCACGGGTGCGGTGATGAGTGTGCCGGCGCATGACGAGCGCGACTTCGAATTCGCACAAAAGTATTCGTTGCCGATTCGCCAGGTGATCGCACCTGTCTCGCACGCGCAACCAAAAGCAGAACCCTCATCGGTTAGTGGTGCGGATCAGTCCGTCGATATGGCCCAGGCGTTCGTCGAGTACGGAGTGTTGATTAATAGCGGCGAATGGGGTGGCAAACTGTCTGACGTCGCGATCCCAGAAATGTCGACGTACGCAAAAGAACATGGCTTCGGTGAAGCAGCCGTGACTTATCGCATCCGCGACTGGGGCGTTTCACGACAAAGGTTCTGGGGCGCTCCCGTCCCTGTTGTGTATTGCGACACGTGCGGCACAGTCCCGGTTCCTTATGAACAGCTTCCCGTTGTGCTTCCTCCAACGGCCGACTTCACGGGCACCGGAGAATCGCCATTGGCGGGTGTGCCGGACTTCGTTAATACCGTCTGTCCGAAGTGCAAAGGACCAGCGCGGCGCGAGACAGACACGATGGATACATTTGTCGATTCATCGTGGTACTTCTTCCGTTATTGCGATCCGCGAAACGAAAGTGCTCCGTTCGATTCGGCTGTCGTCAAACGGTGGACGCCAGTTGATCAGTACATCGGCGGTGATTCACACGCCGTTATGCACCTCATCTACACGCGGTTTTGGACGAAGTTCATGCGCGACCTCGGTCTCGTTAATTTTGATGAGCCAGTAAAACGTTTGTTGACGCAGGGAATGGTGACCAACCGTGTCGAAGGCACAGACGAGTGGAAGGCGATGTCAAAGAGTCTCGGCAACGGCGTTGACCCTGACGAAATGATCGCGGCGTTTGGTGCAGATGCTGCGCGTCTGTTCGTGCTGTTCGCTGCGCCTGCCGAGAATGAGTTGCGCTGGTCTGAAACCGGAATCGAAGGAGCGGTTAGATTTCTGCGACGCGTCTACACGATGGTGTGGCGGTGGCAGGAACGTTTGACGAATGAAGCACGCGAGGCTGATATCTCCGATTTGGGCGCCGACGCACGAGCGTTGCGCCGGAAGACTCATCAAACCATAGCGAAGATCACCAGCGACTTCGATCAGTTGCATCTCAACACAAGTGTCGCTGCGTTGATGGAGTTGTTCAATCAGTTGATCGATTTCAACGCCGATCCAGTCTCCTCAGGTAACGCCGACGTATTTGTCGTACGTGAGGCGTTGGAAGCGTTGGTCGTCATGCTTGCTCCGTTCAGTCCACACGTCGCTGAGGAAATGTGGGAAGCGCTCGGTCACGCGGGAGGACTCAAGGCTGATTGGCCCATCGCCGATGCCGAACTCGCAGCGCGCGAAGAGTTGGAGATTCCAATTCAGGTGAACGGAAAACTTCGTTCCCGAGTGATTACTTCGCCGGAGATCTCGGAAGAGGATCTTCGAACCGCAGCGTTGGCCGACGAGAAGATTCGTTCCCTCGTGGACGGGAAACAGGTCGTAAAGGTGATCGTGGTCCCGAAGCGTTTAGTGAACGTCGTGATACGGTGAGTAGCCGGGCCGCCAAAATAATGGCGGGGGGTCTACGTATATAGAGCCTGGATAAAAACGCAACTACGGACGGGAGCGAGGCGACCGGTGTGAACGAACGAATGTACTCAACCGTCACTTGTCATCGGTCGCTTCGCTCCCGTTCTGTAGGTGAATAGTCACTTTGCACCGCCTGAAGTAGGTTATCATCACGCCCGATGAAGGAATGCCCCACCTGTAAGCGCTGCTTCCCAGACGACACCACAAACTGTCCTGACGATGGGAATGTTGCTACGCCGACGTTGGTTGGCGAGCCCACGCTCGATGGTCGATATCATCTCGAGCGGCGTCTGGGCCAAGGTGGCATGGGAGTCGTCTTCAAGGGCCGGCACGCCTACCTCAAAACACAACACGCAATCAAAGTTATCCTTCCGGATCTTGTCGGCAATGATCCGATGCTGACGACGCGCTTTCGACAGGAGGCGCTGGCTGCTGCTGCGATTCGCCATCAAAACGTAATCTCGGTAACTGACTTCGGAGTGGTCCAGGGCAAGATGCCGTTCCTCGTGATGGAGTTCATCCGCGGCACTTCACTTCACGAAATACTGCAACGCGAAGGTCCGATGGCCGCAGATCGTGCCTGGGAGTTTATTGCTGCTCTTTCAGCAGGAGTCGGAGCCGCGCACCGGCAGAAGATCATTCATCGCGATCTCAAACCTTTGAATGTAATGGTCGAAGACGATGTTGATATCGCACACGCGGTCAAGATTCTTGATTTCGGGTTGGCGAAAATTAAGTCCGGGGAATTACTGGGCTCGTTTGTGCAGGCCCAGACAACTGGCCTAATGGGATCGCCCTACTACATGGCTCCCGAGCAATGGTCAGATGAGGAGCTCGATGCACGAGCCGATGTCTACAGCCTTGGTGTGATTCTTTATCAGATGCTTTGCGGTGATGTGCCGTTCAAAGGTTCGTCGATCCCTTCCGTGATGAAAAAGCATCTGACAATGCCACCGCCGCGATTTCAGACTTTTGGTGTTTCGGTGGCGCCTGGCATTGAAGCTGTCGTTCGACATGCGCTCGAAAAAGATGTCGGCGCGCGGATCGCTTCGGTCGATGACTTTCTTTCGGATCTGCGATCAGCAATGGATGCCGCTGACGCGACCGCACGTTCGCGCAACGCACCGACGATCGTCGATTTAAATAAGAGCGACCTTGGAACGATGCCGTTGATCGAGACCCAACCGCCTGGGATGGGGGGATCAACTCAAGCACCAATCCCGGTTAATACACAGTTTTCGACTTCGGAGCCATCAATATCTGATGTTTCGGCGCCGCCGCTCCACCAGTCGTCGATTCCCCCAGTTTCAAACGCGAGGATCACCGAACAGAGTGCAGTGCCAGGAACATCGGTTGTCGATCCAGAGGTGACGAGAGTTAGAGATGCTTCGTCGCAGATGGAGATGAGCGCTGATGTCACACCAAGAAGACCTGGCGCAGCTCCGCAATTAGTAATCGATCTTCCGGAAAGAAAGAGAAGTCGCACCCTGACAGTCGTGGGTGCGATTACGCTCGTCCTTCTGATTGCCGGTGCCGTTGGAGCCTATTTCATATTCCGTCCAAACAAACCAATTCCAGAACCGGAAACGCCGACATGGAAAGCCAAGCTTGTTCCGATTGAAGGCGGTACATTCCAGATGGGCCGAGACAATGGTCCACTTCAGGAGACACCAGCGCATCGTGTAAACGTTCAGACGTTCTCGATGGAAACGACCGAAGTGACGAATGCCGAGTACGCTGAATTCGTTGCGAAAGGTAATCACGCACCGCCGGCTGAATGGGGAGGGAACAAACCTCCTGCGGGTCAGGAACTGTGGCCCGTCGTGGGGGTTTCTCTTGACGACGCAAATGCCTTTGCTGCGTGGCGTTCGCAGCGCGATTCGGTAAGTTATCGGTTGCCGACTGAAGCCGAATGGGAATACGCGGCGCGAAATGGATCAAGCGATGACCTGTTTCCGTGGGGGCCGCAATGGCAGCCAACAAACGCAGTCGTTCAAGAAACAATTCCCGCGCCCGTTGGCTCGCGTCCTGACGGAAAGAATCGGTGGGGGGTGCTCGACTTAATTGGTAACGTTTGGGAGTGGACCTCGTCACGTATTTCAGCGTATCCCGGTAATCAGACTGTCATTCCTGAAACCTCGAAGGATTGGGTGGTAATAAGAGGCGGTGGTTACGCAAGCGATCCGAAGAATACGGAGCAACCACTATCTTCTGCCATGCGTGAGTTTGTGCCACCTGCCACCAAAAATGGTTCGTTGGGTTTCCGTCTGGTTCGCAGCGGTAAGTAGGGTCTGACAACGAATCTCGTGGTCTAATTTCTTTTAGGGGGGCGGTACGTGGACGCCCGCGTTTTGCTTGTGTGTTGAGTGAATTGCGACGTTGACGGGCGCCAGGGAGGGCCGCCTCTACACAGTTTCGAACAGTACAATCTTTTTACAGAATTAGTTAAACAGGCATTAGCTGATCTACAATCCCGCGAGTGATTCTTCGTTGCCCAAGAGGCTTAGCCGCTTGCGACGCGGGCGGTACTGAGTTGCCCGGACCCGGTTCGGCTCAGTTTAAAAAGCCATACAAGAACACCTAATCCGAGGAAACCCCATGATTAGATTTCAAGTAGTTGTGCGCCTCCTTCTAATCCTTGCTGCGTTGTTCACCGCGGGCGTGAGCGTACTTGCGCAGGACGTCGGTGGGGATGTTGGTGGCGGCGCCGGGATTTTCAGACCCAAAAATCCTGAAGCGAAACGTGCGACGAGACCAACCACGCCGACGACCGGTGGAAGAACACCTCGAACCACCAAACCGCCTGCCAACTCTGCCGTCAACGAGCACTTTGAGGAACTGCTGGCAAAAGGAAACGAGGCTCGGGACGGTCGTAAATTCAGTGAAGCCGAAGAAGCCTATCAGGGCGCAGCAAAGTTGAAGCTTCACGATTCCCGCGCCGCCTACGGTTTGGGCAATGTCTACGCGGATCAGGGGCGATGGGAGAACGCGGAAGCCGCCTACCGCAGCGCAGTAGAAGCTGCACCCAAGGACGTAGATGCACTTGTCGCACTGAGTGTAGTCCTAACGCTGCCGAGAGTCGGCGCTGACAACGCGAAACGTTATGTCGAGGGCGAGTCGGTTGCGAGAAAGGCCGTGCAAATCGATCCGAAGCAGGCTGTCGCTTGGGATCGTTTAGGCGTCGCGTTAGAGTCGCGTGGTCTATTGAATAGTGAGACTGAACACTCCTACCGTCGCGCGATCGATCTCGATCCTCAGTTTGCAGTCGCATATGCGCACCTGGCTCGTGTGTTGAACCGGACGGGACGATCGGGTGAAGCGGTGCCGCTGTACGCGAAAGCAACGGAACTCGCCAAGGATCCAGCCACCTTGAACTTAATTGCAGAGTCGCTCCAGAACGAACAGTTGTGGAAAGATTCCGAGCCGGTGCTCAACCGGGCGCTGCAACTCGATTCGCGCAATCCGACATCGCTGATGCTGATGGGTCGTTATCTCGTAGTCTTCAAGCGGTATCAGGATGCTGAGCCATATCTAAAACAGGCGACAGAAGTAAGCCCCAAAGCTTTTCAGCCTTTCAATCTGTTGGCGCGCGCTTACCTCGGAATGGAACGGTTAGCTGATGCCGAGAGTGCCTACGATCACGCAGCACAATTTGCGAGTGAAACTGAACGTAAGCAATTGGCTGGAATGTTTGGGTTTGAAGGACTGGGCGACGGTTACATGAAAGCAAAACAGAAAGAGAGTGCCGCTCGCGCTTATCAAAGGGCACTGGAGCTCGACCCAGGTAACAGAACGTTAGGCGATAAACTGACCAAAGCGCGTTCACGCTAGTTAAGCTCGCCATTCTATTCTCCCAAGAGGTCCTCGTATGAAGAGCTGTCCGAAATGTAACCGAACCTTTCCCGACGAAACCCAGAAGTTTTGTACCTTTGATGGTGGCTTGCTAATCAGCTCTCAGCCTTTTGATCCAAATGCAACCGTGCGCACCACTCCAGCGGAAGTAGCACCACCTCCTCCTGCCGCACCACCACCACCTTCATACCCACAACACGATGAAACAAGTCGTGATTTGACGAGTGAGTTTGAGACTGTTTTAAATCGTCGCCCTTCAGAAACGATCTCGACGACCAGGGACACAGCGCCGACAACGGCGCAGACAATGATTGGAATGGAGTCGTCTGTGGCGCCGCAGCCCCCGGCCCCTCCGCCGCAAACGCCGCCGTCGTCAGTGCCTCCACCCCCGGCCGTACCACCGCCACCTCCAGTGGTCCCGGCACCGCCGGCTGCAGCAGCACCTCCGCCACCGCCGCCTCCATCGTTGACGTCTGAACCGTTAGAGCAGGCGCCGGAAACAGTTATTGGTGTTACACCGCCTGCCGCCGCTCCTAAAAAGAAATCGAAACTGCCTCTAATCATTGGTGGTGTGTTGCTGTTGTTAGTGCTAGCCGCTGGTGCATTGGTGGCAGCATTTTTCGTGTTCGTCAAACCGCGACTCGATGAAGCGAATGCACGCAGAACGGCGAGAGAAGAAACGCCGATAGTTGATACGAACAAGAACGCGAATACGACTAGCAACGCTGCGACACCTACGCCAGAACCGTCGCCGTCCGTAGCACAGTATGTTGCGCCGGCCGGCACTGTTCAGTTTGTTAATTCGAAAGACAAGCTCGACGGAAAACTCGCCGAGCACTACCTTGACTTCTCTTTCTATTATCCTCAAACGTGGACAAAGGATCCCAAAGCGGGGGTGGCAGGTGCCGGCAACTTTGCGCGCGTCGAACGCTACCTACCGCCCGACTTTGCGAACGGTGGACAAGAAGCTTTCGCGGTTAGCTGGTACACGAGTGCCGGCAGTTTTGTGTCTGACCTGCCCAACTTTCCAAAGCGTGCAGCTGACATTAGCGCGTTACTAGCAAAAGCATATCCGGAGTATGAGAAAGTTTCTGAAGGTCCGACGAAGATCAACTCAATGGACGCTTACGAGTTCCGTTGGAAGGGTCTTTCAAAAGGAACTGAAAAAGGTGATATTCAGCTCTGGGGTCGTGTCGTTTTTCTACCGACAGGCAACGAAGGTGACACGTCAGGAGCAACTTTACTAATGTTTGCTACGTCTCTTGCCGGGGAGCTCTCGAGTGTTGAGGACGTAGGCGTGCGAGGGGAGATGCCGGTGATCCTGGATTCGTTTAGATTCAGTAAGAAGCAGTAGGGAAAACATGGCTGAAAAGAAATCGGTTGAGATCATAAAGCGGAAGTTTTGGACTCCATTGCGTGTCGTAACTAGTTTTGTGGCGTTGGCGATGCTCGCGTCGCTGGGGCTTTCGAGTTGTAACTCGAATCAGCCATCCGACACGCCGAGCAGCGGTACTACACGTCCGGCGACGTCAGGGGTATCACTTGCGCCGAATGTCCTTAACGCCGATTTGAAAACGGTCAATGGGAACTCGATCAAGCTGGCTAACTATTCAGGAAAGGTCCTGCTCGTTAATTTGTGGGCAACGTGGTGTGGACCATGTCAGATGGAAATTCCAGAGTTGGTGAAACTTTACAACGAGTTCCAGCCGCAAGGGTTCGAGATCGTAGGTCTATCAACTGAGAATCCCGACGCCTCGGCCGAGGCCGTGCGCAACTTCGTTCGTAATTATCGGATGGATTATCAGGTAGGTTGGGCTCCGTCGGACGTCGCGATCACTTTGATGCGAGGCGACACCGCGATTCCTCAAAGCTTTCTCATCGCTCGCGACGGTCGAATCATAAAACGTTTTGTGGGCTTCAGCCGCGAGAAGACTCCGCCGGTGTTGCGCGAAGCGGTTGAAGCCGCACTAAA
>Ga0070690_100002374_pt1 | contig 10121 bp, 8 predicted proteins | sample KBSS33HmetaG_FD_64671 | JGI IMG/M metagenome (GOLD analysis project Ga0070690, IMG submission 64671) | Switchgrass rhizosphere microbial communities from Kellogg Biological Station, Michigan, USA - KBS S3-3H metaG | ecosystem: Host-associated > Plants > Roots > Rhizosphere ...
AACGGCCGTCGCGAGCCCCGGTCGATCGGGGTGCGCCTCGCTGTAGATCTTCGCATAGGCGACCGCGCGCCTCGCCGTCTCGGTGAGCTGGGCCAACCGGGTCACGAACGCCGCGAGCGCCGCATCGAGCGACTCGCGGGCATGTGCCGCCACCTTGGCCTCCAAGCGCAGCTCCTCGGCCTGGCGCAAGAGCACGCTGGCGTCTACGTCCGGAAACGCGACGTTCGCGAGCTGGTTCGCGAACAGCGCGATCACCGCATGTACCTCGGCAGGCACGGGATCTTCGATCGGCGATGCAGCCGCCGGATCTAACTCGGCGGCCACCCCAGGCGTGTTGGTGGAGGGCATGAGAACATATGTTCAGTACATCATGCCGTGCGCTTCGTCAACAAGCCTCGCAGCCACCCGAGCGCGCCCGGGCGTAAACCACTCCCGAAAAGGCGAAGACAGGGGCGCTCGATCAGCAAGGTTCGGATTACAGGCGACCGCGGGTCAAAGCACCTTCGTCCCCGGAGGCAGCCCCAGCTCCACGCCCTCAGGGCCGGCCGAGAAATCGAGCGGCGACACGGCCGGCTGCTGACCGACGCCGGGCTTGGAGAAGTCACACACGCCGTCGGGGAACACCATGCCCAGCCGCGCGAGCTGGTCCGCGGTCAAAACTGCGGGAGCATAGTCCGCCGGATCGATGGGCTTCAGCTGGCACTTGAGGATGTCCTCGGCGAGCGGGCCGCCGGCTACCTGGCGCGGCGACGAGTGCGGCTTGAGCCGCGGGTCGGTGTCACACACCGCGAAGTCCTTCACCTTGGTCGAGAACGTGGTGTCCGAGGTGAGGTAGCAGTAATCAAACGCGTCCTTCGGCTTGGCGGCGATCACCTGGGCCGCTTTTGCGGCGGTCGGATCCTTGGTCATGCCGGACAGCCACTTGTCCATCATCAGGAACGAGTCCAGCGTCATTCCTGACGCGGTAGGAGCGAGCAGCCCCGTGCCAAAGCGCCACAGGACATGGTTGTTGTGATTGCCATTGGCCGCATCGAGCCGCGCGCGCAGGCTGAAGCTGCGCCACTGGTAGTGGATGCCCTGCTCGTCCCAGCCGCGAAGGTCGATGATCGCGGTCTTCGCGAGGTGCTTGCCGTCGGAGACGATGCCGGCGCGGTACGCCGTCGCCAGCGCGATCGGATCGCCGGCGGTCCGGCCCGCCGCGAACTCCGAATCGGCATCGAGGCCCCCGGCCTGCTCGTTCAGGACCACGAACTCGTCGGGGGTGATCGCGCCCGCCTGGAGCGCCTTGAGCCCGTACTGGACACCGGTATTGTCGGTCGTGGTGCGCGCCCGCTTGGGCTCGATCACCTTCCCCTTGTCATCCGTGACGTAGCCGAAGATCGCGACCGCGGCGTCGGCGCCCGAGCAGCGCACGCCGGTCGGATTGCTTGCTTTGTTGTAGACCAGCGCCGCCGGCAACAAGCAGTTGTTCCGCTGCGCAGCGTTGTTGGCCACGAGCACGTTTTTTGCTGAGTCGATGGCAAACGGCACGTACTGCCCCGGCTTGCCGGTGGAGCCGAAGCTCGTGACCCAGGACTGGCAGCCCTTGGGATCGAGGCTGCCGTTGATCGCGGTCACCTTCGCGTCGATCTGGGGCTGTGTGAGACCGGTCATCAGCGCCTGCCACTCCGGCGAGGTGTACGCGTGCAGGAGCTGCAGGCAGTCGGTCACCTCCATGCCCGTGGTCTCCGAATCGGGATACGTGCACGTCGGCTGGATGCCGTCGAGCAGCCCGGGGAAGATCGACGCGGCCGTCAGCTGGTTGATCGAGCCGCCCGAGCAGCCATTCCCCATCAGGTACTTGATCTCGCCGAAGCTGTCGATGATCTTCTCCTTCATCATCGCCAGCGTCTCGGCCATGAGCGTCCGGTTGGAGTTGTAGAGCGAGTCCGTCATGCTGTTGAGCGCGACGATGTAGCCGCGCTTCAGCGCGTCGTCGTCGCTCCAGCTCTGCTCCGAGCGGAGCTGCACCCGCGGCTGGTTGCTGCTCGCCCCGAACGTGTAGACCACCTTGCCGTTCCACACCGCCTGCGGCGCGAGCGGGTTCACGTGCAGCGCGGCGTCGCCCTCGCTCATGTCGTACAGCACCGCGATGTCGTAGATGCCGCGGTTCAACGTGCCGCGCTCGACGCGCACGATGTACGGCACGGTCTTGCCGGTGTCGGTGGTCGTCATCGCCAGATCCGCGGGCGGGTTGGCGGGATCGTACGGCTTGAAGCACGGCTGGAACCCCGTCGGCACACCCAGCGGCGGATCCGGCCGCATCTGAGGAACCAGTTGACACGGCAGCGGCGACGTTGGCCCCGAGGTCCGGTAGAACAGCTTGACCTCGGTGGCGATGTTGCACTGGTCATCGATCGCGGCGGTCGAAAGCCCGCTGACCTGTGTCTGCGCCCCCGTGGTCGGATCCACGGTGCCGGTTGGCGTGGCGCAGACGAACGGCTTGACCTGGTCGCCCGAGAACACCGGGCCACCGAGCTTGTGGTTGGTGATCGTCAGGAAGCTGGCGTGGTCGCCTGCCAGATCGGCGGTCAGCTTGTTGGGGCCCTCGTCGAGCCCGGTGATGAGGCCGATGATGCGCCCGTTCGGACGCACGGCGAACTCGGACGACACATCGCGTGATCCCACCGCGACATGCAAGCCGGCGGGCGTAGCATCGTGGGGTACCACGATCTCGACGAGCGCGTCCCCACCGCTGATCAGATCCGCGCGATTGGACAGCGTGTTGATCACCAGGACCGTCTTGTTAGGCGGCAGCGGCGGGCGGCTAGTGGACGACGAGGTCGAGCAACCGACGCCGCCGACCCCGATCGCAGCGAACCCAATCAATACGGCGTATCTACGCAATAGAAACCCCATCACCATAGACGATTCTCCTTTGTTCCCGTCCGGGGATGGGTCCCCGGCCCAAGAACGCTTAGTTAAGTTGCGGCAAAGTCTGCGCCTTTGCCCACGGCACGGTCAAGCGCCCGGTGAATCGAGTCCAGCGCCCGCGACGAACGGTGTGATCCGAAATCCGGCACGAGCAAACTCGTTATAAACAATCGTGAAGGCCAGGGTGAGCGGGAGGGCTCACCGCGGGCGAGCCTGTCCGGGTACGTGCCGCGTTCCCGCTCGGCCGACGGCCGGTGTGTAGTTCTACACGGAGTAACCGCCGCGTGTTCTCGATCACAAACGCGCGCGGCGCAGCCCCGGAGTTCCATGACTACGAGAGTTTTGCAGTTATTATGGGATCTGGCGCGAGCTACACACCCCCACCCGGGGGCAATGCCTTGTGCTCGGCCTTGCGCAGTTGCTTGCGCTCGCGCTTCTCGCGCTTGTACGCGTCGCGCGCGGTCTCGCCCGGCAGACGCGTGGTGATCTCGAGGTTCCCGAACGCGACCCTGCCGACGATCCGGATCTGCGGGCGCGCGGGATCGGCATCCGGCGGCACGCGATGGCGCTCGGTCACCGAGCCCGCGAACGATGACACATCCACTTCGATCGCGAGGTTCGGCGGCAAGATCACCTCGAAATTTCCCATGAAGACGCGGACGTCGATCGTCGTGATCCCGGGCCCGAGCGAGGCGTCGCGGAAGTCGAGCTCGGCATTGCCCCACAGCACGCGGAGATCCAGCGCCCTGGGCACCGACCAGCGGCCGCGGCGCTCGACCGAGCTCATGACCACGCGCAGCTTCTTGGTGTCCGCCCGGTTCGGATCATCGATCGCGGTCGGACCCGCGAGCACCATCGCCGTCGACGCGGTGGATGGCGTGGGCCCGAGATCGGCGACCAGCGCATCGAGCTCGGCGACGCTGCGGGCGCCGTGCGCGAGGTCGAGCCGGCGCTCGAGCTCGTCGACGTCGAACACGTCCTGGGCGTAGCCCTCCGACAGGCGCGAGATCACCTGCTCGCGGCGGTCACGCAACGCAACAAGGCTCTCGGCCATGGCTCTGGTATACACCCGCGATGCGCTTCGAGCTGCATTGTCACTCGACCTGCTCCGATGGCAGCGAGCCACCCGAGCAGGTCGCCGCGCGTGCGGCCGAGCGCGAGGTCGCCGTGTTCGCGCTGACCGACCACGACACCTGTGCGGGCTCGGACGTGACGGTCGCAGGCGCCCGCGTGATCCGCGCCGTCGAGCTGTCGTGCGACGACGACGGCCGCACCGTCCACGTGCTGGCGTTCGATCGCGGAGGGCCGTGGCACACGCTGTCCGCCAGGCTCGCGGCCGTGCGCGAGGCGCGCAAGAACCGGCTCCGCGTGATGGCGGCCCGGCTCGCCCGGCGAGGCATCACGATCGAGGTCGAGTCGCTCATCGCCGAGGCGAATCACCGATCCATCGGGCGACCCGATCTCGCCCGGGCGATGGTCGCCGCCGGCGCCGTGGCGTCGGTCAAGGACGCGTTCGCTCGCCACCTCTACGACGGCGGACCGGTCGACGTGCCGCACCACGGCCTGACCTTGCGCGACGCGATCGCGATCGGCCGGCAGGCCGGCGCCGCGCTGTCGCTCGCGCACCCGCACCTCTACGACGATCGCAGCGCCGGCTACCTCCGGCGCTACCAGGCCGAGGGCCTCACCGGGATCGAGGCATTCTACGGGGCTTACGATCCCGGCGAACGCGCACGCTGGATCGCGCTCGCCGACCGGCTCGGCGTCACGTGCACCGGCGGCTCCGACTGGCACGGCCCCGAGGCCCCGAACGCGGCGCTCGGCGTCGATCTCCCCGAGGATCGCAGCGCCGCGCTGCTTGCGTGGCTCGCGTAGCCGGCGCCACGGCCACGCTGGCTCGCGTGGTCAGCGCCGCGGCTGCCGGGCCGAGGATCTTCCGCCGGGTGGCTTCGCGCGCTTGCCGGCGGGCGATTTGTCGCGGCGTGCCGCCGCACGCGCCTTGGCGGGCTTCGCGGTGCTCGCAGCCCTGGCAGGCCTGGCCGCCTTCGCGACCCCCGCAGGCTTGGCAGCCTTGGCAAGCTTCACCGGCTTCGCGGCCTTCGCGGGTTTCGGTGGCGGCGCAGGCGGCGGGGTATGGCCGAGCGCGACGATCGTCTGGTACTGCGCCTCGGTCACCGGCTGCACCGAGAGCCGCATGCCACGCTGGACCACGAGCATGTCCGCAAGCGACGGCTCGGCGCGGATCCGATCCATCGCGACGAAGTACGGCAACGTCGCGGCGTACTCGACCTCGACGCAATCCCAGATCGGTTGGTCACGCGTGGCCTTCGGATCGAAGTACGGGCTGTCCGGATCGAACTGGGTCGGGTCGACCACGCTCGTACGGACGACGCGCGCCAGCCCCGCGACCCCCGGCGGCGTCGCGTTCGAGTGATGGAACAGCACCGCGTCACCGACCGACATCGCCCGCATGTGGGCGCGCGCGAAGTAGCTGCGCACGCCGGTCCACGGCTCGACCTTGACGCGCGCGAGATCCGCGATCCCGAACTGATCGGGCTCGGACTTCATCAACCAGAAGCGCACGCTTGAACCATGGTGAGGAGGGCCGCACGGTATCACGATCGTCGAGGTCTACCGGCGTGAGCGTGCCGCCTCAGCGACCGCCGATGTCCACATCCTGTAAGTACGACGAAGCTTCGACGATGCGGGCCGCGGTCCACCCCGTGTTGGCTCCGCTACCGTCTACCGCGCAATCGCCGTCGGTGTGAACGGCGAGCAACTGGCCTTGGCGGTTGAGCACCCCAGCGCCGGAGCTCCCCACCAAGGTGTCGAGATCCGTGTAGGAGAGCACCCCCTGGCACTCGCCCAGCAAAGCGCCCTCGGCGATGACCTTCGGTCCGCCTCGGGGATGCTGGATGATCGCGAGCAGATCGGTCGCCTGCGTGGTCAGTGCGGTGGGCGTGACCGCGGGCAACGCGTCGAGCTCGATGAGCGCGTAGTCGGGCTCCAGCGCTTGCTCGATGACCGTGCCGTTGGTGACCAGCGTGTCGCCGTCGGGCTCGGCCTCGACATTGAAAGCCACCAGCGACTGGTCTCCGAGCCCAACGCAGTGACCCGCCGTCAGGACAACGGGCCCCGCGGCCGCGGCGATCAACGTGCCGGTGCAGCTTCCGTTGATCAAGGCGACGGCGTCTTCTCGCGCCTGGACGCTGGCGATCTCGCCCTGGTACTGGTTGATCGGGGTGAAGTCGGCGGTGGGGCCACACTGCGACGGGAGGATCGATGTCGCAGACCGCGCACCTGCCGCCGGCGGCGGCTTCCCGCAGGCCAGCCTCATCGCCTGTGATCGTTCCCCGCAGGCGACGAGCCCGAGAGCCCCCAGGGACCCCGCGGCCACGGCGATGACAACTCGCAGATCCACCCCCCAACGAATAGCTTGCAGCTATCGATTAGTAAAGGAACTGTAGCGCGGTGATGTCACTGCTGGTGAATTTACCGGTTTCGGTCGTACGGAAGCAGGCGTTCATGATCGAACCTCCGACCGTCGCCCCACTCGGGGTCCCCGGGATCAGCGTCGCGCCCACACCGGCCGTGCCTTCATTGCTCGGGCTGCCGCCGCAGCTGATGGATCGATCGAAGAAATCCGAATGGCGGAATCCGATGCAATGACCCAGCTCGTGGGTGATGACATGCGTGACCGTGCCAACCGCAAAGGTGGAGAGCCCACTGCCGATGTTGATCGTATTGAACGGCAGGCCGCCCGACGGAAATCCCGAACTGCCTCCCGTGGGGCCGCTGATCCGCCCCGTGATGGTCGCATTGCAGCCGGTGGTGCTGCCGGTCGTCCGCTGCATCCGGAACGAGAGATTCTGGTTATTGTAGTTCGTGATTGCGTTGTTGAGCGCGGTGCTGAACACCCCGCTAAACGCCGAACCATTGACGCAGATCGTCCGCACGCTGGAGCTGACGAGGTTGGTGGTGCGATATTGTTCTTCGCCGCCGGCCGAGTCATCGACCTGCAGCATCTCTCGAGACGCCTGCAGGTTCACCTCGGCGTCGAGCCCGACGTACACCTTATCATCGACAACCATGATGTCCGCGCGTGGATATCCAGCCTGGACCAGGTTATCGATGATCTCCTGCCTTTCCGCTGCAGGATCACGTGGCTGCTCGGTGCTGCAGCCGAATGTCAAAGCGCCAAAACTCACCGCGACGACTACTGCTTTTACAAACATTTTTTCTCCTAGCACTGATCCGGGGTCGGTTTCGAAACGGCCCCACCATGGGACCGTCTGGCTCGCAGACACACCCCTGCAACGACGATGGCCGCGGTCTGGCGGCGATCATCCGGCACACGGCGAAGGCATCGCGCCGTGTCCATCACCCGTTGGCGCGCGAGGCGCCTTCAACATCAGTGCCAGGAGAACCTAACGCGTGAGAACGAGCACTTTGCGACCGTGGAGAGCAGCGACGCCACCGTGCGACATCGCTCGCGTTACAAGTAAAATATGAGCTGATTCGAGAGTTTGCGTGCGAGTTTTCCTGAAACAGTCAACGTCGCCACAGGAGCAATGTAGGATACCTACCGTGACCTGGATCCGCGACAGATTGTCTCATTTTGGTTCAAAACAAGAGGCAAAACGCCCCGGCGATGCTGTGGTGTAAATCAGGGAGGGAAGGGCACAAGCTATTGTGGGGGTTGCTGCAATCACACGGCGACGTACGTGTGGCGCACGGGTTCGTGATCCTGCGAGCCCTTGGCCCAGGGCTCCCCGCAAGGCCTCGCGCGGACGCGGTCCGGGCGTCTCCTCGGCGATCACGGGCGCGTCGTCCCGGCGCGCGATCCCGGTGTACCCGAGCCTTTGCGACGGCGCGGTGGTTGGTCCGACTCGAGCTCACCGCACGCGGTGGCCCCCTCGGTGCTCCAGTAGATCACCTGGTACGCCAGGAACGCGATCGTGATGCCGAGCTGTCCGACGAGCAACCCGGCCATGCCGATCCACCACAGGTAGGCGAACGCGGCGAGCACGATCGGGTGCAGCGCGAACAAGAGCGCGTGCAGCCAGTGCTCGCCCGGGCTGCACGGCTGGGCCTGCACCGCCGCGTCCTTGGTGACGAACAACGTCGAGAACACCGCGAGCCCGACATAGATCGGCAGCGCCGTGGAACGCTCCGGAGCGGTCGCGACCAGCCACGAGAGGCACAAGGCGATCGTCAGCGTGTCGAGCGGGCGGCCGATGCGCTCCCAGCGCGACAATCCGCGCTCGCGATGGAACCAGCCCTCGTCGACGACCATGATGACGCCCTGGAGCACGATCGGAATCAAGCAGTACGCGACCATCGACCATGCGTGGCCATACAAGTTGTGATCCCGCGCTGATCGCCAGCCATCGCGCAGTTGCGGCGAACCAGACCACGCGCACCTACACCAGGTGGGGCATCGCCGCTCGACTGCGCGGTGCAGCCACGGCTGTCCTGCTATCCGATCCGTGCGCCGGTCGGAAGCGTTGCGATCGGCAGAGCGCGCGAGGCACGATGCACCTCATCGGCGAACCCGGTGAGGTTGACGTTGAACGAGAACTTCGGTGGTGCGTCGAGCGGACGGAAGAAATCGTCGTAGTGGATCGGAATGACCCGTGCCGGCTGTAACGCACGCACGATGCGCTCGATGTACCGGGGCGTGAACCGGCGGCCGGAGATGCCGCACAGAAACAGGTCCACCCCACGATCGCTGGCCTCCTGCCGGCGCGCCGTGGCGAGGTACGCGAACAGACCACCGACATGATCTAGCGGACCGAGCGCGCCGTCACTTTACCGCCCCCGAGCCTCCCCTGCGCGAGACCAGGGCGCTACAACCACCGCAAGAAAAGGAGTCACCGATGGCATTCACCCTCCCCGAGTTGCCCTGGGCCAAGGAATCGCTCGCACCGACGATCTCGGCCGAAACGATCGACTACCACTACGGCAAGCACCACAAGGCATACGTCGACAACCTCAACAAGTTCGCCGCCGGGACGAAGTACGAGAGCATGTCGCTCGAGGACGTCGTGAAGGCGTCGCAGGGCCAGGCGAGCGAGAAGAAGATCTTCAACAACTCGGCCCAGATCTGGAACCACACGTTCTTCTGGAACTCGCTCGCCCCCAAGGCGGGCGGAAGCCCCACCGGCGCGATCGCCGGCGCGATCGACAAGGCGTTCGGCAACTTCGCCGACTTCAAGGCCAAGTTCAGCGAGGCCGCCGCCGGGCAGTTCGGCTCGGGCTGGGCGTGGCTGGTCAAGAACGCCGATGGCTCGCTCGCGATCGAGACCACGTCCAACGCCGACACGCCGTTTGCCGTCGGCAAGAAGTGCGTCCTGACGCTCGACGTCTGGGAGCACGCCTACTACATCGACTACCGCAACGCGCGCCCCAAGTTCATCGAGGCGTTCTGGAACATCGTGAACTGGGACTTCGCGAACAAGAACATCGCGTAGCGATCTCCAAAGTGTCCTGAATAATGAGGGAAATAGTCGCACGATCCGGCTGTCTCCCCCGTGTCTACCGCGCCATCGAGAGCTCCACAACGTTGCCAGTGGTCGGCATCCGGAACGCGACGCGGCCGTAGTCAGCCTCGTACGCGTCGGGCTTGAGGTGCGCGTACGTACGCTCGGTGATCGTTACCGTGGCGTGTCCGAGGATCTTCGACAGCTTGAAGATGTCGCCGCCGTCGATCAGGAACAGGCTCGCGAACGAGTGGCGAAGATCGTGGAGCCGCATCACGCTGGGCAGCTCGGCGTGTTCGATCGCGTTCTTGAACGGCTTGCGCACCGCGGGCTGGCTCAGCGGCTTGCCCACCTTTCTGCCCGGCCATAGCAGCACGTTCGTTCCACGCGCCAGCCGCATCTCCTTGAGCACGACCAGCACGGAGTCGAAGATCGGAACGCGCCGCATCTTGCCGGACTTCGTCGTCCCGTTCCGGCCGCGATGGACGGTGATGATCCGATGCTCGAGATCGACATCGTCCCATCGCAGATGCAGCGCCTCATCCAGACGCATCCCCGTCCCGACCAAGACCGCGACCAGCGTGCGGATGTTCGGCGTGCACTCGGCCAGGAGCCGGGTGATCGCCTCCGTCGATTGCAGCCACGGGAACACCTTGGTGGGCCTCTCGAGGAGCTTCACGCGATGGCATAGGTTGGCCTCAATCCATCGCTGATCAACGAAGAATG
>Ga0070690_100002384_pt1 | contig 10100 bp, 8 predicted proteins | sample KBSS33HmetaG_FD_64671 | JGI IMG/M metagenome (GOLD analysis project Ga0070690, IMG submission 64671) | Switchgrass rhizosphere microbial communities from Kellogg Biological Station, Michigan, USA - KBS S3-3H metaG | ecosystem: Host-associated > Plants > Roots > Rhizosphere ...
CCCACAACCAGAGCTTTGGCGCATATCTCCAGGACTCGTGGCAGGTCCGTCCGAACCTCACGATCAATGCGGGCCTGCGCTACGAGAAACAAGTGCTGAACAACGCCGGCCAGCTGGTGGGGACGAGGCTCAACACGGGTGAGGTCGTTCCCGATGTCGCGTTCTCGCTCGACAACTTGGCGCCGCGGCTCGGCGCCATCTACGATCCCACCTCGGAAGGTAAGTCCAAGCTGTTCGTGCACTGGGGCCGGTTCTTCGAAAACGTGCCGGGGGACATCAATGTCCGCTCGTTCGGCGGAGAGATCGATGACATCCACAATACGAACGCCCATCGACAGCCGGCCGCCAATACGAACTGCAATGTCAATCACGCCGCCGGTACCGACCCCGGGGCGCTGCTGACGAACTGCACCGACAACGGGACGTCGGCCTTGCTCGGCGGCGGCGGTGCCGAGTATATCGCACCTGGGCTGAACGGACAGTACACCGATGAGATCGTGCTCGGAGCCGAATACGAGCTCGTCGCGGATGTGAAGGTCGCGCTCACGTACACGCATCGCTCGATCCCGAACGTGATCGAGGATATGTCGGCGGATGGTGCAAACACCTACCTGATTGCGAACCCCGGCGTCAACTACGACGCCGAAGCCGCCAAGCTCGAGGCGCAGGCGATGAACGAAATGACCAGGAACCCGATCCTGGCCGATGCGCTCAACCAGCGCGCGGCGGACCTGAGGTTCGTCAAGAAGTTCGATCAACCGAGCCGCACCTACGACGCGATCGCGCTGCGCATGGAGCAGCGGCCGTCCAAGCAATCGCTGCTGGTAGCGTCATACACCTACTCGCAGACGCGCGGTAACTATCCCGGGTTGTTCTCGACCGAGACCAACCAGCTCGACCCGAACATCACGTCGCTGTATGACCTTCCCGATCTGATGGCCAACCGCTTTGGACCGCTGGGGCTCGACCGGCCTCACAACTTCAAGGTCGACGGCTTCTATCAGCTCGACTTCAAGAAGGCGGGCCTGGTAACGCTGGGCTCCAGCATTCGGGCCCAGTCGGGAATCGCGCACAACGCGCTCGGGTCGCACCCAGTCTACGGCGATGGTGAGTCGTATTTGCTGCCGCGCGGCTCGATCGGCCGGTCGCCGGTGACCTCCAACGTGGACCTCCACGCGTCGTACGGTCGCCGGCTCGACAAGAACATGATGGTCGAAGCGTTCGTCCGGGTGTTCAACCTGTTCGACCAGCAGGATGAGGTCAACGTCGATGAGAACTACACGTTCGACAATGCCCTGCCGATCGTCGGCGGCGATCAGAAGGACCTCCAGCACGCGAAGGCGCTCCCCAACGGCGCGACGATGTCGAACGCGTCGCTGACCAAGAACAAGAACTTCGATCACACCAACAACCTCACCGTGCCGCGAAGCTTCCAGTTCGGTATGCGGCTCACGTTCTGAGGAAGCTGACGACCACGCCCGACGCCGCAACGCGGCGCGAGCCTGGCCCAGGTTAGGATGGGAAATGGCCTCCGCGGGAGGCCATTTTTCGTTCCGGAGAACAGCTACTTGGGCTGCGGTTGCGGTGCTGGGGTGGGGGCGGTCGTGGTCTTCCATGGTCGGTAGACCGATGGCCTGGTATCGGGCGTTGGTAGCGCCCATGGACATTCGGTTCGCTGATCACCCATCGTTTCAGCGTGCTGGCGCCGGTATGGTCGGCGGCGCGCTGCTGTTCGGTGTTGCCCTGCATCCCGTGACCGCGATGGCGCCGCTGGCGGGCGGCATCCTCGGCATCGCCGCCGGTGCGGCGATCGCCCACGGCAAGGCCGTCTGGCGGCTGCTCGCGGCAGGTGCCGCGCTGGTGCCGTTGTTCGCGATGCCCACCAGCGGGCCGGCGCTGGTGGCGGTCGCGGCGATCTTGTCGCTCGCGTTCATCCCCGGTGGACCGCGCGGCCTCCGCGGCCTGGTCGGCCTCTTGTTCGGCGCGATGACCACGCTGGTCGCGATGTGGTGCGCGCTGCGGATCGGTCATGCAAAGCAGACGATCCACTGGTCACCCCTGGTGACCACGGCGACCGCCGCCGCGGCGATGGGCATGGCCTCTGTCCTGGCGATGCTGCCGCGCCACCTCCGGTTCGTCGTCGATCCGGTGCACGCGGCGCTCCACAAGCTCCCGGCGAACCTCGATGCCGAGGTCGCCGGCCTGTGTGCGCGCGCCGCCGCGATCTGGACCACCGCCCAGGGCCAGATCGCCGATGACGCCGGCAAGAACCTCGTGCGCGATGGCGTGCTCAAGACGCTCGAGGTCGCCGCCCGGAGCGCCGGCGTTTCGCTCACCGGTCCGAGCGACGCCGAGCTCGGGCACCGCATCGCGGACCTCGATCAACGGATCGCCGCGGCAACCGACCACGAGGTCAAGGCGCAGTACCAGGCGGCGCGCGCGGCGCAGGACGATCAGCAGCGTTACCGCGAGCGCATTCGCCAGGCCCGCGAGCGGCTCGTCGCCCGGATGCACAATCACGTGGCGGCGCTCGAGAAGTTCGAGCTCGCGGCGACGGGCCTTTCCGCCGCGCGGGCGGCGAGCGCGGGCTCGCCGGTGGTGAGCCCGCTCGAGGCGCTGTCGCACGACGTGGCAGCGAGCGGTGAGGCCCTGGCCGAGCTCGAGCTCGGCGACACCCCGTCGAGCGTGGCGGCGGACGTGGTGGCGAGCGGTCACGCAACCGGCACCTGATCGCGCCGAGCCGGGGCTCGCCGGGCGCAAGGCCTCGAGGTTCTGCTAAGATCTCGGGTGGAGGCCGCATGTCCACGCTTGCCCGGATCCTGATCGCTACTGGCCTTTGGCTTGCCGTTCCGCACGCTGCGTTCGCCGACGACGCCGACGCGTATTACAAGCAAGGCCTCGCCTACAAGGCCGAGGGCAAGCCGGATCAGGCGATCGAAGCGCTCGAGCGCGCGGTGGCGGCGAACCCCAAGCACTACATGGCGTGGGCGTCGCTCGGCAACCTGTACAAGACCGCCAGGCAAGATATCCCCAAGGCCGTGGTCGCCTACGAGCACGCGGTAGAGGGCCTCAAGAAGGACAAGGTGGTGTGGGAGAACCTCGGGATGGCCTACTTCCGCAACAAGCAGGAAGATCAGGCGCTCAAGGCGCTGATCACCGCCAGCACGCTCGACCCGAATGACGCCGAAATCCGCGGCAACCTCGGCACGGTGCGGCGCCAGATGCACGACTACCCCGGCGCCATCGCGGACCTCGAGGTCGCGGTCAAGCTCAAGCCCGACGACGCGCAGTTCGCGAACAACCTCGGCGTCGCGTATCGCTTCGCGAAGCGGGACGACGACGCGATCAAGATCCACCAGAAGGCGATCGCGCTGGCCCCCGACAACGCGAGCTTCCACTTGAACCTCGCCATCGCGTATCGCCGCAAGACCGCGAAGAACCCAGATCTGATCCCGCAGGCGATCGCCGAGTTCGAGAAGGCGACCAGCCTCGATCCGGAGAACGCGGACGGCTGGTGGGACCTCGGCCTCATGTACAAGGAGGATCACCAGAACGACAAGGCGATCGCCGCCATCCAGAAGTACCTCGATCTCAACAAGGGCAAGGACGCGGGCGGCCAGAGACGCGCCGAGGACGAGATCGTCGCGCTGGGCGGCACGGTCGCGAGCGATCCCAAGGCCAAGGCCACCAAGGCCGGCAAGGGCAGCGACGCGGCGAAGAAGCCCGCGCCCAAGAAATAGCCGATCCGCGCCAAGGCTCGATGGTAGGCTGGAAGTCATGCGGATCAGCTGGTTGTCGGCGGCCGAGATCGCGTCTGCCCGACAAGCCCTGACCGCGGATGGGGCGACGTACGACGACCACTTCGCCCCTGATTTCGCGGTCCCGCCGGTGGCTGCGGGCACGGCGCTGCTCGACTGGGCCGGGATCACCGAGCACGTCGCGCGGGCCGAGCGCGTGTCCCAGGTCGTCCGCGAGGCTGGGCTCGAGGCCGCGCGGGCGCGCTTTGCGGGCTCCCGGATCGCGATCGAGGCGGCGACGCTGGCCGCGGCGGCGCACGAGAGCAACGCGCTCTCGCTCGACGAGGTGATCGGGGTGCTTTCGTGCGCGATCGACGGCTACGTGTTCTACGCGCCGTTCCTCGAGCTGATGGTCTCGCTGGCGGATCGCCAGATCGATCGTGTGGTGCAGGCGTACGAGGAGTTCGTCGCTGCCTATGCGCGCGCGCTCGGTGAGGTGCTGCACGGCGCCGAGCGGGTGGGGGCGGTGCGCGACGGGCTCGCCGACTTCTACGTCAGCGCGGGCCGGCTCGACGAGGCCGAGGCGCTGTTCGAGCGGCGCCACGAGGAGGATCAGGGCGACGTCGCGGTCGCGTTATCGGCGAGCCGGGCGTTCCTCGCCGCCGGCTCGATCAGCCACGCGGTGCGCTGGCTCGGGGTCGGCGCGGTGCGCGCGGCGACGCTGGGGCGCGACGAGCTGGCCAACCGGCTGCGCACGAAGCAGGCGCGGGTGCGCGCGCGCCTGAGCTAGCCTGGCGAGCCCGGCGTCAGACCCGGTTGCTATGAACGCGTGTGGCAAAGGTCCGCGCGGAGAAGCCCAAGGCCAGCCGATCGCTCTGGCGGTGCCAGGCGTGCGGGCACAGCGAGCCCCGGTGGCTTGGCCGCTGCCCGGCCTGCCAGGAGTGGTCGAGCCTCGTCGAGGAGATCGAGAGCGCGGCCCCGCGGCCGAGCGCGATGGGCGTCGCGGATGGCCGAGCGCCGGTGGCGATCACCGGGGTCGTGGAGATCAGCGCAAAGGATCGGCGCACGACCGGGATCGGCGAGCTCGATCGCGTGCTCGGCGGCGGCATGGTCGCCGGCTGCCTCGTGCTCCTGGGCGGCGATCCGGGCGTCGGCAAGTCGACGCTGCTCGTGCAGGCGCTCGCCGGCCTGGCGAGCCGCGGCGGGGTCCTGTACGCGACCGGCGAGGAATCGGTCGCGCAGACGGCGATGCGGGCACGGCGGGTCGGGGCGGCGGCGGAGGAGCTGATCGTCGTCGCGGAGACCGACGTCGAGTGCATCCTGGCGCACGCGCGGGCGCACCCGCCGGCGGTGCTGGCGGTCGATTCGATCCAGACGGTGTACACGCCGCTGCTCGACTCGATCCCGGGCTCGCTCGCGCAGGTTCGCGAGTGTGCGAGCCGGCTCATGCAGTTCGCCAAGACCACCGGGATCCCGACGATCATCGTCGGTCACGTGACCAAGGATGGCGCGATCGCCGGCCCCAAGGCGCTCGAGCACCTCGTCGACGTCGTGCTCCAGCTCGAGGGCGATGGCGGGCCGTACCGGATCCTGCGCGCGCACAAGAATCGGTTCGGCTCGACGCAGGAGATCGGCGTGTTCGAGATGCGCGGCGCCGGGATGGCGGAGGTTGCCAACCCCTCGGCGCACCTGCTCGCCGAGCGGCCGGTCGGCGCGCCGGGCTCGATCGTGGTGGCCTCGGCGGACGGGACGCGACCCCTGCTGGTCGAGGTCCAGGCGCTGGTGGCGCCGGCGAGCACCGGGATCGGCCGGCGGACCGCGGCGGGGGTGGACGGCAACCGCGTGGCGCTCCTGCTCGCGGTGCTCGCGCAGCGGGCGGGCTGCGACGTCCTCGATCGCGACGTGTTCGTCAACGTCGCGGGCGGGCTGCGGTTGACCGAGCCGGCGATCGATCTCGGGATCGCCTGTGCGGTCGCCTCGTCGGCACGCGGTCGCGCGCTCGATGCCCACACGATCGTGTTCGGGGAGGTCGGGCTCGCCGGTGAGATCCGCGCGGTGTCGTTGTGCGAGCAACGGCTGGCCGAGGCCGCACGCCTGGGCTTCCAGCGGGCGGTGCTGCCGGCGCAGAACGCGGCGCGGCTCGAGGCTCGAGGCGCGATGGAGCTGGTCCCGGTCGACCGGCTGGTGACGGCGCTCGGCGAGCTGTGATCCGAGTCGGCCGATTCGAGTCGCTCAGAACGCCAGGACCGCGCGCGCCTGGATCGTGTGCGCGGTATCGGCGTTCTTGACGTTGGTGTCACCGGTCGTCGCGTCGTTGCCAAACCCGTAGGCATTCAGGGTCCTGTCCGGGAGCGGTATGAGATCGTTGGACGGGTGGTTCATCGCGCCGAGCGGGAACAGCACGCCGTACGACAGGCCGACGAACACGCCACCGCTGGCGTAGCCGAGATCGGTATCGAACTCGGTGCCGTACATCGTGCTGTTGCCCGGCGTCGCGACCGGCTTGAGCGCGAACGACGAGATGTTCGAGACCTTGAACGTGATCGACTTGGTGAAGTCGTACTGGACGAACGGCTTCACGTACCCGGCGTTGGTCACGGCGCCGATCAGGTGGCGCCACAAGATCATGTCGATCTTGTAGTCGCGGTTGAATGCGAACTGGGTGAGCGTCGACGCGTTGGGATCCCTGGGATCGCCGAGGGGGTTGGCATACGCGATGTTGGTGATGCCCGGCGGGGTGTTGTCCCAGTGGTCACCCGACGCAAACCCGGTCTCGACGCCGAGGCGTAACTTGCCTTCCAGTCCCTTCCACGTGAGGCGGCCGGCTCCTCCGAACTTGCGGATGTCGTAGGAGCGCAAGCTGACCGAAGTGGCCGGTGCACCGGTGGCAGTGGTGGAGTCGGTGGTGCCGTTGACCACGCTGACCGAGCCGAGCTGCGCGACGACCTCGGCTTCGATCGTGAACCGGTCCAAGCCGACCTTGCCCCACACGTCGGGGGAGTACGTCTTCAGGTTGCGCGGTTGATAGATCGTGGAAGTGGGCATGGCGCCGGGCTCGAAGTCCCACGATTGCGTCTTGTATTCGAAGTACACCCCGTAGTTGAGCGCGAGCTCGCCACGGTCGACGCTGTCCTTGAACTCCTGCGGCGAGTCCATCCGAGAGATCACGCCGACCCAGCTGTTGGCGTCGTCGCTGTCGTCGAGATCGAACGGGTGGCCTTCATGGCCCGCGTACCCCAAGGTTTGGGTCGATAGCTGGTTCGATACCGGGCGGGTCAGCGCCCAGTCGGCCGCCACCATGGCGCGGAGGTTGGTCCCGGGAATCAGGAGCGAGAAGCTCGCGCGATCCACGGTGTCGCCGTAGTCGGCGTCGTAGTCGTAGCCGCCGTTGATCGGATCGGCGCCGCCGCCGTTGTAGAGGATGCCCATGCCCCATTGATTCGGCATGCGGCCGAACTTCAGGACGCCGAGCGGGAGGGCGACCTCGCCCCACGCGCGCTTGATCTGCACCGCCGCGCGATCACTGTTGACGCCCTGTGAGACCGGTTCCTGGGTCCCGTTGTTGAACGCGCCACTCGGCGGAGTGTTGGCGCTCGTGAGGGGCGTGCTGCTTCCGAGCACCGGGCTGCTGGGCGTCGAGCCGAGGACCAGGTTGTCGAGCAGGTCGGCCTGGACGTGGATCGAGGTGCTTTCATTGAGGTTGATCGTGGGCTCGAGCCGCAACCGCATGTTGGCGCTCGACAGCGCGTTGTCGCACGGGTGCTTGAGCACGGTCGACTTGCAGCCGAGCGCGGTCGGGAACGGCGAGCCGCCAAGGTCGGGGCGGTCCGGGAAGCCGAGGTTGAAGTTCTTGAACCAGTCGGTGCGCATCCGGAAGTAGCCATCGAGCTCGAGCAACTTCCACTTCTTGCGGCGACCCTTCGGCGCCGGGAGCGCGGGAGTCGTCGGCAGGAGCCCGGGCGTCTTCGGCGCGGCCTCGGCGACGCCTTCCTTCTTTTCCTCGCCACCGACCGGCGGGGTGGGGCCGCCCATCCCGGGTCCCATGCCACCGCCCGGAGCGATCTGCGCGGAGGCGGCAGGCGTCCCAACGACGAGCGCGCCGACCAGGAACGCCCAGGGAGCCCGCGGAGCCCCCAAAGCCCAAGGAAAGTGACGACCTTTGGTGTAATGCATAGAAAGTACGGGGGATTTGGCTCGTCGAAAGTCGGGCGGACTATAGGCACGGGCCCAAAGCCGGGTCAAACGGGCGAGGCAACGAAGTCACCGATTGGCCGTGTCTAGATCCGGCAGGATATGGTGCATGCGATGGCTAAAGACCACGGCAAGCTGCCTCGCGTTGCCTGGGTTGTCGCGCTGGTCGTGCTGGGAGGCTGCGGGCCGAGCGTCCGGCCGGACAAGCCGTTCCCCGAAGAACCCGTAGCGCGCCGCGAGCGGGTTCCCCCACCGCCGCGGAGCGGTCGCCAGGTCCTCGTCGGGGAGCTGTGCCCTCAGGGCGCCGCGGGGCGGCCGGCCGTCGCGCCGCTCCTCTTGCGCACGACCCAGTGGACCGACGCCACGACCGAGGTCACCAATGCCGTCGAGCGCGGCAGCGCCTCGCGGTTCGTCGCGTTCGGCGTCGACGGCAAGATCGCCGGCGTGTTCGACACCATGGGCCTGGCCGAGATCAGCCTGGGGCAGTCGGTCGCCGCGGGTACCTACGTCGGGGGACCGCCTTGTACGTCGGATGCGGGGCAGGGACAGCGCGCCCTGGACCCCAGGTGTGGATCGGCGACCAACGGCTGCGGCCTCGCGGTCGCCGAGCTCGCGCGGCCGGACGATCCGCCGGAGACGCCGGCCTACCAGACCGGTGGGGCTTGCCTGTCGGGGGACGCGCTCGCCGTCGATGTCGATGGGGACGGCGTGGCCGAGGTGTTCCCGCTGTCGGGCGTGCTCGACGGCATCCGGGGGCCGTCGCAGGAGTGGCCGGCGAACGGAAACCTCACGGCCAGTTGCCCGCCGAAGTTCGTGCTGTACGACGTGAAGCTCGTGCCCGAGGCCCAGGCCGGCAAGCCCCCCGATCCCAGGGCCGTCGTGATGTTCGATTTGCTCGGCGTCATCGATCTCGACGGGGACGGCCGCAAGGAGCTGGTCGTCGCGCTGCGGTTTCCGACCGTGCGAACGGTCGTCGTGTACAGCGCCGGTAGCTCGCCCGGGCGGCTCGAGCTCGCCGGCGAGGCCCAGTCGTTTCAAAAGTAGCGCGGCGGACGCCGGGTAGCGGCGAGGCACGAAACCGTACGTCGACGTGCTCGCCGTGGACGTGGGCGCGCTCGGGGGCCAGCTACCGCAGCACGTCCGAGACGCTGGTCGCGGTGATGGCTCGGTCGAGCCAGCGCTCCAAGGTCGCGCGGTCGGTGCACGCGTCGATGCGCGCGTCATCGTCCTTGCTCGGCGTGAGCTGCCGGCCCGCGAGCACCCGGCGCAGGGCGGCACGCGCCTCGGTCAGCTGTCCCGGCGATGCTCGAGCCGCTAGGCGCGTACGCCCAGGGCAAGACGCGCCCGGCTGCGCGCCAGGCGCTCGCGTCGACGATCCTGGCTCACGCGTCGGACGTAGGGCTCGCGGATGGGTTTTCGGTCGAGGTCACAGATGATGGCGAGGCGACGTTGTACGTCACGTCGCCGGATACGCCGCGGCTGATCGCGTTGCTGTTGCGTCGACAGCGCGACCTGCGGGGGATGTCGCTGGCGGACGCGGCGGCGGTAGTGGGGACCAAGAGCCGGAACGGCATCGCGCAGTACGAACAAGGGCGTATCGACCTGTCCATCAGCAAGCTCGGTGAGTTGCTCGGCGCCATCCGGCCCGAACTTGTGCTCGCGGTCATCCCTCGCACTGCTCGTGTCGTCCCACGCTGGGATGAGGAGGCCGACGACGCGGAGGAGATCAAGCGGTTGCTCGAGAACCCTTCCCGGGCGAACGTTCAGGCGCTTCGCACCAAGCACGCGAAGACCAAGCGCAGGCCGCGCGCTGCGTGAGCCGAGCGTCGTCGCAGGAGTTGATGCGTCCAGTGCGGCGCCAGCGCCGGCGGCTGGCTCTGTGACGATCACGCGGACGCTCCAGCAGGCGGCATGGCTGGGGCGCCTCCATGCGGACCTCGAGGGGCTGGCGCAGTCCCTCGACCGACGCGCGTGCGAACTCGAGTAGCTCATCGAGAAACAGCACGCCGTTGTAGGCGAGCGAGATCTCGCCGGGGGGGGGGCTGTCGCCGCCGATCAGGGCGGCGGTCGAGATCATGTGGTGCAGGGCGCGGAACGGTCGGGTGTTGATCAGGCCGTGAGCGAGGCCCATGGCCGATTAGACCTTGGGGGGCTCGAGCGCCTCGGCGCAGG
>Ga0070690_100002388_pt1 | contig 10092 bp, 9 predicted proteins | sample KBSS33HmetaG_FD_64671 | JGI IMG/M metagenome (GOLD analysis project Ga0070690, IMG submission 64671) | Switchgrass rhizosphere microbial communities from Kellogg Biological Station, Michigan, USA - KBS S3-3H metaG | ecosystem: Host-associated > Plants > Roots > Rhizosphere ...
CGGCAACAGCGCGCCAACGCTGTAACCAACAAGTTGTAGGATTTCAAGCGCCGACATGAAGCAGATCCACCGATTCTCACAGATTACACAGATTAGGTATTAGAGCAGTTATGTTGAGTATACGTGCCACTGCATTCACATGACTACGAAAGTCGGATAATCTGTTAGACCTCAACAATTCACTAAACGTAGACCTATTTGCTTGCTTCGCGGAACCAATCTAACACGGGACTCTGACGCTTGAGTTGGCCAGCCGCCAAATACTTTTTACTTCCGAACTCAGATTCCGCGTTAGCTACAAAGAGCGGATCCTTCAGAAGTATTATCGGCCTGACTTTGTCTGTTTTGAATCTGTGATCGTTGAACTGAAGGCGCTTGCTCGTTTAAGTCGGCTCGAGGAATCGCAGGTAATCAATTACTTAGAAATCACTGGTTACAAAACGGCGCTTCTCCTTAACTTCGGCACGCGGAGTCTTGAGCAACGACGATTTGTTTTGTAGTGGGCGGATGGGTCAGCAGATCTCACCGCATTTATCACTGAATCTGTGTAATCTACGGAAATCGGTGGATCTGCTTCAATTCACGGCGGTGCTGCGCGGATTGGAAGTGAACGTAATTTCCACTCGCCGGTTCTTTGATCGTCCTGCGACTGTCGTGTTTGGAGCGAGCGGATTTGAAGTGCCCATACCGTTAGCTTGAATACGCATTGGATCGACCCCAGCTGTCTGAAAGCGTTCTGACAGTGCCCGCGCACGCTCCTGTGTCAGCTGCTGCAGCGACACTTCATCACCTTTGTTGTCGGTGTATGCCTCAATCAACAGTTGATAATCAGGATTACTCGCCAGCAACGCAGCCAATGGTTCCAGTTTTGCGGCAGATGCGGGCGCGAGATTCGCAGTGCGAGCGCTGGACCAAATGGCTTCGGGCAGCACTAACCTGAAGCCAGTCGCGGTTTCTTTCACGGTGCCGTACTTGGCAAGTGTTTGCTTCAGTGTCGCCTCATTCGCCTTACGTTGCTGTGCTCGGCGTTCGGCTTCAACGCGATCTGTTTCAGCCTGCTTCTCACCTTCGAGTCGGGCGAGCTTGATCTTGGCCGCTTCTCCTTCTGATCGCAGCTGTTGATTCTCATCACGCAAACGCGCGATCTCCACACGTTGCTCACGCAGCTGATCGTTTGCCGTCCCCAAATCACGTTCAGCAAGTTCGCGCGCACGCGTTTCTTTATCGAGCGCTGTCTGCGTTTGGCTTAGTTCGCGTTGTAGCGTTGCTGAATTCTTTTCAGCAGCTCGCACTGCATCGTCGCGCCGTTGAATTTCCTGTCGACTCAACCGTGCAGCACGTCGCACGCCGGCCACTTCTTCGGCATGTGCACCAGAAGACGTAGCCTTGCGCGCACGCACATCGATATCGGCAACCGGTTGATTCATACGCCACGCTTCCTCGGCGCTTTGGAGTTCTTCTTCCGCCGTACGTAACTCGTCTGGCGCCTCCTGGCTGGCACCAGCATACTTCGCCAGCGCGATCGCTTGTCGCGCACCCAGGAGTGAAACCGGCGTCTCGCGATAATCACGATCAGCGATCTCAGGCACGTGAACATTCTTGAAATAGTCGCTCGAATTACCGATGTACTGCACGTTCACTGTTTCGATCTGCGAGCCAGACACACGTTGAGGCGGCAGATTCTCCATAACGACCGCTCGACTCGGTACCTTCATCAGGAAGTGAGGTTCGGCTGTGAGAATCAACGCGAAGCTTTGCAGCGGTGTGGTCACGTCCAGTTTTGAGTTCACAAATGAACTTCCACTCCGCTTGATTTCACCCAAGTTGTCTACGTGTCCATCTGGTGAAATAGCCCACAGGACATAGGTCGTATAAATTCCACCGAGTTCAGAAGCTCGGGGTAAATCATCAATACTCAATTCGACGCGCGTGCCACGTCTGCCGGCGCGCCTGACCTTCGCTTCACCCTTCAGTCGTGGCAGCAGAGTGGTGCCACGTAACTTTACGGTGATGGTCTCCTCGAGCGGGTAGGTAATCGCGATGGTCTGTCGCGGTGTATCTGATTGTGCGTTTACTACCGCGGACGCACACGTCAGGGTGATTAGTAGGAGAGTAGATACAAGAGCCAGACGCTTCAAAGCAGTTGTTGATGTCATCGCAGGCAACTCCTGATTTCAACTTGGGATTGGCCGGGAGAGCATCTGAAAGCCCAACGGATCACAATGTTGATGCCGCAAACAAACGCATTGTTGCCGAACGATATGAGGAGGTCAAGGAGAAGTATTTTGAATTCGAACCGCTAACCGCGCTGTTTTGTTTGATACCTGGTCTTACGATATGCAACAAATTGGACGACAAGTACGGAAATTCCGGATAGGAGCAGGATGTGTACAAAACCTCGCTTATGAAGAATGAAGGTCAGGGCGAACCAGATCGCCAGAAGGATTGAGCCAGCCCACCACAACATAAGAATTAGTTCCTGCTGTGCAGCGATGCAGCGGAGGTGATTATCATCAAACTCAAGGCGTCTCGTTCAGTTTGTATCCAACTCCACGGACCGTTAGAACATACCTCGGGTTCTTTGGATCTGTTTCGAGTTTCTTTCGTAAACGGTTGATGTGCGGATCAATGTTCCGTTGGTAGCCCTCATAGTCGGTGCTCCAAACCCGATCGAGCAGCGCATTACGCGACCACGCGCGTCCTGGTTCGGAGGCGAGAAGCTCGAGAATCTGAAACTCGAGAGGAGTCAAATCGATGCGTGAACCATTCCTAAGGACTTCATGACGGCGCTTGTCGATTATTAGATCACCAACTTCGATGCGCTCGTCATCGTGAGGTTCGGACGTAATTCCGCTGCGCCTAAGAAGTGCTTCGACGCGATACTCCAATTCTCGCGGACTAAACGGCTTCGCCAGGTAATCATCCGCACCGGCTTCAAAGCCGGCGACTTTATCAGACAAGGCGTCGTGTGCGGTTAGGAAGAGTGCTGGTGTTTGAATGCCGCGGTCTCTGACTCGCTTCAACAGATCAAAGCCGGACATTCCCGGCATCGAGACGTCGAAGATGAAGCAGTCGAACCTGCCGGCCATCGCCGCTTCAAGGGCAGCTTGTCCGCTCTCTCGTTCGTCTACTTGAAAGCCGAGCCTGCGGAAATACTCCGCAAGCAGGACACGCATGTCGCTGTCGTCGTCGGCAATCAGCAGACGTTTGCCTGCATATTTGCTAGTAACTTGTGGTTGCTGCCCCACGTCGTCTGATCCTGTCAGGAGGGATCTAATCTAACTACGAAGCTCGCGGAAAAATTATAACCAAATTTGTCACAGACTCGTCCCGAAACTCGTCAACAACTCGATCCTAACACATGCACAACAAGGGAATTGGCTGCCTTGACGCAAATTAGCGGGGGTAAGTATAGTTAAATTTCGAAACCCTGGGCCGTCTCTTACCTCTCTTATAGCAACTGGGCAGAGAATTTCGCAACCAGCGATGCATGATCTTCTTCGACTGTTAAGATACCTAAAACCTCACTGGCCCTTCTTTACGTTAGCAACTTTTGCGATGCTCGTTGTCGGTTTACTGGAGAGCGCCATTGGCGCGCTCATCGTCCCGATCTTCGATCAGGCCTTCGTTCAGGGACCAGGAACACGTACCGCAACTCTCTTCGGTCTGCAAAACCTGATTCCCCGGGATCCGCTCGGCGCCTGGAAGACAATATCCATACTGCTCATTACTTTTACTGTCGCCAAGGGTATCGCGGAATGGGTTTCGACGTATTTAATGGCTCGAATCGGACAAGGAGCGGTCCTCAAACTTCGTCAGGATCTTTACGGTCACCTGTTGGCCCAGTCAGCAACATTTTTTGAAAGACATCGCACCAATTACCTGGTGTCGCGATTAGTATCCAGCGCGGCAGCCATCGAGACGGCAGTCACTGCGACGATTCGAGACATGCTGCGCGAGAGTTTTACCCTCATCGCGTTTCTCGCAGCTTCGTTCTACTACAGTTGGCGGCTCACCCTCGGTTCACTTTTGATTGCACCCATCATTGCATTGTTAACCGCGAAGTTTGGCAGTGCGCTCCGCAATCTCGCCCGTGAGAGTTTTGAGGGAAGCAAACAGCTGACTGACACCGCGCAGGAGGCACTCGCAAATCAGGGTATCGTAAAAGCCTATCGTGCTGAGAAGCGCGAGTCGGCTAGGTTCACTGAAGTCGCTAAGAAGATTGTTCGTGCGAATCTTCGCAGCGCAAGCATCGCGGGCGCCTCGCCTCCAACGATCGAACTGATTGGCATGATCTTCGTAGTGCTGCTTCTCTTCTTCGGTCAACAGGAGATCATTGCCGGCCGTCTAAATGCCGCGCAGTTCGTCACGTTCCTGATCTTTTTGTTTCGCAGTTACGATCCGATGCGCAAACTCTCACGCTTGCAGAACAGTATGGAGCAGGCGCTCGCAGCCGCGCACCATGTCTGGGAAGTAATGGACGAACACGCGATCATCGAAGAAAAGCCAAACGCGAGGGTGCTGCCATCGTTGGGGTCTGAGATTGAATTGCGCAACGTGTCGTTTGGTTATGCAAACGAATCGCGTGCGGTGTTGCGTGATGTCAGCTTAAGAATTCCAAAAGGAACCATGGTTGCGCTCGTTGGTGAATCGGGTGGCGGAAAGTCGACACTGACAAAGCTACTGCCGCGCTTTCATGATCCAAGTTCAGGCAAAGTGCTCTGGGACGGGATGGATCTTAAAGACGCGACCATTGCCAGCTTACGTTCCCAAATCGGACTCGTAACTCAGGAGACAGTGCTCTTTAACGACACGGTCCGGCATAACATCTCGTATGGCCGTCCTGAGGCAACTGACAACGAAATTCATGAAGCCGCACGGATTGCTTTTGCTCACGATTTCATTCAGGAACTTCCCCAGGGTTACGATACTGTCGTCGGTGAACGCGGAATCTTTTTATCAGGTGGTCAGCGACAGCGGCTCGCGATTGCGCGCGCGGTTCTGGTCAACGCTCCCGTCCTGATCCTCGACGAGGCTACTTCTGCGCTCGACGCTGAGTCAGAACGACTAGTACAAAGAGCGATTGCTAATCTGGTTCGCGATAGAACAACCCTCGTGATTGCTCACAGACTTTCAACCATCCGTCGCGCTGACGCAATCGTAGTGATGGAAGCTGGTCGTATTATCGAAATAGGAACCCATTCAGAGCTGCTGACGAAGGGCGGCCAGTATCGCAAACTCTACGAATTGCAGTTTGCGGACGAAGAAGCAGATTTAGTGGGTGTTGCGGATGCGTAGGTCTTTGGTCTTTGGCCTTTGGCCTTGCGTCTTGGATCCGATTCCGCGCTACACCCATCAAACGACAACTTGTTATTCATGAACGGAAGCCGAAGGCCAAAGACCAAAAACCAAAGGCCCAAATTGTAATGAAATCAATGACCGGTTACGGACGTGGCGCGGTAAGTGGTGATGACTTCTCCGTGTCTGTCGATCTAAAGACTGTTAACAATCGCTTCCTCGACGTCCATCTGCGCGTTGGGTCAGAGCTCGCTTCAGTGGAACCGGCCATCAAGCGTCGCATATCTTCGCGCCTGGCTCGCGGACGAGTTGATGTCACCGTCAGTTTTGAAAGAACGGCGCAAGTTGCTTACGAACTGAATCGGCCACTGATCGCAGGTTACGTGGAGGCATTGCGGCAGTTACAACATGAGTTTGGAATAGAGGGCGCGCTCGATATCAATGTCCTTGCCCGCATCCCAGGTGCTCTTGTACCCGGACGCAATGGTATTGACGAACGAATGATCGCGGCACTTGAACAAGCGATCGATCAAGCACTTGATGACCTTGAGCGAATGCGACAACAGGAAGGCGAGGCGCTTCGTATGGAACTAGCCGAACGTGTCGCCAAAATCGAGGCATTGGTGCCGACGATTGAAGCTTCCGCTGCTGGTCTTGCGGATGCGTATCGTCAACGACTGCAAAAACGAATCGGTGAACTGTTGAGTCGCGGCGGGCAAACGATTGAGGTCGATCCCGGAAGACTTGCTCAGGAAGTTGCCTACCTCGCGGATCGCAGTGATGTGAGCGAGGAGATGGTCCGGCTTCGCAGTCATCTCGCACAATTTCAGGAAGCATTAAACTCCTCTGGCGAAACCGGGAAGATGCTTGACTTCCTGCTGCAGGAACTCAATCGCGAAGCGAACACGACCCTGTCAAAGTCGACCGACCTTACCATTAAGGAGGCAGCGCTCTCGATCAAAGCGGAAGTAGAGAAACTTCGAGAGCAAGTTCAGAATGTCGAGTAAGGTGACTGATGCGCCAACTCAGACTCAAACGCCGGTGACTAAGGTCGCACCGGGAACATTGTTCGTAGTGAGCTCCCCATCCGGAGGGGGTAAAGGCACACTGATCCGACGTGTGTTGGACACCGTGCCTAATCTAAGCTACTCGGTTTCATACACGACGCGGACGCCGCGGAACGGCGAGGTCCATGGTCGTGAGTACTTCTTCGTTAATCGCGAGACTTTTGAGGCGATGGTCCGAGCCAATGAGTTTCTCGAGTGGGCATTAGTTCACGGAAATCTCTACGGAACCGCCCGGCAACAAGTCGCGCTGGAAACAGCTGCGGGCACTGATATCGTCCTTGAAGTCGACGTTCAAGGAGCCGCGAGTATAAGAAATCTGACGATGGACACCGTCAGTGTTTTCATTTTGCCACCTTCTTATGAGATTCTGAGGAGACGTCTGGTAGCCAGGGGCACAGACAGTCCGGAACAACTGGCGCTGCGGATGAAGAATGCACCAGAAGAATTGCGTCAGTACTCTTCTTTTGATTACGTCATTATCAACGACGATGTCGAGCGCGCGGCCCACCAGCTCGCATCGATTATTTACAGCGAAAGAGCACGTAGCGAGCGCCAGGGTCCCATAGTTCAAGAAGTAATCGAGAGTTTCAAATCCGTTTGAGTAACCGTCACGTCATTAAATAAGGAGTTGAATAAGACAACTTATGTCTACAGTAACGAGTGAAATTGAAAGCACGTTAGAGCCGACAGATGCACCGGAAGTTGATTCAAAATATCGATTGATTATTCTGGCAGCAAAACGAAGCAAACAGCTACAGCGCGGCGCCCAACCGCGCATTGAGATTGACCCGCAGAAACACAAGCCGACCCGAATCGCTTTGGAGGAAGTGATCCGAGGTCGTGTTCATTTCAGTATCAGAGAGAGCGATGACCCCGCGACTTAAAGAACACGGATGAGGGATGAGGGATGAGGGATGAAAGTAGTTTGTCCTAATTCCTTTCATCCTTCATCCCTCATCCTTCATCCCTTCGTATGTGAATTACATCCCTTTGTAATCTGGTCCTCCGCCACCTTCCGGCGTTACCCAGTTGATGATCTGGTAAGGATCCATGATGTCGCACGTCTTGCAGTGAACGCAGTTGGAAAAATTGATCTGCAAACGACGGTGCCCATTTCCGCCTTCGTCCACCATCTCATAAACAGCTGCCGGACAAAATCGCTGGCAGGGATTGCCATACTCTTCCGCACAGCGTGTTGAGCAGATATTCAGATCCAAGACATGAAGATGTGTGGGCTGATCTTCGTCATGTCCCACCGCCGCGTGGTAAACGTCAGTGACTTTGTTAAAGGTAACTTTTCCATCAAACTTCAAACCGTCGTATCGCTGAGCAAGATCGTCCCCACGATAGCCATACGCTGACAGCTTCTTCATCTCTCGATGACCCGCTTGTCCTTTGTCGCGGTCGAGAATCCCCCAGGCCCGTCCGCCCGTAACAAACTGAAGCCCTGTATTGAATAAGCCCAACCATCGTCCGTGTCGAAAACCCGCATGGAAGTTGCGGACCTTTTTCAGTTCAGGAATGATCCAGCTGTCGTTTACCAGTTTTTCATAACGTTGAAGTTGCTGCGCCGAAAAGTCACGCGCAACCAACGATTCGAAGATTGCTTCCGCTGCCAGCATGCCGCTCTTGATCGCTGAGTGAATGCCTTTAAGCCTTTGTGAATTGAGAAAACCGGCGCAGTCGCCAACCAGCAATACACCATCGGCATAAGTTTGCGGAATTGCATAGTAGCCGCCGGCCGCGATCGTCTTTGCTCCATAACGGATCATTTTGCCGCCTTCCAGGAGCTTCGAAATAAACGGGTGGGTCTTGTAGCGTTGAAACTCCGCGTGAGGATCAAGCAATGGATCCTTGTAATCCAGTCCGGTTACATACCCGATGTTCAAAATTCGGTTTTGCATGCCGTAGATCCAGCCACCCCCGTACGTGTGCGCGTCTGAGGGAAAACCGAGCGTATGAGTCACGCGGCCGGCCGGATAACGATCGTCCGGCAACTCCCAGAGTTCCTTTACGCCAATACTGTAAACCTGCGGCTCTCTGCCGTTATCAAGTCCGAGACGCTGCACCAATTGCTTTGTCAATGAGCCGCGTGGTCCTTCACCGAGCACCGTCACCTTCGCTCGCAGATCGACACCCGGTTCGTAGTTGGCTTTCTGCTTACCTTCCTTATTGATGCCCTTATCACCGGTCCGAACACCAACAACTCGATCATGCTCGTCATACAGGAGGTCGGCGCCAGGAAATTCAGGAAATACGTTTACGCCTGCTTCCTCACACTTTTCACCCAGCCACGCAGTGAGACGGTTAAGCGAAACGATGTAATAGCCATGGTTCTTCAGAGGCGGAGGAGTTATGGGAGATTTGATCGCCTGCTTTGACGTTAAGTAAAGAAAGTAATCTTCTTTCACTGATGACTCGAGTGGGGCCCCCTGCTCGACGAAATCGGGAATCAACTCAGCCAGTGCTCTCGGATCCATCACTGCGCCGGAAAGGATATGGGCACCGACAGCTGCTCCTTTTTCGATAACCGCGATTTCGACGTCGCCAAGAGCCTCGCCTTTCTTTTCACCTTTCGTCACAGACTCATTGTGTTGTTTGACCAACCGTGACAGGTGTAAAGCTCCGCTCAAGTTCGCGGGTCCCGCGCCGACAAAAACTACGTCAAACTCTAATGTTTCGCGCTCCATCAGATCCTTCCAATGCTCCCGGCAATCAAAAATGAATGATGATTCAGTCGCAGGAGTATAACAAAGGGGAGACCATTGATGCAGTTCCCTCCGGTTCGCAATTAAACTGCAAAGCCTCTTCATTGCTGTTTCGTCACTGGTGTACACTCTCCGTCGTTCACAACGGCTGATGACACTTATCACCAACAAGCGACTAGCGGCAGTCGTTCTCATGATCGTTGCGACAGGTGCCGCGTTCGGACTGTGGCTGCGGCAAGTTTCTCGCGCGGACGCTTACCCAACAAATTCCCTCGCCCGAAACACGCTCGATTCTCTTCCCGACACAATCCTTTGGGCTTGGGAGCGACCGGAACAACTCAACTTCATCGACACCAAACGCATCGGCGTCGCGTATTTAGCGAAGACGATTCAATTGCGCGATCACGAGCTGTTTGTGCGTCCGCGACTTCAACCACTAATCCTCCGTCCAGATACCCGAGTTGTGGCAGTCGTCAGAATAGAAACTGACCGGCTGCAGAGTGACGCGTTCACCGATTCACGGCTGGAAAAGATTGCACACGAAATTGCGGACGTGAGCACACAACCCGGTGTCGTCGCTGTCCAAATCGACTTCGATGCGAAAGCTTCTGAGAGACCCTCTTATCGCAATCTGTTGTCTCGTGTTCGCGAACTGTTGCCGACATCCATGCCTCTGTCTATGACAGCGTTAGCGTCCTGGTGCGCCGGTGACAACTGGCTTCAAGATCTACCCGTAGACGAAGTAGTGCCGATGCTATTTCGGCTTGGCGTTAACGAAGGTCAATTTGCATCGCGGCTTCAATCCGATGATGACTTGTTCTCTAAACCATGTCATTCAGCTGCGGGTGTTTCGACAGACGAAAAGATCCATCCGCCAAAACGGAAACGAATCTACATCTTCTCTCCAACGCCCTGGACACCATCTGCAGTAAATCTCGCCCTGGAAACTTATCAAAGATGAGACGAATTCTCCGATCCAGCTTCGCTGTAATACTGTGCACTTTTTGGCTTGGACCAAC
>Ga0070690_100002390_pt1 | contig 10089 bp, 12 predicted proteins | sample KBSS33HmetaG_FD_64671 | JGI IMG/M metagenome (GOLD analysis project Ga0070690, IMG submission 64671) | Switchgrass rhizosphere microbial communities from Kellogg Biological Station, Michigan, USA - KBS S3-3H metaG | ecosystem: Host-associated > Plants > Roots > Rhizosphere ...
GCCGCGGCATAGACGGCGATCGCGTCCTCCATCGCTTTCGCGATCAGGAGTTGCGCGTCTTTCGTCAGTCGCTGAATCGGCGGGAGTTTCGCGAGCACCTCGCGATAGTCGCCCGCGGCCTTGATCGCGCCGGCGCCGCTCAGCCGCTCTGTGAGGTTCTCGATTTCCTTCGCGTGCGCCTTCGCTTCCTTCGACGCCTCCGCGTGAATCGGCGGGAGCGCGGCGACGGCCGGCGCGTTTTTCTTCGCCGCTGTCGTATTCGCGTCCATCGCGATCGACGCGTTCATGAACCACACGGCATCTTCCTTGAGGGATTTGGCGAGCGCCGGCGTGATGCCGATCTTCGACGCGCCCGGCAGTTTCGCGGCGAGATCGACGAGCTTCGCCACTTGCTGATAGGCCGACGAGATCCAGCGGTACGTGAGCGCGATCAGATCATCGAACAGCCGGCGCGCGTAGTTGTAGGACTCCGCGGCCCACACCTTGATCGTCGATCCGAATTTGCTGATCGCGTCGCCGGCGTCGTCGAGGGCCTTGATCGTGCTCTCGCTCGCGACGGGCGCCGCGTCGCCGAGCTCTTTGAAATTCGCGACGAGCGTCGGCAGCACTTCCGCGCCGGCTTTCCCGAACACCTCGACGGCAAGTTGCGCGCGCCGCGTCGGGTTCTCGATCTTCGCCATCGCGTCGGCGACGTTGGAGATCTGCTCGTACGGCGATTGATTGCGAATCTTTTCGAAGTTCAGCCCGAGCGCCTCGATCCCTTTTTTCGCGGAGCCGTCGGCGAGCCGGATCTGTAGTTTGCTGACGGCGCCGGTGAGATCGTCGAGGGAATTGCCGGATTGTTCGGCGATGAATTGGAGCCGTTGTACATCGTCGGTCGCGAGCCCGGTTCGGTCGTGTACCTTCATGACCGCATCGCCCATGTCGAGGAGCGATTTCCCGAATGCGACGACGGCCCCAACCGACAGGCCGACGCCGAATGTCTCGAGGAGGCCGTTAACCTGCGTCAGCGGGCCCGCGATCCCTTTGACCGCCTCGCCGGTTTTCTGGACCTTTCCCGGGACGGCCGCGAGGCCGGCGTCGAGTTTTTTATCGTCGGTCCCGAGCTCGAGGACCGCGCGACCGATTGATCCGTCCGACATCGTTTACCCCTTCCGCGCCACACGTACGATCGGGAGCCGCCCGAGCACCTCGTCAGAAAACATCGCCGGCGGTTTTCGCCTGGCGGCCGGTGCGTCCTCCTCGACGCGTGCCAGCCGTTCCCAATGGTCGGACACGGCCCGCGGGTTGCGGAGTGATCCGGTCCCGACCGCGATTTCCTTCGATCGCCGGATCGATTCCTCCGCCTCGAGCCGCGGGATCTGCCTCAAGAGCGCGCGGCACGTCCCGAGCGGCGTCCGGGCGACCCAGGCGTCGACATCGCCGCCGTAGAACCGGAGGAGCCGCGCGAGGGCCTCGTCCCACGGGACGGCGCCCCCGTCGCCGTCGTGATCGCTCTTGTCGCCATGACGAGGCCCGGCGTCAAGAGCTCCGTAAAAACCTTGAATACGAGCACGCGTTGAATATCGGTCAGCCGCGCGAGCACGGCCGCCGGCGCGTCGAGCGCGACCGTCGCGAGTTCGCGCAGTCGGCCCGCCAATTCCTTCGCCTCGCTTTTCGTGAGCGTTGCCCGCTGCAAGAGCGCGCCGACGCGCGGACAGACGCGCTCGAGATACTTGAAATCGTGCAGGGTGAGATCGCCGGCGCCGCGGAGCGGATAGCCGATGTCGTCGATCCGGACGACGGGGCGATCGTCAGATTCGGAGGTGAGATCGAGCACGGAACGATCGGCCATGAGTTAACCTCTGCGCCTTTCGGGTTGCGGTGTGGACGATGCCTCAACGATCGCGACGCCGCGCCGGCGACAGTCGGCCTCGAGGGCCTCGAGCGCGGCGGCCGCGGCGGCGAGTGCGATCCGGGTTTGCCGGATCGTGAGTTTCAGGGCGGCGACGTCGGCGCGCCTGGCGCGGATCTCCGCGAGGAGGCTCGCGACCGACGTCGACGGCGCCGTCATGAGGGTGCCGGGTTCTAGCTTTCGGCTTCCGCCGTCTGCACGACGATCCGCCCGAAGTACTCCGACGGATCGGCCGCGTCTGGATCGACCAGCGCGGTCCATTCGATCGCGAGCATGGCCGGCTTGTCTTTCGTGTAAACCGGCTTCGGTTCGCCGGTCTGCGCGGCGCGCGGACACTCGTACTGCATGACCCCGTCCTCCATCTCCGGCGACGGGCCACGGAGGAGAACGGCGCGCGTGTCGACGGTGAACCCGCGCGACAGGCCGATCTTCTTCGTGCCGGGAACGCCCGGCGCGGCCGGCGTCGTCGTGACGGTGTTCCCGTTGAGCGCGAAGGAATACTGCTCCGGCGTCACGTCGACGAGCATGAGGCCGATCTTGAGATCCTCGCTCGAGCGGAACACCTTCCGCGATCCGGCGTCGCCGAGCGACCGCCAGAAGGCCATGCTCTGAGCGTGCTCGACGTTGATCCCCGCCTCGTCGTAGTTGAGCGGCCCGGCGGCGCCCATCAGCGTCCAGTCCGTCGAATCGGGATCCTGATCGACGTCGGGGAACGCCGTTCCGACGGGCGCGACCCACATGGTGAACGGTGCGGCGATGACTTCGAGCGGTACGGCATTCCTCATGATGTGCTCCTATGCGGCCGCGTCACGAGCGGCCAGCGCAAACCGAAACTCCGATTGTAGGTTTTTGATCAATTGCTCCTCGCCGCGGGCGATGCCGACGTGTTGATATTTGAGGAACACCTTCCAGATCGACGGCCCGAACAGTTCGCGGATCGGCAGTTGCGACCGATGCGGGAGCGGCCCGTGTCGTCTGGCGGCGCCGGCGACGCGTTGAAAGACGCCGCGGTGTCCGCTCTGCATCGTCGCGATAAACGCGTTCGGGATCGTCCGGCGGCCGCTGCCGGTTTTCACGCTCACCCCGCGGCCGCGGCCGCGCGAGGGTTCCGGGCCCTTCGCGCCGAACGCGATCAACGGGATCCGCTTCGCGCTCGCGTACAGCCGGGCCCGGCGTCGATCTGGCGTCGCCTGTTGCGTGCGGATCTTCTCGCGGACGTCGCCGACTTTGACGCCCATGTCCTGAGCAATCACGCGCAGCATGGCCGTATTCGCGGAACCGATCGCGCGGTTGATCGCGCGGACTTGCGCCGGCACGGACCTGGCGCGGAGTCGCGCGATGGTCGCCGGCGTCGTCGACGTGAATCGGAACGTGAGCATCTACGTCGATTCCTCCGTCGGTACCCCGATCGCCGGATTGCCCCACGGCTCGACGTAGGGACAGCGGTACGTGACGCCCAGTCCGATCGTCGTCGAGCCGGGCGGCCGCTCGAGCGGGCGCGTCGAGCCGCGGGACATCCGCCCTTTCAGGAGTGAGCCGAGCGTCCGATCCTCGAGCTCGATCGCGAGCTTGATCGCGCCGAGGAGGGCCTCGACGGCGATCCACGGCTCCGTGATCGTGGCCTTCGCGATCGCCTGGATCTCGACGGGGAGATCGACGTTCTGATAGTTCGGCTCCGACGTGACGTCCTCGCGCGGGACGATCGCGATCGCTTCGTCGGGATCGTCGGGCCCGAGCTCCGGCGCCGCGCCGAGATAGACATGCAGGCCGGCATCCGACGCGAACCCGTTCGCGCGCGTCACGACGGCCGCCAGGGCGGCGAGCCGCTCGAGGATCAAGAGACGGCGCGTCACATCACCGCCTCGCCGGCGGCCGGCGGATCGAGCTCGAATAGGGGCCCGAGCGCGATCAGATCGGCCGCCGTGATGTCGGGATAGGGCGCGATCATCGCCTCCGTGATCGGGGACCAGGCGATCGTCGTCGGGACGTCGGCGATCGGTTTGAGCGCCTCGACAAACGCGGCCCAATTCGGCGAGGCCGGCGCGATCTTGCCGTTGTCGCCGTACCGCATCACGAGCGCGTCGCGCTCCTCGTAATAGTGCCGGGTTTCGGCGGCGACGAGCCGCGCGAGCTTCGCGACGTGGTACCGGAGTTTCGCGCCGCCGTCTTTGTCGAACTTGACGGCGAGGACGCGTCCGAGCGCCGTTTCCGCGGCCGCGAGATCGCCGAGCGTCGCGTCGATCGTGAGGTGTGCCACATGGGCCTCAGTCGAGGATCTTTGCGATCTGTGCCAGGGCCGCCGGCGTCGCCGCGGCGAGCTTGTCGCGGAGCCGGGCCGCGTGATCGTCGCGGTGTTTCGCGACGATCCCCTCGAGCGCCATCGTGCATGTCCTCGTGAGGATCGCGTCGGCCGTCGGCGCCGTGCCGAGCGTCGGCGCCGGCGGCGGCGTCGGCGGGTGATTGAGGAGCGCGCGTTCGTGATCGAGCGTGAGCCGCTTGTTCTCGAGCGCGACGGCCTCGCCCTCGCGCGCGGCGAGGAATTCGGCGGCGGCGATCTGCGCGTCGGTGACACTGATCGAGATCGTTTTCATGTTGTCCTCGTTTAGCTGGCCGGCCCGATCGCGCTCGTGTGGAGATTGCCGTTCGCGTCGATCGTGACGTACTTGTCGCCGGCGGCGAACGCCGCGAGGCCCGTTAGTTGCACGGCGCCGCCGAATTTCGAGAGGCCGGCATTGACAAAGATCGCGTATTTGTTCGTGCCGTTTGAGGGCGCGTCCGTGATGTAGAGCGAGGCCGCGGTATCGACCGTATGTCCGTTCAGGGTCACGGTCGCTTGCTGGATCCAGAGATTTGCGGCGACGCCGATATTTCCAGAGAGCGAAAACGACGGGCCAATGAATAGCGCCTGCGCGAACGACCCGCTGCCGCCAGAGAGGCCGGTGAGCGCGATGTCGATATAGAACACGGCGGGATTCGAATGGTTGATCGTGCCGGTGAGGTAGATCGCTTTGTTCGTGAGGACGCTGCTCCCGTTGATCTGTAACCCGTTGCATTGCACGAGATCATCGATCTGCGCCTTGCCGGCGGCGATCCAGAGCGCGCGGCGGTTCGTGCCGGCCGTCGGCGCGCCCTCGATATAGACCGACGTCGCGTTCGTGAGCGTTTGCGCGTTGAGCGTCACGGACGCCGCCGGAATTTGCAGCACGGCGACACTCGTGCTTGCGCCCGCCAGGCTGAACGATGGCGTCAGATAGAACCCCTGGCCGGTCCCGCTGATCCCGGTGAGCGCGGCATCGAAGTACAGGGCGAATGGTCCGGCATGGTTCAAGGTGCCGGTGATCCAGATTGCCTTATTCGTGAGGGCCGCGCTCGCCGTGAGCTTGATCGGCCCGACATCGATCGATGTCGGCGTCGCGCTCGTGCGCGCTTGGATGATCCCGCCGCTCACGGACCAAAGCGGAGCCGACGCGGGATCGCCAAACACGAACCGCGAGGCCCGCACGCCGGTGTAGGCCGTGTCGTCGGCGAGCCGGAAGGCGAATTCCGCGGCCTCGCGCTTGAACGCGGGGAATGTGCTCGACGTGCCGCCGAACATCACGAAGTACGGGCCCGCGGCGACGTGCGTCGTGCGGTTGAATCGGAGGATCTCCGCGCCGGCTGACGCGAGGACGAAATCGTGCACACTCCCGCTACCAATGACGAACTTGGGATCGGTCGCCGCGGGCGAGCTCGCTTGGATACTGCCGTATAGATAGTTGTTCCCTGGAACACTCCCGCACAAGATATCGATCCGGAACCCGTCAGTGGCGCCGACGGCGTTGTTCTCGAGCCGCAGGATCGACGCGACAGAGAACGGCGAATCGTTGATCGTGATCTGCATCGGCGCGCCCGTGAGGCCCGCGGATGGCGTCGCGCCGGCACCGACAATTTGCACGATCGCGGTCGGCGCGGCGGTCCCGAACCCGAACCGATCGGTCGCCGCGTCGAAAAAGAGGGCGGCGTTTTTCTGCGCGTAGGTGCCGCCGGCGTCGGCGTACACAACAGACCCGGCCGTAAATGCCGTGGCCGTGCCGGTGCCGCCCTGGCCGACCGCGATCGTGCCGGCGAGCTTCGACGCCGCGAGGCTCGTGATCCACGCGGGATCGGCATACGCGCCGCTCGTGACGACGACCGGATCCGTGATGCCGTAGCCGGCGAGCGTCGTCGGCGTGCCGGTGATCTTCGCCCACGAGAGCGAGACGACATCGGCGTCGACGATCGCGCCGGCGAGATCGATCTTCGATCCGGCGATCGCGGCGTCGTCGGCGATCTGCGCGTCGGTGATCGTGCCATCCTGAATGTCGACGTCGCCGCGGATCTGCGTCGACATCAGATCCCCCGGTACCGGGTGACGATGATCGAATCGCCGACTTGCGGCGGGATCGTGAACGTGATCTCCCGCGGCCCGGTTTCGGTGTAGTCGACGTCTGGCGTGAGGGCGAGGCCGTTCTTGACGACGTTTAGATCGCCCGGCGCGTAGATGTGCGCCAGGGTAAAGACGTCGTTACTCCCATCGATCACGCCGGCGGGTATTTCGTTGGTGTAGTACGGCACGGGTGGTACCGGGTTCGCCGTCGGCACGAGCCGAACGCGCGTATGTTCCGCCTCGATGCGATCGAACCCGTCGACGGCCCACGCGAGGATCGTGCCGCCGGAGGTGAGCGGCGCGAGCACGATCGAGCCGTGCGGGATCGCGTTCACGTCGGCCGTCGGGATTGCCAGGATGCGCGAGGGTTCGCGGCGCCGGAGTTCGAGGCCCGGCGGGAGCTCGTCGGGTTCCGGCGTGAGCCAGATCCCGCGCGTCTCGATGTCCTCCGACGCGTCGGCCGGCGACACGACGATCGGGATCCCGTGCGCGGCAAAGTTCAGGCCGACGACGAGCGATCGGAGGCTCCCGAGATCCATCGCGCGCCGCCCGCCGGCTTTACGTGTCTTCCTGCGCGAGCCCGCGGGCGAGCAGGATCGTCCCGGTCGTGTCGCTCGCGCCGCCGGCGACCGCCGCGGTCGCGTAGCCGGCGAACAGGTTCCCGGCCGCGCTCGTCGTGAACCGCTTGTTCGCTTCGTCCCAGTAGACGCGGGCGCCTTCGGCCCACGCCTGCGACGGCGCCTTCGCGTGCGTGATCACGCCTTCGACGAGGCCGTTGAAGCGATCGCGGCCGGCCGTCACGTCGGCGGCACTGAGCGTCACGGTCGCGATGACCAGCAGTTCGCCGATCTGGACGCCCACGCCGGACGTGACGCCGCCGCCCGGCGCGGTGAGCTCGATCGATTCCCCCGGCTGAACGAATGTTTTCATGACGCGCGATCTCCTCTGTTACGAACCTGTGACTCCTGGACTCCCGGCCGCCGGCCGCGCGCCGCGATCTAGGTGTTTTCGTCGCCGGCGTTTTTGTAGAGCCCGCGCCAGTCCAGCACCTTCGACGCGAAATCCTCGCGACACTTGATCTCCACGCCGTCGACGTCGAATCCGATCCGCGTTTCGATCGTCGGGCCTTCCTCGCCCTCGAGGTACCCGAATTCGATGATGTCGATCTGCGCGGGATCGGCGCCGAGGTACCACGCGAGCGGCTCGTTGTCGAGCCGCGGCTCCGCGATCGTGGTGAGCTTGCCGGAGAACGGGTTCACCGTCCCGAACGTGTTCGGCGTGATCGCCGTCGTGATCTGATCGGCCTTCGTCTCGAGCGCGGAGCCGACGATCAGATAGCGCGGGACGATGTTGAGCCGCTCGCCGTCGAGTGAAACCTGCTGACGCATCGCGGCGCGCGCGGCGCCGAGCGAATCCACGCTGATCACATCGCCCGACGCGTCGTAGTTCAGGTGTTCGGCGGAGAACAGGAGATTCCCGTCGCCCATCTCCGGGTTGCTCGTGATCTGATCCCACACGAGATCGCTCTCGAGGTTCCGCGCCGCCCGGCCGAACATCGTCGGCACGCGGCCGAACGCGTCGGCGTCGTCGTTGACGAGAGCCTTCCGGGTGATCGCGAACACGCGGCCGTAGGTCGTGAGTTGGTACGTCTCGCGGCCCTCGCCGATGGTGCCGCGCTTGAATTCGCCGTGCTCTTTGACCTCGAGGAGCGCGGGCGCGTCGCCCATCTGCGTCCGGTAGACGGGTTTGAAATCGGGGAGGTTGACCTGCCGCGCGATCGTGCGAAACGTCTGCGGCGCCTCCTCGTACGCCCGGCGGAGCGTCTTGTTCGCGACGTCGGCGAGCAGGAACGCGAAATCGCTCGTCGTGTGGTAGCCGTGGCCGCTCCGCTGATTGAGGCCGAGTGCGGCGGCCGCGAGCTCCATCTTCGACAGGCCCGACGTGCGGATGCCGGCGGCGTGCAGGAACGTTCGCGCCGTGTCGAGGAGCGTGAGGCCGCGGTACGGCCGTCCTTTCTCCGACAGCTTGAACAATTGCGGCGCGATGCGGTGACAGAGCGCTTCCTCGATCCCGCCGCGGACGTGCACGAGCGGATCCTCGCCGGCGACGACGACCGCGCCGGGTTGCGGGCCGCGGTCCTGCGCGTTGCGCGCCTGGAGCTCGACGAACACGAGCCGCGAGACTTCCTCGAGCGGCGTCCGCTTCGAAATGTGTTCGTCGATGAACGTCTGCGGCATCCGGGCGGCGCGGGCCGCCGTGATGATGCCCTCGACGCGCTTGGTTTCCGCGGCGACGGCGCGATCGATATCCGTCAGCTCCGCGGCGCCGGCCGCGGCGGCCGGGCGCGCCGGTTCCGCCGGATGGATGCGGAGCGCGGCGTCGACCGCTTGTTCGACGACGTGTTCGGCGGGAGTGCGAGCGGCATCTTTCACGGCAGGCTCCTTGCGGATGATGAGACAGGAATTGGTCGCGATTTCGTGCGCGCGGACCCGGGCGCCGACATCGGCCGGCATCGGAACCATAGACACTTCGTACGGTTCCCAGTCGACGGCCGTCCGCACCGGGATCGCGCCCGTGTCGTCTTGCTCGAATTTGTGCACGCGATAGCCGACCGAGACGTTCTGAATGACGCGATCTTTGACGTCGCGCCAGATCTCCTCGACGGCCGCGCGCTTCGAAAACCGCACGCGCACGATCGCGTCGCCGCCGTCGATCCGGAACGACCCGGCGACGACGGTCCCGATCTGATCGGTGATACTCCACGCGGAATGTGCGTCGAGGAGCGGCGCCGTGTTGAGTCGGTCGACGCGGATCGCGGATTTCGAGATCTCGAGTTGTTCGAGATACTTCTGATCTTCCCACCAGTCATAGCGTTCAACGGGCGCGCCCGTCGAGAACACGAGCTCGACGGAGCGATCGTCCTCGTTGACGGTTGCGGGATTCGCGCGGGCGAGGATCGAGAGCGGCGGAACGTTGGTCGTGACGGCCGCGCCGGGTTTCATCGTCGGCCAGCATGCGGGAGTCGCCGCGGCCCGGGCAAGACTCTATTGTCGCGAACGATCACGAAAAGCTAGATCACTCGACGGGTTTTCCATAGCGGCGCGCGTCACGGATGCGGATCCGGAGATCGCCGCCCGGGAGCTTATAGGCGCGGAGGGCGCCTTTCCGGATGTCGCGGTAGATCGTTTGCACGCCGACGCCCCATTTCGCCGCGAGCGCCGCCGGGGAGATCGCGGCCTCGAGAAACGGCCCCCCGCGGCGCCGCGGTTCGGCGTCGAGCTCGTCGGGCCAGTGCACGGGACGATCGTCGCCGGCCATCGCGTTATGTATCTTCCTCCGCGAGCGCCTCCGGCGCCGGCGGCGGCGCGGATGCCGGCGCGCCAGGCGTCGCCGATGTACTCTGCGCCATGCCGGCCTGCGTCATGCGCCGCGGATCGCTGTCGAGCACGATGCCGGCCTTGTCGAGCAGCGCGTTCCACGCCTTGATTTCGGCGAGCACCTCGAGCGGATCGAGGCCGCGGCCGCGGAGCTCCTCCTGCATCGTCGTGATCCCGGCGCGGACGTTCCGCATGATCGCGAGCCCCTCAGCCGAGGGATCGATGAACGGGAGCGGCGGCGGCGTCCATGCGACGTCGGGCACCTCCGGCCGCGTGAGGAGGCCGGCGATCGCCGCGGCCTCCATCGCCCACCGCCAGGCGGGATCGCAGAACCCCGGGATGACGATCCGCCAGCGCCAATCGTCGACGTCGGGTTGATGCGCGAGGCGCGACATCCGCGCCGCCGAAAACGA
>Ga0070690_100002396_pt1 | contig 10066 bp, 10 predicted proteins | sample KBSS33HmetaG_FD_64671 | JGI IMG/M metagenome (GOLD analysis project Ga0070690, IMG submission 64671) | Switchgrass rhizosphere microbial communities from Kellogg Biological Station, Michigan, USA - KBS S3-3H metaG | ecosystem: Host-associated > Plants > Roots > Rhizosphere ...
GATTGGTTTGAGCCGTCGTCAGCGCCTGGCGCGAGGTCTGTTGCGCGGTCCCCGAGACGGTGGACTTCTGGGAAACCGTGACACCGGCGGAGGAATAATTTTTCAACGCGTTGACGACGACATCGCGGCTGATGACCGAATAACCTTTGCCGGCGATCCGCGAACTGATCAGGTCTTCCAGCGCGATGACTTTGTCGTTGAACTGTTCGCCGGCGCGGTTCTCGACGATGATGGCCGTCTTGCGTTGCGGTGCATCGGCGGCGAATGAAACGGCGGCGGGAACGAGACCGGCGACGATAAGGAAGGCAGCGAGCGTTCGCATATAAAATAAATCTATTGGGTCGGCGCGTTGGTGAATGACGGCGGCGGCCGATTCGCCGGCTTGGGATTTCCGGAGGGCGCGGGCATCACCGCCGGGCGACCATATTGGTCAACGAGCACATCGTAAGGCACCTGGACGGTACGGCCATCGGGAGTCGTCTCGGTGCGCCATTGACGGACCATATGATAATCGGGGTTCATCGTCGCCGCGACACCGTGGCCCGTGCCTTCGGCCACGCCAACGCCGAAACCGGCGACGTTGCCGGCGGCGACACCGACGCCATTGCCGACCATTTTACCGGCGGTGGGGCCGGGATGATAGGGACTGCCGGGACCGTAATCGGTCCGACAACCGACAAGAAATAAAGTCAACGCCGAGCAGATCAACCCGAAAATTTTCATGGCTATAATTTGTTGAAGTTAGCCGAAATGCCTGATTGACCCTAGGCTAAGCCCACTTCCTTTGGTTTGGCAAGCAGAATCTGGGGGCCGCCCATGCCGATAACGCTAAATATTTGCCTTGCGATGCCAACCGCGGTTCAATGAGGCGTGATCGCGAAACGTGTCATCCCCTGCCTTGACGTGCACGACGGCAAAGTCACGCGCGGCGTCCAGTTCGGCAAAGCCGAAGCGGGCGAACTGCGCAACGTCGGCGATCCCGTCGAATTGGCCCTGCGCTACAACGACCAGGGCGCCGACGAGATGGTGTTCTTCGATATCACCGCCAGCGCCCACGGCCGCAAGACCATGGTCGATGTCATCGAACGCACGGCCAACGAATGTTTCATGCCGCTCACGGTCGGCGGCGGGATCAAATCGGTCGATGACATGTTCGCCATGCTTCGCGCCGGGGCCGACAAGATCTCCATCAATTCCTCCGCGCTCGCCGATCCCGAGCTCATCCGCAAAGGTGCCGAAAAGTTCGGCAGCCAATGCATCGTGGTTTCGATCGATGCCAAGAAGACCGCTCCCGGCAAATGGGGCGTGTTCTCGCACGGCGGACGCAAGGACACCGGGCTCGACGCCGTCGAATGGGCCGAACGCGCCGTATCGCTCGGCGCCGGGGAGATCGTGTTGAACTCGATCGATGCCGACGGCACGAAAGCCGGGTTCGACCTGGTCATCACGCGCCGCATCAGCGAATCCGTGGGCGTGCCGATCGTGGCCAGCGGCGGCGCCGGCAAACTGGAACACATGGCCGAGGTCCTGCTCGCAGGCCGCGCCGACGCCGTGCTCGCCGCCAGCATTTTCCATTTCGGCACCTACACCGTCGGCGATGTGAAACAGTTTTTGGCGAAGCAGCAGATCCCGGTGAGGCTGTGATTTTGTAGCCGTCGCCAGCTTCTACAGACGACGGCCCGGAGCGCGGCTTGCCTCAAGCCGCAGCATGTAGCCGGCCATTGGTCGCGATAAAACCGACGCCGTCCGCACCCGAAATGCCGCGCGTTGAGACGACGCGCGCCCCGAAACATCCCGTTTGACTCCGTTCCACGGCGCCTTCATTTTCTGCGCCCATGAATGAATTGATCCAGACCCGTTGGCTCCCGATTTTGCTCCTCGTCGGCTCGAACGTATTCATGACGTTCGCCTGGTACGGCCATCTTAAATACAAAGACAAACCGATGTTGTTCGTCATCCTGACGAGCTGGGGCATCGCCTTTTTCGAATACATCCTGATGATCCCCGCCAACCGCTGGGGCAATTCGGTCTACACCGCCACGCAACTCAAGATCATCCAGGAGGTCATCACGCTCGCGGTGTTCGTGGCCTTCGCCGTGTTCTACCTGGGCGAACGCATCCGCTGGAACTATATCGCCGCGTTCGTGTGCGTCCTGGCCGCCGTCGGTTTCGCTTTTTTGCCGAAAGAATGATCGGCAACGGCTCGCAGGGACGCCCACCCGTCCTGCCTTGATTTGGTAGGGACGGCGCGCTGCGCCGTCCGCGCCGCCTTCAGCGGCGCAATCCCCGTATGTCGAGCGTCACGGTATCCACGGATCCGTACGCCGGACGCGTCCGGTGACGCCGCAGCGCGGCGTCCTTACCATCAATTAAACGGTCCCTCACCCCGGCCTCCGTCCATCGATTCTCGACAAGCCCCGCGCCTTTCTATTTAATTCCCGCGTTTTAATGAGAAGATTTCTGATCATTCCCGGCCTCATTTCATTGGCCGCTCTCTTTTCATTGAACGCCGTCGCCCAATCCCCGGCAGCGCCGGATGACGTCATCGAATTCGGCACGCTCAACCAGATCGATCCCACCGCCCCTGTCGGCTTTGTCGATATGCGCGGCAGCCTGGTCATCGGCACCAACGGCATGTGGGCCAGGTATCACGATGCCCTGCTCACCGCCGATCGCGTCACCGTCGATCGCAATACCCATGACGCCACCGCCGACGGCCACGTGCGCCTCGAACAAAGCGGCATGCTCTGGGTCGGCGATCATCTCGATTACAATTTCAAGACGCACCAGATGAGCAGCGCGCAGTTCCGCACCGGCCATCCGCCGGCCTTTGCCGCCGCCGAAAATCTTCACGGCGATATCTCGAACAAGATCTATTCCGCCGAACACGTGTTGATCACCACCGACGATATCAGCGATCCCGATGTTTTCATCCGGGCGCATCGCATCCGGATCGTTCCCGGAAAATATTTCGAAGCGTGGAACGCCGTCCTGTTCTTCCACGATGTCCCCGTCTTTTATTTTCCCTATTACCATCGCAATCTCGGGCCGCACGCGAACAACCTGGACCTTCTCCCCGGCTATCGCAGCGCCTACGGCGGCTACCTGCTGACGACGTACACGTGGTGGTTGACGGACGATATCAACGGCGCGTTGCACGCCGATTACCGCGCGCGTCGCGGTTTCGGCGGCGGACCCGACCTGAACCTGCGCCTGCATCGTTGGGGCGATGCCTCGTTCAAATATTATTATCTGCACGACCAGAACCCGCTGCTCGGCACCAACGGCCTGCCCGGGCAGTTCGTCATCCCGCAAAACCGCCAGCGCTTCAATTTCGGCTACCAGGCGACGCCGTTCACCAATCTCGACCTGAAATCCGTCGTCAACTACCAGAGCGACCCGCTGGTGATGCATGATTTCTTCGAAGGCGAATACACGCGCAATCCGCAGCCGATCACCTTCGCTGAAGTGAACCGGTTCTGGGACAACTGGAGCCTGGACGCCCTGACAACGCCGCGCGTCAACACGTTCTTCGACCAGACCGTGCGCCTGCCGGATGTCCGGCTGACCGGCTGGCGGCAACAGGTCTTCGAGACGCCCGTGTACTACGAAAGCGAAAGCTCCTTCGGCTATTACCGGAACATGTTCGCCGACACCAATAATCTTTTCGGCACCACCAACGGCCTGGGCGCCGACGTCTCCGCCACGCGCGCCGACACGTTCCAGCAATTGCTCCTGCCGTACACCTTTTTTGGATGGCTCAACGTCATGCCGCGGGTCGGCGGACGTTTCACCTACTACGGCCATGAGACCGGGCCGGCCGGCACCAACAGCGTCACGTACCGCAAAGTGTTGAACGCCGGCATGGATGTTTCGTTCAAGACATCGCGCCTGTGGACGGGCGCCACCAATTCTTTCCTGGAGATCGACGGCCTGCGCCACATCGTCGAACCCTCCGCCAGCTACGCTTTCGTGCCGCATCCGAGCGCCCAGCCGCCGCAATTGCCGCAGTTCGATACCCAGGTGCCCAGTCCCCTGCTCCTGCCCGTCCAATTACCCGATTACAACGACATCGACGCGATCCGTTACCAGAACGTCATCCGTTTCGGCCTGCGCAACACGCTCCAGACCAAACGCGACGGCGAGATCCAGCATTTCCTGGATTGGAACGTCATGCTCGACTGGAACCTGAACCCGCAGGTGTCGCAACAGACTTTCAACGACCTCTATTCGCAGTTCGAACTCCGCCCGCGTTCGTGGCTCACGCTCGAATCGCAGACCCGATACAACCTCAACATCGGCCGGGTCAACCTGGCCTACAACCAGGCGGTGTTCTCGCCGAACGAATGGTGGAGCTGGAGCATCGGCCATGAATACACCCGCCGCGGGTTCATCGACAACGGCGACAATCTGCTCAGCAGCACGATGTTCATGCGCCTGAACGATAACTGGGGGTTTCGCGCGACCGATAATTTCAACGGCGTGAGCGGGCGCCTGCAGCAACAGTTCTACACCGTGTATCGCGACATGCGGAGCTGGACCGGCGCGGTGACGTTCCGCGTCACCGACAACGGCATCGGCCCGAAGGATTACACCGTCGCGTTCAGTTTCTCGATCAAAGCCCATCCCAGCCACGGCGTCGGCGCCGACGCCGTCGAACCCTATCATCTGGTCGGGGAATAACCCGGGGCAGAGATGCCGGGCGGCGCGCCGTCCCTGTTTTTGTTTCACGCCACCGGCAGCAGGATCAAAAACGTCGAGCCCTTCTTCACTTCACTCCGGACTTCGATCCTGCCTTTGTGTTCCTGGATGATGCGTTGGGAGATGGCCAGGCCGAGGCCCGTGCCGTGCTTTTTGGTGGTGAAAAAAGGTTCGAACAACCGCGCCTGGTGTTCGGCGGAGATGCCGATGCCGGTGTCGCGGATCTGGATCTTCAGGATGCGCGGGCCGTTCTTCACGTTGACGGCTTCGGTGGATACCGTCAGCGTCCCGTTCATCCCCATCGCCTCGAGCGCATTGAGCAACAGGTTCATGAACACCTGCTGCAGGTGCGCCTCGTCACCGCGCACGGTGTGCGACATCGCCTTATAATCGCGTTTGACCTGGACCATCTTGCCGACGACCTGGTGATGCAACAATCGCAATGAATATTCCAGGACGTCATGGATGCGCACGGCGGTGAACGTTCCCGGCTTGTGGACCGCGAACCGCAACATCTGGCTGACGAGCGAATCGATCCGGGACAGTTCGCGCAACACCACCACGGCCAGCTCCTTGTCCTTGCTTTCAAGCGTCATCAGTTCGACGAACGTCTTGATGGAGGTGAGGCCGTTCTTGATCTCGTGGGCGACGCCGGCGGAAAGGATTCCCATGTTGGCCAGCCGGTCCAGGCGCTGAAGATTCGCCTCCGAAATGGAAGGAGCCTTCCATGCCGTGGACTTTTTCTTGGCAGTTTTTTTCCGCGCGGTGGACATATAAACGACGATAGACCACTGGGACGCCCGGCACTGACCGTCTGCTGACAACAAGACCTTAAACCGTTTTGGCCGTGCGACAAACAAAAAATGACGGACGGGATTGTAATACTTATTAATGACACCTTCCGCCCCGGTTGGCAGGGACGCCGCGCGGCGGCGTCAGCGACACTCGATATACCGGATGGCGCCGCCTGATGCGGCGCGGACAGCGCAGCGCGCCGTCCCTGCCGAAACAGGGCTCTGCCGTTTTCTGACTGACTTTGCGATGCGATCGATTATCCTGCCGTTTGCCGGATGAAAAAGAATTTTGACAGCATCAGGTCCGCCGCCATCAAAGCGGTGATGATCGCGGCCGTCACTTGGTTGGCCCGTTCAACGGCCGGCGCTTTTTCCGTCGATACGAACATCACGCTGCGGGCGACCCTGCAAAATATCGAGGTCCGTTCCAACACCGCCACCATCCGCCTGGAACTGGCGAATGCTTTATCGGCACCCGTCCGCCTCAGCGGTTTTTCCATGAGCGCCACGGTTTTTCGCGTCGATCTTACCGATGCCGACGGCCGGCGCTGGCAATTCCAGGCTCCGCGGATGATCGGCGACCCGCCGGTGATCCAGGCCGACTATCGCCAGGTCATTTCTCCCCAAAAGACCCTGACCATGATCATCGGTGACAGCCGGGGCCTTGTCCCCGTCGCCAACTCCGTCCGATCGGTCCGTCCGAAAACGTTGAACTACGTCCTGCAGGAAAGCGTAAGCATCTGTTCCACCGATTTTAAAAAACTGCGGTACGTGAGACTGACGGGCAAAGGGACCGTGCCGATCACCTGGAAATGAAGACCAAAAAATTTGACAGCATCGAATCCGCGCTCGCCGATATCCGGAAAGGCCGGATGGTCATCGTCGTCGATGATGCCGACCGCGAGAACGAAGGCGACCTCATCATGGCCGCGCAATCGATCACGCCGGCCGCCGTCAATTTCATGGCCAAGCATGGACGCGGCCTGATCTGCGTCGCCACCAATTCCGAACGCCTCCAGCAACTCGGCATCGAACGCATGGTGCGACAGAATCGCGAAAGTTTCCGCACCGATTTCCAGGTCAGCGTCGACGCCGCCCGCGGCATCACCACCGGCATCTCCGCGGCCGACCGCGCCGAGACGATCCGCATCCTGTCCGATCCGGCCGCCGCGCCGGAAGACCTCGTCCAACCCGGCCACGTGTTCCCGCTGCGCGCCCGTCCCGGCGGCGTCCTCCAGCGCGCCGGCCATACCGAAGCCACGGTCGACCTCGCCGCCCTCGCCGGTTGCCGTCCCATCGGCGTCCTGTGCGAGATCCTCAACGACGACGGCACCATGGCGCGCCTGCCGCATCTGCTGAAATTCGCGAAGAAACATAAGCTGAAGATCGGCACGATCGAAGACCTCATCCAATATCGTCGCACCCGCGAAAAACTCGTCGAATCCGTCGAGGTCGTGAACATGCCGACCGATTTCGGCGACTTTGCGCTGCACCTGTATCGCTCGAAGATCGACGGACAACATCACGTCGCCCTCGTTCGTGGAGACGTGGCCGGCCAAAAAAACGTCCTGGTGCGCGTGCACAGCGAATGCCTGACCGGCGACGTGTTCGGGTCGCGCCGCTGCGATTGCGGCCCGCAACTGCACCAGGCGATGAAACAAGTGGCCCAGGCCGGTCGTGGGGTCATTGTTTATATGCGACAGGAAGGCCGCGGCATCGGGCTGGCGCCGAAGATCAAGGCTTACAAACTGCAGGAACAGGGATACGACACGGTCGAAGCCAACCAAAAACTCGGTTACGGCATGGACCTGCGTGAATACGGCCTCGGCGCGCAGATCCTGGCTGATCTCGGATTGAAAACCATCCGGCTGTTGACGAACAATCCGAAAAAAGTCGTCGGCCTCGAAGGTTACGGCCTGAAGATCACCGAACAGGTGGCGATCAAGGTGAAGCCGAACCCGCATAACGAGAAGTATCTGAAGACCAAGCGGGAGAAATTGGGGCATCTGTTGTAAGACTCAAATGAGCAAGACGAATCCCGACAAGATGATCCGAGTGATAAAGGAGCGAGATTTTCAACCACAACATCTTTTAATTCGCATCGCTGAGTGTGCGCTCGACGACGCAGAGAAAAAAATACCTGGGTGGGTCAATCAACAGTTCATTGCCATCACGTTTTCCGCTCTGGCAATTGAAGCGATGACCAATTCTTTCGGCAAGAAATTGATCCCCCGTTGGAATGATTTCGAAACTAGTAGTCCCATAGCCAAACTCAGAATCATCTGCGCAGAACTAAAAATTGAACCCGATTGGGCACGCGAACCGTGGGAAACGATATTGTGGTTGGTCAAATTTCGAAACAAAATAGCTCATGCACAGCCTGAATCCGTTGTGTTCGATAAAGAATTTCCAATCGACCAATATCCTAAAACATTTTACGATGCCCCCCCATCAAAGCTGGAAATCCAAGCAACGATCGAAAACGCTCGAAAGGCAGTGAAAAATACAAATGAAATTCGTTGGGCTTTTCTTTCAAAATTACAACCAAGGCAGCATCCGGGACTATTCGGCGACGGCTTTTCGGGACGAACAGCGAATAGTTTGAAAAAATAGCGTAAATCTGCGTAATCTTCGGCTACAAAATGTTGCGCAAAAATTCCAGCGAAAAAGTGAAAGCGACCGGCGGCATGTTCGCCATCGTGGCCTCGCGCTACAACGCCGAGTACGTCGATGCCATGCTGCACCTGGCGCGTGAGGAATTGCTCGCCGCGGGCGCGCACGTGCGCATCGTGCGCGTGCCGGGCGCGTTCGAGATCCCCGCCGTCGCCGCCAAACTCGCGCAGCGCGGCCGCTACGCCGCCATCATCTGCCTGGGCGTCATCTTCGTCGGCGAAACCAGCCACGCCGATCACATCAGCCGCGGGGTCACGACGGCGCTGGCCCAGATCCAGGTCCTGCACAAAATCCCCGTCATCCATGGCGTGTACGAATTCAGCAAGATCAAACACGCCAAAGTCCGTTGCCTCGGCAAAAAACACAATCGCGGCGTCGAAACGGCGCACACGGCCCTCGAAATGGCGCGCGTGATGAAAAGTTTGTAGCGTCGGGCATCCTGCCTGACGCAGCCGGCAGCATCCTGCTGCCAGAAAATATCACCCCGTCCAGGCTTCTCGAAGTTCAGCAAAAAGTATTGGCATAATATATCCAAATACCGGTCTGGAAGCCCGGTTCTACGGCAGGCAAGATGCCCGCCGCTACAATCCGACGATGGCTTTGTGAAAATTTTCACAAACGGCTTGCGGCGGTTGCGGCCGGATGGTAAATTTTCCGGCCATTTTGGAATCAACCGATTGTTAGATTTATGAAACGAATCTTTTCGTCTTTCGCCATCGCATTTTTTAGCGGTTCAGCGCTGTTCGCGGCCGATATCACCGGCGCGATCACGTTCAAAGGCACGCCGCCGGCCGAAGTCGCCCTGTCCGGCATGGAAGACAACGCCGATTGCATCGCCATGCACGAAAAAACGCCGACCACGCATCATTATATGGTCGGCAGCAAAGGCGAATTCGCCAACGTCACGGTCTATCTGACCGGCGTCGACGGCAAATCCACCGGCGCCGGCGCCCCGCCGGTCATCGTGGACCAGAAAGGCTGCCTGTACACGCCGCAGCTCGTTGCGATCCAGACCGGTCAAAAGCTGATCGTCAAGAATTCCGATCCCTGCCCCCATAACGTCCACCTCATCTCCCACAACAAAAATTTCACGGACAAGAACGACGCGCAATTTGCCGGCGGCGGCGACCTGAACTATACGTTCGACAAGCCGGAACTGTTCATCACGGCCCAATGCGATATCCATCCGTGGATGTTCGCCTGGATCAGCGTGTTCGATCATCCGTATTTCTCCATCAGCGACAAGGACGGCAGGTTCACGATCAAGAACGTCCCGCCCGGCAAGTACACCATCGTCGCCGAACACCGCAAAGCCGGCAAACAAACGCTGGAGATCGAAGTCAAGGATACCGGCGCCACGGCAGATTTTGCGTTTGGAACGCCTGCGGCCAAATAATACCGGCAAGACCGTCTTTCCGATCCATGAACGCCCCGGCCAAGATCAATCGTCCGTTGCACTGGTTCGCAGTGCTGACGGCGATCGCGACCTTTTTGCTGCTGGGCCTCGGCGGGCTGGTCACCAGCCATGAAGCCGGCATGTCGGTCCCCGATTGGCCGACCAGCTATGGCTACAATATGTTCGCCCTGCCCTATAAACTGTGGGTCGGCGGCGCGTTCTTTGAACACACCCACCGGTTGCTCGCCTCGGCCGTCGGCCTGATGACGACGATCCTGATGGTCTGGCTTTGGATCGCCGATCCCCGGCGATGGATGCGCTGGCTCGGAAACATCGCCTTCGTCGGCGTCGTCCTCCAAGGCATCCTCGGTGGATTGCGCGTGCGCTGGCACCTGGATTATCTCGGCATCCCGCACGGGGTCATCGCCCAATCGTTCCTGATCCTCATCTGCGCCATCGCCCTGTTCACCGGCGGCGCCTGGCAGCGGGTCATCCAACAGAA
>Ga0070690_100002400_pt1 | contig 10060 bp, 6 predicted proteins | sample KBSS33HmetaG_FD_64671 | JGI IMG/M metagenome (GOLD analysis project Ga0070690, IMG submission 64671) | Switchgrass rhizosphere microbial communities from Kellogg Biological Station, Michigan, USA - KBS S3-3H metaG | ecosystem: Host-associated > Plants > Roots > Rhizosphere ...
ATCGGTTTCGCCGGCACTCCACCGATTAGCGTGTTTTCGTTATCGAGTGCTGAGGTGATCACCGAACCGATGCCTACTATCGATCGTGATGGAATTTGACTGCCGGGCGCCATTCGTATTTCAGAACCGACATAGGCGAACGACCCGATCGAGATTGGCATGGTTCTTTGGCGATTGTGTGTCCAAATCGAGGAGTTGCGACCGCCGATGATGGTCCGCCTACCGATCTCAACTCGATCGGTGAAGTCGATTTTGTGTCCGGTCGTTACGATGCTTCCCGCGCCAAGCACAAACGTTGGATCGGTTTTGTTAACAACGTCCGGATCCGGGATCGAATTGATCTCGTTCAATCGTATAACTTCAGCGTATCTGCCCAGATTCACTTCGTCGCCGCCACGAAAGATATTCAAGTGACCAATGCGCACGTGATCTCCTAGTCTTAATGACTCAATCCGCGTAAAGAGATTCAAGTGGCCGATCGTGACGTCGTCCTCGATTGAGCAGTGGGCGGCATCGAGCACGCTGACCCCAATCCGGACTCGTTTTCCGATCCGGTACCCAAAACACATTCGATACAGAGGCTTCTTGAGGAACGAAGGAAAGATTGCGATCACACCCAGAGTTAGAAGCCGGAGTCGATTTGTGCGTCGCATTGGTTATCCAATCAACGAACTAACTGGCGGCTTTCAAGTTCGGCTGTTGCGTGTTCGACCTGATCTTTCGCCGCCTGTTCTTTGACCCATGAAAGCAGCTCAGGTATTCCCTGTTCCAGAGTCACGGCCGGTTCGAATCCCAACAACCTGCGGGCCCGCGAAATATCTGCCACGCAGTGTCTGATGTCTCCTTCACGATACTTGGCGACAATTTCAGGTTCTACGTTCTGACCGAGGCCTGCCGCTAATAACCGCGACACTTCTTTCACCGACGTAGCCCGGCCCGTTCCTACATTCACCGCCTGATAATCCGCGCGATCAGTTTCGAGCGCAAGGAGATTCGCTTTTGCAATATCAGTCACGTGAACGAAGTCACGCGTTTGTTCCCCATCTTCAAATATTAATGGTGAGTGTCCGTTCAAAAGTCTCGCCGAGAAAATCGCGCAAACACCGGTGTAGGGATTCGAAAGCGCCTGCCGGGGACCGTAAACATTGAAGTATCGCAGCGCGACAGTCGGGATGTTATAGGAACGCCCAACGATCAAACAAAACTGTTCCTGGTCCTGTTTTGTAACGGCGTAGACCGACGTTGGAAACAGCGGCTTTGTTTCAGGAGTCCCCTTTGGTGAGAGCGGTTTACCACAGTCAGGACATTCAACATCCCAACGACGATCCAACAGCTGCGGAGTCGGACGCAGTTGCGGGTAAACATCACCACATGAGGAGCAGGAGTACGCACCCTCACCGTAGATCGACATCGATGACGCAACCACCAGTTTCTTTATCTGCGGACGTCGGTCGACTATCGACTCAAGTAGGACCGATGTCCCGTAGTCATTTGCACGAACATATCGCTGGATCTCGTACATCGACTGCCCGACGCCTACCTCAGCCGCCTCATGAAACACGATGTCGATGCCGTTGAGAGCAGCGTCTACTGCTGCCCTATCGCAGACATCTGCCTGTATAAACTCTGCTCTCGGATCCAGATAGAGTGGCTTTGCGTTCTCACCATGCACTTGTGAGACGAGTGCATCGAGAACGCGGACGCGATAACCCGCTGCCAGAAGTGCTTCAACTAAGTGAGAACCGATAAATCCGGCGCCGCCGGTAACAAGTACGTTAGCCTTTTCCAACAGTCATCCCTCTTTCTCGTATAGGTTGCGCAACAAGCGCAGCAAAGTCAGGTCTGAGTTGCCGCTGAAGCTGATGGCAACGCAGCTTCTACTTTCATATCTGCATTTCGCATCACTGATCTGAAAATCTCATAAACTCTCGGCGCCTGGGTGACCGCCGAGTACCTCTCTTCAACCGTGGCACGACCAGCATTTCCCAGCCGCTCCCTCATTTCGGGCGACATGAGAAGCCGGCCCATCTTCTCAACCCATTCATCTTCGGAGTCGGCTAGCAAACCGTTTTCGTTATCCTGAATGATGTCCGTGTTGACTCCAACGGGCGAACAGATAGTCGGAATGCCGAGTGCCATAAACTGCAAGGCCTTCAGTCCGCACTTACCTTTACTCCAGGCGTCGTTTGGCAAAGGCATTACCCCAATGTCGATATGTGAAAGGTCTTGCAGCTCCGTGTCTGATTTCCACTGCAATGCTTCAACATCAACGCCTTCGATCTCATAGGCCGGTGTGCCAATCACGCGTAGCCGATATGGGTGCAACTTTGCGAGCTTTTGCAACGCGCCTCGCAGTGTATTTAGGTGCTGAACTGTGCTGTAGCTACCGGTCCACCCGATTACGAGTACATCTGATTCCCGTTTTGGTAATGGTCGATACTTGTCGGTGTCGATGGTCGTCGGAATAACTGTGACGTTTTTGTTTACCTGGCGCGCGTATTCGGCCAGGTAAGGATTCCCGACCATCACGTGAGAAGCCATGCGGCAAATACTTTTTGTCTTGCTGGCGAACTTAAGGTAACTCAGGTAACCGTTCGACGGACTGCGGTATGAGACGAAGATCGCATCGTCAAAATCAAACACCATGGGAATGCCAGACTGATAAACCAATCGCTCGAAGAAGGCTGGACCAAGCAACGCTGCTTCACGGAATACATATACAAGGTCAAAGTCTCGCACCTTGCGAATTACATCGAGTCGTCTAAGAAATCCACGACTTACGCGATTAAGCTTCTTTCCGAGCAGTCCTGGTTTATAGATCATCGAATGTAGCTGCTCATCTTCGAACGGTTCATACGTTATTTCTACGCCGCGTTCCTGCAGGATTGGCGACCACTGCTCAAGCCGATATCTCTGACCTGGCGACGTGTCGTACAGGTTCGGAACCAATGCCAGCACCCGAATATTTTTTGTCGCTGGTCGTCGTGAAACCGGTGCGGGGTCAGTAGTGGCGAGGGGCCGATCGAGGGTCGAGTTGGTTTTCTTTCCTGTTCCGACCCAACCGTAATTTGATGCAACGCTGATCGATTCCAAAGAGGCACGAGAAAGCAGTTCCTCAACTTCGGCTTTTCGGTAGCGAAACTCAATCGGAGCAGAAAAGCGATCGAGCTGATCATTGACGCAAACGCGGAACGGCAAATCAGCGTATTGCTTCATTGGCAGTTGTTCCGCAAACCCCTTCAACGGCTTAATGGACCGAATTAATCGATACGGCCAGACGAGAAAGATAAAAGCGATGAGTGCTAATGGATACGCTAAGGCGTAAACGAGTGGATAAGGAAGTCGTGTGGTGATGATTCGACACAGCGATACCGCACCCAGCAAAAGCGCTTTGACGGGCCGTCGTTCCGGTTGCCAGTACAAATAGATTTGGATATCGCCGCCTGGCTTTAAATACCGGAGAAGGTTATGAAATGCTTGCTCCGGATCAGGCAAGTGATGCAACACACCGATTGAATAAATGAAGTCGAAACTCTCTGGCGCGAATGGCGGATTGTGAAGATCCGCTTGAATGACCTCGACTCCCTCTTCCTTTGTATTGTGACGCGCCACTTCGATAGCCGGACCAAGATCTATTGCCCACACTTCAGCGCCATACTTAGCTGCGTAATACGCAAATCGTCCATTGCCACAGCCGGCATCGAGTATCTTCTTTCCCTTGAAGAAACTTGCAGCGTGCGGCTGCATGTAGTCGAGAAATTGTTTCTCCCAATGCGCATACATTTCCGGGAAGCGCTGCCATTCGTAACCAAAACTCAACGCTGTCTTGACTTGCTTGGCATCATGTCCGCTGGCGCTCACGTCGTCGAATAACGCGGCTCGCAGCGTCGGCAGCAGCATCCGCGGAACATCATTGATCACCGGGAATGTCGTTCCGCACGAGACGCACCATAGCTCAGTGCCGGCTTCGGTAACTCGAGCCTCACATGCAGGGCAACGCAACGTTTCCAGAAGTTTTTCCTTAACTAACACTCATTCACCCATTCAACACTTGTTCGTATAACTGCGCGTAACGCTTACCACCGACAACATCGAGTGCGAAAAGCCTCTCCGCCACAGCACGAGCTTTGGATCTGGCTTCCCGATCGTCCAGCAGCGTTTCCATCTCCGCATACGCCTTATCAAAACCCGACTCATCTAGTTCGTCGATTAGCACGCCTGCTTGCCACTCCCTGACTAATTCATCCGAGTCACCAATGCCGGCATTTATCACCAGTGGCAAGCCAACCGCCAGGTACTCACCGTTTTTAGTGGGCGAGGATGCGAGCTTTGAAAAGCAGCGTTTGATAAAGGACAAACCAAAATCACCTGCCGCAAGATAAGACGAAACTTCGGCCGCCGCAACTGACCGGATCGTGAAGGAGCTCTCATCAATGCTCCGGGCGGCCATCAACTGTCGAACTCTCTCAGGCGAGCCGTTGGTCAGCCAAAGCAGGTGCGCATCAGGTCTTTTTTGAACAACGCGCGCAAAGAAGTCCGCCATTTGTTCCGTCAAATACCACCCGTCCAACGAGCCGCTATAAACAAGGACAAGACGATCGTCTAAACCCAACTCAGCTCGTCGCCGGGTACGCTCAGTTTCATTGATTCTGAACAGCGAAAGATCGACGCAGCATGGAATTACTGCATGATAAACATTCCGGCCGCGCAATCCGTTCCAGGCTTGTATGATAGGCCAAATCCGATCAGTGAGAGTAACCACGGCGTCAGTTGCGGCAAAAATGCGTCGCTCGGCAGTCTTCGTCACACGATAGCGAAGACCACCCTCCGGCCAGTGATTCGCGTCGACGTATTCTTCCGCCATCAACCCACGCAGATCAAAGATCATTTTGATGCCGAGCTTTCGCTTCAGCGCGACTGCGATTGTTGCGGGGATGTGTCCGCGAGCGTGGACCATCTCAATCTTGTTCTCGCGCACTAGCCGACTCGCGTATCGAATCCCGGCATAGACATCAAACAGCGTCGCTGGCAATGACGGTGTGCGATGATACCTCAGCCAATGCCATTCGATGTTTTGGGTTGCTAACTCACGCTTGAGATTGTTCGAACACTTCCGTCCCTCCGCAGTGAACGCTTCTGCTTTCTCAAAACTAAGCAACGTAAACTTGATACCCCGCTTGGCCAGCTCGCGCAGATACGCGATCACCTGAGTCTGGCCCAACGGCTCGAGCATCCCGTTGTAAGAGATGAACAACACCCGGCGGCCTTCAAGCCCCATTATCCGCCTCCAGGGCAATGCTTCGTGGTCGGCGACGCCAATCCATGCAGAGCCAGTGGATGCTTCCGAGAAATGCCGCTGCGTCAATCGTCGCAATCAGTGGAATCAACAACATTAGCCGCTTCAAGTTGCGGCCGAGCTTTGCAGGATAGGTAATGCGGTTGCGTCTAATTGCAACGAGGCCGCGAAGCATAAGCATTAATAACCATAATGCGAGCGGCACCCAGACCAGCGTGGGAGCCAGCACCAGAAGGACCGCGGCGATCGCAACAAGCACGAAGTAGCGAAGGAAGATTCTCGCCTGCCAATCTCGCCATAATCCGGCACGCAGGTTATTTCGTGCATATACGACAAACCTCGCGAACGTAGTACCGAATGTTGGTCTCAGATGCCACCGAACTATTGCACGCGGTTCGTAGACTTGTTTGAAACCCGCACTGTCGATCCGATTCATGAACACATGGTCTTCTGCTGAACGCAGGTCTTCCGGAAATCCTCCAACCGAAAGCCAAACGCTCTTCTTCATCAAAGATGATGCAATGAAGCGACGCCGCGCGATGATTCCTTCCTTACGCACTGGAGGAAACAGATAAGCTATTGCCGCACACTCTGTGAAGAAAGAATCCGTAATCGCCTCACATCCACCGTAAATCACATCAGCGGCATTGTCTTCGTCGACAGATGAGGCCAATATCTCGAGCCAATCCGCAGCCGGCTCAATCCCGGCATCGATGAACGCAAGCCATTCACTGTTTGCGGCTGCCGCTCCCAAATTACGACCGCGCCCCGGCAAGGCCTGGCCTGCGCGGATCAACTTTACTGCTGCGCCCTTGTTAATGAAGTCAGTAACAATGTCTGCTGTAGAATCCGTCGAGCCTCCGTCCACAATCACAATCTCGTCCGGAGGTCGGGTTTGTGTCAGCAATCGGCGAACTAAGTCTCCGATGTTGTCGGCTTCATTTCGAACCGGTACGGCTACAGTAATTTTCATTCGGGTATTTGTTTAGATTTTGGCGCGCAATTGACGGGTACGGCAGTCCAAACTAATCAAGTTTGAATTCTGATCGCCAGTCACTCTGTTCACTGAACGGCGGTTGGTTTTTCTTATCGAGAACACACGTCTCGAGCACCAGGAAATCCATCTCAGTTCTCATGAAGCAGCGATAGCTGTCTTCGGGTGTACAGACAATTGGCTCGCCTCTGACATTAAAGCTCGTGTTTACGATCACGGGGCAGCCGGTCTTTCTTCTGAACGCCTCGATGATTTCCCAGTACAACGGATTCGTTTCTTTGCGCACTGATTGTATTCGCGCTGAATAGTCGACGTGCGTCACTGCTGGGATCTCGGAGCGCGGGACATTTAGTTTATCGATACCCCACAAAGCCTTTTCAGTTTCGCTCATCTGGCGCCGCTTGTCTTTCACAACATCTGCCACGAAAAGCATGTAGGGAGTATCAGTGTCTAACTCAAACCATTCAGACATGTGCTCGCGCAGCACACTCGGCGCAAACGGCCTGAAGCTTTCACGATACTTGATTTTCAGATTCATCAGCGATTGCATTTGCGGAGATCGTGCGTCGCCGATAATGCTGCGAGCTCCCAAAGCTCTTGGACCAAACTCCATTCGCCCCTGGTGAAGTCCAACGACTTTACCGCCGGCGAGGAGGTCAGCGACTTTCGCCGGTAGGCCCTCAAGCGAGTATTTCTCATACGGTAGCTTGTGAGAACTCAGGAACGACTCGATCGCTTGCTCGGTATCTCCTGGACCAAGGTAAGAGCCTTTCATCTTGTCGGCAAACGGAGACGAACCGTTGTTAGAAAAACGTGACGACTGCCACAACCCCGCACTCTCCGGACTTGTTCGTTCGTTGCCGAGATATCGATGCCAGATTGCCAGCGCGATTCCGAGCGCACCTCCGGCATCACCCGCAGCCGGCTGAATCCAGATGTCTTCAAATGGTAACTCTTTAAGAAGGCGCCCATTCGCGACGCAGTTCAAGGCGACACCGCCCGCCATGCACAAACGCTTCTCCCCCGTTACTTCGTAAGTGTAACGCGCCATCTTCAACATCACTTCTTCAGTGATTACCTGGATGCTGCGGGCCAGATCCATTTCGCGCTGCGACAGCTTCGACTCGGGCTTACGCGGTGGTCCACCAAAGATCTTGTCAAACGCACCATTGGTCATTCGGAGTCCCTGCGAGTAACTAAAGTATTCGTGGTTCATCCGAATGCTGCCGTCGTCACGAATGTCGAGCAGGTTGTCTTTGATAGCCGCTACAAACGTTGGTTCACCATACGGCGCCAGACCCATCACTTTGTATTCACCGCTGTTTACCTTGAAGCCGGTGTAATAGGTGAACGCACTGTACAAGAGACCGAGGCTATCGGGATAACGAAGTTCTTTGAGGAGCGTTATCTCATGACCCTTGCCGATCCCTATGGAGCTCGTGGCCCATTCACCGACACCATCGATCGTAAGGATAGCGGCATGTTCGAATGGTGAAGGATAGAAGGCGCTGGCAGCGTGGCTCTCATGATGATCGCCAAACAGAAGTTTCCACTGGAATCGTTTGCCTCGCTTCTTCGCGTCGCGGTCGTCTTCGGCTCCGTCGACCTTTGCTAATTCAGTTCTGATAAGGTCAGGCATCCAAAGCTTCTCCCGTATCCAGAGCGGCATCGATTTAAGGAATGAACTGAAACCGGAAGGTGAGTAGTCGAGGTACGTTTCGAGAAGACGATCGAATTTCAGCAGCGGCTTGTCGTAGAACGCGACGTAATTAAGATCCTCGACGGAGAGATTCGCTTCTTTCAGGCAGTAGCGTGCGGCTGCAGCCGGAAATCGGTAATCGTGCTTGATACGGCTGAAGCGTTCTTCCTGTGCTGCGGCGAAGATGTCGCCGTCGACTACCAGGCAAGCCGCGGAATCGTGATAGAACGCCGATATTCCAAGAATGCTTACCACCTGAGTGCAGTTACCAGCCTTGTTAGAAGAGAGTGTAGATGAACGGAGCGATCGCGGAGCTCTTGGCAACTATTAATAACAAGCCGACGAGAACAAGCGTGATCACGATCGGCGCCAGCCAAAACTTTTTGTTCTCGCGCATGAACTGCCAGAGTTCGCGGACGACTATTAGTTTCGACATCGACTAGTACATCTTCTCGTAGTGTCGTAGATCGCGTTGGCGTTCCGGGTATGATTGCCAGTAAGAGGACTCTTTTTGTGCTCGCCGGTGCAGGGGATCCCATCCCATTGCTCTCTTGATTAATCCAATTGGGGTCAGGATCAGGAAGAACACGATCGCCAGGATGATCCGAGTTGAGATGTATGACAGAACACTCGCGAGCGCCATCCAGGCGCGATTGGGAAGAACCAACGATCTCGGCCAAAAAAGCCCGAGTAGAACAAGCAAACTACCGAGGGGCAAAGTGATTTGTATGGCAGTCGCGAACTTACCTCGATACAACCACCACGCCGAAAACAAAACCAGCACACCACCAACGATCAGTCCAAACTCTTTCTCAACGCGATAAGAGCGACGTTTGGTTGTTGCTGCAGTCACCTTTGTCTGGAGAACTAGATCGGATTGATACTTGCGGTTTTCTCTGTGCGATCTCTGTGTCCTTTGTGCCTCCGGTGGTGGATTTCTTTTAACAATCTGACCCTACCACAGAGACACGGAGAACAATGAGGTTGCGCGGAGAGGAACCAGATTAACTTAGCGCGCTTGCCTCGAGTGGCTTTGCTGTCTTCTCGAGTTCGCCGGCGATCCAGTGATATGTGCGTTCGAGTCCGTCCTCAAGGGAGATTGTCGGCTCCCAATGAAGTACTTCACGCAGACGGGTGTTGTCGCTGTTTCGACCTCTTACGCCCTGGGGTTTTGTGAGATCGTATTGCTTGCCAATTCGCTTGCCGGCAATCTTCGCAACCATGTCAACCAACTCGTTGATGGAGATCATTCGATCCTGGCCGAGGTTGATCGGCTCGCGATGATCGCTCTGCATTAGTCGATAGATACCTTCGACACAGTCGTCGATGTAGCAGTAAGAGCGTGTCTGTTCACCATCGCCCCATACTTCAATATCGTCACCGTCGCTGGCTAGCGCGATCTTGCGACAGATAGCAGCCGGAGATTTTTCGCGACCACCATCGTATGTTCCGAGTGGTCCAAAGATGTTATGGAACCGAACGACGCGCGTGTCGAGACCAAAGTCTTCGGTATAGTGCCGGCAAACTCTTTCCATGTAGAGTTTTTCCCACCCGTATCCATCTTCGGCGTCAGCTGGATAGGCGTCCGACTCTTTCAAAGGAGTAACGTCAGTCTCTTTTTGTTTGTAACCGGGATAGATGCACGCGCTCGAGGTGTAGAGGTATCGCTTCACACCATTGATTCGCGCAGCTTCAATCGTGTGGAGATTGATGAAGGTATTATCGCGGACGATGACGGCTTTGTTGTTCTCGATAAAACCGATGCCGCCCATGTTGGCCGCTAGACCGTAGACTTGATCTATACCGTGCGTCGCCTTCAAACAATTGTCGGCCTGGCTGAGATCCGCCAATAAGAACTCTTGAGCTCTGGTTGGTGCATACTCCGGTTCTTTGATATCAACGCCGCGAACCCAGTAACCGCGGTCTACGAGGTAGTTGGTCAAATGGTGCCCAATGAACCCGCCCGCGCCGGTTACCAAAACTCTAACTTGCTCTGTCATCTAGAGTAATTCTCCCTGTGTTAGTGAAATGAAGTGATGCGATAGGAATGTTGAAAATAGAGTAGACGGGG
>Ga0070690_100002404_pt1 | contig 10053 bp, 4 predicted proteins | sample KBSS33HmetaG_FD_64671 | JGI IMG/M metagenome (GOLD analysis project Ga0070690, IMG submission 64671) | Switchgrass rhizosphere microbial communities from Kellogg Biological Station, Michigan, USA - KBS S3-3H metaG | ecosystem: Host-associated > Plants > Roots > Rhizosphere ...
GTCTGGTTCCAGCCGCTCCGTTCGAGCGCCTGCACCACCAGCGATCGTTCGAGCTGTTCCAGATCGATGCCGCTCGCCGGCAGCGCGACCGCCTCGGTGAGGCGGCTCACCGCGGCCGACGCCACCGGAAACTGATCGGCGGTGAGCTCGTCGCCCTCGACGAGGAGCATCGCCCGTTCCACGGCGTTGCGCAGTTCGCGGACGTTGCCCGGCCAGCCGTACATCTGCAAGCGGCGCATCGCCTCATCGCTGACGCTGCGCACCCGCTTGCGGAACTCGCGGTTGTAGGCGTCGACGAAGTAGTGCACGAGCGCCGGAATGTCGTCGGTGCGCGTGCGCAGCGGTGGCAGCACGATCGGCAGCACGTTCAGTCGGTAGTACAGGTCCTCGCGGAAGCGCCCTTTCTTCACTTCGTCTTCGAGCGTGCGGTTGGTCGCGGCGATCACCCGGACGTCGACACGGATGTCGGCGACGCCGCCGACGCGCTTGAAGGTCTTCTCTTCGAGGAAGCGCAGCAGCTTCGCCTGGAGCGGCGCCGCCATCTCGCCGATCTCGTCGAGGAACACCGTGCCGCCATCGGCCGATTCGAGCAGCCCCCGCTTCTGCTGGCGCGCGTCGGTGAAGGCGCCGCGCTCGTGGCCGAACAGCTCGCTCTCGAGGATCGTGTCTGGCAGTGCCGAACAGGTGATGTTCATGAACGGCCGCGCCCCGCGATCGCTGGCGTAGTGCAGGACCTTGGCGGCCAGGTCCTTCCCGGTTCCGCTCTCGCCGGTCAACAGCACGGTCGACGCCGGGCTGGCAGCGACCTTCTGCAGCAGCGCCTTGGCGTCTTTGACGGCGCGGCTCTCGCCGACGATCCGATCGATGCTGAATGGCTGCGCCTGCGAGGCGCGCAGGGCGCGAACCTCGCGCCGCAGGCGCGTCGTCTCGAGCGCCTTGTCGACGAGCAGCGCGATCTCGTCGAGGTTGAACGGCTTGTTGGCGTAGTGATACGCCCCGTGCTTCATCGCCTCGACCGCGAGGTCGACGCTCGAGTGCGCCGTCAGCAGAATGACGAGCGTGTCGGCGTCGGCGTCCTTGATCTGTTTGAGCACCGACAGCCCGTCGCCATCGGGCAGCTTGTAATCGAGGAGCACGAGGTCGACTCCTTCGGCGTGCCGCTCGAGCGCCGCCGCCGCCGTCGCGGCCTCGACGAGGCGATACCCTTCCTGCTTCAGCCGCTCGGTCAGAGACCAGCGAATCAGCTGCTCGTCGTCGACGACGAGAATCGTCGGTGCCTGCATTCAGCCGGGTATTTTAGCGGTTAGTGGCGGGTCGTGCGTTCGGCTGCCGCTTCGGCGACCAGGCTGGCAATCGCCTGCATCTCGAACGGCTTGTTGACGACGCGGAAGGCGCCGAGCGCGAGCGCGCCGCGCACTACCTCGGGCTTGCCGAACGCCGTCATCATGATCACCTGCGCGCGCGGAACCGCGAGCCGGATCGACGCCAGCAGGCCGAGATCGTCGGAGTCGGGCAGCCGGTAATCGAGCAGGACGACGTCGAACGCTGCGCCTGCGCCCACCGCCGACCGTGCGCCGGACGCGTCGCCGGTCTCCACCACCTGATAGCCGCAATCGCCGAGGGTTTCGGCGACCGACCACCGGATGAGCGGCTCGTCGTCGACGACCAGCACGCGCAGCGCCGCGGGGTTTTTCGCGCCGTCGCGGGGAAAATCTCTCGTTTCAATGGGTTCCATCGGTTCCTGGCAGAGAATTGTTCAAGAACTGCGCCACAGGTCAGCCTCAAGCCTCAAGCCTCAAGCCGCAAGCCAGCCTCAAGCCTCAAGCCTCAAGCCGCAAGCCAGCCCCAAGCCTCAAGCCTCAAGCCAGCCCCAAGCCTCAAGCCTCAAGCCAGTGCTGGAGCGGTCTCCTGACGGATTCCCGGCAGCCGCGCCCCTTCGGCGTCGAATCCGGTGCGTTTTGCTGTCAGCACGACGGTTGCACGCACGACGAGACGGAGGAATTCCCGATGTCAGGCCGCTGGACGACGGTCGACGGCAACGACGCCTGCGCCGCTGTCGCCTATCAACTGAGCGACGTCATCGCGATCTACCCGATCACGCCCTCGTCCAGCATGGCGGAGGCCGCCGACGCCTGGGCGTCGCAAGGCCGCGAGAATCTCTGGGGCGCGGTGCCGACCGTCGTCGAAATGCAGAGCGAGGGTGGCGCCGCCGGCGCCGTTCACGGCGCGCTGCAGGGCGGCGGGCTCGCCACCACGTTCACGGCGAGCCAGGGCCTGCTGCTGATGATTCCCAACATGTTCAAGATCGCCGGCGAGCTGACGCCGGTGGTCTTCCACGTCACCGCCCGCGCCGTCGCGACCCACGCGCTGTCGATCTTCGGTGACCACAGCGACGTCATGGCGACCCGCTCGACCGGCTTCGCGATGCTGTCCTCGGCGTCGGTCCAGGAGGCGCAGGATTTCGCCGCCATCGCGCATGCCGCGACGCTGGCCTCGTCGGTCCCGTTCCTGCACTTCTTCGACGGCTTCCGCACGTCGCACGAAACCGCAAAGATCGCCGAGCTCGATGAGGACACGCTGCGCGCGCTGGTCGACGACGCGGCGGTGCGGCTGCAGCGCTCGCGCGCGCTGACCCCGGACCGCCCGGTGGTGCGCGGCACTGCGCAAAACCCCGACGTCTTCTTTCAAAACCGCGAGGCGGCCAATCGCTTCTATCTCGCCGCGCCGGCGATCGTGCAGCGGGTGATGGATCGGTTCGCCGCCCTCACCGGCCGCACCCACCAGCTGTTCGAGTACGACGGCGCCGTCGATGCCGAGCGGGTGATCGTCGTGATGGGGTCCGGCAGCGCCACCGTCCGTGCGACGGTCGCGCGCCTTGGAGCGGCGGCGAAAGTCGGCGTCCTGACGGTCAAGCTGTTCCGGCCGTTTTCGGTCGTCGACTTCGCCGCCGCTCTGCCACGCACCGTCCGCGCGATCGCCGTCCTCGATCGCACGAAGGAGCCGGGCGCGATCGGCGAGCCCCTCTATCAAGACGTCGTCACCGCGTTGTCCGAGGCGCGCGTCGCGGTCGACCGGGTGATCGGCGGACGCTACGGGCTCGGGTCCAAGGAATTTACGCCGGCGATGGCGAAAGCCGTCTTCGACGAGCTGAAGCACCCGGTTCCGAAGCGGCATTTCACGGTCGGGATCGTCGACGACGTCACCGGTCTGTCGCTGAAGGTGGACGAGACCTTCGACGCCGAACCTGACGGCTCGGTGCGCGCGGTCTTCTTCGGCCTCGGCAGCGACGGTACGGTTGGCGCGAACAAGAACTCGATCAAGATCATCGGCGAAGAGACGGGCAACTTCGCGCAGGGCTACTTCGTCTACGACTCGAAAAAATCCGGCGCCGTCACGATCTCGCACCTGCGCTTCGGGCCGACGCCGATCGACGCGCCGTACCTGGTGCGGCAGGCGTCATTTGTCGGCTGTCATCAGTACAGCTTCCTCGACAAGTACGACGTCCTCGACTACGCCGAACCTGGCGGCGTGTTCCTCCTCAACTCGGCGCACGGGCCTGACGAGGTGTGGGACGAGCTCCCGTTCGAGGTCCAGGAGCAGGTTGTCGGCAAGCGGCTGCGCTTCTACGTGATCGACGCGTACGGCGTCGCCAAAGCCGTCGGGTTGGGCACACGCATCAACACGATCATGCAGACCTGCTTCTTCGCAATCTCCGGTGTCCTGCCGCGCGACGAGGCAATCGCCCACATCAAGCAGGCGATCGAGAAGACGTACAAGAAGCGCGGCCAGGCGGTCGTGCAGCGCAACTTCGCGGCGGTGGATGCGACGCTCGCCCATCTGTATCAGGTGGCTGTGCCCGCGTCGCCCACCGCCTCGAGGTACAAGCCGGCATCGGTGCCTGACGAGGCGCCCGATTTCATCAAGCGCGTCACCGCAGTGATGCTCGCCAACAAAGGCGATCGCCTGCCGGTGAGCGCGTTCCCGGTCGACGGGACATGGCCGACCGGGACCGCGCAGTGGGAACGCCGCAACATCGCCGCGGACATCCCGGTGTGGGACGCGTCCTTGTGCATCCAGTGCAACAAGTGCGCGCTGGTCTGTCCCCACGCGGCGATTCGCGTCAAGGTGTATCCGCACGAGGCGCTGGCCAGCGCGCCGGCGACCTTCAAGCACGTTCCGTTCAAGGGCACCGATCTGCGCGGCGAGTACACGGTACAGGTCGCGCCGGAGGACTGCACCGGCTGCGAGTTGTGCGTGATGATGTGCCCGGCGAAGGACAGGGCGAACCCGTCGCACCGCGCGATCGACATGGCGCCGCAGCCACCGCTGCGCGAGGCCGAGCGCGACAACTACGCGTTCTTCCTCGACCTGCCCGACGTCGATCGGACGCTGGTCAAGGCGGACGTGAAAGGAACGCAGTTCCTGCAGCCGCTGTTCGAGTACTCCGGCGCCTGCGCCGGCTGCGGCGAAACGCCCTACATCAAACTCCTCACGCAGCTGGTCGGCGATCGCCTGGTGATGGCAAATGCGACCGGCTGCTCGTCGATTTACGGCGGCAACCTGCCGACCACTCCGTACACGACCAATCGCGACGGCCGCGGCCCGGCCTGGGCCAACTCGCTGTTCGAGGACAACGCCGAATTCGGTCTCGGCCTGCGGCTCGCGATCGATCAGCACGAGGCGCGTGCGCGTGCTGTGGTCCGGACGCTCGCGCCGCAGCTTCCGATCGGCTTCGCTGAAACGATTCTCTCGGCCGATCAACGCACCGAGGCCGGCATCCAGGCGCAGCGCGAACGCGTCGGCGAGCTGAAGCGCCTCGCGGGGGTGTGGCGCGATTCGAGCGACGCCGCGCTGTTCGACTACCTGGTGAAAAAGAGCGTGTGGATCGTCGGCGGCGACGGCTGGGCCTACGACATCGGCTACGGCGGTCTCGATCACGTGCTGGCCAGCGGCGCGAACGTCAAGATCCTGGTGCTCGATACCGAGGTCTATTCGAATACCGGCGGCCAGCAGTCGAAGGCGACGCCAACCGGCGCGGCGGCGAAGTTCGCCGTGGCCGGCAAGAACGGCACGAAGAAAGACCTCGGGCTGATGGCGATGTCGTACGGCCACGTCTACGTCGCGCAGGTGGCGTTCGGCGCGAAAGATGCGCAAACGGTGAAGGCCTTCCAGGAAGCCGAAGCCTACGACGGTCCATCGCTCATCATCGCCTACAGCCACTGCATCGCCCACGGCTACGACATGTCGCAGGGGATTGAGCACCAGCGGATGGCGACCGACACCGGCTACTGGCCGCTCTACCGGTTCGACCCGCGGCGCGCCGGCACCGCGCAGCCGCCGCTCGTCCTCGACTCGCCGCCGCCGAAGGGCGATGTCGGCGCGCTGATGGCACTCGAAAGCCGGTTCCAGCTCACCGACCAGCAGGACCACGCGCACTACGAGGCACTGCTCGAACGCGCCCGGCATCAGATCGCGAAGCGCGCGGCGCTCTACCACGGCCTCGCCCACAAACAGGACACGTGAGGCCGGCTGTGACGCACCTCATGAATCTCCGGACGCGATACCTCGGGCTCGATCTGCCTAACCCGTTCATCGCCGGCGCGTCACCGCTCGACAGCGATCTCGACATGGTGATGCGGCTCGAGGACGCCGGCGCGGCGGCGATCGTCATGCACTCGCTGTTCGAGGAGGACATCGCGCAGTACGGCGCGGCGACCGAGGCCTACCTGGATCGGCTGCTGCAGATCAAACGACGCGTGCGCCTGCCGGTGATCGCCTCGCTGAACGGCACGACGGCGACGGGCTGGCTCCGCTATGCCTCGCTGATCGAACACGGCGGCGCCGATGCGCTGGAGCTGAACTTCTACCATGTCGCCACCGACTGCTGCGAAGATGCCGCCACCGTCGAACGACGCGTCATCGACATCGTCGCCGTGCTGAAGGAGTCGATCACGATCCCGCTGGCGGTCAAGCTTTCACCGTTCTACTCGGCGCTGCCGCACCTGGCGGCACAGCTCGATCGGATCGGTGCTGACGCCCTCGTGCTGTTCAACCGCTTCTATCAGGCCGACATTGACCCGGTGCGGCGCGAGCCGATCCCCGAACTGCACTACTCCGATTCGTCGGAGCTGCTGATGCGGCTTCGCTGGATCGCCATCCTGGCCGGACAGGTGCGCGCCTCGCTGGCGCTGACTGGCGGCGTCCACAGGCCGATCGATGCCGTCAAGGCGATCCTCGCCGGCGCCGACGTCGTTCAGCTCGTGTCGGCGATCCTCATCGGTGGCCCCTCGGCATTGACGCGCATCCGCATCGGCTTCGAGCAGTGGGCGGCCGACCAGGGCTGCCGGGCCATCGGCGACATGCGCGGCACCGCGAGCATGGCCCGTTGCGACAACCCGTTGAATTACGAACGCGCCAACTACCTCGAGGTTCTCCGCTCCAGCCACCGCCCGACGCCGCTCGTCAGCGAGTGACACTTCCGGAAATCCGGCGACCGCGAGCCGGCGCCACGGCAGCGCCGACGATTTCCTAGGTTTTTCGCACGGTATGCCGCGTGCTCCTGCCCTGTCGGAGGGCGTCGACATGATCGTTCTGACCAACGTGCTCGTGGCCACCGACTTCGGCCCGACGTCGGCGGCGGCGCTGGCCTACGGGCGGGCGCTGGCGCGGACCTTCGACGCATCGCTGCACGTGCTGCACGTCGTCGAAAACTTCTTCCTGCGGGCAACACCGGCGGATCCGCACGCGACGGTCGCGGCGAAAACGCGGGCCCTGCACGAACAGCTGACCGAGGACGACCGCGACGTGCTGCGCGCATCGGCCACCGTCAAAATGTCCGACGACGTGGCCGATGCGATCACCGGCTACGCGCGCCTCCAGACGATCAACGTCATCGTGCTCGGCACGCACGGACGGACCGGGATGCAGCAACTGCTCGTCGGCAGCGTCGCCGAGCGCGTCGTGCGCACCGCGCCGTGCCCGGTGATCACCATCCGCGAGACCGGCGACGCTGTCCGCCGGGCACACCACACAAGCGAGGCGGCCATGATTACGCTCAAGAACATCCTCGTCGCCACCGATTTCAGCGAGCCGTCGGATGCGGCGCTCTCCTACGGACGGGAGCTGGCGCGCACCTTCGGCGCAACGATCCGCGTCGTCCATGTCGTCGACGACGTCCTGACGCGCGCCTACGGCGGCGGCGACGGTTTCGTCTTCGCCGATCCGACGCTGCAGGAGGAGGTCGAAACGGCAGCGCTCGACCAGGTCAAGGGGCTGATCGTCGGCGACCAATCGATCGGCGCCGAGCCGGTGATTCTCCGCTCCACCACGCCGGCGTTCGCGATCGTCGATTACGCCCGTGCCCACGACATCGACCTGATTGTGATGGGCACCCACGGACGCGGCGCCGTCGCCCACCTGCTGATGGGCAGCGTCGCCGAGCGCGTCGTCCGCACGGCGCCGTGCCCGGTGCTCACCGTGCGTCATCCCGAACATGAGTTCGTCACCCCGGATGCCCTGGTCGCGATCCAGCGAGCGTAGCCATGCAGGCCGTCAGTCCGCCGGTCATCGATCAGACGCCGTCGCGCGTGATCCTGCGCGACGGCACCACCGCCGTCGTGCGAGTCACGGTTCCCGGCGACCACGACGCGCTGCGCCGCTTCTTCCACGAGTTGTCGACCGAGTCGCGCCGGCGCCGCTTCTTCAGCTTCGCCGATCCCGACGAGGTACTGCTGGACACGTTCTGTGATTCGAGCGATCCGTCGCGCCAGACGACGCTGCTCGCGCTGCGTCAGGTCGAGGGCGAGCTGCGGCCGATTGCCGTCGGCTCCTATCTGACGCTCGGCGGCCGTTCGGCCGAAGCGGCGTTCGCCGTATCCGATCCGTTCCACGGCAAGGGGCTCGGGACGATTCTCCTCGAGCGGCTGGCGACGCTCGCTGCCGCCAGCGGCTTCCGGCGCTTCGAAGCGATGGTGCTTCCGGAAAACACCGCGATGCTCGAAGTGTTTCAGGAGTCGGGGTTCGAGATTCGATCGAAGTCGGATCGCGGCTGCATCACCGTCCTGCTGTCGCTCAGCCCGACGTCCGAGTCAGTCGCCGCCGCCGAACGGCGGCAGGCGCTCGCCACTGTCGCCTCGATGCAGCCGCTGATGACGCCGCGCGCGGTTGCGGTGATCGGCGCGTCGCGCGACGTCAGGAGCATCGGCCGCCGTGTGCTGACGGCAATCGCCGGCGGGCATTTTACCGGCGCCGTGTATCCGATCAACCCGAACGCGACCGAGATCGAGGGCCTCACCTGCTATCGCTCGATCGGCGAGGCGCCGCGCGGCGTCGATCTCGCTGTCGTCGCCGTGCCTGCGGCAGCCGTCATCGATGTCGTCAACGAGTGCGCGGTCGCAGGCGTCAAAGCGCTGGTGGTCATCACCGCCGGGTTCGCGGAAGTCGGTGGCGACGGCGGTGCGCTGCAGCAGCGGCTGCTGGACACGGTTCGTGGACACGGCATGCGCATGGTCGGCCCCAACTGCATGGGGCTGCTGAACACGGCCGCCGAGATCCAGTTGAACGCCTCGTTTTCGCCGCTCGTCCCGCCACGCGGCACGGTCGCCTTCTCGTCGCAGAGCGGGGCGCTCGGCCTGGCCATTCTCGAGCTCGCTGCCGAACGCCACGTCGGGCTGTCGTCGTTTGTCAGCGTCGGCAACAAGGCCGACGTCTCGAGCAACGATCTGTTGGAATACTGGGAGGCCGACGCCCAGACGTCGGTGATCCTCCTCTACCTCGAATCGTTCGGCAACCCGCGGCGGTTCGCGCGGCTGGCGCGGCGGATTGGCCGGAAGAAGCCGATCGTCGCGGTGAAGGCCGGCCGCACCCGCGCCGGATCGCGCGCCGCCGGCAGCCACACGGCCGCCCTCGCGGCGAGCGACGTCGCCGTCGACGCGCTCTTCCACCAGGCCGGCGTAATCCGCGCCGACACCATCGACGACATGTTCGACATCGCAGCGTGCCTCGAGGCGCAGCCGCTGCCGCGCGGACGGCGGGTCGCGATCGTCACCAACGCCGGCGGGCCCGGCATTCTCGCCGTCGACGCGTGCGAAGCCGCCGGGCTGAAAGTGGCGCCGCTGTCGGCGCTGCTGCGCGAGCGGCTGGCCGGGTTTCTGCCGCCGCAAGCGAGCGTCGCCAACCCGGTCGATATGCTCGCATCGGCAGCGCCCGATGCCTACCGCCGCACCATCGAGGCGACCCTGACTGCGCCGGACACCGATGCGCTCATCGTCATCTACACCCCGGTCGACCCGCAGTGTGCCAGCGAGACGCTGCAGGCAGTCCGCGACGGCGTCGCTGCCGCGCGGCACGCCGGCGCGACCGGCAAGCCGGTGCTCGCGTGCCTGATGGCCGGCCAGGGGCGCCCGCTGCCGCTCGAAGTCGGCGCGGAGCGTGTGCCGACCTACGCGTTCCCGGAGAACGCGGCACGCGCGCTCGCCAAAGCCGCGATCTACGGCGAATGGCGCGCGCAGCCGCCGGCGCTGTTCTGGAACTTCGAGGACATCCGCGTCGACGACGCCCGCGCCGTCTGCCGCCGGGCGGCAGCCTCGCGCGGCGACGGCTGGCTCACGAGCGAAGAAGTCGGGACCGTGCTGGGCGCGTTCGGCGTCCCGCTGGCCGCCGGCATGCTGGCGCATTCAGCGGAGGAAGCGGCCGCGTTCGCGCGCGTCCTCGGCTTGCCCGTCGTCGCGAAGCTGGCCTCGCGCCGTGTGCAGCACAAGAGCGACATCGGCGCCGTGCGCCTCAACCTGTCGAGCGATTCGGCGGTGCGCCGCGCCTACACCGCCATCATGAGCCGCGGCCGCAGCGTCGCCGCTGAGAGCGACATCGATGGCGTCCTGATCCAGCCGATGATCGCCGGCGGCGTCGAAACGATGGTCGGCATCAGCGACGATCCGCTGTTCGGTCCACTGGTCGGTTTCGGCCTCGGCGGCGTGCACGTGGAGATCCTCGGCGACGTGCGCTTCCGCGTCGGGCCGCTGACCGACCGCGACGCCGACGAACTGCTCCACGAGA
>Ga0070690_100002405_pt1 | contig 10051 bp, 10 predicted proteins | sample KBSS33HmetaG_FD_64671 | JGI IMG/M metagenome (GOLD analysis project Ga0070690, IMG submission 64671) | Switchgrass rhizosphere microbial communities from Kellogg Biological Station, Michigan, USA - KBS S3-3H metaG | ecosystem: Host-associated > Plants > Roots > Rhizosphere ...
AAGACGCTGAACGCCGAACACGTCGGTCCCGTGAATGGCGCCGTGCAGGAACACGATCGTCCGAACGCCTGCCTCCGACAGGGTCCGGCCATGACGAGCCATGGATTCTGTCCATTCGGGGGACTCGGGCGGAGCGCCGGTCGTGAATTCGGTCATGACCAATCGATCGCCGGGACTCTTCCGAGACAACTCGTCGTGCTGGAAATTGTTTTCCACCGGCATGGCACAACGTCATAACCGATCTTGAGGCCGCACTGCAATGGAAAGGACCTAGCGGGTGATGGTCGGCAGCGGAGGGGAGTCGTTGGTCTGAGGCAACGGCTGAAGCTTGTTCCTTGGCATTACCGCGGTCGCGGTGCAGAGTTTCTTCTCTTCATCGATCTGTCGATCGATGATCGTTACGCCTTGGAGATATTCCTGAACGATTTCCTCACGGGTCAGCTCAATGTCCTGATCCACATCTTTGCCTGAGCGCTCGCGAACACGGTCAACCATGTGCTCCTTGACAAGAATGCGGATCTGTTTGGCCAGGTCCGTACGCGCCGACAATTCGGACACGCGCTGGCAAACGATCGGCCCCTTTGTCATATCGCCTTGACCGACACCAATGACGTACTGATCTGCGGGGTACCCGACACGTCCCTGATTCTCACGTGATAATCCCGCGTTGGAGGTCGTCATGCCGGCATGGTCGCTTCGCTGCTTGAAGTGCTCAAATGATTGCTCTGCATGATTTCGAACGGCGTCCGGTTCCGAGGCAAGACTCGTCATGGCCCAACAAATCGGCGAGAGCCCGATGACGAGGACGGTCGTGACCTGTTGCACCCTGTTGCCCACGGAGATTACCTTCCTCTTCCCCCTCCGTGACCACCCCCACGGCCTCCATAGCCGCCGTGCCCGGCACCGTGATGTCCTCCAAAGCCGCGAGGAGCGATGTGGGAAGGACTTCGCGGTACGAACAGCGACGGGAGATGCTGCTGCATGGTCGGTGGGAGACGACGGGTCGTCGGCGCCTGATTGGGCGGCGTCATGCCGGCCGGTGGCTGAAGAAACTGATGAAGAGACCGGACGGAGTTTGAAGGCGCTGAAGGGGACTGTTGAGCTAATGCCGGACCGTGGCTACCGGCCGAGGGTGCAATGGCCACATGAGGGCCTGAAGGCCGATTCTCGAGTTGAACCGGCCGGGATGCGGTGATGTGCGAAATCTCATTGAGTGTTAGCGGGACGGGTTTCCCGCCCGGCGGGCGGAGCACCGGTTGCGTGACTGGCGGCAACACGTGCGGATGCATGGCTGGTGGCCTCATGACGATGACTTGTTGGGCCACTTCCACATGGGGATTTGCCGGGTAAAGACCGCGAGCAGCGTTGAGCAGTCCCTGAGGTGGCACGCCACCCCAGGAAGCGGGATATCCATAGGGTCCGACGATCACCCAGTCGGTCCAGGCTTGCGAGACCATAGCATTCGATTGAACGCGATTGAGAAGATCCTGGCGCTGAAAGCTGGCCTGTTGCGCCTCTTCGGCCGTGGTCGCACTTGCCAGTAACAGATTGGCCGCATCCAGATCTTTATGCAGTTCATCAATTTCGCCTTTCAGCTCTGCAACCTGATGCATGGCACTCTCGTTTTCTCGAAACGCAAGGATCGCCTGTGCCACCTCATCGGTATCAATTTGCGACGTCAGGTCGACACTCACAACCACAGTATCGCCCTCTAGCCATAGGTGAGCTTGCTGATCGAGCACCAGAACCAATCCGGCGGTATAGGTCCTGATCTCATCCTTGGTGATGTCGGTTCCGTTGACGACGGTGACGCCTTCGAGATACGTCGCCACCTGTTCCAGGGCATTGCGCTTGGCGGCTTCCATCGCAAGCCGCATGGCGTCTTCCCGTGTGTCACGGTCACCCATTCGAAATTCACCCTGTGAGGAGACCACCCGCACTTCCGCAGAGACAGGAGCATCGAGGCACCATAGTAGGGAGCAGAAGATACAGACGATGAGCGGCAGGAGGAGACGGCCGGTGGTTGGCGGCCTCGATACCGCAATTGAACTGCAAGGCCGGTCGGGCATGAACGTCACCTTCTCAAAAGGGCTGACGCATCCCTACATGTCTGGTCGACAACCGATCACATGTCGACGCCAGCATAACACTCCGCGGCGGCCTTTCGCTAGCGCCTCAGAAGGGCGCGGTGCGGCTTGCCTTAAGGAAAATTCGCATGCTAAGGTTACCATTCCCTTTTTGAATTCTTCTGGAGAGGCAGTTGATGACGGCACCTTTTTGGCGTGTGTGTGCGCTTACATTCGGCCTGTTTCTGGCGCTTGTGATCGGCTCTACCGCGGCGACGATGCGTCCTTCCACTTCGGCAGTCGACAAGGGCATTCCCACCAGCCCGCCGACTGAACATGTCATCCTTTTCGTGTTGGAAGGATTCAGCCAGGAGTCATTGAAAGGCGGGACAATGCCGACGTTGAGCCGGCTCATCAAGGAAGGGGCCGTCACCTGGTCGGCAACCGGCGTGAAACCGCCACTTCGATTGCCGACGATGGCCTCGATCATTACCGGTGTCCCTGTTGAGAAACATGGAATCAACTGGAACAGTTTCGAATTCAGCCGCGGATACCCGCGAGCGCCGAGCGTGTTTGACTATCTTGATTTGAGCGGAGGGAGGGACAGCGCCATTTTTTTCATGGATGAGTCGCTGTATCAGCTCGCCAGACCGGAGCCCTACACGGATTATCAGATGTGCGGACCGCTGAAGCCTGAATGCAGTTCTGAACGGATCGTGGCGTACATTCAGCAATATTTCAAGAAGGCCACAAGCGGACACGGCTATGGCCATGCCATTCTTTCCCTGCCGCATTTGCTCGTCGTGCACCTTCCCGAAGCCGGTCGAGTCGGCGTCGCGCGGGGTTGGGCTTCCAAGGAGTATCGGGAAGCGCTGCGCACCGTGGACAAAGCGATCACCTCTGTATTGGAGATTTATAAGAGCCAAGACCTCATGAAGCGGACCACCGTGTTCATCACCTCGTTGAGTGCGGAAGGCGTCGATGCCGGCCAACAACAGGCGACGAATGTCGCACCGGGTGTTCCGTGGATCGCGTCGGGTGTCGGCATCAAGCCCGGCCACGCCATACACCAGCCGGTGTCCATCATCGATACCGGCGCAACGGTGATGCGGACGTTGGGTTTGCAAACGCACACGGAGTGGGAGAGCCGGCCGGTGGAGGAGATTTTTCAGTACGCCTTTGTCGCGGCGGCTCCCAACTCAAACGTGCCCTGATGTACATATGACCCCAGGACATCAACTCGAAGCATGGCGATGGGCAATCGGGGTCTTGGCCGTTCTTGCCGGCGGAGCCTGGGGGTACGCCCTATCAGATGCGGCGCCTCCACCCAGTTACACTAAGGAACATGCCATCATGATCGATCCGACGGTGCTCGATCCTCCCTCATGGTGGTACGTTCCCGGGGTGACGCCGTCCATCTACAACTCGGACCCAGAGTCGTTGGATGCATTCAAGACGACCGATAAGCGAATGCTCACCTTGAAGCCAGGCAAATATAAGTTCATCAGTTTTACGTTTGATTTCCCCTTCTCTGTGAATCTTGAGGGCAAGCTGGATTTTGCCACTTCGCTCGACCAATGTGTGGAAGGACGCGGGACCCAAACGCTGATCGTCCGGTGTAAGCGGACCTATCCCTATGGCGGGCAGCCGGATTACACGTACCAATAACGAGGACATGGACCATGACGCAGGCTTTAGAGGATTTACTGGAAGCACTTGAAGATGTGGACGATGCCACGCGCGAAGAAGCGGCCAAAGCGCTCGGGACCATCGCCGACCCGCGGAGTCTGGACGCCCTGATCAGCGCCTGCGGTGACGAATATTGGTCGGTTCGCGCACATGCGGGGTCCGCGATTGCGAAAATCGGTGGTGACCGAGCCGCCGAAGCCCTCATCGACCTGTTCAATGATCCGATCATGGAAGTGCGCAATCAGGCGGTCGAGTCGGCCGCAAGCCTGGGAACCTCGGTGTTGGATCGAATGATCACAGCACTCAAGGACGAGCGTTGGCGCGTGCGCGAGCATGCCGCCAAAGCATGTGGTGAAATCCGCGATCGCCGCGCCGTGGATGCCTTGATCGTGGCCTGCCGCGATCGGGACGGTGCAGTCAAAAGCGCCGCGGCCGAAGCGCTCGGCAAGATCGGAGACCCCAAGGCCGTACCGGTCATGATCAAGCTGTTTCGCGATACTTCGAAGATCGTCCGCGAGACCGCCGGCACAGCGCTGGTCTACATCGGCGAGCCTTCTGTCGATCCCTTGATTGAATGTTTCAAAGACAAGGATTTCGTCGTTCGCTGTCATGCGGCCCGTGCCCTCGGTGGCATGACGACTGACTATCAGATCGGTCGCACCTGGGTGCGCGACGCCAAGGTTGTTGATGCGCTTATCGCGGCGCTCAAGGATCCCGACCGGGCAGTTCGAGAAGACGCCACCATCGCCCTGGGCATGATCGGCGATCCGCGCGCGATCGACGCATTGATCGAGGCGATGAAGGACGGGGCCGTGAAGCGCCATGCCATCTCCTCACTCGGCATGATCGGCGACCCTCGCGCCTTGGGTCCCGTCTTGAATGCGCTCAAGGGAAAGGGTATCAGGCAGGACGGCACGCCGACACCCGGTTGTATCGTGAGCGAAGATGCGTTCATCAAGGAGGCCGCGGCCACGGCGCTGGGTCAGTTCCGTGATCCGCGCGTCATTCCTGACCTCATCATGTTGTTGAAAGACGGCGTGCTTCGTGAAAAAGCGAGCGCCGCGCTGGCCGCGATCGGGGATACAGCCATCGAGCCGCTCATTGCCTTTCTGTATGATCCCAAGGCCTCCGAGGTATCTGCGGAAGGCGAACGGGTCCTCAGTTATGCGTCGGTCCGCCTCAGCGCAAAAGACGCGTTACGGCAACTGGTCTTGGAGACACTCGAAAGGATGGGCTGGACCTTGCCGCAGGAAGATCTTGCCGTCGATTCAAGCTCCGTGGACAATGCCCGCGTCGACAAGCCCTTGGGCGAAGCCGGAAGGTTTGGCCCGTCCGGCGACCTCGCGAAGTAGAGCTGATTCCACGGGCATTTGGCCGCGTCTCTCCGATACGCAAATACAAAGGACGGTTCTCCTCGATTTATCTCGCCTTCTTGGGCAACGCGCCGCCTTTGACGATCGGTGCGACGTCGATCCGGAACAACATGCGTGACTCTCCCGTCGTGCGGATGGCGATGCCGTGTGTATCTGCCGTTTCTTTGCCGTCTTTGATATTCGTAATCACGGCCTGCCCTTTGTAATGGCCGACCTTGCCGTCCGCATCCACGTGCACGACACCCACGCCAGGGATAGTCCCCTTGGCGTTATTGACGCCCTTGTCATTCCCGGTTAATGGAGTCGGGCCTCGGAGGCCGACGAACACATATTCCCCGTTTGGGGCGACATCCATGAGATCCGGCGCCGGGTCCGCATTTCCACTGGAAGTGAGATCCACGGAACCGACGCTGAGTTTGCTCAACGAGTCGATGATTTCGATGTTGTTGCCGGCCCGATCCGCGCTCCAGAGGTAGCGACCGACAGCGGCCATACCGTGAGAATCGGCGAACTGACTGTCGCGTGACGACAGCAGCTTCGCCGAGATGGCATCGGGTAGCTTCGTCATGTCGAGTGCATACACGTCATAGGAGAGCGGTGCCACCGGCCAGCCGCCGCCCGAATTGATGTACATCGTTCCGTCGAGCTCAATCCCGCCGCAACCGGCCGGGTGGACTTGGTTGTTGTCGAGAGCTGCGAGTATCTTCATAGGAGTTGCCGTGACATCCGTGACGATCAATCCCCCTCCGCGCAAGGTGATGAAGGCGTATTTGCTGGACGATTCAGTGATCGGACAAATCGGCGACGTATCAGGCCGTTCACCACTTTCCATCACGCCGAGATTGAGGACATCTTTCTCTGGATCGAAGGTGAACTTGCGCGCGGTATAGTCGGTCCAAATCCGAATGAACTTCTTCTCCGCGGTGTTGGCGGCAATCGCCATCTTTTGATCCGGTGTCGGCCAGGCCGCATGGACATTTTTCCCCATCGACAGACAGGCGTCAGGTTTCTTCGTCACAGCGTCCAGGAACAATACATGTCCGCTCAGAAAGGAGATGATCGCGTGGTCCTGGCCGGCATTGAAGAACAGCATGTGGGGCCGACGAACCGCCTTCTTCGTCGCCTCTTCGCAGAATTTACCGAGGTCTCCGGAAAAATCGATGGTTTGGATTGGCTTGGCGGCGGAAGGATTCTCCGCTAATTGCGCACCATCATAGATATATAAGAACCCACCGCTTTCCTTGCCGGTGTCCGATTGGTCAGTCAGCCAGACTTCGTAGGCAGCGGCCGGTCGGATGCCGCCAGCAAAGAGGCATGTCAGGACGATCAACCCTTCAAGCCACCACCGGGCCGACGATATGGTCGGGCGTTTCATAGGAACCTCCTGGACAAAGGATGCAAAGCAAACGATGCGGGATGCGATGGTAACGACCACAGAACGAGAGAGTCAATCAGCGGTATCGAATCGGATAGCGTGCCGATCGAACCAGGTCGTGCTCGGCGGTTGAGATGGCCCCCGGGTTCCGTTGACCCTGTGAAAATGCCTGTGTTACGCTCACCAATTCCGAGGAAGCGCCCGTATGGCCGATTCAGTCGCTGAGCAAATTGCGGCTCTGAAAGATGAGGATTGGGCTATTCGCGAAGAGGCCGCGACGGCGCTGGGAACCTTTCGGGATCCCCGGGCGGTGGGACCATTGGTCAGTCTGCTTCGTGATGCCGATCGGGCCGTGCGGCAGGCGGCGGTCGGCGCGCTGACGGCAATAGGAGAGGCTTCTGTGCCGGTGCTCGGTCTGTGTCTGTCCGATCCTCAGCCGGGCGTGCAAGAGGCGGCGTCCTCAGTGCTGTCGCTGATTGCCGATGAGCGCGTGCTGGCTCCGCTGATTGCCTCGCTTGAAAATCCGGACTGGATCGTTCGCATGCACGCGACCAAGGCACTGGGGCGGGTCAAAGACGCGCGCGCCATCGAGCCCTTGATTCCATTGCTGCAAGACAAGGTCAAGGCCGTACGGGAAGAGGCGACGACCGCCCTGGCAGAGATCGGCGATCCCGCGCTCCCGTCGCTTTTGGAAGCCTTGAAGCACTCTGAGTGGCTCGTACGGTTGCACGCGGTGGAGGCACTCGGCAAGAGCCGCTCTGCCGAGGCCGTTGAACCCCTGTTATGGGTGCTATTCAATGACCATGATCAGGCCATTCGGGAAGACACCGTTCGGGCGCTTGGTCAACTCGGTGACAGCCGGGCGATGGAATTTCTCGTGACGATCATGAAAGAGCCCGGTCTTCGGACGCTTGCCGTGGAGGCATTGGGCAAGATCGGCGATTGTCGTGCGGTGCCGGTCTTGATCGCCATTCTGGAGGGCAGTGATCGGCCCAGTGACTCACGTACTGTTGCCGGATGCGGGGATACTTGGGACGAAGAGATGAACACAAGAGGTGCCGCGGTGCGGGCATTGGGAATCCTTGGCGATGAGGTCGCCATTCCCGCGCTGGTAAAGGCGCTGGATCAGACGACGACTCGTGCCGATGCTGCGGCGGCCCTGGTCAGGTTCGGTTCGAGGGTCATTGCTCCATTAGTGACGATTATGACGCAGACGTCCGACGACAATATGCGTTTTCATGTCAAAGATACGTTGGCAAAGGTCGGCTGGCGGGCGGGACGGATCTAAGGATCGGGTGTATGTCGAAGGAAAGCATTGAGACGCTCGTCACGGAACTGGTCCACGAGGAGGACTGGCGTCGCATGCGGGCCACGGCCGCCTGCCTCGCAGGAGGTCCCAGGGCGGTGCAGGCCCTCGTCGAGGTTCTGCGCGCGGGAACGCCTGAATTAAAGCGTGAAGCCGCCGCGATGCTGGCCCGTATCAAAGATCCTCAGGCGGGAGTCGCACTGGTCGGATTGCTCGAGGATGGAGACGAGGCTGTGCAAAAAGCGGGAGCGAGCGCTTTGGAACAGATGGCCGGAGTCCTCGATGCCCATACGGCGTCGGCGCTCGTCGCCTTGCTGCCCAAGACACCAGAAGCACACGGCCGTGAGTTGGTGACGCATCTGATCGGCGCAATTCCAACCGCCGTCGCTCCGCTCTGTCAGATGATGAAACATCCGGATCCAGACGCCCAGGTGGCCGCTGCCACGATGCTTGATCATCTCCTGGACCCCAGGTCGGTTGACGCCTTCATCGATGCGATGGCGCTGCCTGCAGTGCGAGACATTGCCGCGGGTACCCTCAAGAAACTGGGTGCGATTCGAGAACGCATCGATGACTCGTTCAATGTCTTGCGCGATGTAGAAGGCGCGAGCGAACGCGAAGAAGCCCGCATGTCCACCGTGATCAACCTGCTCGGCATCGGCCGGCCCAGCGTGGAAATTTTGATGGAGTATCTGGAGGACGACGATTGGCTCGTCCGTGAGGCCGCAGCCGACCTGCTCGGGAAAATCGGCGATGTGCGCGCCGTCGAACCACTCATGAAGCGTTTGGCTGTGGATCAGGACACGGGGGTGAAGGAACTTGCCATCAAGGCGCTCGGCTTGATCGGCGATGCCCGTCCCACACAACTGTACCTCGAGGCCATCCCCATTCGGCCGCTGCGTGTCTACGCCATGGAGGCTTTGGCGAAAATCAAGGACGTCGAGGTGCTGCGTCCTTATAAGGAGCTGTTCGACCGGCTCCGAACGGACCGCGATGGATTGGTGGCCTATAATGCCGGCTTAATTGCTGACAAGTTGGAGGCCATGGACAGCGCTCATGTGATGAGCCAGGAAGGACATGGCGATGAGTGACGAGGGGCAATCGGAACGGATTGAGCAACTGATTGGCGCGTTGCGCGACGAGAATGAGGCGCTGCGCGATCATGCGATCGCCAGCCTCAGTCAACTGGGCGAAGACGCTATTGAGCCTTTGATCGGCTTGATGGCCGATGAAGACGTGTTGATCCGCGAAGCGGCGACCATTGCCGTCGTCCGGATGGGTCCTTCGGTCGCAGACCGTTTGATCGAAGCGATGGACGATGACGAATGGGCGATTCGAGAGCAGGCGGCCTCAGGACTCGGAAAACTCAAAGATCCACGCGGCGTGGAGCCGCTGGTGAACGCACTCAAGGACAAGGATGGAGCTGTTCGAACGGCCGCCGTGTGGGCTCTCGAGCGGATCGGTGACGCTCGTGCCGTCCCGGGTTTGATCGAGGCATTAACGGACGGTACGGTGCGGGAAGACGTCGCCCGCGTGCTCAAGAAAATTGGTGACGCCAGGGCGGTGGACGCATTGATTGATGGTTTGCTGGGAAACAACTGGATGGTGCGGCGGCACGCGGCCGAAGCGTTGGGGAAAATCGGCGACGCCCGGGGGATTGATCCCCTCATTGAATCCTTGCGGGACGAAGACTGGCTGGTCAGGCGCAATGCGGCGGAGTCGCTTGCCAGACTGGGTGCCAAGCAGGCCATTGATCCTTTGCTTCCCTTATTGGAAGATGAAAATACGATGGTGCAGGAAACCGTAGAAGGTGTGCTGGCGAGTCTCGGATGGAAACAAGCGGAGCAGTAATCACTTCAGAACGATAAGGTAAAGGATAGACCATTATGGCTGACGAAGCGCCGGTGAAACTGATTCAAATTGGACCCAAGGGGGGAGGGAAGAAAGACGGTTTCAACCTCGTGACTGAACGGGTGGTTGCGGTGAATCCCGAGGCAAAGCAAGTTGAAGTTGAGCTCTTGGCCTACGACGGCAAGACCGTCGTGCTCGACGTTGATGACGCGGCGCTGGAAGAGCTGAAGCAGCTCAAGCCGGGTGATGGGGCCACCATCCGTGTCGTCGAAGAGGGCGGCAAACGGATCGCCAAGAGCTTCCGGATTCGGGCCAAAGATCCCGACGCGGCCAAGGCTGACGCCATGCTGTTGGATTTGAAGGACAGTCATTGGCTCAACAGGAAGTATGC
>Ga0070690_100002409_pt1 | contig 10049 bp, 8 predicted proteins | sample KBSS33HmetaG_FD_64671 | JGI IMG/M metagenome (GOLD analysis project Ga0070690, IMG submission 64671) | Switchgrass rhizosphere microbial communities from Kellogg Biological Station, Michigan, USA - KBS S3-3H metaG | ecosystem: Host-associated > Plants > Roots > Rhizosphere ...
ATACAAATCATCTTACCGATCGAGAGCTCTACGAGTATCTCTACACGGAAGGCTTGCGAGAGGAGGCGGTTCTTTTTCCGGAGAATCCGAGTTATGCCTACATGATTGACCTAACCGGAAGTGGAAGTGAGGAAGACAATCAGACCTACCTGCGTTACTACGCAGACCAGGATCACAGAAAGCAATGGGCGGAGGATTGGCCCGACGATCCCATGCCCGATCACGAAAACCCACCATTTGATCGCGATCGGCACCTGCCGCAGTCGCCATTGGGTTGAGACTTACGGTGGCAGGATTTCGTCGAGTGAAGTCAGCAGGTCTCGGCCTCTGAGACCTGGTTGCTTCTTGTGTGTTTGGCCCAGCGACACGATTTTTCCGTCTGGGCCAAGCAGCAAGCTTGTCGGAAAAGAGTGAATTCGATACCGAGTTTGTATCTGCTCGATGCTGTCCATCCGCGCCTGTGGCCAAATTAATCCATTCTTTTTCAGCGTGGGTGTGACGAGCGTGTAGTCGGGGTCGTTGTTCATGCCTAGGATTTCAAAACCGCGCGCCTGGTATCGCGAGTAAGCGGCTTTCTGATAGGGCAGCTCGCGCCGGCAGGGACCACACCACATAGCCCAGAAGTCGAGCAATAAATACTTGCCACGAAACTCGGACAACTTCCGCTTCTTGCCCTCGAAGTCGGTAAATTGAAAGTCAGGCAACTCTGCGCCCACGGTTAATTCAACTCGCTTGTAATCCGAGGCCGAGTGCTCACGCATGATGATCTGATTCTTTTCCAGATCGACTTTCTTAGTCGAAACGTAGCGATTGCCGATTCGAAAGACGACTGTTTCGTTTTCTGCCTCGGCTGCTTCCGGCGAGAAATGGTCGAGATCGATCACGTTATCGCCATCACTATCAACTCCGAGCCAACCATTGCTCGTGCTGATCTTTTTGGTTTGAGCGTTGAACCCGTATTCGACAAGCGTCTTCTGTCCACCGATATCAACGGTGCCTTTTGCGAACACTTGCTTTGATTGCAGTAGCAGAGTTTCGCCTTCCTTCAACTCCTCCCACTCAACACCCTTCAAGAAACGCACCAGGATCGGATAACTCTTGAACAACGCATTCTTAAATGGAAGGTCGACGGTCGCCTCGAGGATATAGGGATTGCGCTCCTCTTCGCGCTTGAGTTCGAGCTTCTCATCGTCGGTCATCGTGTTATCAAGATTGAGATCGACGTAGAGATATGGCTGCTCATCTTCAGGTTGGACCAGCAGCGTGAGTATCGCCGATTTGTCGCGCAGCGGATCGTATAGCCTGCCCGCCGTGACGGAACCATCGGCTGGCAACGGACTCGGAGTCTTTACCTTCGAGGGATCTTTAATAGGTCGAAAGATTATCTGATCGAGGTCATCGGTGTTTGGCACCAGATCGCCGTCAAGTGAACCGGTAAACTCGGTGTCGCCAGCAGCCACGCGAGGCTGCCACGAGCTTCCTAACTCGACGAGTCCTGGAATTGTAAGGAGAACCGTAAGGGCCAACAGCCGGCGGATGGGAAACATGTCAAAACCCCCGCGACGAGAATGACGAGAGCGCTTGATTCTATTTTTGCGACTCGTGAGGTGTCAACGGGGATTATTTCAAATCAATCTCTGTGCAACCTCAGAGTTCTCGGCTTTGCACAAGAAGTCTTTGAGCCTGCGAAGCAGGCGTGAAGCATAAAGCCTGGGGCGTCAGCCCCAGGGCAACATGCCGTCATAGGTCGAGCCCGCGCGAGCGGGCGAAAGTCGCTAAACTCAGAGCTGTCGCCCGTATTCACGGGCTACTGATCACGACGCCGCTGACACCTGGGGCTGACGCCCCAGGCTCTATGCTTCACGCCTGCTTCGCAGGCTCAAACACTCTCTGTGCAACCTCCGTGTTCTCGGTGTCTCTGTGGTGGTGTTCTGTCACGCAAAATCAACCACCACAAAGACACAGAGAACACCGAGGTTGCACAAAGAAGACGGGATTAACTCACGATCATCGTGCCGGTGCCTTTGTCGGTGAAGATCTCAGAGAGCAGCGCGTTTCTTTTTGTGCCGCTAATAATGTGCGCGCTGTGAACACCGCGCCGCAGGAGGGTGGTGATGCTTTGCAGTTTCGGAATCATCCCGCCCGTCGCCTTGCCCTTAGTAATCAGGTCATCCGCTTCAGCGGCTGTCACACGTGACAACTTCGTGCTGCTATCGCCGGGCGCGAGGTAAATTCCGTCAACATCGCTCAGCAGAATCAGTTTCTCTGCTTGAAGTTGAACTGCAATCTCAGAGGCCACGGTGTCGGCGTTGATGTTGAAAACCATACCCTCATCATCAGCGCCCAGTGAAGAAATGACGGGAAGGTAGCCGTGGTCCAAGAGCACCATCAACAGCCGGGAGTTAATCCTGACGACATCTCCGACGTGACCGAAGTCGACGTGCGCGCGCACACCAGTCTCACGATTCAGAATCTCTTTCGGCGGACGCCGCTCCGCATGAATGATATTCGCATCAACTCCTGATAGTCCGACCGCTTCGATGCCTCGCTGTCTTAAGGCTGCGAGAATGTCGGTATTGATCTTTCCGGCAAAAACCATCTTTGCCATCTCTAACGTGGCGTCATCAGTTACCCGGCGTCCTTCAATGATCGTTTGTTCGACGCCTAGTTTCGACGCGAGCTCAGTCAATTGCTTACCACCACCGTGGACGACGCAGATTCGAATCCCAACCTGATGCAGCAGCGCTAACTCTTCGACTAGTGATGTGAGGTTACTATGATCTTCGGTGACTTTGCCGGAGAGTTTTACGACAAAAGTGTGTCCCTTGAAGCGCTGAATGTAGGGCAGCGCCTCTCGCAGTAGGTCGAGACGGAGTTGGTTGTCGATGTCAGGACGATCAGTCATCGTGTGTTTTGTGTTTAGTGCTTTGTTCTTTGCTCCGGAGGAGCACAATGTTTATAGGAGGCAATTGGTTTGCGCGTGCCCGCTCCGTTAGGAGCGGAATGTCTTAGGCGCACCAGACATGGCGCTCCGCTGGAGCGCGTCACGATTCGCCCACCCAGCTATAAACATGCTGCTCCTCCGGAGCAGTTCAAAGTTCTAAGTTCTTCAACACCGCCTTCTGCACGTGCAATCTGTTTTCCGCCTCGTCGATCACCACCGAACTCGGCGAATCAATAACTTCGTCAGTCACGATCACGTTACGTCTGACTGGCAGGCAATGCATGAAGATCGCATCGTTGGTTAAATTCATCTTCTCCTGGTCGACGATCCATTTCTTTCGATACCGCGCGCGCCCGATGATCTCCTGCTCGGTATTGCCGTACGAGCGCTTTGCTCCCCAACTCTTCGCATAGATCACTTCGGCGTCTTTGAACGCGGCATCGATGTCGCTTACGACCTTAACCGACCCGCCAGCAGCTTCTGCATGGGCTGAAATATCTTTCATGAGCGATTCATCAAGATCGTAATCTTCCGGGTGGGCGATCGTGAGATCATGGCCCATCTGTGCTGCCGCGAGCGCAAAGCTGTTCGGTACAGCCATCGGTAACGGCTTTGGATGCCAGGCCCACGTGAGTACCACGCGTTTACGACCTTTCCCGAGCTTTTCACGAATCGTCATCATATCGGCCATCGACTGACAGGGATGATGCATGGCTGACTCGAGATTGATGATGGGAACACTCGCATGTCTCACAAACGAGTTGATTACTGGATCGGTGCGTTCCTCTTCCCAGTTTCTCAGGTGTGCAAAGGTGCGGACGCCAATCGCGGAGCAGTAACGCTCGAGAACGCGCACAAATTCAGCGACGTGTTCCGTCTTGTCGCTGTCCATCACTACGCCGTCGCGATGCTCAATCGTCCACGTGGAGCCTCCGGGCTCAAGTATCACTGCCTCCCCGCCGAGCTGATATGTGGCGACCTGCATTGATGCGCGTGTGCGCAAACTCGGGTTGAAGAAGACGAGTGCGATGGCCTGGCCCACGAGCGGCTTAGACGTGTCTGCGCCGCTCTTGAAGCGTGCAGCAGTATCGAGCAACTGTTCGAGTTGCTCGCTCGACATGCCGTTCGTGTTGATGAAGTTCGTGGACATTGCTCAGACTCGCAATCAACTTTCTCATTCTCCCCAGGCTTTAGCCTGGGGGATAGTGGCTGTCGAGATTTAGCAACCGTTTTAACGGTTTCCTCGGCCGCAAGTTCGCAAGCAACCGCATACTTGAAACCGTTGAAACGGTTTCGAGTTTGCCACGCCATCGGACCCCAAGCTAAAGCTTGGGGAGAATGAGAAGTTGCTATCCTAAGCGGTGACTGATGCCAGATCGCTTTCGTCTATGACTTCGCTCAGTGCGACTACAAACAGATCCACCTCCGCTCGTTTCAAACACAACGGCGGCAAGAGTCGCAACACGTTCGGATTGCTGGAAGTGCCGGTAATAATTTTTCGCTCCAGCAGTCGTTGATGAATGGTTGCAGCCTTTTCCCTTAACTCGATACCGAGCAGGAACCCCAATCCGCGCACGGCCACAATCTGATCATGGCCGCTGAGTTGATCTCGTAGATACTGCTCAACGTCGCGAACGTTCGCGAGCATTTGATCAGTCTCCATGGCTTCCAGCGTCGCTACCACTGCCGCCATCGCCATCATGCCGCCACCAAACGTCGTACCGAGATCGTTTTCTTTGATCTTCGACGCGACGGCTTCACTCACAAGACACGCCCCCACTGGTACACCACTCCCAAGCGACTTTGCGAGTGTGATGACGTCCGGTACAACGCCAGCCGCGGCTTCAGTACCGGCGAAGAACCATTGGCCCGTGCGACCTATTCCTGTTTGTACTTCGTCGAAAATTAGGATCACTCCGCGGTCATCGCAGAGCGCACGCAGATCCTTGTAGAACGAGGGCGGCGCCATGCGTACTCCGGCCATCGATTGGATTGGCTCCAACATGATCGCAGCTACTGAGGCGTCGACAACTGCGCGTACAGAATCGATATCGGCAAATTCTGCTGACACGTGACCTGGAACGTTCGGTCGACCTATGTCGCGATACTTGCCAAGAAATGTGGCGCTGATTGCGTCGGCAGTGCGTCCATGGAAGCCGCCGCTGAAGGTGACGATCTTTTCGCGTCCCGTGTACATCCGGGCCATGCGCATCGCGTTTTCATTCGCTTCAGTACCGGAGTTACAGAAGAAAGTTTTCTGCAGCTGTTGAGGTGCGATTGCTGCCAGCTTCTCAGCTGCACGCGCGCGGATGTCGGAATAGACCAGGTTCGAATAAAAGAGAAGTTTCTCTGTTTGTGCCTGCAACGCACGGACGACGTGTGGATGACAATGACCAGTGCCAGCAACAGCGTGCCCGCCGTAGAGATCCAGATAGCGATCGCCTTCACTCGTGTAGATCCAGACGCCTTCGCCGCGTTGCGCCGCGATACGCATCTTCTTGTAAGTCGCAAGCTGAAAGCGATCTTCGAGCCCTGCAATTTCGTCGAAGCTGGTTACCGTCATTGGTTTCATCCTGCTCTTGCTCCATCCGGGATAGCTTTTTCGGGAGTTGCCAGGACCGGGAGAAGTCCGTCAGCGTAGCCGATGTCGAATAACATTCCTTCTGACGTTTCGCTTCTCATCTTCTTTGGGGGAAGATTAACAACAAACAAAGCCTGCCTGCCTTCTATTTCCTTTGCGTTCGCTCGCTCTTGTTTTAAGCCTGCAAGAATCGTTCTGTTGTGATCACCGAAGCTGACGCTGAGCTTCACGAGCTTATCGGAATTCGGAACGTCGTCCACGGACAAAATGGTTCCGACTCGAATGTCGATCTTTTCGAGGTCGGCAATCGATATTAGTGGTTTTATCTGAGCTGGAGTGAAAGTCATATTCCGTTGTTACGTCTTCGTACTGCGACTCAACGACAAGCTGAAGCATGTCGAACATCAGGGGTTTGTTCCGACCAGCATCAAGCCAGTCGTTTCTTCAAGACCGTACATCAGGTTCATGTTCTGGACCGCCTGGCCTGCCGCGCCCTTAACCAGATTGTCGAGTGCTGAGAAGACGACGAGCTGTTTACCTCTAGTGGCAAAACCAATGTCGCAGAAATTCGTCGTCTTCACCCAGTTGATATCGGGCGATCCGTTCACCAGACGAATAAAGAACGACTCGCGATAAAAACCGGAGAACAGGGAATTCAGTTCAGTCTCATTAAGGTTTTTCTTCGACTCGACGTATATCGAAGCGAAGATTCCGCGTGAAACAGGCAGTGAATGCGTCATGAAAACCAGTTCACTGGTCCAATCACCAACACTTCTCAATTCCTGTTCTATCTCCGGAACGTGTTGATGTGTGAACGGCTTGTAGGCATAGAAAGAATTCATGCGCTGTGGATGATGTGTATTGGCTGCCGCCCTCGCACCTGAACCAGATGAGCCAGTCTTTGCATCGACGATTACACGCCCGTCGATTAGATCTTTCGAGACGAGCGGCGCGAGTCCTAAGAGAGTTGCTGTAGCAAAGCAACCCGGGTTCGCGATCAATCGTGCGTGTTTGATCGCGTCGCGATTTGTTTCTGTCAGACCATAGACAAACTCTGACTGCACAGACATTGCCGTGTGCGGCTGTTTGTAATGCTTTTCAAAATCTTCTTTGCTGCGCAGGCGAAAGTCGCCCGAAAGATCGATTGCTTTCACAGTCGATGGGAGATTCGGAACGACGTCCATCGCCTGACCGTGCGGGAGCGCCAGGAAAACACAGTCGACGTCTAGCTTTGATAAGTCGTCAGGAGCCGAGGTGAAGATCAGCTTCGTTAGACCATTTAGATTTCGATGAACATCGCGAACGGGTTTACCCGCTTGCTCATTTGCGGTGACGAAAGCAATCTCGACGTTCGGATGGAACAGCAGAATACGCAGCAACTCCGAACCGCCGTAACCAGAGCCTCCAAAAATTCCCACTCGAAGTTTGTTCGCGCTCATAATGTTTCGTCGTCGGTTCAGAACAGGAGCGCAGCGACTGCTTTAACTCACCCGACCATATCCACTGGAGGAGACAGTCGCTTCGCTCCTGTTCTGACGTAATTGGAACGATAGGGTTCAATCCGACAGTTGCATCTCGTGACAAGTTGAAGCGAATCGGACGCCTTTCAACTTGTCATTGACCAGGTCAAACAGCTCCGCACCATCCCTGCGCGCATTCGCTGCTGGTACACCAAACTCCTTGCGAATATAGTCTTCGCCCATTTGCGAATCGGTAACTGAACCGGCAATCACGTCGATTTCAATTCCGCGCCGTCGCAGCAACTCGATACCGCCCCACGCGCCAACGTAATCCGACGCACAAAACACCAGTGCCGCGGTAGCATCGCGCAGTTCAGCGTCGTCAAAAACTGAATCAACTGAATAGCCACCCAGAATACCGTCGCCCATTTCGATCACGATTAAATCAGGCGACTGTTCATTCAGCCGGGCAATGATCGCCTTTGCTGTCGGAGCCAAATCGCCAACGGATACGGTTGAAGGCAGACCGCAGTCGAGAAAACTGGCGGTTGCGATCGCTCCATGATCCGCCATGTTCAGCGTGTCGCGAAGACAAGCGACGCCCGACAACTTCGCGGCCGCGACCCGCAAGCCGGCTCGTGTCGCCTGCTTGATCAGTTCGGTAGCTGCGTAGGTCTTGCCGCTGTTCATGCTCGTGCCCGCGATCATAACGAGCGGTGCTGTGTCGCCAAGTTTGTTGCGTGCGGGCAAGGCCGCGTCGGCGATGTTTAGAACACGATCATTCTCGTCACAAACAAACCCGATCACCTGAAGACGAATGGCATCACCCAAACTCGAGTGATGACCCGTGCAGCACCCAATAACGCCGCCCATGTTTAGAAGATGCAGCTCGTCGCCTGCGCTCACAGCGGTCGGAATGTCGCCGACAAAACCTTTCAATGCCCGCCGTCGGCCCAATACCCCGATCAAAAGATCGCCCGGGTTGATTTTGGCGAGACGTCCTGTTGGCAACTCGAGCATGTTGTAAGTTGCGCTGTCCGTTAAGGCTCGCACTGCAATGACGTCCCCCGCACCCGGTGACGAATTGGTCTCAACCACAGCCACGGTCTTTGAAAGATTCAATGGCGCAGTAGCAGAACCGATCTTGTCGGCGTCGATAATTCGAGTTGTCACTGTCGTCATTTGTCGCCTCCTAATCGCAGCCGAAGCGCATTCAATTTGATAAAGCCTTCCGCATCGCGCTGGTTGTAAACGGTGTCAGCCTCAAACGTCGCCACCTTTTCATCGTAGAGCGAATACGGTGAACGACGTCCAACGATGATTGCATTACCTTTGAAAAGTTTGAGCCGGACATCTCCCGTGACCCGCTTCTGAGTTTCGTCGATCATTCGTCGCATCAGCACAAACTCAGGCGCAAACCAGAAACCGTAATAGATACTCTCGGCGAACTTCACGCCGAGGGAATCACGCAGATGCATCACCTCGCGATCAAGGGTAATCGACTCAAGCGCGCGATGCGCAGCGTGCAAGATGGTGACGCCTGGAGTTTCGTAAACACCACGAGACTTCATACCCACGAAGCGATTCTCAACGAGATCGACGCGGCCGATACCATGCGCACCACCGGCGCGATTGAGAGTTTCAAGAAGCGTCACTGGGTCTAGCTTCTCGCCATCAATCGCGATTGGCTCGCCTTTATCAAAAGAGATCTCCAGATACTGTGGCTCTGATTCAGCGTTCTCCGGCGAGCGCGTCAACTGAAAAATGTTTTCAGGAGGTTCGGCCCACGGATCTTCCAGAATTCCACCTTCATAAGAGATGTGCATCAAATTAGCGTCAGTCGAATATGGCTTCTCCGCGGTCGCTGTGACTGGGATGTTGTGGTCTTTCGCGTAAGAGATCAGATCCATCCGACCTTTGAACTCCCATTCGCGCCACGGTGCAATGACTTTGATATCAGGCTGGAGAGCGTAGTAAGTAAGTTCAAAGCGAACCTGATCATTACCTTTTCCGGTTGCGCCGTGTGCAACCGCGTCAGCGCCCTCGTGCCTGGCAATCTCGATCTGATGCTTTGCGATCACGGGCCTCGCTAATGAAGTGCCCATGAGATAAACACCTTCATAAACAGCGTTGGCTTTAACCGCAGTCCAGACGTAATCTCGCACAAACTCTTCACGCAGATCTTTGACGTAGAGTTTCGAAGCGCCAGTTTGATAGGCCTTCTCCTCAAGCCCGGTCAACTCTTGTCCTTGTCCTACGTCAGCGCAGTAACAAACAACTTCGCACGCGTAATGCTCTTTGAGCCAGCGCAACATCACTGACGTGTCGAGACCACCGGAATATGCCAAAACGATCTTGTTAATCTTGTTTCGTTCCATCTTTGTTCTTGGTTCTTTGTATCTTCTACTTTCTTCTTCACTTGTTTGGTGCGTTTACTCAACTACGTGGCGTCTAAATTGATGTGGCAAACAGTCAGTATCCCGACACGTCGGGATAGCGTCGGGTCCGTGCTCCCATTGCAGCGCCGGAAATCGAAACGCGGACCCGACGCTACCGCGTTTCGGTACTGACTGTTTGCCACTCAATTGAGTAATGTCGCGAAGCACAAAGCTCTAAGTTCCTCTCTTATGTAAACAGCTCCCAGATCTTTTTAATCGTCGGTCGTTGCGCTTTCGCCTCGCGAACGGCGATGAAGATCGTGTCTTCACCGGCGATCGTCCCGACAATCTCCGCAATCGCTGCTGCATCGATATCAACGGCGACCGCTGACGCGCGGCCTGGTTCTGTTCTTGCGATTACTAAACATTCGCCCGCGTGATCTAAACTCACGAGGCCTCGAGCAGCGCCGCCGTTTGTTTGGGGCAGCGTGTAGACACCGTGATGTTTGACGATGCCGAGCTCCTCGAGATCACGTGACACGCTCGACTGAGTTGCCGGAACGCCGGCGCGTTCCAGCAGCGCGCGCAGCTCTTCCTGTTTTCCTACCGGCTTCGCGCGAATCAAACTCAGTACTTTTTGTTGCCGTTCTCTCTTATTCATAAATTCAAAAAGCCATCGCTTATGC
>Ga0070690_100002411_pt1 | contig 10043 bp, 5 predicted proteins | sample KBSS33HmetaG_FD_64671 | JGI IMG/M metagenome (GOLD analysis project Ga0070690, IMG submission 64671) | Switchgrass rhizosphere microbial communities from Kellogg Biological Station, Michigan, USA - KBS S3-3H metaG | ecosystem: Host-associated > Plants > Roots > Rhizosphere ...
CGCTTCAAGCCCGACCTCATGGCGCCCGGGACGCATATCCAGGCCGGCATCCCGCAATCCCATTATTTCGGTAGCTCGGTGTGCACGCAGTATTTCCCGCCGGGGCAGACGCTCTACGGCTGGTCGAGCGGGACCTCGCACAGCTGTCCGGCGGTCGCGGGCGGCGCAGCCCTCGTCTATCAGGACTTCCTCAACAAGGGCCGGCCCGCGCCCAGCCCGGCGATGGTCAAGGGTTACCTCATGAACAGCGCCGCCTACATGACCGGCGCCGGCGCCAGCGACACCCTGCCCTCGAACAACCAGGGCATGGGGCGGATGGACCTGGGTCGGGGCTTCGACGCGACGCCGCGTCTGCTCGTCGACCAGACCGAGCTCCTCCACGCCACCGGACAGACCTTCACCCTGTCCGGCTCGGTGGCCAGCGCCGACCAGCCCTTCCGGGTCACGCTGGCCTGGAGCGATGCGCCCGGGACGACCGCGGGCTCGCCCTGGGTGAACGACCTCGATCTCGAGGTCTCGATCGGCGGCGTCACCTACCTCGGCAACGTGTTCAGCGGCGCGGAGTCCGCACCCGGCGGCGCCGCCGACATCAAGAACAACGTCGAGTCGGTCTTCCTGCCCGCTGGGACCACCGGCGACTTCACCATCACCGTGCGCGCCAGCAACCTGGCCGGCGACGGCGTGCCTGGAAACAACGACCCCACCGATCAGGACTTCGCCCTGATCGTGTACAACGCCAGTGACGGGGCGCCGGCCGTCCCGCGCGTCGGGCCCAGCCCCGCCGCCCTGGCGTTCTCCGGGGTCGCCGGAGCGGCCAGCCCGACCAGCCAGACCCTGAGCATCCACAACACCGGGACGGGTGTCCTCGGCTTCAGCGCCGCCGCCGATCTGCCCTGGCTCACGCTCTCGTCCGGATCAGGGACCGCGCCCGCGTCGCTGATCGTCTCGGTGGACAGCACCGGCCTGGCCCCCGGCCGATACTCCGGCGCCGTCGCGGTGAACGCGCCCGATGCCGTCGACGCGGCGGTGAGCGTACCGGTGACCCTCACCGTGCTCTCGCCGCCTGCCGAGCTCGTCGCGGACGGCGGCTTCGAGGGCGGCGACGCCGCGTGGACGTTCTCGGCGAGCGCGCAGCGATCGACCGGGGGGTTCCCGCACGCCGGGACGGCCTACGGTGCGCTCGGGCTCGCCAACAGCGCCAGCGGCAGCGCCTCCCAGGCCATCACCATCCCCGGCGACGCGCGCTCGGCCGACCTGAGCTTCTGGCTCAATGTGACATCCGAGGAGACGACGATCACCACGGCGTACGACCGGCTGTTCGTCGAGGTGCTGGGCACCGACGGGGCGGTGCGGGCGACCCTGGCGAGCTTCAGCAACCTCGACAAGGGCATCGCCGGCGCCTACCTCCGGCGCGGGCCCTTCGATCTCCTCGGCTTCGCCGGCCAGACCGTCGTCATCCGGTTCCGCGCCGCCACCGACGTCTCGCTCCTCACCACCTTCCGCGTCGACGACGTATCGGTCCGGTGAGCGCGAGGCGCTCCGGCGTGCGGCGGGCAATCGTCGTGGCCACTTCCGTTGCGCGCTACAGATAGCAAGACACAACCTTCATGACACGTGCCCTTCTGTCCGGGGGGCGGACGTGTTCAAGATGCAGTCGGAGCGGGCGCTGACTCACCGAGCTCCGCCAAGGTCTCGTCGGAGCGAACCGCGCTCGCGTACGAGAACACCACGTCCACCTTGGGCCCAGGCGGCGGAGGCTGAACCGTGATGATGTCGACGGAATTCGGGGCGATGTCCGGGAAAAATGGGTTGAGGTTGCCGCTCTGACCAGGCTCGGTACCCTCGATGAGGAACTTGAAGAATTCGCCCAATCCGCCGACCTGGACCAACCTCGCGAATACGGGCGTATCGTGTTCGGGATCGGCGTGTTCGGGATCGACTCCGTAGGCGATGAACCCGTACCCCTGTGTAGTAACGGGGATGGTCGAGACGACCACGACGAGTCGACTGACCCCAGGATCCCCTCCCCACAAGGAGCTCGGGCTCCCTGCGGTGCGCGCAATAGACAACGTGCTGATTTCCATGACAAAGTGCCTTTCGACCCAGAGGGTCACTTGAACTTGAATAGAATTGAAGTCAATACCCACCGACGATCGCGAGATCATCCGGGGGCGTCTTCTTACTTCGAGAACGACGAGCGGGCGATTTGTTCAAGGAAAAATCGTTTTTCGCGTTACTCGAAGAGGAGCACATCGGCTGCCCAGCTCGATGGATTCGACGCAAGCGCAGCGACTCGTTCATCGCGGAGCGCGGCCGCTGGATCTGCGCCCATGCGAGCTCGTTCCAGCACACGGTCGAAGAACCCCGCGGCCTCATGATCCGGGATGGTTGCTGCGGCGGCCAGGACGGCGCGGGCACCGACCGAGAGGAAGGCATCGGGCAAGCTCCATGCCGCGTGCTGGTAGCGCGCGTTCTTGGCCGAGTGGCACGCGGCGAGGACGACGATCGGGTGACCTCGGAGCTCGGTGCTGCGAATGGCCTCGGCCGTGAGGGCATAGGTTCCGTCTGGCCCGGGCGACAGCACGAGATGGGAAGCGTCGGACACACCGAGGTCCACGAGGGCATGGGTATGAAACTGGATCTCGCTCGCGTCGACCATCTCGCTTAACACCTGCGCCGGCGTGGCAGCCAGACCGGAGAGCTTGATCGTCCGCGGCGTCGAATCCGAGATCTGCGGTGAGAGCGGCGGAAGCTGCAGATAGTCGGGAGGTGTTACATTGGCCACGATCACCGCCAGCGGGCCGGCGAGGGCCTTGCGCGGCGACGAGGTTCGGCCATGCGTTCCGGTGGTATAGCTCCAGGCCACCGTGGCCGGGAGGGCGCGCGGTTGGCCCTGTAGCATGGGGTTTGCCATCACGCGGACGTGGCCGCAGCCCTCGAGGCCGCGCGCGAGCTCTGGCGAAACGCGGGGTATGTCGTCACTCGGCCGGCGAGTGGACTGGTAGATGGCGTGGTCCTGTCCGTCGTTGCCGCGCACGACCACGACGGCACGCTCGTCTTCGGCGACCATGCCCACGGTGCATGGGCCGGCCGGTGAGAGGTCCAGCTCTTGCGCGAGCACCGCCATCACACGCGCGTAGTCACCACGGCGGGCGGCCTCGAACGCGAGCACCGAGTACGCTCCGGTACGCGCCTTTTCGGCGTTGGCGTCGTGCGCCAATCCTCCAGCCTCCGTGATGGCGCGTTCGAGCACCGCGATCCCGGCGGCGCGATCGCTCTCGACCAGCAGACGGCCTTCGATCTCGTCGGCAACCACGTTCTGCCGTGGCGCCAGCGTTCCAGCCGCGCGCAGCTTGCCAAGCCAACGTTGTAGCTGAGCAAGGTCGCCCGGCTGCGGGTCGAGACGACCGATGTCTGCGAGGTAGTTGGCCGCAGAGAGGTAGTTGGCCATAGAGATATTGGGATCCCCACCGCGTAGTGCAAGGTCGAGCGCGCGTCTGGCCGCAGGGCCATCGAGGTCACGAACGGCGACGCCGGCGAGCACCAGGTGTGCGGCACTGTTATATCGGCCGGGCTCGGGGGACATCAGGAGCGCCTCGTTGGCATAGGCCCGGACCGTGGCGATCGACGAATTGAAGCGCTCCACATCGGCCAGGCGCAGGAGGAATGCCAGGGTTTGCCCCCACTCCTCCGAGCTTCGCGCTGTGCGCAGCCCCGCTTGCACGACGGCTACGGCCTCGGGCACGCGGTGAAGATCCTGATACAGCCCACCCAGTTGAAGCGCCAGAGCCCAGCAGCGGTAGTTGACGGCCGGGCTACAAAGCTTCTGGGCCTTGCGGAGGTGAGCTTCTGCTCCGAGCCAATTGTTGTGGTCGCGGTCGGCCGAAGCCTCTCCCTGCGCCAGGATGAGCTCGAACCACGGGTCGCCGGCGTGTTTGACGAGGTTGCGGAACGCCTCGAGGTGGCCGGCGATAGCGTCGAGCTCGAACATGGCGTTCATGACGATATCGGCGCCCTCAGGGGCCGGGTTTGGGTTCGTGAGCTCAGCCCTGGCCGCGTCCGTGAGCGGCACGCGCCGAAGGAGCTGCGCGAACGCAGCGGCGAGTGGCGCCCGGCGATGAAAATCGAGGTTCGCGACCCGCCGAACGTAGTTGCCGAGGATCGGCTGAGCGTTGAGCCGATCGAGCTCGTTTGCCATGGGTTCGAGCGCCAGCACACGCTCACGACTCGTTGCCGCACAGACAGCCTGGTAAAAGTACGCGCGCATCACACCGGGAAACCGGCGAACCACCTCAACTGGCACGGTTGTGTCCGTGGCCACGAGCGCATCCCCTGCCGCGATCGCGCTGTCCCAGCGTGCCCGGAGGTCGCCTTGGCGTGCCTGTTCGGCGGCGCGCTGGCGTGCCTCGTCAGACCAACCCGCCTCGTGCTCCTGGGCGATCGCCCGAAATTCCGCCGCGGCGCTGAACGGCAGATCGAGTCGAGAGAGAACAATCGCGTAGTTCCAGTGGGCAGCGCGCGCCGCCAGGTCGTTCCCGCCCTTGAGCGACTCGAGCTCGGCCAGGACCGATTCGACATTGTCGTTGCGGCTCGCGAGCTCCTTGCCCTTGAGGACGATCTCGATGGCCGCGCGATCGCTGCGAACCGACGTCGTGGCGTCGAGCTCGTGGAGCTGTGCGGTGACTTCGGTCAACTTCTCGCCGTTGACGGCCCTGGCGATTGCCAGCGCATACTTGTCGTCACGCCGTTGAAAAGCATCGAGCGTCGCGTACGAGATACTTTCGGCCGAGGGCCCATCGGCCCCCCGCATCGCTTCGCGGATCGGCCGATAGGGCGCGGCATCGGGGTACGCCAGGCGGATGTCGAACGGTCGAGCCTTGAGCGCCGCGAAGGCGTTGGTCGGCTTGCTCGGTGGCCACATGAGGAGGGCGACGGCGGCAGCCGCTGCGCCGATCGAGCCGATCCAGACGGCGAGCCGACGGTTCCGCTTCGCTTTGGGACGTACTGGTCGTAGGGGCGTGGGGGTGGGTTCCGTCGGAGCTCCAAGCAGCTTGGGAGCTGGTTTCGCGATCTCGGCATGCGACGCAAGCTCGCTCAGTCGGGCACGGAGCTGGAGCGCCTCGACAAGGCCAACCCGGCACGCGGTGCAGGTGACGAGATGAGTACGAAACGCCTTGGCGCGCTCCTCTTCGAGCTCACCATCGGCGAAACCGACGAGGTCAACACAAGGTGAGTTCATGACTTCACGACACTCAGGCTCACGGGGGTTAGCAACTCTCGCAAGCGTGCGCGAGCGCGCATCAACCGTGATCCGATGGTGCCCGCAGGCAGATTCAGAAGCTTAGCTGCGTCGCGATAACGCATCTGTTTGATATAACAGAGCTCGACAACGTCTCGTAGCTCGGGCTCGAGGGCTTGGACAGCAGCGTAAAGATCGGCGTCGCTGATACGATCGAGTACCGAAGTGCACTCGACTTCTTGCGCCTCCGGGGCGATGAGATCCTTCTCGGCTTTACGGACGACCTTTTGGTGTTTGAGGTAGTCGTAAAAAAGATTCGTCAAGATCGTGACCAGCCAGGCTCGAGCATAGGATCCGTGCCGAAGCTGGTTGAAGCGGGTCAAGCCGCGCTCTAGCGTATCTTGCACGAGTTCCTGGGCGACCTGTGGATCCCTCGACAGGTGCAGCGCATGCTGCTGAAGGAATGCCCGGTGAAGCTCGGCGATCTTGCCGAAATCTCCGCCCTCGGGATTCTGCGGCTCGGAAGGCATTCTATCGACAAGGGTGAGTGGAGCACGCGTCGCTCGCGACGGTCTCCAGCCTAGCTGCCTCCCCAGCGTGAGTTTCGACATGTCCATGACCAGATGGCCTTCGAGACGACAACGACGAGTGCGCGCCTTTGTTCACGGGAATTCACTTGTAATAGGTAGGACCAAAACCACGCTATGGAGCACTTATCGTACCGGGCTACATCGGAGAAAGATCGGCTGCGAGCCCCGCGTTTCGACCACCCCAGAATACTCTGACTGTATGTTTGCAGCCGTGTCGTATCGAATAGGACGGAGGTACACCGCTCATGGGGTGTTCGGAGCGCACGACGCTCATGTGACTGATCATGTGTTCAGGTTCACAAATTCGTTCACTTCATCTGAAGAATCGGGACGACGGTCGTTGTCCTAGTGGGACGGATGCCATGGAAGCGAGGAAAGGGAGGAGATAATGTTTGGCGAGTCGAAGGGGAGGGCGGGGGAATGCGTGGTGGCGTGAAGGGGTGGAGCGGCCTCGCTTTCTTGGCATCTGTTCCCGTTTTTTAGCTACTTGGGGTGGCTGGTACTCAGTCTCTCCAGGGATCGTGGTTCGCCGGTCGTGCGGTGCCAGCCTCGGGTCCGCTTGCACCTTTCAACCATCTCGCGGATGAACGTTTCGTCGGTGCCTCGCATCGCCGCGCAGAACGCCTTGTGTCCGGATACCGGACATAAACTATCGAGCGTCGAGCGTTCTGCGATGCCGATGGATCGTCCGGTTGGCGAGAGAGTCGTCACCCCAAGAAGCTCGCCGCTCCATGCGGGCTGGCTAAAGCGATCTCGCCGCGACGCGACCGGTGAGCAAACAAGGACGACGACGCGCGCATCGACGCGTGCACCGACCTCGCGACCTTGGAGCGCTGGCTCGACCGAGCCATCACCGCGGTCAGCGTCTCGGACGTGCACGATGCGCCCCCCGAGGGGATCCGTGAAGACGGATCGATTCGATCTTCGCCTGCCGCAACGGCTCGCCGCCGAGGTGCGCGGCGCGCCGCGAGACCACGCGCGGCTGGTGGCGGTCGCGGCGTTCGCGGGGGCCGGGTTGGTGACCCGCGCCCATCGCGGGCTCGTTCGTGCGCGTCATGCCTTCGATTGTTCGGCGACGGCCTGCTGGTGATCTGACGGCGGCGGGCTCCGAGGAGCGGTCGAGACGGTTCCCAAGCGCGCGTCGTGGCGCTAAGGTCGGCCGGCCATGGCGAAGCCAGCGTACAAGCGCATCCTCCTCAAGATCTCCGGCGAGGCGCTGATGGGGAACCAGGGCTACGGCATCAACCCGGAGATCTTGACGCTCGTCGCCGGCGAGATCGCCGACGCCGCGAAGCTCGGGGTCGAGGTCGCGGTCGTGGTCGGCGGCGGCAACATCTTCCGCGGGGTGTCCGAATCGGCGCGCGGCATGGATCGTGCGAGCGCGGACTACGTCGGCATGCTGGCGACCGTGATGAACGCGGTGTCGCTGCAGGAGGCGATCGAGAAGCACGGCGTGGTGACCCGCGTGCAGTCGGCGATCCCGATGTCGCAGCTCGCCGAGCCGTACATCCGCCGCCGCGCGATCCGCCACCTCGAGAAGGGCCGCGTCGTGATCTTCGGCGCCGGCACGGGCAACCCATTCTTCACCACCGACACCGCCGCCGCGCTGCGCGCGATGGAGATCGGCGCGGAGATCCTGCTCAAGGCGACCAAGGTCGACGGCGTGTACGACAAGGATCCGGCGAAGCACAAGGATGCACGGCGGTATGCGACCGTGACCTTCACCGATGCGCTCAAGCAGGACCTCCGGGTGATGGATGGGACCGCCTTCGCGCTGTGCCGCGACAACGAGATGCGCATCATCGTGTTCGACATGACGGCGCGTGGCAACATCCATCGGGTGGTCTGCGGCGAGTCGGTCGGGACGACGATCGTCAAGGACAACCAGCAAACCCGGTTCGCGAACTAGACGAGGGCACACGAGGCACCATGATCAACGACATCACCAACGACACCGAAGACGGCATGAAGAAGGCGGTCGATTCGTTCAAGCGCGACCTCCAGAAGATCCGGACCGGCCGCGCGAACACGGCGATGCTCGATGGCATCAAGGTCGACTACTACGGCACGCCGACCCCGGTGAACCAGGTCGCGACGGTCCAGGTCGTCGACGCCCGGCTCATCACGGTCAAGCCGTGGGAGAAATCGATGCTGCAGGTGATCGACAAGGCGATCCGTGCCAGCGACCTCGGGATCAACCCGGTGTCCGATTCGGAGCTGGTCAGGCTCCCGATCCCGCCCTTGACCCAGGAGCGCCGCAAGGAGCTCGCCAAGGTGGTCGGCAAGCAGACCGAGGAGGCCCGCGTCGCCGTGCGCTCGGCGCGCCGCGATGCGATGGACATGGTGAAGGACGCCGAGAAGGACAAGGAGATCACCGAGGACGAGCGCAAGAACGGGGAGAAAAAGATCCAGGAGCTGACCGACAGGTACATCGCGATGATCGACGACATCGCGAAGGCCAAAGAGAAAGAGATCATGGACCTGTGATCTGCGGGCGACCCGGGGTGACGGCGGGTGCGGGGCGGCTACCCGTTCAAGCGCGGTGCGTGGCGCCGCGTTGTCCCGAGGAAATCCTGTGGGTCCCCTGACGGGGATCGCCAAGGCGATCATCCAGCGTGGGCGGGAGCGCTCATCTTCCGGGCCGAGGAAACGCTCCCGGCGGGCTACCCAGGCGCCCCAGCGGGCGGACCTCGGGTATATTAGCCGCCGATGTCCGGTATTCCGGCAGGGGCCGGCCAGCTGCTTGGCAAGCGGCTTGGCAAGTACGAGATCCTCGCGTTGCTCGCGCTCGGCGGGACCGCGGAGATCTACCTCGCCCGGATCGGCGGCGCGGCGGGTTTCGAGAAGTACGTGGTGGTGAAATGTCTGCACGATCACCTCGCCGATGACGCCGAGTTCGTGAAGATGTTCCTCGACGAGGCGCGGCTGGCGGCGCACCTCGATCACTCGAACATCGTCCAGACCATGGAGCTCGGCCAGCACGAGGGCCGCTACTACATGGTGATGGAGTTCCTCGCCGGCCTGTCGCTGGCGATGGTCGTGCGGCGCGCGGCCGAGCGGCTGCCGAACGGCCGGATCCCGATGCCGCTCGTGCTCAACATGCTCGCGCAGTCGTGCGCGGGGCTGCACTACGCGCACGAGAAGGCGATGAACGGCAAGCCGCTCAACATCGTGCACCGCGATATCTCGCCGCAGAACCTGGTGAGCAGCTTCGAGGGCGTGGTCAAGGTCGTCGACTTCGGCATCGCCAAGGCCGAGCTGCGCGAGACCCGCACGCGCTCGGGGACGATCAAGGGCAAGTTCGCGTACATGTCGCCGGAGCAATGCGTCGCGAACAACGTCGATCGCCGGACCGACGTGTTCGCGCTCGGCGTGATCGGCCACGAGCTCCTGACCGGCCGGCGGCTGTTCAAGCGGACGTCGCCCTACGAGACCTATCAGGCGGTGATCGAGTGTGACGTGAAGCCACCGTCGACGTTCGACACGACGCTCGATCCCGCCATCGACGCGGTGATCATGCGCGCGACCGCGAAGGACAAGGAGGCCCGCTATCCCACGGCGGAGGCGTTCGGCGACGCGCTGCTCGGCTACCTCCACCACCGCGGCATCGGCTCGGGGCCGGGGGATGTCTCGCGGTTCTTCGATACGCACTTCGGGCAGGAGATCGAAGAGCACTCGGCGCGGATGCGCGAGCTGATCTCGGGGCGCGACATCTCGATCGATACCGGCGTCAACTGGGACGCCGACGACGGCGACGACGAGGCCAAGCGCGAGGCGGCCGCCGAGAAGGCGCGCCGGACGTCGAACGGCGCCGCCCGCCAGCCGCGGGCCGGCGAGTCGGGCAACCTCGATGCGGCCAAGCGCCCGAGCGCCGGCTCGCTCTCGCCGGTGCTCGACGACCTGGGAGGCGGCTCGCGGGGCGAGGACGACGACGAGATGCCGGCGGAGCGGACCCGGATCGAGTCCAATCCCCTCGGCCAGATCAACGAGCTCGACAAGCTGGCGTCGCGCGCCGCGGCGAAGCCGGCCCCGGCTCCCCGCTTGCCGCCCTCGGGCGCGGTCGCGCTGCCGGCGCCACCGCCGGGCCCTGCGGCCCCGAAGCTCCCCGTGGGGATGCCGCCCTCGGGCCGGTTCCCCGATCTCGCGAACCTGCCGACGATGATCGCGGAGCTCGAGCCTTCCGAGAACGCGTCGCGGCCAGCGTCGGGTGGACC
>Ga0070690_100002412_pt1 | contig 10043 bp, 10 predicted proteins | sample KBSS33HmetaG_FD_64671 | JGI IMG/M metagenome (GOLD analysis project Ga0070690, IMG submission 64671) | Switchgrass rhizosphere microbial communities from Kellogg Biological Station, Michigan, USA - KBS S3-3H metaG | ecosystem: Host-associated > Plants > Roots > Rhizosphere ...
GAGCGGCTCATGCAGCGCGATCTGATCCGCCGGTTCGCCGGTTCGCCGGCCGCCGCCCCGCCCGGCGTCACCGCCCGCGCCCGCCGCGGCCTCGGCCGGATCGGCGATCACATGATCGAGCTCGCCGACGAGGAACACGTCGACGCGATCGTCGTCGGGACCGGCCAGAAGACGGGCCTGGGGCGGCTCGGCTCGGTGTCGTCGGTGATCGTCGAGGATGCGCGCGAGTCGGTGGTCTGCGTCCCGCCGCAAGCCGTCGTCGTGACCCAGACCATCCCGGTGCTCCAGCAGGCCCTGGTCGCCACCGATCTGTCGCAGTTTGCCAACCGCGCGGTCCCCTATGCGTTCGCGCTGACCCAGCCGTCCGGCGAGATCCACCTCCTCCACGTCGTCAAGGAAGACGCCGATCTCGACGAGGCCGATCTGCTCCGGCAGCTCGCGTCCCTCGCGCCGGCGGGCGCCAGGCATGCCGTCCGCGCCCACGTCGTCCGCGGCGACGACACCGCGACCACGATCGCGCAGTGTGCGGCGCGCTTCGGGGTCGACGTGATCTGCGTCGCCTCGCACGGCCGCTCGGGCCTCACGCGCGCCCTCGTCGGCTCGGTCGCCGACCGCCTGCTGCGCGTCACGCGCCTGCCAGTCCTCGTGCTGCGCCCGGCGTAGCGCGAATCCTCCTGGGCCACGGTCGGCTCACCGGTCGGCTCGGGTACGCCCGGCGGACGAGATGCTGCCCCTACCCACCGCGATCCCGGGGAGGTAAATTCTATCAATGAACTCCGCCGAAGCAGCGATCCTGAGCCGCATGCTCAAGCCGGAACGCGAGGTCAGCCCGCGTCGCTGCGCGGCGCGTTGGCGTTGTGCGTGGGACCGACCGGAAGACAGCTCGCGCGTCACCCATTTTCGTTCCGCCGAGACAGCTCGAGATCGTCTTCCAGTTGAAGCCTGAGGCTGTCCACCTCGCCGGCCGTGAGATCTCGGAGCACGAGCTCATCGTGGTTGCCTGGCTTGAGCCTGGCCTCGGCCAACGTGCCATTCCGGGAGTCCAGGAAGGGTCGCAGGTGCGTCTTGTATTCGTTCTTGCATCGAGTCGGTCGCTGGTCGACCTCGATCTTCAGGTCGTCGTTCGCGGCAAAATGGGTCTTGAGAAACACCTGGCCATCAATGAATGCGCACTCGAGCGAGTTCAGATCATCTGGCCGTCGGTTCTTGAACACCTCTTGCAGCACGGTAGGCCCGTAGGAATCGACATTGACCACCACCACTCGAATCTTGGCCTTGACATGATCGCCAATGACGCCGAGCACGCCTGGAGTACGGATCCGGAAGTCATGCCGCACGAAGAAGAACCGCGTGACCCGGCCGCCTTTCTGAATGAACAGCTCGTTCGCGCGACGCAGCCTGACCCCGCTACGATTCCACTCCTCGACATACGCAGGCGTAGTGCATCCAACAATGCACTTGCGTGCATTTTCGAACGCTTCGACGGCGTCGGAGTTGTACCCCGACACGACGAAGGTGTTGTCGCGATACTTGTAGAATTCATTCGCCAAGCCCGCGAGTTGTCGTTCCGCATGCACCAGGCCGACCCGGCCTCGCTTGCTGATCTCGACGACACTCTCCAGGAACTCCATCAGCTCATCCTTGAGCTTCGTGGGCACCTCGAGCGGTACGCAAGAGATACCCGCTGGGAGAGGCTCGAGTCGAGCCTTGGCCACTTCCGTGAGGATCGGGAAGTCGTCCGTGAGCCCATTTACGTAGAGTGTAGGCACCTGCCCATTGGTGAGCTTGCGCTTCACTTCCACGAACAACTCGATCACGCTCAGCGAAGACCTGCCCCGAGCATGATCTTTCAGGACCTCGATGATGGCATGGGTAAAAGCGCCAGTCAGGTCTGCCCGACCTACATATCCGTCAACGGCAAGCTGATCCCTGGTGCATGACGAGATCACGACCGCGCCCGCGCTCGCGATCCGCTCCTCGATCGGCCGGATGACGTCGCGCGTCACCGTGCCACCACCAAACGCCCCGCTAAAGCAGGTGTCCAGGATGACCAGGAACTTCTTGCTGGCGAGACGCGACCGCAACAGGCTCTCGAGCTCTTGAGCTCCGATCGAAAACCTACGTTTATCCTCGTCACTGCTGTTGCTACGCCATTCAGGGAGCAACAAGCGTAACTCGCCGGCACGGGTGACCATGGCGTGGCCCGAGAACGAAAACCAGACCAACTCGGCGCTGCTTGCCGCAGCTCTCCTGAATGCGGCCAAGATCGCCTCGGCCGAGGTCTTCTGCGTGAAAAGTTCGCTCGCGCCTACGAGACTGGGTTCGGAGTGGAACGCTTCGCTCTCGGTGAGCTTCGCATACAGGATTGCCGCGTCGTTTACCGCGCGCGTCAGCGGGGTGACTTCTTCATAGTTGTTGAAGCCGCAACAGATCGCGATACCTTTCATCTGTTCTGCCCCTCACCTGTCACCGGAATACATTTGCATCAGGTTCAGTGCGGTGTCACGAGATTTGTGTATTGGAACTAGAAGGCGAGCTTGTCGCCTCGCATCATGACGCTCGACAACCCTGTTGAGTGCACACAACGTAGGTTCAAGTATGGCGCGCTTGCCATCCGAGCCACCTACCCGACTTTGCCGGGCCTGGCGTGCCGGCGGTCGACACGTCCGAAGGTCGGACCAGTTGGCGTGAACGTCGCGATCGCAGTCAGCGGAAGCCGCCGAACACGGTCGAAGGGCCGTACTTCCAGAAGCACTCGGGCTGCGCGAACCCGGCGGCGCGCAGCTGCTCGAGCTCGACGGCGAGGGGGTAGTAGCGATCTTCGCCCGCCCACTTCGCGAACAGCGCGTCGGCCTCGGGGCGCGCGATGCCGTGCTGCGCCATCATCGCGGCCCACCGGTCATAGATGTAGTCGTGCGCGGGGCCGGTCTCGTGCACGGTGATGTCGGCGACCAGGAGCACGCCGCCGGGGCGCAGCGCCTCGCAAACCCGCGCGTAGAGGGCGCGCTTGCGGGGGAGCTCCGGCACGTGGTGGAGCGCGAGCGACGCGACGACGGCATCGCAGGCGGGTAGCGCGTCATCGAACGATCCGCGGCGAAGCTCAGCGCGATCGCCATGCGCGGCGACCCGCGCCCCGGCGACCTCGAGCATCGCGGGATCGATATCGAGGAACTGGACCCGCGCGCGCGGGATCCGGTCGAGGATTGCCGCGCCGAGCGCGCCGGTCCCGGCGCCGAGATCGAGGACGTAGGGCGCCTCGATCGTCCCGACGATCGCGACGACGGTGCCGATCATCTCTTCGTAGGTCGGGATGTAGCGGCGGATCTCCGCGTCGTAGTCGCTCGCCGCGAGCCCGAGGTGGGTCGCGACACGGTGCTCGGTCATCGCCATCGCCGGTCAGCTTAGCCGGCCAAGACTACGCTGGCGATGCTCCGTGGCCACGACGCGACCGCGGCCAACGGAAACCGTGCCCAGCTATTCCTCGTCGGTCACGGGGGAAGGCGGTGCCCCCTCGGCGCCGTCCATCGCGGGCGGCCCGGGGATCCGGTACTCCTCGCCGAGCCAGCGGCCAAGATCGACCAGGTGGCAGCGCTCGCTGCAGAACGGAAACAGCTTGTTCGGAGACGCCGGGTCCTTCGTGACCTTGGCGCGACACGTCGGGCAGGTCATGCCGGGGCTCCCAGGCCGAGCGCCGCGCTCCTCGCGTCGAAGTACGAGCGGCTGATCCCGAGATCGTTCGCGGCAGAGTCGCGATCGCCGGCGTGGCGGCCGAGCGCCGCTGCGAGCGCGTTGGCCTCGGCGGTGGCGATCACGTCGCGCAGCGTGCGCGCCACGCTGTTGGCGCTCGCCGGGCCGGTTGGGCCGGCTGAGCCGGCTGGGCCGCCCGGACCACTCGGGCCCGCGGTGCCGCTGGCGACGCGCGGCGAGACCATCGACGGCAAGAGCTCCCGGGCGTCGCCCGCGAGCACGAGCATGCGCTCGATCTCGTTCTCGAGCTCGCGGATGTTCCCCGGCCAGGGGTACGCGACCAGCCGGGCGAGCGCGCCCTGCGAGAGCCGCGGCGGCGCGACGGCACTGGACCCCTTCGCGGCTCGCCAGTGCTTGGTGACGAAGAACTGCGCGAGCCGCGGGATGTCGCTGACGCGCTCGCGCAGCGGCGGCACGGTGATCTTGAGGACGTTGACGCGATAAAATAGATCTTCGCGGAACTGCTTGTGCGCGACCATCGCCGCGAGGTCCTTGTGGGACGCCGCGATGATCCGCACGTCGACCTTGACCGGCTTGGTGCCGCCGACCGGCATGAACGTGCCCTCCTGCAAGACGCGCAGGAGCTTGACCTGCAGCGCCGCGGACATGTCGCCGATCTCGTCGAGGAAGAACGTGCCGCCGTCGGCCACCTGGAACAGGCCCGGCTGATCCTTCACCGCCCCGGTGAACGCACCGCGGACGTGGCCGAACAGCGCGCTCTCGAGCAGGTTGTCGTTGAACGCCGAGCAGTTCTGCACGACGAACGGCTTCTTCGCGCGCGCGCCGTGGTAGTGGATCGCCCGCGCGATCAGCTCCTTGCCGGTGCCGCTCTCGCCCTGGATGAGCACGGTCGCCTCGCTCTTGACGACCTTGCCGAGCAGCTTCACGACGTCGCGCACCGCGAGGGCATCGCCCACGATCTCGGTGAAGGGATGAACGAAGGTCGTCGGTGCGACCACCGCCGGCTGCGCGCGCTCGACCGCGGCGGCGGCCGAGGCGACCAGATCGCGCACGCGCGTAAGGTCATCATCGCCCAGGGCCGGCACGCTCGCGGCCATCGCGAGCGCCTCGTCGGGCGATCCGACGATCGCGCCAAGCCCCTGGGCAACGGCCTCGACCGGGCTTTGCGCGGACCGCGCGCCGCTCGCGTACACCACCCCGAGCAGCCCGCGGCCCCCCCCCTGTACCCCATAGACCGGGGCCGCGACGAGGAACAGGCCGGCGTGACACTGCTGGATGACCGGCTCGCCGCGCTTTCCGGCCGCAAACCTGGCCGCGAGGTCCGCGAGCGCTCCCTCGCACGCGGCCGGCGCGGCGCCGTGGATGGTCTCGCACACCGCGTGCGACTTGCGAACATAACCACCACCCGCCGCCTCCGATAAGCCGAGCTCGAGGCCCCACCACCGGCGCAGCAAATCGCGAACCATCGCAACGTCGGGAAGATCGTCGAACGTCAAACCCACCGGACGTAACTATAGCGGTGCCACGTCACCGCGACCAGCGCCCGTCGCCCACGTCGACCGCACGTTGCTCCCGCCCGAGCTTGACCAGGTGGGCAAGCATGGAGCGCTCCGCGAGGCCCCACAGCATGCGCGGGGTATCGCTGTACGCCTCGGCGACGAGCTCGGCGAGCGAGCGCGGCTCATCCTGCAGCGCCGCGACGACCTTGGCCTCCCGGAGCCTCCGGTGTGCGAGGTACTCGCGCAGCTTACCGTGACCGTCGGCAATCGCCGGGCCGTGCGCCGGCAACAGCATCATCGGGGGCCGCGCGAGCAAGCGCTCGAGCGACGCGAAGTACACCGCCATGTCGCCTTCGCTCGGATCGATCAGGATCGTGCCGACGCCTGCGACCATGTCCCCCGCGATGGTCGCGTCGCCCACCGCATAGCACAGGTGGCCCTCGGCATGCCCCGGCGTGAAGATCGCGGTGGCGCCGTACACCGTCGCGCCGTCCTCGATGGTCTGGGTCACCGCCACCCGGCCGGCGAGCCGCCGCGCGGTGCCGGCATGCGCCGCGATCGGCACCGACCAGCGCTCGGCGAGTGCCATCGCCCCACCTGTATGATCTCCATGGTGATGCGTGAGTAAGACGGCAGCCGGCGGCAAGGCCTCCAGGACGCGATCGAGGATGGCCTGCTCTTCGGGGTAAGGACTTCCAGGATCGACCACGGCGACCGGGCCCTCCTCAGGTCCGACCAGGTACACGTTCGTATGCGTGGCCGGCGGGAGTGTCGGCGTACGCAGCGCAAGCACGCGAATCCCCGGCGCTACTGGCAAAAGGCTCGCAGGCGCCTCGGCGTTCATCGCTGGCACCAGGCTACGTACCTGTTCATACAGGGCCTCGACCGTGGGTTCACCCATCGGCCACCTGCCCATGACAGCTTCGCAAAGAGGATGACCCGGCGGCGTCCATCTCGTAGACTATAGCGAGCGACCCCATGGTCAGCGTCACGGCACGCAAGATTCGCGAGCTAGGTACCGAGAGGCCTTCCGGCGCCAACGGACGGCTATACACCGGCTATCTGATCTCGTACCCGTACATCGGCCGCGGCATGGTGATCTTCCGCGACCCGCACGGCCACCGAATGATCACCACCCCGGTCAAGCGCGTGCTCGGCGAGCCCGGCGGCAAGATGATCTACGTCGAGACCGAGAACAGCGTCTACCGCCTCGAGATCCACGGCGAGCCGCTGTTCCCCATGCGCTCCGCGGGCGAGTAAGTCACGCCCTGCCCAGCGCCAGCGAGGATCGCGAGCGACGGCTAGCTGCTCGCGATCAGGTCGCCGAGCCGCTTCACGTCGCCGGGCCCGAGCGTGTGGGCGAACAGGATCGGCAGCTCGCCGACCGTGGCCTTGGCGCGCTTGCGGAGCTCGGCGAGGTAGCGCTCGTTGAGCTCGCGGCGAGCGCGCGACAGCTGGCCGTGCGCCGTGAGCTGGGCGAGCGGCGACGCGAGGTTGGCCTGGTCGGCGACGAGCGCGTCGAGCACCCGCACCACCGGGGTGCCGGCGGCGAAGTGCCGCGGGAACACCTGATTGACGAGGAGCTCTTGCGGCACGATCCCGAGCGCGGTCAACTTGGCCTCGAGCTCGAGCGCCTCGACGACCGGCATCTCCTCGGCCAGCGTGACGAGCACCGCACAGGTGCGCGCCGGATCGCAGAGTAGCGCCTTGATCGTCCGGGCGTCGCGGGTGAGCGGGCCTTCGGGCACGGTGTCGGCGATCACCCACGGGACGCGCAACATCGACACCGAGTGCCCCGACGCGGGCATGTCGAACACCACGGTGTCCCACACCGGCTTGCCGCGCTTCTCCTCGGTGGTGTGAAACCACGCCTTGCCGAGCAGCGCGTAGTCATCGAGGCCCGGGATCGCGCGGAGGAACGTCCTGGTCACCCGGTTCTCGAACACCATCTCGTAGACCGTCTTGAAGCGCAGGATCATCAGGCCGTACTCGGCGAGCGCGCTCGCCGGCGTCGCGTTGACCGCCCACAGGTTCGGGGCGAGCTGGCTGGGCGCATCGCCGACCGGCGGCTTTCCGAAATAATCGCCGAACCGATCGTTGGCGGAAGTCTCGTACAGCAGCGTCTTCTTGCCCTGCGCGGCGCACTGGCCGGCGATCGCGGCGGCCACCGTGCTGCGCCCGACGCCGCCCTTGCCCACGACGAGGATCAACCGGCGATCGAGGTTCATCCCCCGAGGCTTACCTCGATCCGCGCCACGTGGGTCCCCCGCGCTCGCCCGATCGCCCTCGGTCATGGCTCGGCCTTCGCGGGGCCGGCCGGCGCTTCGGGTTCGACCATCACCGCGACCCCGCTCGCCGAAGCCGAGCGATAGCCGAGCAGCTTGCGCAGCGTCCAGATCCCGTTCTCCGGCGTGATGTCGACCTGGATGTCGACGACCTTGTCGGCGCCGAGCGTCTTGGCCGTGGCCAGGAGCATCCGGTTGATGATGTAGTCGAGATCGACGTGCCCGGGGATCGGGATCCAGAAGAAGTACGCGCTGGTCACCTGGGCATGGACCACCGCGATCGGGCGGAGCCGCGGCCCGACGTAGACCGTCTCCGGCTGGACCCGGACCGTCGTGATCGACGAGCAGGCCGCCGCCGCCGCGAGCACGGCCGCGAGCACGAAGCGACGCACCAACATGGGCGCACGCTAACACGGCCAAGTTGGGCCCAGCGATGCCCCAGCGATGCTAGGATGCATCCTCGTGCGGAGGGCAATGACCTCGCTCGTGCTGAGCGCGCTCGCGGTCGCGGCGCCGATCACGTCGCGCGCCGATACGCCGAGGGCGCCGGACGGCGGCCCCGAGGAGGCGCTCGATCAGAAGCTCGCGGTGTGGCGGTTCGACGCCCTCGGGATCGACCCCGCGCTCGTCGCGCAGCTCGAGACCCTGTTCCGCATGGAGCTCGACCGGCTCGACAGGCAGCCGATGCCAAGCCGCCGCGACATCGACCGCACGATCACCGGCGACGCGCGCGAGTGCACCGGCGAGGAGAAGTGCCTCGCCGCGATCGGCAAGAAGCTCGGGGTCGACGTGATCCTGACCGGGACCGTGGGCCAGCTCGGCGACAACTACGTCCTCACGATCAAGGCCGTCGACGTCGCGACGGCGAAGGCGCTGCAGCGGATCCAGAGCGATCCGCTGCGCGGCCAGCCCGACGAGCTGATCGAGGGCGTGCGCGTCGCCGCCTATCGCCTGCTCGCGCCCGGTCAGCTGCACGGCGCGATCCAGATCCAGACCGATCTCGTCGGCGCCGAGGTCGAGCTCGACGATAAGCCGCTCGGCAAGACCCCGCTGCCGGGGAACGGCGTGATCGGCAAGCTCGCGCTCGGCAAGCATCGCCTGCGCGTCGCCGCGCCCGGGTACGAACATCCCTACGACGACGAGGTCGAGGTCCACTTCCAGAAGGTCAGCCCCGTGGTCGTCCGGCTGGTCCCGTCGACCCAGGTGGTCGGCACGGGCCACATCGAGCGCATCGCCGAGCGGCCGTTCTACACCCGCACGTGGTTCATCGTGGCCGTGGGCGCCGCCGCGGTCGGGCTCGGCGCGGCGGTCGGCTTCCGCCTGGGACAGGTCCCGGTCTGCCACTACGGCAGCGACGGGAAGGCGACCGGATGCTGAAGGCGATCACGACCCTCATCGCCTCCGGCATCGCCGCCGGCGCCATCCTGACCGCGGCCACCACCGCGCACGCCGAGCGCGTCGTGGCGATCGCGCCTTTGTCCACGCTCGGCGCCGAGGACACCTCGGCCAGCACCAAGCAGCTGATCGGCCAGATCGAAGCCGCCGTCGCCGCCCTGCCCGCAACCAAGGTCGTGCGCGCCGCACAGGTCGGCGACGCGATCAAGAAGGCGAAGAAGCCGCAGCTCCGCGCGTGTGAGGGCGATGCCGCCTGCCTCACCGAGCTGGCCAACCTGGTCGGCGCGCAGATCGTGATCTCCGGCGAGGTCGGCGGGCTCGGCGAATCCAAGGTGGTCTACCTCGCGGCGACCGAGAACGGCAAGGAGCTGCGCTCGACGACGCTCGCGGTCGGCGGCAAGACCGACGACGGCGGCCCGACCGGCGCGGCGGTGCGGCTCCTCGATCCCGACAGCTACCGCGGCACGCTCCACTTCGCGATCGACGTCACCGGCGCGACGATCTACGTCAACGGCAGCAAGGCCCAGCCGTCGCCCAGGGGCGAGCTCGTCCTGCCGGTCGGCGCCCAGGCGATCCGCGTCACCCACCCCGAGTACCACGACTTCGTGCGGTTCATCGACGTTCCGTTCGGCAAGACCACCGACGTCGCGGTCGGCTTGCAGCAATACCCGATCATCGAGCACGACCTCCAGGGTAAGCCCAGGAGCCGCGACCAGGTCGAGTACGTGCGGCCACCCGTATGGCGCCGGTGGTACGTCGTCGGTCCCGCCGCGGTCGGCCTCGCGATCGTCACCGCGATCGTCGTCAGCTACGCCGTGCACGACTTCCCGGGCGGCAGCTGCCACAAGGTCGGCAGCAGCGGCCCCTGCTAGCGCGCCGCGCCGTTCGCGGCGTTGTGCGCAAATCCGTGGAGCCGGCGCGGCCGGGTCAGTCGCGCTCCGGTCTGGCGTCGCCGGTCTCGAGATCGATCGCGAACTGCTGGTCTCCGTCGATCACGAGCGTGGCCGTGTGATCGGCACGGAAGGTCAAGGTCGCGTCGGCCGAGAACGGCTGGGTCGTGTCGAGGCCGGGTGTCGTGTGCGTGCGCTCGCCGGTGATCGCGTACTGGATGTCGCCGCCGACCGGCAGGTGCGAGGCACGGTCGACGGTGACGGCC
>Ga0070690_100002414_pt1 | contig 10038 bp, 5 predicted proteins | sample KBSS33HmetaG_FD_64671 | JGI IMG/M metagenome (GOLD analysis project Ga0070690, IMG submission 64671) | Switchgrass rhizosphere microbial communities from Kellogg Biological Station, Michigan, USA - KBS S3-3H metaG | ecosystem: Host-associated > Plants > Roots > Rhizosphere ...
GGAGACAGCGCGAGCGGGCGCACCTGGCCGCTCTCGAACAGGGTGAACGACGACGCGGTCCTCGCCGGTGGGCGACGAGGGCTGAGTTCGACGGCTGCTTCCGTCGATTCATCAGCTGCAGGAGTACAAGAGGGCGTTGCCGAGAGCGTGAGCACCACGAAGGCAACGAGCGATCTCAGCGAGGCTCGGTACAAGTGTTGCGGATTCATTGCTACCCCTTCCCCTTGCATTGTTGTTATCGTTGCCGACACAACAAGACTATGAATTTGATCCAGGAGCGAAAACTCTTAGCGCAGGGTGAGATTATGCTGGCTCATTGTCAAGATCCAATTTGTGAGGAAGTGAAGCATCATAGCCTCGTTTGCTGTGAGTTCGAAATAGGTGTGCGACAGGATTCAACGCGTTTTGTGGATGAATGATACGCAAGCACCGCAGGGGAAAATCATAGTGTGAGGGCATGCAAATCGGAGCTTCGAGTAAAACCAAAGTCTGTAACCTGCCTCATCGGCCGTGCTGCAGGAGAAGCTGGAGGCACCTGGCAAAATCAAACCAGCGCTGCATGAACGGTGTGAGCGCGCACGGGATTTCCAAGACCGGTCCTCGGGCACCCTTCCTGCGAAGCGCCAGGTGATCGGCGCGGAGCTCGAGCGCGCGGCGTGGGACGGTGCGCCGCGCGACGAGCGTTACGGCGGTGCGCACGCCAGCATACCCCGGCACACGCCGTTGCCCTCTTCGCAACCTGTTCCGGATGCGACAGGTTTTTCAAGACCTGTCGGGGCGGCGAGCCGCGCCACTGCTGGTGACCCCTATCGCCATGGGCCTGTCACTTCATCGCCACGGATCTCCTCGCTCCGTATCCGAGTGCTCGGTGCTCGCGCGTCGTTCGGGGCGGGGTTGCGGGTACCACTGCAACATCGTGTTTGCATTCGCCGTTTGCGGCCACTCGAGGCGCCGGAGGTGCGACCTTCCGGCCCGGTCGGCGAGGTGGCAACGCAACGAGATTCCTCGGGGACGATGACGGCTCGCCACGTGCTGTTACCCTGCGGCAATGAAGAGCAACCTGATCCTGATCGCGATGGTCGTCTCGGCGTGTGCCACGACCCAACCAACCGGCGATGGCGCACCCGGTCATGACGGCGACAGCTGGGAGGTCCTCGGCCTGTACCAGGCGCCGCCGTTCACCGGCACCAATTCGACGGATGCCGACGGCGACGGCATCGCCGACCAGCTCGAGGACTACCTCATCAGCCAGTTCTCGCCCGAGTTGCGGCTGGCGCCCGATGACATCGACTGGACGCGGCCCGCCAATGTCGACTGGTACCTGCCGAAGGTCCACATGCGGTTCGACCACCCGGACTGTCCGGATCACCAGGTCCTCGCGATCGGCAGCGTCACCATGGCTTCAATCTGGCAGCAGACGCACCCGACCTCGACCGGCATCGCGCCGTTCTGCTCGCACACCAGCACCATCCTCCCGTCGGGAACGAGCACGGCGACGTTCACGGCGCACAAGGACTTCTTCCTCCAGCCCGAGGACGACAACCTCGTACACCCGGGGATCCCGCCGTCGCAGAGCAGCCAGTGGCGCGCCTACGGCCACGTCCGCAAGAGCAGCTATGTCCGCGCGAGCGACAGCCAGGCTGCGGCCTACGATATCCAGATCTGGTTCTTCTACGCGTACAACGACTCCGTGGGCGGCGTGAACCACGAGGCGGACTGGGAGCACGTCACGATCTCCGTCAGCGCCAACCTCGACTTCGTGTCCGCGTACTACAGCGCCCACGGCTCCGGCGACCGCTTCGACGATCCGACGGCACTATCGTGGATCGACCGCACGCACCCGGTCGGCTACTCGGCCGACGGCAGCCACGCCGTCTACGCGACCGCCGGCGAGCACCCCAGCGCGGTGCCCGGGTTCCCCGATCACACCTACGACGGCGGCCCGATCTGGGATACCTGGACGAACTTCGTGAACGTCGGGGAGCGCGGCAAGATCCTGCACGGCCAGACCTGGGTTCAGTACGACGGGCGCTGGGGAGAGGTCGGGAGCGTCGAGGATACGTCGGGCCCCGTCGGCCCGGCGTACCAGGGGCGATGGATTCCCAAGGGCAGCGAGTACTGATCGCGGCGGAGGCGGGTGGGGAACTCGGGAGGTATCGCGGCCTGCGGGCGAGGTCGCAGCGGTCAACCAGGAAACGCGTGCTTACAGATCGACCGTTTCATCAGTTGGAAGCGTCCCCAGCGATCGATGCAGTCGGCTTGCCGGCCTTGACCCAGCCGGCGATGCCGTCGGGCATGACCTCGACGTGGGCATAGCCGGCGGCGATCGCCTTCTCGGCCGCGTAGTGCGAGGCGCTGCACGACGGGTTGGTGCAGTAGAACACCAGGTGCTTGGTCTTGTTGGCCGGCAGCGAGTCGAGCGAGTCGGCGTCGGTGAGCAGCACCGCGCCCGGGATCACGCCCAGCTTCTTGCGGGTTTCGGGGCCGTTGGCGTCGACCGCCTGGCACTCGTTGCGCGCGAGCATCTGACCGAGCTCGTCGACGGATACGGTCGCGACCTTGGCAGGCGCATGGTCGGTCGTGGCGTCTGTCTCAGGGCGCCTGGAGCAGCCGGCACTCGCGGCCAGCGCGAGCAGCGAGACGACGAGGAGCGTGCGCATCACGGAAACCTAGCCGAGCATCACACCGTGGACAATGCGGCACGGTGGCGCCGAAGCCGGCGCGGCTACGCGTGCTCGCGTACCGATGACGACGCGGCTATCGCGCCGCTCGCGAGCCCTTCCGCGAGGGCTCAGTGGTCCTTCAACTTCGAGTGAAAGCGCCCGTAGGTGAAGTAGATGATGAGGCCCACGACGAGCCAGCCGCCGAGGCGCAGCCAGTTAGCTGCGCCCAGGCCGAAGATCATGAGCAGGTTTGCAAAAATGCCAAGGATCGGGACGATGGGGACTAGCGGAGTCTTGAACTGCCGCGGCGCCTCGGGGTGGCGTACGCGCAGGACCCACACGCCGATGCACACCAGCACGAACGCGAAGAGCGTTCCGATCGACGTCATGCTGCCGACGATGTCCTCGGGCAAGAACGCGGCGAACGCGCCGACGAAGACGAAGAACAAGAGGTTCGACTTCCACGGCGTGCGGTACTTCGGGTGCACGTCGCTGAACACCTTGGGCACCAGGCCGTCGCGGCTCATCGAGAAGAACACGCGCGACTGGCCCATCAGCATGACCAGGATCACCGAGGAGAACCCGGCAAGGATGGCGACGGTCACGAGCTTGGCGAGCCAGTCGTAGCCGGGCATGTGCGCGGTGATCGCGTAGGCGACCGAGGCCTCCTTGCCGGCGGTGCGGAAGTCATCGACGGTGGCGATGCCGGTCAAGACGTGCGCGAACAGGATGTAGAGCACGGTGCAGATCGCGAGCGAGCCGAGGATGCCGATCGGCATGTCGCGCTTGGGGTTGACCGTCTCCTGCGCCGCCGTCGAGACCGCGTCGAAGCCGATGTAGGCGAAGAACACGACGCCGGCCGCCCCGACGATGCCCCAGAAGCCGCCGAAGCTCTGGGGGAGGCCCGCGGCATCCTTCACCGTGGTCACGTCGGGGATGTACGGCGTGTGGTTGGCCGGGTTGATGAAGCTCCAGCCGAGCACGATGATCAGGATGACGATCGCGACCTTGGTGATGACGATGAGGCCATTGACGAGCGCCGATTCCCGCATGCCGCGGATCAGCAGGAGGCTCAGCACCAGCGTGATGAACAGCGCGGGGACGTTCATGATGCCGTGCTCGAGCGGGGAGTGACACCATTCGTACGGGATCTGGTGCACGCCGGCCATCTCGAGCAGCTTGTTCAGGTACTCGCTCCACGCGATGGCGACCGTGGCGGCGCCGACGCCGTACTCGAGCACGAGGTCCCAGCCGATGATCCACGCCATCAGCTCGCCGAGCGTCGCGTACGAGTAGGTGTACGCGCTGCCGGCGATCGGGATCATCGACGCGAACTCGGCGTAGCACAGGCCCGCCAGCGCGCAGCCGATGCCTGCGAGGACAAAGCCGATCGTCACCGCCGGTCCGGCGTGATAGGCGGCGGCGTTGGCCGTGCGCACGAACAAGCCGGCACCGATGATGGCGCCGATGCCGAGCGCGATCAGGTTCCACGGGCCGAGCGTCTTCTTCAGCGCGTGGCTTTCATCGCCGGCTTCGGAAACCAGCGAGTCGAGCGACTTTCGTTTCCACAGGTTTGACATTGGTTGCGCCCCCCGGAGAATAAGCCACGGTTTTGGGCCGCGGAGCCAGGGGTGGGCCTCGGGAACCGATCGGCCGGGTGCGTTTTGGGGCTCGTGACCCGGTGCGGCAACCGATCTCGGAGGGTGCATCGAGAGCTCGGGCCAGGGTCAGCGGGCTTCGGCGGACCAGGCGCCGCGGCGAGGCAGCGGCGACACCGAGGGAGGCGGCCATGGCGGTGAGGAGGTTCGCCAGGGTGGCCGGCACGCTGTAAGCATGGAGGATGTCGGATCGCATGCGTGAGGCCGGAGACGCTCGCAAGCCCGACGCGCCGTGGATCTTCCGGACGTACGCGGGGCACTCGAGCGCGCGGGCGTCGAACGAGCTGTTCCGGCAAAACCTCGCCGCGGGGCAGACCGGGCTGTCGATCGCGTTCGATCTGCCCACGCAGTGCGGCTACGACCCGGATCATCCGCTCGCGCGCCCCGAGGTCGGCAAGGTCGGCGTGCCGATCGCGTCGCTCGACGACATGCACGCCCTGTTCGACGGGATCCCGATCGAGCAGATGAACACGTCGATGACGATCAACGGCACGGCGATCTGGTTGCTCGCGCTGTACATCGGGCTCGCGCGCGAGCGCGGCGTGCCGGAGGCCCAGCTGCGCGGCACGACGCAGAACGACATCGTGAAGGAATACCTGGCGCGCGGGACGTACATCTTTCCGCCCGAGCCGTCGTTCGACCTCATCGCCGAGACCTACGAGTACTGCGTGGCGCGGATGCCGCAGTGGAACCCGTCGAACGTGTGCAGCTATCACCTGCAGGAGGCCGGCGCGACGCCGGTGCAGGAGCTGGCGTTTGCGCTCGCGGATGCGATCGGCGTGCTCGACCGCGTGCGGGCGCGCGGGCGGGTCGACGCCGCGATGTTCGCGCAGTGCGTCGGCCGCGTGTCGTTCTTCGTCAACGCCGGGATGCGGTTCGTCGAGGAGATGTGCAAGATGCGCGCGTTCGCCACGCTGTGGGACGAGCTGTGCCGCGATCGCTACGGCGTGACGGAGCCCAGGCTGCGGCAGTTTCGCTACGGCGTGCAGGTGAACTCGCTGGGGCTGACCGAGCAGCAGCCGGAGAACAACGCCTGGCGCATCCTGATCGAGGCGCTCGGGGTGACGCTGTCGCGCGACGCGCGGTGCCGCGCGCTGCAGCTGCCCGCCTGGAACGAGGCGCTGGCGCTGCCCAGGCCGTGGGATCAGCAATGGTCGCTCAGGCTGCAACAGATCCTCGCGTACGAGACCGATCTGCTCGAGTACGGCGATCTGTTCGCGGGCTCGCCGGTGGTCGCGGCGAAGGTCGCCGAGCTGTGCCACGGCGCGCGCGCCGAGCTCGCGCACATCGCGGCGCAGGGCGGGATCGAGGGCGCGATCGAGAGCGGCTACTGCAAGCGGGAGCTGGTGCGCGCGATGGCGGCGCGGATGGCACGCATCGAGCGCGGCGAGCAGGTCGTGGTCGGCGTCAACCGGTGGGCCGAGGGGCTGCGCTCGCCGCTGGTCGGCGGCGACGACGGCGGCATGTTTCGCGCGGATCCGGCGGCGGCCGAGCAGGCGCTCGCGGCGCTCGCGGCGACCCGGGCGCGGCGTGACGCGGGGCGGGTCGCGGCGGCACTCGCGGCGCTCGCGGCGGCGGCGCGCGCCGGCCAGCCGATCATGGAGGCGTCGATCGAGTGCGCGCTCGCGCGCGTCACGACCGGCGAGTGGACGGCCGCCCTGCGCGGGGTGTGGGGCGAGTACCGCGCCCAGACCGGCGTGACCGGCGCGCGGGTCGGCGCCGGCGACAGCTGGGATGCCCTGCGGGCGCGGGTCGCCGGGTTGCCCCGCCGGCCCAAGCTGCTCATCGGCAAGCCGGGCCTGGATGGTCACTCGAACGGCGCCGAGGTGATCGCGGTGGGGGCGCGCGACGCCGGCTTCGAGGTGATCTACGCAGGGATCCGGCTCGAGCCCGCGGTGATCGCCGAGACCGCCGTCCAGGAAGCCGTGGATCTGATCGGGCTGTCGGTCCTGTCCGGATCGCACCTCGAGCTCGTGGCCGCCGTGATGGCCGCGCTCCGCGCGCGCGGCGCGGGGGACATCCCCGTCGTGATCGGCGGGGTGGTGCCGGCGCGCGATCACGCCCAGCTCGCGCAGCTCGGCGTCCGCCGGATCTTCACGCCGAGCGCTTACAAGCTCACCGAGATCGTCGGGGCGCTCATCGACCTGTGCACGACGTGATGGGCTGGGCCCTCGCTCGTGACCTCTGGGAGCGCTTTGCAGGCGGTCGCAGGGGGGCGGACTGCATCGGTGCGCCAGGAGCCTGAAAACATCGCCCCCCCGATCCGTCAGCCTTGACGCCCTCCCTGATCCGCCCGCCCCAAGCCCCCGTCCTTGCGACCTCGATGTTTGCAAGACTCCTGGCGTACCGCCCCGGAGCTAGATCGAGCCAGATCAACCCGCTTTCGCGGTACGGCTCAGGCTGGCTTCGAGCTCGTAGAGCCTCATCTCGAGCACGCGGATGCGCTTGCGCAGCGCCGCCTGGACGAGCTCGTGGTCGCGGTCGGTGCTGTCGCGGTTACAATGCGTGCAGCGCGGTGAGACGATGTCGCGCTGGGGAGTCAAGAGCTCCTGGATCGTCACCGGCTGGCTTCTTCGTTGCGGGACCGCCATGGCTACTGGGCTCCTTGGGTGAAGGGGATTCTGTGGCCCGCGGCAACCGCCGTGGATCCTGGAAACCACCGAGACATCACAAGTTCGCTCATCGCGACCCTTCCTTGCTCGTTCGATTTCCACGCTAACTCATGGCGCGCGCGCTTACGGTTATGGCTGGGGTATTGAGCCAGGTTTGGTTCGTGAGGAGCCTGCTTCACCTGGGCACCCGGACCGGGCGCGCCCGGCCACCGTGTGCGGGCATTCGTAGCTTGCCGAGAAGGTGAGCGCCGTACGGCAGGGGCAAACATCGCTTGTTGTCGGCAAGGGTTCCGCATAGATTGCGGCGCCTCCATGGGGATTGCAGACCTGTTTCGCCCCAAATACCGCCACAGCGACGCCCGGGTTCGCGCCGAAGCCGTCAGGGCTTTGACCTCGGACGAAGCTGCCACCCTTGTCCAGATCGCTCGTACCGACCGCGATGTCGGCGTGCGCAGGCTCGCCATCGAACGGATCGGCACGGCCGAGGTGCTCGCCGATATCGCCGCCAAGGAGCCGGAACGCAACTTACAAGATCTCGCGAGCGCGCGGGCGGCGCAGCTGTGGATGGCCCATGCCTGCAGCAAAGATCCGGAGGAAGCCGGGAACGCGCTTGCCGGGATCATCAAGCTCGGCGATCAGCGCGCGCTGGTCGACGTGATCGTGCGCGCCGAGAGCCCCACCATCCGCAAGCGCGCGTTCGGCGAGCTGCGCGATGCCCGCGCCCTGTGCGAGCTGGCCAAGAGCGAAGCGCCGCAGGATCTTCGCACCGCGGCGGTCGCGCGGATCGATGACGGCGACGTGCTGCGCGCCCTGGCGATCGATACGACGCAGAAGGAAGTCGGGCTCGCCGCGGTCGACAAGCTCGACGATGTCGAACGGCTCGAGCACGTGGCGCAGAAGGCGAAGGCCAAGGCGGTCCGCCAGCGCGCGCGCAAGATCGTCACCGAGATCCAGGAGGCCGAGCGCGCCAAGAAGCCCGGCGTACCCGACGACGTGAAGCGGCGGCGCGCCGAAAAAGCGCAGCTCGCCCGCGAGGTCGAGGCGGTCGCCGACAGCTTCGACTTCGCCAGGGTCGCCGAGGTCGTCAAGGCGGCCGAGGCCGCGTGGGCCAAGCTCGGCGGCGCGGATGACGGCGATGACAGGTTTTCCAAGGCCGTCGAGCGGTTCTGGCGCCGCAAGGAGATCCACGATCAGCAGGCGCGCTCGGCGGACGAGCTCCGCGTGATCGAGCGCGAGGCCCAGGCCGACAAGGAGCGCGCCGCGGCGGAGCGTGCGGTCCAGGCGGGCGCCGAGGGCAGGCCGGAGGGGGACGACGACAAGGACGGCGGTAGAGCCGAGGGTAAGATCAACGGCAAGCCCGAGGCCAGGCCCAGCTCCGACGATGTCGTGACCATGCCCGAGGGCACGCGGATCGATGCCAGGCGCCTCGCGCGCGAGGCCGAGGCCAAGGCCCGGCGCGACGAGCGGGAGCGACAACGCGCCGAGGAAGACGCGCGGCGCCAGGCGCAGGCGGCCGAGCGCGCCGCCAAGCAAAAGGAAGACGCCGAGCGCGGCGCGGCGGTGGCGGCGAGCCTCGCCGCGTTATGCGATGACATGGAGGGCCTCGCCGCGCAGGGCAAGCAGGATCCCCGCGTGATCGATCGGCTGCTGTCGCAAGCCGTCAAGGCGTTCGAGCAGATCGGCAAGGTGCCGGCCGAGGGCCGCGATGCGATCGCCGAGCGCTATCGCGCGTCGCGTGGCAAGCTGGTGACCCGGGCCGGCGAGCTGCGCGAGGCCGAGGACTGGCAGCGCTGGACCAACGTCCCCAAGGCCGAGGCCTTGATCGAGACGGCGAAGCAGATGCTCGAAGCGCCCGCCACGCCAGATCTCGGCAACCGGCTGCGCGGGCTGCAGGCGCTCTGGAAGGAAGTCGGGCCCATGCCGCAGCGCCGCTCCAAGGAGCTGTGGGATCTGTTCAAGGCGACCTGCGATCAGGTCTACGACAAGGTGCGCGGCGTGCGCGCCGTCGAGCAGGAGAAGTTCACCGAGGTCGCCAAGGTCAAGGAGGCGCTGATCGCCCTTGCGGAGGGCCTGGCAGACTCGACCGACTGGGCGGCGACCGCCGAGAAGCTCAAGGGGCTGCAGCAGCAATGGAAGCAATCGGGCCACCTGCCGCGCAAGCAGGGGGACGAGCTGTGGAAGCGGTTCCGCGCGGCGTGCGACCGGTTCTTCGAGCGGCGCAAGCCCGAGCTCGAGGCCCGCCACGCCGAGGAGGCGGCCAACCTCGCGGCGAAGCAGCAGCTGATCGTGCGCGCCAAGGCCGTGACGAGCGCGGCGCCCGCCGAGGGTGGCTGGGGCCGGTCGATCGCCGAGATCAAGGACCTGCAGCGCCAGTGGAAGGACATCGGGTTCGTGCCGCGGCGCGATGCCGATGCCGTCTACAAGGCGTTCCGCGCGGCATGCGATGCGCTGTTCCAGAAGCGCGACGAGGCGCGCGACGCCGAGGCCAACGCCTATCGCGCGGAGATCGACGTGCTCATGGCCGAGATCGACGGCGTGATCGCGGGCGGCGACGACGTGGTCGCGCGGGCGATCGCGGCGCGTGCCAGGTCCCGCGAGATCGGCGCCCTGGTGGCCGATGCCGATGCGATGGTGCAACACGTGATCGCGGCGCACCCCGACGCCGTGCGAGGCACCGAGCTCGATCCGGCGCAGCTGCGCGCCAGGCGCGAGAAGCTGATCGCGCGGGCGACCGAGCTGTTGCCCAAGCAAGCGGCCGTGCCCGAGGCGGGCGTGGATCTGGCGGCGCAGCTCAAGCAGGCCATGCGGCAGAACGCGTTCGGTGATCTGCGGTTCTCGGGCCGCGATCCGGTCGAGGTGATCGACGAGCTGCGCGCGAGCTGGGCCGAGCATGGCCCGTTCCTCGACGACGAAGATCGCGAACAACAGGCGCGCTTCGAGGACACCGTGCAGCTCGTGCTCGATGCCGCCGGGGTGAAGGGCAGGACGCCGCGCGATGATCGGCCCTCGCGTGACGAAGGCGGCGACGATCGCTCCGGGCGCCGCCGCCGCGATCGCCGCAGCGCGGAAGAGCCGGCGGTGTCGGCCGACGCCGCGCCGAGCCGG
>Ga0070690_100002418_pt1 | contig 10032 bp, 8 predicted proteins | sample KBSS33HmetaG_FD_64671 | JGI IMG/M metagenome (GOLD analysis project Ga0070690, IMG submission 64671) | Switchgrass rhizosphere microbial communities from Kellogg Biological Station, Michigan, USA - KBS S3-3H metaG | ecosystem: Host-associated > Plants > Roots > Rhizosphere ...
GCGGCGCGCTGACCGAGACCCTGCTCGAGAGCGAGCTGTTCGGCCACGAGAAGGGCGCGTTCACCGGCGCGATCAAGCAGAAGCTCGGCCGGTTCGAGCTCGCCGACAACGGCACGCTGTTCCTCGACGAGGTCGGCGACGTGCCGCCCGCGATGCAGGTGAAGCTCCTCCGCGCGCTCCAGGAGCAGGAGTTCGAGCGCGTCGGCGGCGAGGCCCCGATCAAGGTCGACGTGCGCGTCGTCTCGGCGACCAACAAGAACCTCGAGGCCGAGGTCGCGGCGGGCCGGTTCCGCCAGGATCTGTTCTTCCGCCTGCACGTCCTGCCGGTCAGGCTGCCGCCGCTGCGCGAGCGCCGCGAGGACATCCCGATCCTGTGCTCGCACTTCATCGCGAAGCTGGCGCCCAAGACCAACTCGCGGGTCCGCTCGGTCAGCGACGCCGCGCTCGGCCGGATCATGGCGTATCACTGGCCGGGCAACGTCCGCGAGCTCGAGAACGCGATCGAGCAAGCGCTCGTGTTCGCGGAGGGCGAGGAGATCACCCCGGCTGCGCTGCCCCAGTTCCTGCAAGGTGCCGACGAGGACGACCGGCTCGACGTCCCGCGCGAGCTCTCGCTCCCCGAGATCCTCGACGATCTCGAGCGCCAGCTGATCCTCAAGGCGTACGCCAAGGCCAGCCGCGTCAAGACCGAGACGGCGCGCCTGCTCGGCATCAAGACCTCCGCGCTGTACTACAAGCTCGAGAAGTACAACATCGAATAGCAGGAGGGCGTCATGACCGATCGAGTCCGTATTCAGTCGCTGGCAGGTGGGGTGCTGCGGATCGTCGCCGGCGCGATGTTCGCGTGTCACGGCGCGCAGAAGATCCTGGGCGTCTTGACCACGCCGGGCCATCAGCCCGCCGTCGGTTCGCAGCTGTGGATCGGCGGCCTCATCGAGCTGGTCGCCGGCATCCTGATCGCGCTGGGCCTGTTCACCCGGCCGGCCGCGCTGCTCGCCTCGGGCACGATGGCGGTGGCGTACTTCCAGTTCCACTGGAAGCTCGCCCTGGGCAGCTGGAAGTTCTTGCCGATCGTGAACGGCGGCGAGCTCGCGGTCCTGTACTGCTTCGTGTTCCTGGTGTTCGCCGTGTCCGGCGCCGGGGCGCTGTCGCTCGACGGCCGGCGCGGCCGCGCGTAGCTTCGTCGCGCGGGTTGTCACGCGCGCCCGTTTGTCTATGCTGGGGCGCCATGAAGCCCTTCCGCACCGTGGACCCCGCCCAGCTCCCGTCGCACTTCGACGCGGCTTCCGCCGAGGCGCGGTGGGACAAGGTCTGGGAGGCGCGCGGCCAGCACCGCTGGGACCCGGCCCGGCGGCGCGAGGAGACCTTCGTCGTCGACACGCCGCCGCCCACCGTCTCGGGCTCGCTCCACATGGGGCACTGCTTCAGCTACACGCACCCCGACGTGATCGTGCGCCAGCGCCGGATGCGCGGGCAGAACATCTTCTATCCGATGGGCTGGGACGATAACGGCCTGCCCACCGAGCGCCGCGTCCAGAACCTGTTCCACGTCCGCTGCGATCCGAGCCTGGCGTACGAGCCGGGGCTCGCCCTCGAGCCGGCCGCGCCGGGCGATGGCGATCGCAAGAAGCTGCCGCCGCGCGTCGTGTCGCGCAAGAACTTCATCGAGCTGTGTCACCGCGTCACCGCCGCGGACGAGCAGGCGTTCGAGGCGCTGTTCCGCCGCTTGGGCCTCTCGGTCGACTGGACGCAGACCTACGCGACGATCGACGATCGCTGCCGCCGCCTCGCGCAGCGCTCCTTCCTCGAGCTCTACGCCGGCGGCCACGCCTACTCGCTCGAGGCGCCGACGATGTGGGACGTCGACTTCCAGACCGCGCTCGCGCAGGCCGATCTGACCGACGTGATGCGCGCCGGGGCGTTCCACGACATCCGGTTTGCCGTCGAAGGCACCGGCGAACACTTCACGATCTCGACCACGCGCCCCGAGCTCTTGCCCGCGTGCGTCGGCGTGACCGCCCACCCCGACGACGCGCGGTATAAGCCCCACTTCGGCAAGCACGCGATCACGCCGCTGTTCGGCGTCCCGGTGCCGATCTTCCCGAGCGAGCTCGCCGACCCCACCAAGGGCACCGGCATCCTCATGGTGTGCACGTTCGGCGACCAGACCGACGTCCAGTGGTGGCGCGAGCAGCACCTGCCGCTGCGCCAGATCCTCGGCCGCGACGGCCGGCTCCAGCCGGTGACCTACGGCTCGCCCGCGTATCCCAGCCGCGATGCCGCCGCCGCGAACCGCGCCTACGGCGAGCTCGCCGGCAAGACCGTCGCGCAGGCGCAGCGCCGGATCGTCGAGCTCCTGCGCGAGGCCGGCGCGCTGGTCTCCGAACCCAAGCCGATCCAGCACGCGGTCAAGATGTACGAGAAGGGCGAGCGGCCGCTCGAGTTCGTCACGACGCGGCAGTGGTTCGTGAAGCTCCTCGCCCAGAAGGACGCCCTCCTCGCCCAGGGCGACGCGATCCGCTGGCACCCCGACTTCATGCGCCTGCGCTACCGCAACTGGACCGAAAACCTCGGGCTCGACTGGTGCGTGTCGCGCCAGCGCTACTTCGGCGTCCCGATCCCGGTGTGGTACCCGGTCAAGCCCGACGGCAGCCTCGACCACGCCGCGCCGATCCTGGCTTCGGCGGCCGAGCTCCCGATCGATCCGATGAGCGACGTCCCGGCCGGGTTCACCGAGGCCCAGCGCGGCCAGCCCGGCGGCTTCGCCGGCGATCCCGACGTGTTCGACACCTGGTTCACCAGCTCGCTGTCGCCGCAGATCAACTCGCACGGGGGCCTCGATCCCGAGCGCCACGCCCAGCTGTTCCCGGCCGACCTCCGGCCGCAGAGCCACGAGATCATCCGGACCTGGGCGTTCTACACGATCGCCAAGGCGCTGCTCCACGAAGCCAGCGTGCCGTGGCACCACGTCGCGATCAGCGGCTGGATCCTCGATCCCGATCGCAAGAAGATGGGCAAGTCCACCGGCAACGCGGTCACGCCCCACGCCCTCCTCGACGCGGTCGGGGCCGACGGCGTGCGCTACTGGGCTGCCAGCGCGCGGCTCGGCATGGACACGGCGTTCGACGACAAGGTGCTCAAGATCGGCAAGCGCCTCGTCACCAAGCTGTTCAACGCCGGCAAGTTCGTCCTCGCCCAGACCGCCGACCCGGGCCCGATCACCTGCGAGCTCGATCGCGCCTTCGTCGCCGAGCTCCGCGCCTTGATCGACCGCGCCACCGCGAGCTTCGACGACTTCGACTACGCGCAGGCGCTCCAGGACACCGAGAAGTTCTTCTGGTCGCGGTTCACCGACACCTACCTGGAGCTCGCCAAGGCCCGCGCGCGTGGCGACGGGGACGCCGCCGGCCGCACCAGCGCGGTCGCCACGCTGCGGCTCGGGCTCGACATGCTGCTCCGGCTGTTCGCGCCGTTCGTCCCGTTCGTCACCGAAGAAGTGTGGAGCTGGGCGTTCGCCGACGAGAAAGCCCAGCCGACGATCCATCGCGCGCCCTGGCCGAGCATCGCCGAGCTCGCCGCGATCGCGCCGCCCGGCGATCCGGCCTCGCTCCAGCTCGCGATCGACGTGCTCACCGCGATCAACAAGGCCAAGACCGAGCGCGGCGCCGGAGTCGGTCGTGGCGTCGCCCGGCTCGAGCTGCGCACCTCGTCCGCCCATGCGGCGCGGATCGCCCCGGTCCTCGGCGACGCCCTGGCGAGCACGCGGGTCCGCGATCACCAGCTGATCGAGATCGCCGCCGCCGCCGAGCTCGCGGTCTCCGCCATCGAGCTCGCGCCCAAGGCCGACGCGGCCGGCGCGTAGTCGCGATGGGATCTTCGCCATCAGTCCGAGGCCGGACGAACGCGCCGGCGGTCATACTTCCCGGTCACGAGCGAGCCAGCGACGGCCGCGGCGAGCCCCAGGATCAGGGCGATCGACAGTCCCAGGAGCGCCTTGCCGGTCGCCTCCGCGGCCTGGAGCACGGCGGTCGCCGCACGATCCGTGAGCTCGGCGCCGCGCTGGCGGACTCTTTGCCAGCGGGCCTCGATCGTCGTCGCGATCTCGTCCGCGTCGCGTTCCGTCAACGCGGTGTTGCTGGCGAGCGCCGTGACCAGGACCTGCCGGTCGATCGTGCCCGTGCGAACCGCGGTGCGGAGCGCGTCCTTGACCGCGGCCTCGAGCTGCGCCGCGGTCACCTCGGGCTTGCCATCGGCACGGAGTCGCTGGTTGACCGGTACGAGCAGGTCGTTGCCGTTGATCCCGAGCGAGGAGAGCGTGTCGCGGTCGACCGAACCGGCGGTGCCCGCCACCGCACCGGCTACCGTCCCCGCCACTTGCCCCCCGGTCGCCACGGCGCCGCCCACGATGCTCGACGCCAGCATGACCAGCATCGTGATGGCGGCCAGCGTCGCAACCGACCAGACGAGCCCGCCGTGGATCATGCGATTGAGTCGATTGGGATTGGGCGCGAGGCGACTGACCACCATCCCCCCGAGGAACAGCGCGATGATCGGAACGATCCCGCTCCAGATCCCGGTCCCGATGCCGATCGCGCGCAGCGAGCTCGTCCTGTTCGGCTCGATCGCGGTCAGCCCGACGCCCATGCCGAACAGATGGAGGACGATCCAGACCGCCGCTGCGATGAACACCCCGCCGAAGATGGCCCCCCATCGCGCGTTCGAGGCCAGGCGTGCACCCTCGACGAGCTGGCTGCGCAGCGGTGGAACGGCATCAGGACCTGTATCGGTGGTGATGGGTATGGTGGTCATGCACGCCGACCTTGCAACCGACGCGCCGATTGCCATGACGAGCTGGCGGACGAACCACCCGGCTCGCCTGCGAGAAATAGCCATTCATGAACTCGCCAGCTCCTGCCCGTCTCTTCCGTCCCATCGATTCAACGCAATGTCAGCCGGCGAGCATTTCCCGGTCTCGCCGGAATCGGACCGGCGGGCATGGTGCACGACTCGCCTCGGTCGTCGGGCGTGCGTCGTCGGTCGTCGGGCGTGCGGCGACGGCCTCGGCAATCCGCACCGGCGTGCTTCGGCGCTACACACGTTTGGCGCGGGCCGCGCTCCGGAGCTCATCAGCACTTGCACGAGCTGCTGGCTCGCAGCCCAGCAACGCCGTGCGCCCGCGCCCGAGCAGGCGGGTCAGTACTTCACGCGCCCGCAGTAGCGGCTCGAAAGCGCCTTGAAGAAATCATGGGACGCGGCCTTGCCAGTGACTCCGGTGCGGCGAATGGGTCCGCGTGCCAGAGTGCCCCGCGTGCTGCTCGGGCGCCATGTAGTGCGGCGTTCCGGCCACTGGCGTCGTCCTCGGCGCCGCGGCGAGCCATGCGCGCAGCGTTCCGCCACCAATAAACTCCATCGCCAGATAAACTCGCCCCTCTGCGACGCCGGCCTCGTGCACCGTGACGACGCTGGGGTGAACCAGCCGCGCCATCGCCTGTGCCTCGAGGATCAGCCGCGCCTCGCTCGCCGGCGTCTCCCCCATCCGGAGCACCTTCAGGGCGATCCGGCGATCCAGCACCGGATCGTAGGCCGCGACCACCACACCGGTACTGCCCGCACCGATCAAGTGATGCACGACGAACCGCCCCGCGCGCGAGGGTACCGCGACGTCACCGGATAAGAGTGGTGCGGTCGCCGTACCATCACGATCCTCACTGACTCCAGAAGTCACCGCCGCTCTCCCCGCCGCCGTATATCATAGCTTCGGTGATGGACGGCCCCCCCGATCGATGTGCCCCAGGCGGGAGCGAATCGACGCTACCGCTCGACACCGATGGGCCGGCGCTCGCGCTGCTGCGGCTCGGCCCCGGCATCGAGATCGAGGTGGGGGCCTCGGCCTCGTGCGCGCACGCGACGAGGGCGAGGTGCGGGCCCTCGAGGCCGGAGATCCCGCGATCCAGGCCAAGCTCGGCATGCATTACGAGATCTTGCCGATGCCGCGCCTCGTGTACTGATCATCGCATTACGTTCCGACTCAGGCAGCACGCTCCCCAGGTTCACGCTGGCTCAACGGTGATTCGCCCTTCGCGGGGACGAATGTCGAGATTGAAACGCTGCAGGAAATCCCATCCCAACAGGCCATCGATACCGCCCAAGTCGGTGAAGTCGTGGACGGCCACCGAGAAATCGAGGAGCGGAAATCCAAGCGCCTCGAAGCTACCCACCCGGATTCGATAGCCGAACTCGCGTCCGAGCGGCGAGCTGATCGCCGAAATCCCATGACCGTCCCGAACGCTGTATCCGATCTGGTCGATGACGTCGGGGGTGACAATCGTATTGCTTGCGCCCGTGTCGAGGACCAGATTGAGGCGGGCATCGCTTCGGGGCCCCACCAGATGGGCCTCGATGAGCACGAGATCCTGGCCGCGGTCGAAGAAGGTCGACTTCATCGCGCGTCGACTTCATCGCGCGATGAAGATCCCCGTCCATCCGGGGGGGACCTGAATCCGACCGGTCCACTTGAGCGCCCAGCTCCGCCCCGTCAGAACCCCGGCCTGAGCAAACGCGTCCTTGCGGCTGAACGAGTGCGACAGTACGCGCCCTCCCCGCACCGTATTGGAGTCGGCGTCGAGGAGTAGATCGTCGAGCACAACATACTCATCAGGCCATGCCTGACGGATCTCATCCCAGGTCATCTTCGTCATCTCCTGTATCGGCGTCTGCAGCTTGGGCCATGGTACCGAGCACGCCGAAGGATGCAAGATTCCGCACGCAGCGGCCGGAGCGGCTCTCTCCGAGCTCTTGCCTCGGGCGTCCACCAGCCGCGCCGGAGGATCGAGAGCGGATTGCCGCCGATCACTTCGGCGCAGCCAAGCCTTCCGGCGACGAGGCTGGCGCCGATGACGATGGAAGCCCCGGGAACCGCCGGCGGGCCCAGGCGAGGAACTCGTCGCCCGGCAGATCGAGGGCGGCGCGGCAGACCTCGCCGACGTGGACCGGGAAGTCACGCTCGACGACCCAGCGCAGGAAGCTGCGATCGGGGCCGGCGGCGAGCTGGTGGACCGGCGCGTTCGAGTACTTGCCGAAGCCGAGCACGATGACGCCACCCTCCCACCGCAGGTGGCGCGACGGGCCGACCCAGTTCGCGCGCTCGGCGTGCTGCGGATCGCACTTGCACGCAATCGCCTCCCAGTCGTGGTCGGCGAGGTCGAACGCGCGCAGCATGCCGGACAGCACGCGGCCGGTCGCGGCGACATCGGCGGTCGCGCTGTGCGCCGACGAGAAGCCGTTGCCGACGAAGCGCTGGTGCGCGTGCAAGAGGCTGCGCGGCTCGCACTGCTGCCACAGCCGGAACGCATCGACGATCTTCTTGCCGTTGAGATCGAGCAAGGGCCTACCGATCCGCGTGTACTCGGCCTGCAGCATGTCGATGTCGAAGGCGATGTTGTAGCCGACGATCACGTCGGTCTCGGCGAACACCTGGGCGACCTCCGCGGCGACCTCGGCGAACGGCGGGCAGCCTTCCAGGTCGGCGAGCGTGATGCCGTGAACGGCTTGCGCGCCGGGGTGGATCGCCGCGGTCGGCTTGATCCGCCAGGTCTGGCTCGGAGCGCCGTCACCCAGGCCGCGCTGGATGCACAGTTCGATCACCTGATCCTGCAGGCGATCGGTCCCGGTGGTCTCGCAGTCGAAGATCACGATGCGTGGCCCGCCAGCTCCGACGACGTCGGCCGGGGCAATTCCAGAAGCGGGGGCAGCGGGGACAGCCGAGGCGACCGCAATGACCTCGGCGGCCTCAACGACCTCGGCGGCCTGGACGCACGGCGCGCTGCCTTCTGCCAACGGGCCCACCGGCTCCGGCGGCGCCGGGCGCCAATCGAACAAGGGCAGCGTGCCTTCCACCCCGTCAGGCTAGGCCAGCGGTCTGACACCGAACGCTGTTCGGAGCACGCTCGAGATCGCCAAGCGATCGAATACGTTAGGGTTCGCCGAGATCGCGCCAAGCGACGCCGGGTGACGCCAGGTAGCGTACGATGCGCCCAGATGCGCGCCTGGCTCGCACTCCCGCTCGTGCTCCCGGTCGCCTTTGGCGCCTGCAAGGTCCGCGAGCAGCCCCCGATCACCGGGGTGTGGCAGGACGACTTCGAGGCCGGCATGGGCGACGTGTTCTACGTGACCGGGGACGGCTACCACGTCGAGCACGGCGCGCTGTCGGCGCACGGCGCGCACAACCATCCGCTGTGGCTGCGCAAGAAGCTGCCCCACGACGTGCGCATCGAGTTCGACGCGTGGTCGACCGAGCCGCGCGGCGACATCAAGGTCGAGGTGTTCGGTGACGGCCATTCGTATGACCCGGATGGCGGCCGCTACACCGCGACCGGCTACGAGGTGATCTTCGGCGGCTGGTTCAACTCCAGGTCGATCATCGCGCGGCTCGACGAGCACGGCAGCGACATGGTCCAGCGCACCGAGCCCAAGGTCACGCCGAACCAGCACTACCACTGGCGGATCGAGCGGCGCCACAACGCGCTGGCGTGGTTCCTCGACGACATGACCGCCCCGTTCCTGCGCTACGAAGACCCGCACCCGCTCGAGGGCACAGGGCACGAATATTTCGCCGTCAACAACTGGGAGACCGATACCTGGTTCGACAACCTCGTGATCACGCCGCTGTGAGCTAGAATGGCGGAACCGACGATCGTCGGCTGTGACTTCCACGCCCTGATCGCGTGGCCTCCCGGGGAATGGAGCAGTTCGGCAAATACACGCTGATCCGCAAGATCGGCACCGGTGGCATGGCCGAGGTGTTCCTCGCCCGCACGACCGTCGCGCAAGGGCTCAACAAGACCCTCGTCATCAAGAAGATCCACACCGCGTACGCGCGGAGCCGGCAGTTCGTCACGATGTTCGTCGACGAGGCCAAGATCGCGCTCGGGCTCAACCACCCGAACATCACCCAGGTGTTCGACTTCGGGGCGGTCGCCGACACCTACTTCCTGGCGATGGAGTACGTCGAGGGCATCGACCTGCTGCGCCTGCTGCAGGAGGCCTCCCGCGCCCGCCAGCGCCTGCCCTACGGCGTGGCGGCGTACATCGTGCAGCAGCTCGCCAAGGGCCTCGACTACGCGCACCGCAAGACCGACGAGTTCGGCCAGCCGCTCGGCATCGTCCACCGCGACGTGTCGCCCCAGAACATCCTGCTGTCGTGGGACGGCAGCGTGAAGATCGTCGACTTCGGGATCGCCCGCGCGCGCGACGTGCACGAGGAAGAGGGCGTGATCAAGGGCAAGTATGCCTACATGTCGCCGGAGCAGGCGCGCGGCGAGCCGGTCGATTGCCGCAGCGACGTGTTCGCCGCCGGCATCGTGCTGTTCGAGCTGGCGTGCGCGCGGCCGCTGTTCCACGGCAAGGGCAAGGAGGCGCTGGAGATGGTCAAGTCGGGCGTGCTGCCGCGGCCGCGCGACTACGCGCCGGACCTGCCCGAGGCGCTGGAGCGGGTCATCCTGCGCGCGCTCGCGTTCCGCCGCGAGGATCGGTTCGCGACCGCGCGCGACCTGCAGCACGAGCTCGGCAAGTTCCAGCTCGCGTGGGGCAACAAGATCGGCGCGCTGATCGACTCCGGATCGCTCGCCCAGACCCTCGCGCAGCTGGTCGCGCACGAGCGCGCGAGCGCGCCGCGGCCACCCGCCGAGCCCGACGCCGCCGACCGCTCGCCGATCGATCCGGGATCGGGCGCGGGCTCCAGCGCGGGCTCCGCCGCGGGATCCAGCGCAGGCTCCGCCGCGGGCGCCGCGCTCGGATCCGGCGCCGGCGTCGAGCCACCGGCGGACGACGACGGCGAGCCCGGAGAGCCTGGCGTCTCGGCGAGCGAGCCGGCGGTCAGCGATCCGGGACAGCTCCACACGCCGCCGGCGCGCGGCGCGCGGGCGGTCGCGGATGCCACGATCGCGGCCGGCATCGAGCGGGCTCGCCGGTCCGCCGTGACGAGCCCGCAGCTGCCGCGGCCCGAGCCCCGCCGCGAGGCGCGCGAGCGCAAGT
>Ga0070690_100002421_pt1 | contig 10028 bp, 12 predicted proteins | sample KBSS33HmetaG_FD_64671 | JGI IMG/M metagenome (GOLD analysis project Ga0070690, IMG submission 64671) | Switchgrass rhizosphere microbial communities from Kellogg Biological Station, Michigan, USA - KBS S3-3H metaG | ecosystem: Host-associated > Plants > Roots > Rhizosphere ...
CCGGGGCCCGTCGCGTTGCTCGGGCCGTGCGTCGTCGTGGCGGGTGACGAGCCGCTCACCGCGATCGCCGAGCAATGCCTATCGCGTGTCGGCGGCGCGATCCTCGCGGCGCATGGCGAGCTCGACCGCGCCGAGCTGTTCCTCGAAGCACGCGCCTACGGTGCGGTGCCGATGCTGCGGATCGCGACGAGCCTCGACCTGCCGAGCGATCCGGTGCTCCTGGTCGCCGGCGACACCGAGCTCGCCGATCGCCTCGACCTACCGCGCCTCGCGTGAATTTCCACCGCTGCTGCTTCACTTCGGACAGATCATGAGGCGCGACGTGACGACTTCGGCTTGCCCCGCCTTTCCGCGGAAGCGATAAAGCCGCGACGCGGCCCGCGGAGCGATGGACTCGAAAGCGACCGAATGGCCTGGAGCATGCTCGTCGGCCGATTCCTCGCGAGATCATGCTGTGCCTGGAGGTTCATCCAGAAGTCTGGCGACGTCTTGAACGCGGCGGCGAGGAGCCACGCCGTCTCCGGGGTGACTCCGCGTTTACCGTTCACGAGTTCGTTGATCCGCTGCACCGGGATGTCCAGGTGATCGGCGAGCTGGGTCTGGGGGATCTCCATGGGGATCAAAAACTCTTCGAGAAGAACCTGACCCGGGTGTGTAGGAATTCGGTTCTTGGGGATCATGGCTGCGCTTTCTCTTCTGGCTAGTGGTAATCGATGATCCGGACGTCGGCGGGCCCGCCAGGCGTCCAGCGAAAAACGATTCGCCATTGAGCGTTGATCCGGATGCTGTGAAAGCCAGCGAGGTCGCCTTTGAGTGCTTCCAGTCGATTACCGGGTGGGGCTCTCGGATCGTCGAGGTTCGCCGCGGCATTGAGGATATCGAGCTTGCGAGGCCCCACGGTCAAAACCTCCGGGGGTAACCGTCGGGTCCGAGCGTTGATCTCGCCGTCCCAGACATCTTCGGTCCGCTGGTCACCGAAGCTCTGGATCACCCCTTCACCATACCGCTATCACGGATACCGTGCAATCATGTATCCGGCGGCGTTACGCCGCCCCCACGACTTCGTCGCGCAGGTAGTCCTTCTTCTTGCCGGCGATCGCACAGGCGACCTTGGCGGCGCTCCAGCCGGCGGCGAGCGAGCCCTCGACGCCGAGGCACGGCAGGATCTGATCGCCGGTCAGCGTGAGGTTCTTGAGGCCCGTGGGGTAAGGCAGGGCGCCGGTCTCGGCGGTCTGGGCGAGCTGGCCGCGCCAGATCGGCGCCATCGCGAGCGGCAGGTTGCGCGGTACGTCGTAGCTGCCGCGTCCGCCGGGCACGTGCGGCGCGGTGGCCTCGAACGGCGAGTGGGCGAGCACGAGGTGACGCTCGAAGAACGGCATCACGTCGCCGAGTTGCTGCCAGAGCCCGGCGCGCAAGTCCGCGCACCGGGCGGGGAGGCGATCGGGATCGATCGGCCCATCGCTGGCGAGGATCGCCGCGACCGTCGCGACGACGCGCCCGGCGTCATCGGTCTCGCCGAGGTGGATCGAGAAGGCGGCGGCGCCAACCGGAGCCTGGCCGGCCGCGGGACCGGTATCGGTGATCACCGCGACCGTCGGCGCCATGTGCTCGGGGAGCCCGGCTTCATCGAGCACGATGTTGAGCGTGTAGCGGTAGCCGGCGATCGTCACGCTGTCGGCGAGCTCGATCAGCCGCTTGGGCGCCTTCTTGCCCAGGAGCTCGGCGAGCTCGCGCGGCGGGTGGCTGGCGACGACCTGACCGGCGCCGATCTCGTCGCCGCTTTGCAGCGTCAGGCTGGTGAGCTTGCCCCACGAGACCCCGAGCTCGGTGACCTTGCCGGCGCGGATCTCGCCGCCCGCGGTGGTCAGCTTCTCGGCGAAGAGCTCGCGGATCGCATCACCGTCGCCGCGCAAGGCGGCCGGGCCGGTACGCCAGGTGTCGATGGCGCGCGCGATCGCGATCGGCGCCGGTGCGGGGTGGCGTTGCGCGATCGCCGCGAGCCGGTACCACAGCTTGGCGTGCGGATCTCGCTCGGCATCGGCCCACCAGGTGCCCGCGGCCCCGGCGACCTGCTCGGTCAGCTTGGCGAGCTCGCGCTTCTCGAAGAACCCGACGCCGGGGAACGCGTGCTCGGCCGTGAGCATCGGATCGAACAGCCGCGCGATCTCGCGGCCGCGGTCCCAGCGGGCGAGCCAATCGCCGGCCCGGGGGCCGAGCTCGCGCTCGAGCTCGGGGGCGAGCCGATCGGCGCCGAGATCGAGCCGGATCTCGGAGGCGACCAGCTGGGCGGCGATCTTCGGCTCGCGCAGCTTGCGGCGCAGCGCGAGCTCGGCGTGGAGCTCCTTCAGCACGCGCTCGCCCGCCGTCCCCGGGGCCGTCGGCCACGACGCCGGCTCGACCGGCAGCTTGTGCGGCCCGAGCGTGTAGCGCGCCGGCCGCTCGTCGCCGAGCACCAGCGTTCGCAGGCCGCGCCGGGCGCAGAGCGTTGCACAGACCAACGCGGCGAGGTCATCGCCGAGCACGACCAAGTCATAGGAGTTACTCGGCACGGCTCCTCACGATTCGACCTTGGCACGACAGGCGACCCGCCGCCAAGCGCTGGACGACGCTGGGTAACAATCGGTGTTCTTCGCGCTGGATCCGCGCGTGCAGCGTCCCGGCGTCATCGTCATCCGCGACCGGGACCGCGACCTGCGCGATGATCGGCCCGCCATCGACGCTGGCGTCGACGAAGTGCACCGAGACGCCCGCCAGCTTCACGCCGTACGCGATCGCCTGCGCCGGGGCGTCGACGCCGGGGAACGCCGGGAGCAGCGACGGGTGGGTGTTGATGATGCGCAGGGCAAACCGGTCCACGAACTGCGCGGTCAGGACGCGCATGAAGCCGGCGAGCACGATCGCCTCCACGCCGTGGTGCGCCAGCGCGTCGAGGAGCCGGGTCTCGAACACGGCGCGATCGAGCCCGGCGTGCTCGATGATCTCGGCCGGCACGCGGGCTGCGGCGGCGCGCGCGAGGGCAGGGGCGTCGCGCTTGTTCGACACCACGACGGCGATCTCCGCGGGCGCGAGCTCGCCGCGAGCCTGGGCGTCGAGCAGCGCCTGCAGGTTCGTTCCGGTACCCGAGACGAGCACGCCGATCTTCATGGCGCCGCGAGATCTCCCACCAGCCGCGAGGGCTCGCCGCCGGCGCGCGGCACGATCGCCCCGACGACGCGCGCGCCCGAGCTCGCGAGCAGCTGGACCGTGCCGGCGGCGGCCTCGGCCGGCACGACGATGACCATGCCGAGCCCCATGTTGAACGTGCGGAGCATCTCGCGCGGCTCGACCCCGGCACGCGCGATCAGCCTCATGATCGGCGGGACCTGCCAGGTCCGTGCGTCGAGCTCGACGGCGAGCGCGTCGTCCGCGAAGATCCGCGGCGGGTTCTCGACGAGGCCGCCGCCGGTGATGTGCGCCGCCGCCTTCCACGGCACCCCGGCCCGGCCGAGCTCGGCGAACGCGCCGGCGTAGATGATCGTCGGCCGCAGCAGCTCGTCAGCGACGCTCGCCCCACCGAGCTCGGGCGGCGCGGCGTCGAGCGGCAGCGCGAGCAGCTCGAGCACGACCTTGCGGGCCAGCGAGTGGCCGTTGGAGTGCAGCCCCGCCGACGGCAGGCCGATCACGACGTCGCCGGCGGCGAGATCCCGGCGCGGCCGGATGCGGTCACGCTCGACGACGCCGACGCAGAACCCGGCGAGGTCGTAGTCGCGGCCGTGGTAGAGCCCCGGCAGTTCGGCGGTCTCGCCGCCGACCAGCGCGCAGCCGGCCTGGCGGCAGCCGTCCGCGATCCCCGCGATCACCTGGGCCGCGGTCGCGACGTCGAGCGCGCCGGTCGCGAAGTAGTCGAGGAAGAACAGCGGCTCGGCGCCGGTGACCAGCACGTCGTTGACGCACATCGCGACGAGATCGACCCCGATCGTCGCGTGGCGCCCGGCGGCCAGCGCGGTCTTGAGCTTCGTGCCAACGCCGTCGGTCCCGCTGACCAGTACCGGCTCGGTGTAGCCGGCCGGGATCCGGCACAGCGCGGCGAACCCCCCGATGCCGCCCAGCACCTCGGGCCGCAGCGTCGAGCGCGCCATCGGCTTGATCCGTTCGACCAGGGACTCGCCGGCATCGATGTCGACGCCCGCGTCCTTGTACGTGATCGCCATCGCCGGACCGTGTACCACACACCCGGGGGCGCTGCCCCCGGGCTCCCCCGGGAACGACGCGCGGCGCCGGGCGCTGCCCCCGGGCTCCCCCGGGAAACGACGCGCGGCGGGGGCGCTGCCCCCGGGCTCCCCGGGAACGACGCGCGGCGCCGGGCTCCCCCGCGAACTGCGAGGGACGGCCGAGCGGGCGCAAACCGGGTATGCTGGGGGAAGTGCCGCCGCTGCTGCTGATCGACGTCGTGGTCCCGGCGCGCGACCACGCGGCCAGCCTCGGCGCGCTGCTGCGCGACCTTCCCCACCGCGCGATTCGCTCGGTCGTCGTCGTCGATCGGGCGTCGACCGACCGCACGGCCGAGATCGCCCGCGACGCCGGCGCGCTCGTGCTCCGCGAGCCCAGCGGTGGCTACGGTGCCGCATGCCTGCGGGCGCAGGCGCACTTCTCGTCGCTGCCGCGCGTGCCCGACGTGATCGTCTTCATCCCGGCCGATCGCCCCGAGGCCGCGCCCATGATCCCCGCGCTCGTGGCGCCGATCGCCGAGCGCAGCATCGAGCTCGTGCTCGGCATCGAGCCCCGCCGGCGCCACCTCAGCGAGATGCTCGTCACCCGCCTGATCGACACCGTCTATCGCCACCGCTGGTCGGGCGTCGGCCCGGTCCGCGCGATGCGGTTCCCCGCGCTGATCGCGCTCGCCATGCGCGATCGCGGCGATGGCTGGGATGTCGAGATGCTCGTGCGCGCGGTCAAGCTCGGGCTCAGCTGCGACGAGGTCACCGTGCCGGCCGACGCGCCTGCCGAGCCCACGGCCCTCGGGCGCGCGCTGTTGCACATCCTTCGTCACGCAACCATGCGATGATGGCGCCGTGATCGACGCGCTGGAGCGCTTTGCCCGAGAGTTCCCCGCCGGTGCGGTGTTGTTCGAAGAGGGTCAGCCCGGCAACGACATGTACATCATCGTCAGCGGCGAGATCGAGATCCGCCGACAGGTCGGCGGGTCCGAGCGCCTGCTCGCGGTGCTGCCGGCGGGCGAGTTCTTCGGCGAGATGGCGATCCTGAACGGCCGCCCGCGGTCCGCGACCGCCGTGGCCCGCACCACCGCACGCCTGTTCGTGATCGACGGGACGACGTTCGAGGCCATGCTGCGCGCGCGCCCCGAGATCGCCCTGCGCATGATCAAGGCGCTCGCGTCGCGGCTCGACCGCGCCAACCACCACGTCGAGCTCTTGCTGCTTCCGACGGCGAACCACCGCGTCGTGCAGTGCCTGCGGCACATGGCCGAAGAGCAGCTGCAGCTCGCGGGAACCCCGCTCGCCCACGGCGTCGCGATCCTCGTGCCCAAGGGAGTCGCCGACATCGCGGAGCGGGTCGGGCTCAGCGCCGATGAAGTGACCGACGTCGTCGATCGGTTGCGCTCCGCGGGGCTCGTGCTCACCGCCCAGGACGCCGGGATCGACAGCGACGGCTTTGTCATCCCCGAGGTCGGGCGCTTGCTCGAGTTCCTCGAGTTCCTGAACCTCAAGGACCAGTTCGACGGTGCGTGAACGAGATTGGCCCGCCGCGACAAACCTGTGGACAACGCCTCGGTCCGTGACCTGAGCGCGGAGGCTGGAGCGAACGGGTCCAGCCGCTCAGCTCACCGACCTCGTCCGCGTTGCCCAAGAACGGATGTAGTGGTGGCGCTCAGCGAAATCTCCAACCAGAGCCCAGAGCACGAACGTGTGTGCCGGGTAGTCTCCGCTCGGACTGAGCGTCAAGGCTTCCTAGTGCCTCGGCGCTTCGTGTTTCGGCGCTCCGCGCCTCGACGCTCCGCGGCCTTGACTCCGGCCTCGCTTTGACTGGAGCAGCAGGTGCGGCAGCCCGGGGGGCTGCCCTTGCTCGACGAGCAAGGTGGCTGCCTTCCTCCCGAGCGAGATCGCGGTAGACCGCGCCTCAGATAAGAACGCGCTCGAAGCGCATCGAAAGGAAGACAGCCACGAATCATGTTGCCATCGATCTAGGAGGGCGGGAATCGCAGATCTGCGTGCGTGGGGCAGATGGAGCCATCCTCGAGGAGAAGCGGCATGCGACGCGGCTCCTAGAAACCCTGATGACGCGATGGCCGCCGAGTCGAGTCATCTTCGAACGTCGGCCGAAGCGTTCCGTCGGTCCACATTCCGACGCCGGCGTCACGCGAACTCAAGTCGATCAATGGAGCGCGGGAGGAGATGGTCGAGGTCCGCACGAAGCTCATCAACAACGTTCGGGGATGGCTGCGGGGCCAGCTGTGGCGAATCCGCTCCGACGCCACCGCGGCGCACGACAAGGCTAACGCAACCGCGTACGGGACGAGTAGCTCGGACCGTCGCGGGCGGATGTGCGGCTGTCTTGTCGGTGACGGCTAGGCGGCGGCTTCGCCGTCGCGGATCTGGATCACCTTACGGACGAGCGCGGGTAGCTCGTCGTTCTTGCCATGGATGAGCGTCTCGATTTCCGGGGCCATCTGGACGAGCTGCTGTTGCAACGACGTGCTCGTTGTCCCGGTAAGGAGCGTCGGGATGATCACTACCAGGAAGGAGCCACCCCAGATCTCGCGAACTGCCTCGGTAGCCGACCCAGCCTGTACCACCGTGAATCCCTCGGCTTCGAGTGCGCGCGTGATCTCTTCGCGCTCCGTGCTGATTTCGTTGACGATTAGGACCGAAGACATCGGAGACCTCACAACACAGAAGACATAGAGAACTATGCTCTATGCCCCCCGAAAAGGCTGCATTTTTTCCCCCTGCTGCTTACCAGGTTCACGCGCGGCTCGCGAGAGAAAGTCGTCCAGAATTCATCGCTTCGCGATCAAACGCGGCTTTACGAGGGGTTGCCCCTCTGGTATCTAGCGCGCCATGGCCTGGTGGTCGCGTACGCAAGGACTGGCTGCAGAGTCAAAAAAGTCAGTCCCTAAAGGTATTTGGACGAAGTGTGAGCGATGCAGCACGACCCTGTACGAGGCCGATCTGGACGCCAACTTCCGGGTATGTGGGAACTGTCAACACCACTTCCGGATGCCAACCGAGGGCCGGATCCAGCTGGTCATCGATGACGGGACGTGGCAGGAGTGCGACCGCAACCTCGAGAGCAGCGATCCGCTGGGGTTTCGCGTTGATGGCAAGAAGTACATCGATCAGCTGAAGGCGACGAGCCGCAAGGTCGCGCCCGGCGACGCGTATCGCGCCGGGTCGGCGATGATCGGCGGAATTGCCGTGGAGGCCGGCTTCTTCGCGTTCGAGTTCATGGGCGGCTCGATGGGTTCGGTCGTCGGCGAGAAGATCACGCGGCAATTCGAGCGCGCCGTCTCGTTCCGCCGGCCGGCTCTCATGTTCTGCGCCTCGGGCGGCGCGCGCATGCAGGAAGGCGTGCTGTCGCTCATGCAGATGGCCAAGACGTCGGCCGCACGCAGCCGGCTGCGCGAGGCCAAGGTGCCGTACATCTCGGTGCTGCTCCACCCGACGACCGGCGGCGTGGCCGCGTCGGTCGCGATGCTCGGCGACATCATCATCGCCGAACCCGATGCGTTGATCGGGTTCGCCGGCCCTCGCGTGATCGAGCAGACGATCCGCCAGCAGCTCCCACCCGGCTTCCAGCGCTCCGAGTTCTTGCTCGAGCACGGCATGGTCGACATGGTGGTGGCCCGCAAGGATCTCAAGGCCACGCTCGCGCGTACTCTGCGCTGGTTCGAGCGTGGCCGCGCGCCGGAGCGGCGGACCGGCGTCGTGAGCGATGACGCCGACATCCCGGCGACCGACTGAGGCGACGTCGCATGACCTACGCCGAGCTGCTCGCCCAGCTGCTTCCGGCGCGGCGGTTCGGCGTCGTGCTCGGGCTCGAGCGCCTGCGCGCGATCCTCGATCGGCTCGGGGCGCCGGATCGGCGGCTCGGTGCGATCGTGCATGTCGGTGGGACCAACGGCAAAGGCTCGACGGTGGCGATGATCGCGACGCTCGCCGCCGCGGCTGGCCAGCGGGTCGCGACCTACACGTCCCCCCACCTGTCGTGCCTGCGCGAGCGGATCGTGATCGACGGGGCGATGATCTCCGAGCCGGCGATGCTCGCCGCGGCCGATCGCGTGCGCAGCGCGGGCGGCGATGAGCTCACGTTCTTCGAGCAGGTGACCGCGATCGGGATGGTCGCGATCGCCGCCGCGCATGTGGACGTCGCGGTGCTCGAGGTGGGTCTGGGCGGCCGGCTCGATGCGACCAACGTGGTCGATCCGGCGGTCGCGGTGGTCACCGGCGTCGCGATGGATCACGAGGCGATCCTCGGTGACACGCTCGCCAAGATCGCGGCCGAGAAGGCCGGCATCTACAAGCCCGGCCGGCCGGCGATCATCGGCGCGTCGGGGCTCGCCGAGGCGGTGCCGATCCTCACCGCCCTGGCCCACGCGGCTGGAGCGAGCGTCACCGCGATCGACGAGGCTGCGGTCGCGGTGGTTCCGCCGATCGGGCTGCCGGGCGCACATCAGCGGCGCAACGCCGCGGCGGCGATCGCGGCGATCCGTGCCCTCGGGCTGCCGGTCGTGGCGCCGGCGCTGGCCACCGTGTGCCATCCCGGCCGGTTCGAGGTGATCGGCCCGCCGGCGGCGCCGAGCGGCGTCGAGCGCGTCATCCTCGACGGCGCGCACAATCCCCACGGCGCCCAGGCCCTGGCCGAGGTGCTGCGCGCGCGTGGCGAGCGGCCGGTGCTCGTCGTCGCGGTCTCCGCCGACAAGGATGTTGCCGGCATCGCCGCGGCGCTTGCCCCGGCCGTGCGCGCCGTGATCGCGACGCGCTTCCAGCAGGATCGCGCGATGGAGCCCGAGGCGCTCGCGGCCATCTTCGCGCGGTCCGGGGCCACGTCGGCATCGGCGCCCGATCTGCGCGCGGCGCTCGCGGCGGCGGCGGCGTATGGCGCGCCGATCCTCGTCGCCGGCTCGCTGTTCCTGGTCGGCGAGGCACGCACGCTGCTGCTCGGCGCGCCGACCGATCCGATGCTCGTCACCGATCCACCAGCGCGGTAGACCAGGTGCCGCGCTAGCGCGCGCCGTTGGGACGGGTCGCGGGCGGCTTCCAGCGAATCACCAGCATGGTTCGCGGATCGCCCACCCACGACTTGTCCTGGAACTCGGCGCGCACGTCCTTGGCGCCCGCGAGCTCGAGCAGCCCCTCGAAGAACCCCATCGTTTGATAGGCCGCGGCTTCCTCCGCCGGCATCCCCATGTAGTAGCGCACCACGATGTGGGCCTCGTCCTCGTGGAGCAGCGGCACCTCGAGCGCGTTGAAGTCGAAGAACGTCTCGCGCAGCACGCGAAACCGCGCCAGCGTCTCGGGAGGATTGTTGGGCTCGAGCAGCATCGGGTTGGTGGTGCGGAGCTGCGCCGCCGAGTACCGGCCCCACAGCTGCACCGGAAACAGCTCCCCGCGCGTCACCGTCGCGAGGATCGCATTGCCCATCCGCTCGAACGTCGCCATCGGGTACCAGGCGGCCTGGTCGATCTGCATCTGGAGGTAGGGCAGGTCGTCCACCCTGAGGTGCTTGGTCCAATCGACGTTCTTCTGCGACCGCAACATCCGGACGTAGTCGACGAACAGGACGCCGCGAACTTGGCGCATTGCGAGCATCATAGCTCGCGAATTTGCGCCGTGAGCGCCCAGCCCGTACGATCGCCCCATGCGGGGTGTCCTCGTCGTCTTGTTGCTGGCGGCGCCCGCAGGTGCCGATACCCCACACAAGGAGGGTCAGTACGGGGGCGTTACGCCCGGCGAGATCCAGCCCGGGGACCGCGCTGGCAAACCGGCCAAACCCAAGCGGCCACCGCCGAAAGGCACGTTGACCTGGAT
>Ga0070690_100002425_pt1 | contig 10027 bp, 11 predicted proteins | sample KBSS33HmetaG_FD_64671 | JGI IMG/M metagenome (GOLD analysis project Ga0070690, IMG submission 64671) | Switchgrass rhizosphere microbial communities from Kellogg Biological Station, Michigan, USA - KBS S3-3H metaG | ecosystem: Host-associated > Plants > Roots > Rhizosphere ...
TAACGGCCGGTGAGGTCAAGCGAGATTCATTTTCATTGCTGCATCTGCTTCACGAGTTTTCCCTGGGTCGCGATCTGGTCTTTGCTGGCGGCCTCGATGGTCGCCATCAATTGCTGGTACGAGGTGCGCGCGGTGGTATCGTCGAAGGTCACGGTGTCGGCCCCGGTATCATAGGTCCATTTGCCCCAGTTGGATTCCAACAGGTCGAGCGTGTCGAGCATGGCCTGGCCCATCTGGCGATCGTCCGCGCGGATCTTTAACAAAAGACTGTATTGGGCGGAGGCCTTGGAACGGAAGCCGGCCATGGCATCGTCGATCTTGTCCTGCGGCACATGTTCTTTGACGAGGGCGGCCTGGAGATCGGTCTCGGCGTGGGACACGACGCTCTCGAGGCGCGTATTGGCGCCCATGAATTTTTGGACGATATCGCGACGGCCATTGATCTGGCCTTTGTCGGTGAGCGTGCCCAGATTCAATATCCGTGCGCCGGTCATGGTGTCGGCCGCCGCCTGATATTCTTTGCCGGCGGTTTCCATCCGGCCCAGGAACGCCGACATCACCCGCGCGAAGGCGGCGTCATCGCCCGACATCGAGCGGGCGGCATTATCGAATTGATCGCGGACGCGGTGGACGCCGTCCAGGTCGACGTTTGTGATGCCGGTCTCGGAATTGTAGGCATTGCGGGTTTTATCCTGGAATTCCTGTTGTGTGGCGGCCATTTCGCGTAGCATCTGCCGGTTTTTGGCGTTGTGACCGATGGCGGCGACGAAACCGATGGCGAAGAAGACGAGCAGGACGCCGTTGATGGCGATGGCGGCGATGCCGCGACCCAGGAGGCCGGAGGAGCCGTATCGCGGGATCCCGGCCAGCGCGATGGTCCCCATGACCAGGCCGCCGAGGATGATGGCCAGGGCGGCCAGGCCGACGACCAAACCGACGACTTTGGCGGTATGCGGATCCGTGCCGGAGCGAGTGGCGGTGGTGGCAGCGTTCAACAGGATGGCGACAACCGGGGCGGCCAGGCCGGCGAGGGCTGCCTGGTGGGCGAACGATTTTTTTTCGGGCGCGGGCGTGGGTGGCAGGGGTGGCGGATTCATAGGTTGTCCAGTGGCCCGAAAGTGCTTCGGCGGCCAAAATTTGCAAGATTGAAATTGTGAAACTTTTTTTGGCAAATTGAGTTAATAAGAGAGACTGTTTTATATTATGCCGCACTTTTCCTATAAGGCCCGCCGGCGCACCGGTGAACTGGTGGAAGGCACGCTTGAAGTCGTCGATCGTTCGACGGCGGTCGCCCAGATCGAACGCCAGGGGCTTTTCCCCATCGCGGTCGACGCGAGCAAAGGCGGCGCGCCGGCAGAAAGGCGGAGCGGAAAGAAGGTGGACCTGACCGCCTACCTGCCGCAGGCGATGCGCGAGCATTTCAAGCAACGCCGGAAACCGAAATTGCAGGAGCTGGCCACGTACACCCAGCAGATGGCCAACCTGCTCCAGGCCGGCATGCCGTTGGCGACCGCGTTGAACAGCATGACCTATCTCCAGTCGAAGGGGATCCCGTCGGACGTCAGCCGCCAGCTCAAGCAGGAGGTCACCGAGGGACGGAGCCTTTCCGATGCGATGGCGAAGCAACCGCGGGTGTTCTCGGACCTGTACATCAACATGGTGAAGGCCGGCGAGCAGAGCGGCGCGTTGGTGGAGGTGTTGCGGCGCATGGCGGATCATTTTGAAAAGTTCGCCCAGGTCCGGGCGAAATTCACTTCCGCGATGGTCTATCCGATGATCGTCGTCGTCGCAGGCATCGGCATGATCGTTTTCTTCCTGTCGTTCGTGCTGCCCAAGTTCATGTCGCTGTTCGGCGACGTGGGATTCAACCGGCTGCCGACCATGACGGTGGTCCTGATCAATGTCAGTAATTTTTTCAAAAGCTGGTGGTGGCTGCTCGGGTTGCTGGCCATCACGGCGGTGATCCTGTTCAAACGGTTCCAGGCCACGACGACCGGTCGGCGCAAGATCGATGAATGGCAGATGAAAGCGCCGCTCTTCGGCAAGGTCGTCAGCCTGAACCTGTACGGCCAGTTCGCGCGCACGCTCTGCACGCTGCTGGAGAACGGCGTGCCGGTGTTGACCGCGCTCAAGATCACGGAACAGGTCATCCCGAACGTCGTCCTCAAAGAAGCCACGGCGCGGACGCGCGACGCGGTGACCGACGGCAAATCGCTCGCGCAGCCGCTGGCCGCCAGCAAGGTCTTCCCGCAACTCATGGTCGACCTGGTGCGGATCGGTGAAGAGACGGGGAAAGTGTCCGAAGCATTGGACAACGTGGCGCAGACCTACGAGAACGAATTGAACATCGCGTTGCGCGTGATGACCAACCTGATCGAACCGGTCCTGATCTGCGGCATCGCGGTGCTGGTCGGGTTCCTGCTCGTGGCGATCCTCGGCGCCATGTTCCAGATGGTCACCAACATCGGCAACGGCATGGGCGCACAATGAGGACCCTGAGGCACATCATCCCGGGATCAAAAGCGGGACGCCGGCGACCGGCCGGCTTCACGCTGCTCGAACTGATGATGGTCGTGGCCATCATCGGCCTGGTGATGGCCATGGGTATCCCGGCGATGCTGTCGGTTTCGCACGAAGCGCCGTTGCGCCGGGCGGTCAACGACGTGATGGAACTGTGCAAGAACGCCCGCGCCCAGGCGATCCTGCATAATGAGATCGCGACGATCACCTTCCATAAATCGACCCGCGAGATCACGTCCAGCGTCTCCAAAGACGCCGCGCAACCGTCGACCCGCATGGGGGTGCAGCCGGTGACGTCGGTCAAACTGGATGACACGGTCGACCTGGACTTCAGCCTGAGCGACGTCGCGACCGATGACGTGAGCATGAATTTTTACCCGAACGGGACGAGCGACGAACTGGAGATCGTGTTGGCCTGCAACGGCGAGATCCGGGACATCAAACTGGAACCGACCACGGCATTGCCATACGTCCAGAGCATCAAATGAACCCTGCTGTTCCCAAAAACCGGCGCCGGTCGCGGCGTGATCACGCGTTCACGCTGTTGGAAGTGATGTTCGCGATGGTGGCGTTCACGACGGCGACGCTGGCGATCCTGGCCTTGGTGTCGCAAAGCCTCGAAAACGCGCGGCGGTTGCAACGTCCGCCGATCTATGCCGAGATGCTGGCATCGCAATTCTGCCTGACCAACCAGTTGTTGGAGGGCGAGCAGACCGGTGACATGAGCGAGTGGTTGGGTGAATCGGGCAAAGGTTATGTCTGGGACACCCTCATCACCGAAGAACAGACGAACAAACTGTTCCGCGTGGATATCGTCATCGAGAAAGACAACGCGCCGGATCCGGTGTCCAAGGCGACGATCCTGTTGTACAGCCCGCAATCGCCGGCGGGAACCCTCGATGGAGCGACCGGTCCGCGATGAATATCTTACGTAACAGGCCCCAGGCGTCCGGCGCCGCGAAAAAGGCGCGGCGAAGGGGATTCACGCTGATCGAGATCCTCATCGCGATCACCATCTTCAGCCTCGTGATGGCGGCGATCTATTCGACCTGGGTGATGATCATGCGCGCCTCCCGCGTATCGCAGGAGGCGATGGCCCAGGCGCAACGCGAGCGGGTCGCGTTGCACACGATCGAGAATTCCCTGACCTGCATCCAGTCGATCCAGGCGTCGTTGCAGTATTACAGTTTTTACGTGGTGAACGGCGACCAGCCCGTGTTGAGCTTCACGGCGCGGTTGCCCCAGGATTTTCCGCGCAGCGTGCGATTCGACAGCCCGTTGCGGCGTGTGACCTATTCCGTCGAGCCCGTCGCCAATCCGATCTCGCATACGTCTGAAAACGACCTGGTCTTGCGGCAGAACTCGGTGTTGACGGGCCTGGACCCGGAAGAGCAGGCGCGGCCATACATCCTGGCGCGCAACGTCCAGGCATTCAAGGTGGAGTGCATAGACACCAACCTGGGGGTCTGGACTGAAGAATGGGACGACACGAATTCCATTCCCCGGGCGCTGCGGGTCACTTTGGTGCTGGGCAAGAAAGCTCCCAATGCCAACCAACCGGAAGGCCCCGTGATGACGTTGACGAGTGTCCTGGATGTTCCGTCACAAACCTTGCCCGTGCAGATGCAAATTCCCGGTCGCGGCGGAGGTGGTGGGAGTGGGAGCGGTGGCGGCGGAGGAGGGGGTGGGGGTGGAAACAAGGGGGGCGGCAACAAAAATAATAACGGTAACAAAGGGAACAACGGCAATACCGGGGGCAAAGTTTTGCAATATTGATGAAACTCTCCTATTGCAACCAATCCCGCCAGGGTATGGCCCTGGTGATCGTCATGTGCGCGGTCATCATGCTGGGCTTCCTGGCGGCTGCGTTCGCCGCGGCGATGAAAGTCGAGACCCGCTTGTCCATCAACAGCAACAATGATCCGCGGCTCAATTGGTTGGGGCAATCCGGGGTCCAACTCGCCAGCTGGGTGGTGGCGCAGGAAGCGTCCATCCCGAATGAACCCTACGATTCGTTGAACCAGTATTGGGCCGGCGGCGCCGGCAGCGCCGGTGAAAGCAACAGCGTCCTGGCCGGCGTCAAACTGGATAACTATCCCATCGGCGAAGGAACCGTCACGGTGAAGATGACCGACATGGAACGGTTCGCCAACATCAACACCGCGGACACGCCGGAACTGCAACAGGCATTGACATTGATGGGGGTCGACGCGGATTCGATCTCGGTCATCGCCGATTCCATCCAGGACTGGATCGATAACGACGACATGCCGCGTATCGCCGGGGGCGAAAGCGATTATTACCAGGGTATGAATCCGCCGTTCAACGCGAAAAATGCGCCGATCGATGATATGTCCGAATTATTGTTGATGAAGGGGATCCGGGAGCATCCGGAAATCTTTTGGGGCGGAAGCGCTTCCAACCTGCCGCCGTCGGCCATCCATCATCAATTGGGCTTCGGCCATGCACCCGGTCAGCCGGCGAATTATCCCTTCGGATTGAACGATTTATTCACGCCGTATTCCAATGGTCGTATCAACATCAACACGGCTAATGCCAATACGTTGCAACTGATTCCCGGGGTGGATGCCAATGTCGCAGCCAGCATCCTGCAGATGCGGGCCGGACCGGACGGGGCCGATGGCACGGAAGATGACACCCCGTTCCAAAGTGTCAATCAATTGGTCACTGCCGGCGTCAACTCATCGGTGGTCGCCCAGATGAGCCGGTATTGTTCGGTGCGCAGTGCGACCTACAAAGTCACGGTGACCGCAAAAATCGGGGCTTCTACAAGGGATTTTAACGCCATCCTCTACCGGAACGGCCGCAACGTCCAGGTCGTCAGTTTTTATTGGAATAAGTAAAATCTCGTTGAATTTGGCACGCCGGACGCTACCATTGTATTATGCACAGGTTTCTCGTGGTCGTGCTCTTATTGGCGTTGCCGGGGGTGGGTTTGGGGGCGGCAGATGCTAACGGGCGGATAGCCAAGGTGTTACCGTTATACCTGGACCAGCGCGGGCATGATGCGTTATCGCCGAGTCTGTTCGACCGGGACGCATACCAGGCGCAGTTGCGGACGGGTGCGGAAGTGGCATCGGCCATACGTTTCGATGTCCTGTGGAAGGGCTCGGCCGGGAAGACCGGCTTGAAATTACGAGTGGAAGTGCGTGGGATGGATGCGCAAGGGACGCCGCATCAGGCGGTGCTGGAAAAAGAAGTAAAATCGAATTTTTTCAGCCATTGGACGTCATTGACATTAGGTGGGGAGCCGTTTAAAGATATAGGCTCATTGATAGCGTGGCGGGTGACGCTGTCGAGTGATAATCAGATCCTGAACGAACAAAAATCATTCTTATGGTGAACATCAAACGTTGCATTCAATTCGCTTGCGCGCTCGCCTTGCTGAACGTCGCCGTTCTGCGCGCCAAGGACCTCACCGCGTATAGACTGGGGGATACGGCCGAGGAGGATATCGTCACGTCCGTCGCTTTCGACGCCATCGATCCGGAGGCGACCGCGGCCCGGAAAGCGGAGGAAGCCATGAGGACGCCGGTCATCTTCCGCGATTACCCGGCGATGACCAACGAAGTCGTCAAAGATTTCCTCTCCCAATACGACAAGGCTCGTAAAGATTTCGCCTCCGCCGTCAGCCAGAAATACTATAAAGAAACGGTGGACGCCCAGACGGTTGCCACGGCCGACTTCGACCTGCTGGTCGCCAACTTCAACAAGGCCCATAAGAACTTTCCGATCACGGCCAGCATCGCCAAGGCATGGGCCCAGGGCGATACCCAGATGGCCCTGAGCATCCAGGTCGCGTTCCTGGCGCGCCTGGGCGAAGCGCTGCGCCGTCCGATATCTCCGGATGAGTTGCCGACGGACATCACGATCGGGGATAACGTCGTCATCGTTTACATGAAGGACCAGAACGAAGCCTTGAGCCTTGCCGATGCCAAAGCCCGCGGCAAAGCCGGCGGCGTCACCAGCTTCCGCAAACTCAACAGCGCCCGCAGCATCTTCCGCCGTGCGTTCCCCGATGACGAGCAGACCACGGCCCGCGCATTGCAGAACATGATCAAGCCGGATTGTTTCGTTGATGAACAATTGACCAAGCAGGGTCGCGACCAGGTGACGGCGTCGCTCGCGGTTCCCGTCCATTACGAGGCCGGCCAGACGATCGTGCGCCGGGGTGAAATCATCACGGCCAGGACGAAAGCGGCGATCGATCAATTGGCCGTCAATGCGGCTGCCATGCAGGCGACGGTGCAGGCGCAAAAAGCCAAGCAATTGGCGATCAAATCGCAACAGGCCGCCGAAGCCCAGGCCGCTGCGGCACAAAAAGCCCAGCAGGACGCCCAGAGCGCGATCCAGAGTGCATCTCAATTGAAGAAGGATGCCCAGAGTGCCCATGCCAATAACGTCATCCTCCTGGCCGCCCTTGGTGGCGTGCTGGTGGTTTCCCTTTTGATGGTCGGTACGGTCTGGTGGTTGATCAAACAACGCCAGGTTGTTCCGGTCGTGGCTGTGCCTGCCGCGGGTATGCCGGTCGCCGCCGCTGCGGCTGCTGCCGCACCTGCCATGGCTCCGCGCGCCGCGCCGTTGCCGACCAACGGTGATGTGGCCCCGCGTCCGGCCGCTCCGGTCGCTCCCCGGGCTCCCGCCCCGGTCCGTGTCAATATCGCCCCTCCCGCCCCGGTCGCCCCGGTGGCTCCGACCCCGGCGCCGATGGCGCGTCCGGCCGCGGTTCCGCCGCAGCCGATGGTCCAGGAAGTGCCGGCCCGCGCCGGCGAGTCGCAGCTGAACCCGCGCGAAGCCGCGGTCGCCGAGATCTCGCAATTGGTCAAACGCCTTGACGAACTCCGGACGCCCCCGCACGAACGCGTCCGTACCTATGAGATGCGGATCGAAGATTTCGAACGCGAACTGGCCCAGCGCGGCGTCCAGAACCCCGAACTCTTGAAACTCAAGATCGAAGCGCTCAACTGCCAGATCGAAGCCGAGCGCAAACGTCATCGCCTCGATTCCGATTGGGGCAGCATCTTGAACTGATCCGGAATGGTCCCCGTCAAAGTCATCTGCGCCTGCGGCCAGAAGTACGCCTTTGACGTCCAACCTGCCGGCGGGCGCATGCCCGTGCCTGTCTTTTGTCCGTCCTGCGGACGCGAAGGCACCCCCCAGGCCGACCAATTCCTCGCCCGCGTCCTCAACGGCAAAACCCAGCCGCTGCCGCCGCCGACCGTCAATACGCTGATCAATTCGCTCCAGGCGACCCTGGCCCCGCATCTCACGGAAGCACTCAAAGACGCCGTCGTGCAGGAACTGGCCGCGCAACGCCGCCAACTCCTGGCCAGTCAACAGGACGCCGCCGCTGAATTGTCGGCCCTCGTCAAACGGCTCGAGCAGATGCAGGCGCCGATGATGGAACGCCTGCGCGCGTACGAAAGCCGATTGCAGGAGTTGCAAAAGGAATTGACCGAGCAGACCGAACAAAATCGCGAACTGCTCAGATTGAAGATCGAGATGACCCGGCGCCAATTGGAATCGGAACGCAGTCGTATCGATTTCAACTGATGCCGTCCGGCCTTCCAACGGCCTGGGTCACAGGCGCCGCCGGCCTGATCGGCAGTTATCTTCTCCGCACCGCACCCGCTTCGCCCTGGCGCATCCGCGCGTTGACCCGCGACCAACTGGATCTCACGGATTTCCCCGCCGTCCGGCGTGAATTCGAGCGGGACCGTCCGCAACTGGTCATCCATTGCGCCGCGACCAGCACCATCGCCGAAGCCCAAAAAAATCCCGACGCCGCCAGGAAGATCAACGTCGAAGCCACCCGCGTGCTGGCCGGGCTGGCCGAGGACGGCCAATTTATTTTCTTTTCGACCGATCTCGTCTTCGACGGCCGCAAAGGTCGTTACGTCGAGACGGACGCGGTCAATCCGATCACGTTTTATGGCGAGACCAAGGTGATGGCCGAGGAGATCGTCCGGAACAATCCGCGTCACCTGGTCGTCCGCACCTCGATCAACGGCGGCATTTCGCGCAAGGGTGGCCACGGGTTTAACGAACAGCTGAAGGCGATGCTGCAGAGGGAGCAGAAGATGACCTTGTTCACGGATGAATTCCGTTGTCCGGTTTTCGCCGGGGAAACGGCGCGGGCCGTCTGGGAATTGGCCGTCAGGAATCGATCCGGATTATTCCATGTCGCCGGCGCGGAACGCTTGTCCCGCTGGCAGATCGGCCAATTGCTGGTGCAACGATGGCCGGAATTGAAATCGAAGATCCAGCCGGGATCCGCGAAGGACTTCGCCGGGCCGCCGCGCGCGCCGGACACATCGCTGGATATCTCTAGCGTCCAAAAGATTCTTTCCCGTCCGTTGCCCGGCCTTTCGGAATGGCTCGAGAATCACCCCGCCGAACCGTTTTAGGGAATCGTTGGCGTCCAGGCTTCAGCCTGTCCGGCAAACGCGCAAGCTGAAGCTTGAACTCCAACCTGCACGCCTACGGGATCAGAGCCGCTTTTCGTCGGCGTCGATGTAATCCACGAACGTCTTGAGATCGTGCCGATGCGAGAGCCCGGCCTGTTCCAGGCGCATCTTGAAGCGGGCGTTGGCCGCCTCGTCGCCGGCTTTGGGACGGCTAAGGACATCCTGCCAATGGGCTTCTTTTTCCCCGGCGGATTTTTTGACGTTCTTCCGGACCCAATCGCACACCTGGCCGTCGGTGATCGTGTTTTTGACGACGTCGATCATCTGTTCATGCGTCACTCCTGCCGCTTTCAACCACATGCCGTCGAAACCTTTCCCCAAATTTTCGGTGTAATCGGAATGCAACCGCCCGGCCAGGTGCAGCCGGATCTTGTCGAGGTAGCGGGGTAGATAATGCCAGCCGTCCATGGTTTCACGCGCGCTGCGCGGGTAGATGATGTCGTTCATGGTGAGAAGGATGGCGACGGTTGCCCGGCTGTCAACTCACGGGTTGCGCCGGTAGTGCCCTGATTTGGTAGGGTCATCGCGCTGCGATGACCGCGCCGCGAAGCGGCGCAATCCTTAGGCTCAATGTTTACCGCGAGTTCGTTCCGCCCGTTCCGGGCGGGGACGCCGCAGCACGGCATCCCTACCCATAAACCAGGACACTACCCGCTTCGGGAATAACTTGACCGGCCCGTGTCGTCCGACTAACAGAAGGTGTCTCCCGGATCATGCCCGCTGTTTTCATGAAATACCTGTCAAAAAATTTGCCGGTTTTATGGTGTGTTGTGGCAGGGACCCGATTGGCCTTATCGCCGGTTGCCGCGGTGGATTTTTATGTCGCATCGGGTGGCGACGATGCCGGTCCCGGAACGCCGGACAAACCATTTGCCACGTTGATCCACGCGCAACAGGTCGCCCGGGCCGTCGCGGGAAAAGAACCCGTGACGGTCAATCTGCGGGGTGGAATTTACTATCTGCCGGATACCCTCGTCTTCACGGCGGATGATGCCGGGTCGACGGCGGCGCCGGTCGTG
>Ga0070690_100002429_pt1 | contig 10019 bp, 11 predicted proteins | sample KBSS33HmetaG_FD_64671 | JGI IMG/M metagenome (GOLD analysis project Ga0070690, IMG submission 64671) | Switchgrass rhizosphere microbial communities from Kellogg Biological Station, Michigan, USA - KBS S3-3H metaG | ecosystem: Host-associated > Plants > Roots > Rhizosphere ...
GCCGCCGCCCCACCAGCCAATTCCCCCGGAACTGACGTACCTGTAGCGCGAGGCCCGGTTGAGGATGAAGGCCAGGATGATCAGCATGAGCACGCCGCCGATCTGCGTGCCCAACGCGACCGCCGACGGTGGGCGCTTCGGTTCGGGAGCGCCGCCGATCGCGGCCATCAGTGAGCCGACGCCCGCCTTCACCGCGCCGTCGTGGTCGCCCTTGCGGATCAGCGGCACCATGTCGTTCTGGATGATCCGGCCGGCGCGCGCGTCGGGGACGTTGCCTTCCAGGCCGTAGCCGACCTCGATGCGCAGCGTGTGGTCGTCGCTGAAGATGAACAGCGCGACGCCGTCGTTGACCCCCTTGCGGCCCACGCCCCACGCCGTGAAGGCGCGGTTGGCCCAGTCCTCGATAGGATCGCCGCCCGTGGTGCGGTCGATCCAGACGATCAGCTGGTGGCCGGTTCCGCGCTCGTAGTCGGCGAGCTGGATCCTCAGCTCCTTGATGTAGCCCGCCGAGAGGAATCCGGCGCGGTCGCTGACGAACTCCGTCGGGGCGGGCGGGATCGGCGTGCCCTGCGCGCGCGCCGTCGCCGCGGCGGCGCCGACGACGAGGGCCGCCAGCGCGACGATCCGGACCCGGCCGACGACCGTCATGAAGGAACCGGCGTCAGAACTGGACCTTCGGAGCGGTCTCCGCGCCGGCCTGCGCCTTGAAGTACGACTTCTCGGCGAAGCGGCTGCCGAACAGGCCCGCGATGATGTTCCTCGGGAACGTGTTGCGCACGGTGTTGAACGCCTGCGCGGCCTGCGTGAACTTCATCCGCTCGACGGTGATCCGGTTCTCCGTCCCTTCCAGCTGCACCTGCAGATCGCGGAACGCCTGCGTGGCCTTCAGATCCGGATAGTGCTCGACGACCACCATCAGCCGCGTCAGCGCCGCCGTCAGCTGGTCCTGCGCCTCGCGGTTCTGGTTGAACGAGGCGGGATCGTTCGGCGACGTGTTCCCCTGAACCTGATTCACCTTGGCGCGCGCCTCGGTGACGGCGGTGAACGTCTCCTTCTCGAACTTGGCGGCGCCCTTCACCGTCTCGACCAGGTTCGGCACCAGATCGGCGCGCCGCTGGTAGACGTTCTCGACCTGCGACCACTGCGACTGCACCGCCTGGTCGAGGCGCACCAGCTTGTTGTAGCTGCTGACGCCCCAGAACCCGAAGATGGCGGCGAGGACGATGAAACCGAGGAGGACTCTGGACATGCCTCAAGCATAGACACGTCCCGCGGTCGGGCAATCGAGCTGGGTCAGAATGCGGGAGAAGTCGTGGGGTTCGGGGCCCGCGGGGGCGTCGCGCAGATGTCCGCCAGCGTGCCGGCCACCTCCTCGGGCGGGACATCGACCGCCCCGCGGCCCTTGTGATGATCGGTCGCCCGGACGATGTCGGCCAGCGACAGCAGGCCGACCGGGCGTCGATCGCCGTCGATGATCGGAAGGCGCCGGATCTGCTGCGCGCGCATCACCCGCTCGGCCGTGGACACGTCGTCGTCGGGGCCGCAGCAATGAAGGCCGCGCGACATGACCTCGGCGACGGGGATCGCGCTCGGCGCGCGGTCGCGCATCAGCGCGGCCATGCAGATGTCCCGGTCGGTGATCATCGCGACCGCGCGTCCGTCGTCGTCCAGCACGGGAACGGCGCCACAGTCGCAATCCCACATCAGCCGGGCCGCGACTGCGGTCGAGTCCGATGCACGCACGCTGGCGACCGGCTTGGTCATCAGGTCTCGAATCTTCATCTTGGCCTCCTGTACTGGAAATGGTGACGGGGGCACCCCGCGTCAACGCGCCAATCGGGAGGCTTCCCGATGATCATGGATGGGTTCGGGCGGGGCATTGCGCCTGTCGGGGCGCGTCCCAGGATCGAAGAGGAGGGTGGCGATGATGGGGAAGGCAAGCTTGGGGTTCCTGGGCGCGGTCGGGCTGATGGTCGGGGCAATCGTCCCCTCGGCGGCGCGGGCGGAGACGCCATACGCGTCGACGGGCGGCGTGGCCCGGGCGGAGGCTCAGCCCACGGTCAGCGACGAGAACATCACCGCCGACATCCGGGCGAGGATGCTGGAGAACGTGATGCTGCGAAACGCGCAGATCACGATCGCCAGCACCAACGGCGTCGTGACGCTGGTGGGGATGGTGTCATCGCAGACGGCGCACGAACAGGCGATGCAAGTCGCCCGCGCCACGCCGGGCGTCGTCCGCGTCGACGACATGCTACGGCTGGACATCTCGTCGCCGCAGGCGCCCACGAGAAACTGACGTTCGCGTTGCTGCCGGCGGCGCCTCGCGGTCGAGTAGGGCGCGCTTGCGCGCGACGCCCCAGCGGTAACCGGTGAGCGCGCCGTCGCTGGCGACGACGCGATGGCAGGGGATCGCGACGGCGATCGGATTGTCGGCGATCGCGCGCGCCACGGCGCGGACCGCGCGTGGCGCGCCGATGCGGCGCGCGACGTCGCCGTAGCTGGTGGTGCTGCCGGCTGGAATCGCGCACAGCGCCCGCCAGACGCGCTGCTGGAACGCAGTGCCGCGCACGTCGAGCGGTAGGTCCAGGCCGACGGCGGGCGCCTCGACGAACCCGACCACGCGCGCGACCAACTTCTCGAAGGCCGCCTCGCCGCCGACGAGCTCGGCGCGCGGAAAGCGATCCTGGAGTTGGCGCAGCAGCTCGTCCGGATCGTCGCCGAGGAAGATCGCGCAGACGCCGCGTTCGGTCGCAGCCACGAGGATCGCGCCGAGCGAGCACTGGCCGACCGCGAAACGGATCCGCGTGGCGGCGCCGCCCGCGCGGAAGGCGGTGGGGGTCATCCCGAGCATCGCGTCGGCGTGCTCGTAGAAGCGACCGCTCGAGTTGAACCCGGCCTCGTAGATCGCGTCGGTCACCGATCGGCTGCCCGGCAGCCTGTCGCGCACGCGCCGCGTCCGCTGCGCCGCCGCGTATTCGGCCGGCGTGAGGCCGGTGGTCGCCTTGAACACGCGGTGGAAGTGCCAGGCGCTGAGCCCAGCCGCGCGCGCCAGCTCGGCCAGGGGCGGAACCTCGTCCGCGCTTTCGATCAGGCGGCAGACGGCGGCGACCGTGGCCGTGTGGCGTTTTTCGCTGCGTCCGTTCATGTGACCATCGTGGCGCGCGCCCGCGTCGCCCGCACTCCGGGTCTTGCGGTCCCGTTCAGCTTCGCACGAAGGCCGCGCGGTCCCACGTTCAATCTGGAGGGCCGACATGATTCGCAAGCTGTCATCGGGGAAATACCGCCTTTACTCGCGCAAGCAAGATCCGAAGACCGGCCGGCGCCGCAACCTGGGCACGTTTGGCACACGCGCCGCCGCGCAGAAGCACGAGCGCGCCGTGCAGTTCTTCAAGCGCGGCTAGAGGAACCGCGCTTCACGGCACGTTCATCTCGAACGCGACGGAGTAGTTCGGCTGCGCCACGCGCGTCAGCGATCCGACGAACGGATCCGAATCGCGCAGCTGGCCCCAGCGCACGGTTCCGTTCGGGCGGATGGTGCCGTCGGCCGTCGCGGCGTAGGCGACGACCAGCCCGGACGTGGGCGGGTCGGTGGCGCAGGTGATCTGCACGGTGTCGCCGGAGATCGCCACGCTGGCGATCGCGACGCGCGTCGTTCCGGCGCGCACCTCGAAACCGCGGCCCGGCGCCCACTCCGCGAACGCCGATTGGTGGGGCATCGGCAGCGTCGTGTCCCAGGCGAGCGGCAGCACGGGAACGTGGAAGTGCACCGTGATCACGCGGCCGCTCCGGTCGACGCTGGTCGGCTGCAGCGGTTGCCAGGCGTTTCCGAGGACTACGCGCTGGTGGAAGACCTGGCCGTACTTCTCGCCGAGCCGTTCGTAATCGGGATTGGTGAGGTGGATCTGATCGTTGACGTACGCGTACTGGTACTTCGGCCCCGTCAAGATGACGTCGCCGGGATGGTCCAGGCCGATGCGCCACTGCGCCAGCGTGCCGGCCGAGGTGGAGCCCGCGCCCGTCGGCTCGGAGTGCTGCTGCGACAGCAGCATGGGAATGACGTAGGTCTGGCCGGTGCGCGTCCGCAGATCGGTGTTGTAGTCGTTCCACAGCTTCACCATGTCGGCCTCGAACGTGGTGCTGTCGGCGTCCGATTCGCCGTGCGTCAGCATGATCGCGCCGACGCCGTAGGTCTTGTTCTGCGCCTTGGCGAGCCGCGCGATCGCCGCCACCTCGAACAGCGACGCGGCGTAGGCGCGCCCGGTCGTTCCGGTGTCGGTCGCGCCCTTCGCGATGACGCTGATGTTCTGACCCGCCTCGCCGACCACGGAGTGCACGGTGACGTAGTCGCGGTTCTGCGCCGCCATCACCAGCGTCGTGAGCTCGTCGGCCATCGCGGTGTGGAAGGACTCGCCATAGATGTTGCGCGGGTAGGGGCTGGGGTACGTCGTGGTGATCGCGCGGATGGTCTCGACCAGCGGCACGACCGACAGCGCGGTGTTGTTCGCATCGAACGGCGGCACGGTCGCGCTCCCGAGCGAGAGTTTGAGGTTTCGGAAGCGCTGGGTGGTCGCGCCGATCGTCATCGCCGGCGCGTTGCCGTGTCCGCCGACGGCCAGGCTCTGGCCCGTGCCGAGGACGCCGACCCAGTCCCAGGTCGGCGCGGGGCTGCCGCCGTTGCCGCCGCCCCCGGTTCCGGTGCCCCCGCTCGCCCCGCCGCCGCCGCGACCGCCGGCGCCCTGTGCGCCGCCGCTTCCCGCGCCGCCGCCGCCCGCTGCGCCCGCGGTTCCGCCCCCGCCCGCGGTTCCGCCAGCGCCGCCGGTTCCGCCAGCGCCGCCGGTTCCGCCCGCGCCTGCCGTTCCCGCCGCGCCGCCGCCGCTGCCACCGCGGCCGGCTGTCGCTCCCGCGCCGCCGCCGGTACCCGAGATCCCCGCGCTGCCCGCCGCGCCGGCCGCACCGGTCACGCCGCCGGTCGCCGCGGCGCCGCCGGTTCCGCCCGCGCCGCCGCCACCGCCGCGACCCGCGGGCGCGCCGTTCCCACCGGCGCCGCCGGTCGAGGTCGTTCCCGGTCCGCCGCCACAGGCGGAGACCATCAGGATCGCGACCGCGCCCACGCGCGCCAAGCGCCGGACAGCGCCCGTCATCGCGGAGATTATGGCACGAGCGCCGATCGCTACGGCGACAGCGTCAGGGATCCGGCGTCCAGCGCGACCTCGTAGTAACCGTGATCGTCCCAGGTCAGCGTCCGGCCGCCCGGCTGCGTCAGCGTCCCGCCGTCCACCCTGACGCGCAGGACCTTCCCCGGCGGGAAGTGCGCCGGCAGCTTCCAGGTCCAGGTCTTCGCGGCGCCCGCCGCCGTCGGCGTCAGCGTCGAGAACACCTTCTGCGCGCGCCAGTAGGCCCCGATGTCGGCGACCGTTCCGATCCAGACGTCGCCGAGCGACTTGGTGTGGTTGACGCTCGCGATGAACTCCGCGATCGCGATCGGCTGGTAGGCGCCGTCGGTGCCGCCGGTGAAGCCGTGGACGAGGATGGTCTTCCAGCGCCCGGCGCTGCGGGCGGCGTCGACCTCGGCGTTGAAGGCGGCGGCCGCCGCGCCCGACGGCGGGACGTAGCAGTGCAGGTTGAACGGGTCGCTGTCGTCGTTGGGCCCGATCAGGCCGTTCGCGACGCCGCGGTTGATCAGATAGCGTTCGGATGCGAGCGACATGTAGCTGCCGTCGCCGTAGGGCGCTGCCATGGTCCACGCGGTGACGCCGAATTTCTGCTGGATGTCCTGGTTGCTCGCGTCCAGGTCGGCGGCCGTGCCGGCGTGCGCGTGACTTCGGCTGTGGCTTCCGATCTCGCTGCCATCGGCAAGCGCGCGGGCCCAGACCGGGTCGTTGAACTCCTTGGCCTTGCCGGTGATGAGATAGAAGGTGAACGGGACACCGAGCGCGCGCAGCTCGTCGTAGTGCTGGATCTGCGACGAGTTCGTGTCGTCGAACGTGTAGCTGATCGCGGCCTTGAAGCCGGCCCAGTCGACGACGGTCAGGTTGCCGGGCGTGCCGGCCGGGCGCGGTGCGCCGCCGCCTGGCGGGATCGGAAGGCCGGACGGCCCGATCTTGATCGGCGCCGCGGGAGGCGCGCCGGGTGTCGCGACCGCGCCGCCGGTGGCCACCGGGCCGCCGTCGTGAACGATGCACGCCGCCGCCGCGAGCGCGACCGCCGGCAACAGGCGAAGCGGCGCGCGCGGATCAGCCACGGCTCTGGAGGTATTCGCGGGGGGTCATGTGGCGGAGGGCGCGGAACACGCGGTGGAACTGAGCATAGCTCCCGAACCCGGCCGCCAGCGCGGCCTCGAGCAGGTTCGTTCGCCCGCGATCGAGCAGCACGGCGAACCGATCGAGGCGCAGGCGGTTGCGGTATTCGACCAGCGACATCCCCATCTCCGCCTTGAACACGCGCGCAAGCCGGCTGAGGCTGAGGTCCAGCCGCGACGCCATCTGCTTGCCGCCCATCGCCGGGTCCTTCGCGAGCATCGCGACCGTCGCGCTGACGAGCCGGCGGCTCGGCGATTCTTCGCGGGTCGGCTCGCCCTGCGCCAGCGATCCGCGCACGGGGTCCAGGATCGTTCCGAGCAGCGAGCAGAGGATGGCAGCGTGCGCCTGCTTCGCCTCGTCGACCGGTTCACCCGACAGGGCCGCATCGTTGAACATCATCCCGATCGGCGCGCGCGTCGACCGGATCGGCGTGCAGGCCACCCATCCGCGGCCGACGACGCGGGTCTCGCCCTGGTGGTGCTCGACGATCGGGCAGTTCTCGAACACCGTGAAGTGTTCGTTTTCTTCTTCCAGCCGCCGGAACGCCTCCCGATCGGTGTCGCTGACGTCGTACATGATGTGGTGCTCGTCGACGATCGCGCCCGACAGGTCCGTGCCCCACGTCCCGAGCATCGCGTTGCGCTGGCGATCGAGCAGGAAGATGCCGACCTTCCGGAGGCCGATGCGTTCCAGCGCCAGCTCCACGGCGCGCCGCAGGATCGCGTCGGGCTCGTCGAGCGGCAGGATCTCGTCGAACGCCGACAGCAGCGACGATAGCTTTCCGTGCACGGTCTGGTTGACGACCTTGGGCACGGGGATCTGTGCCCCCATGATGATCGGCCAGTCCACCCGTCGGCGGCGCGTCGCCACGGCCGCAGCTTATCACCGGCGCCCCGACGGGTTTCGAAAGCGAAGACCGTAGATTTTTGCGGTTTTTCGGCGGTCTCCTTCATACTGGGGGCTCATCCGCCGAGGAGATGACCATGAAGAAGACCCTGGTTGCCGCTGCGCTGTTCGCGTCGTTGTTGTCCACCAGGGCGGCGTTCGCCGATGGCCCGATCGTGGGCGTCGATCTGCAGGCCGCGCTGCCCGTCGGTAACTTCGGCGATGGCGCCGGGATCGGCTTCGGCGGGCTTCTCCGCTACGAGTTCACGGTCGCGAACCCGGTCAACATCACGGGGCGCGGCGGGTTCATGTACCACCTCGAGAAGAACACGGTCACCTTCTTCACGTTCCCGCTGCTCGTCGGGACGAAGATCAAGCTGGGCGAAAAGGCATACCTCGGTCTCGAGACCGGCGCGTTCATCAATCACAGCGACCCCGGCGGATTCGACGCCGCGCTGGGCTTCACGCTGGGCGTGGGGTACCGCATCTCGTCCGTCGACCTGCGCATTGGCGCGGAGATGCTCGACGCGGGCCACGCCGGCGACTCGATCGCGCTGACCGGCGGGCTCGGCTACAACTTCTAGTCGCTCCGCCAGCACCTCACGCGCAGCTGAACCGACGCTCCGGCCGTTGACATCGGCCGGGTCGTGGCGACCTGGAAGGGATGGGGGCCGAAAGGTCGGATGGGCTCGTTCTGTTCGGAGCGAGCGGCGATCTCGCGTTCAAGATGATCTTTCCGGCGCTCGCGGCGATGACCCGGCGCGGGCACCTGAACGCGCCGGTCATTGGCGTGTCGCGGACGAATTGGACGGAGAAGCAGTTCCGCGAGCGCGCCGCCGAGAGCGTCGCCAAGCACGGCAAGCGCGCCGACAGGGACGCGCTGCCGGCGCTGCTCGAACGGTTGCACTACGTGGCGGGCGAGTATCACGAGCCCAAGACCTACGCGGCCATCCGGCGCGCCCTGGGCGATGTCCAGCACCCGACGCACTACCTCGCCGTTCCGCCCAGCATGTTCCCGGTCGTCGTCGAGGGGCTGTCCAAATCGGGCTCCGCCAAGGGCGCCCGCCTCATCGTCGAGAAGCCGTTCGGGCGCGACCTCGCGTCGGCGCGCTCGCTGAACCGGTGTGTCCACAGAGTGTTCGAGGAGTCGGACATTTTTCGCATCGATCACTACCTGGGCAAGGAGTCGGTCCAGAACCTGCTCGTCTTCCGGTTCGCGAACGCGTTCCTGGAGCCGATCTGGAACGCCCGCTACGTCGAGAGCGTGCAGATCACCATGGCGGAGACGTTCGGCGTCGAGCAGCGCGGGCGCTTCTACGAGGAGGCCGGCGCGATCCGCGACGTCATCCAGAACCATTTGCTGCAGGTGGTGGCCGTGCTCGCGATGGAGCCGCCGCTGACCTATCCGGACTCGGTGCGCGACGAGAAGGTGAAGGTGTTCCGCGCGATCCGGCCGCTCAGCCCCCAGGACCTGGTGCGGGGCCAGTATGCCGGGTACCGCGACGAGAAGGGTGTCGCACCCGACTCGACGGTGGAGACGTTCGCGGCGATGCGGCTGTTCATCGACTCGTGGCGGTGGGAGGGCGTGCCGTTCTTCATCCGCGCGGGCAAGCGTCTGGCGGCATCGTTCACGGAGGTGCTGGTGACGCTGAAGCGCGCGCCGGTGCGCCGGGCCGGACCGGAGGACGCCAACCACCTGCGTTTTCGCCTGAGCCCCGACGTCATCATCGCGGTCGGCGCGCGCGTCAAGAAAGCGGGGGACCAGATGGTTTCCGAACCGACGGAGCTCCGGTTGGTGCATCATCAAGAGAAGGACGAGATGGCACCCTACGAGCGGCTGCTGGGCGACGCGATGGCCGGCGACGGAATGTTGTTCGCGCGCGAGGACAGCGTCGACGCCGCCTGGGCCGTCGTCCAGCCGATCCTCGGCAACGTGACGCCGGTGCACGAATACGAGCCCGGCAGCTGGGGCCCGGTCGACGCGGATCGCCTCACGGCTGAAGTCGGCGGCTGGCACGCCCCGATCGCCACCGCAATCGAATGACAGGCGGGGCAGACGCTGGCATTCGCGCCGCCGCCAAGCTCGCCGCCTCCTGGGTCCGGGCGGGCGATCGGGTCGGGCTGGGCACCGGGCGGGCGGCGGCCGCGTTCATCGACGAGCTGGGCGCTCGCGCGCGCGGCGGCCTGACGATCGCGTGTGTCGCGACGTCGGCGGCGTCCACGCGGCAGGCGCTCGGGCTCGATCTGAGGATCGTCGAGCTGGATGAGACCAGCCCGCTGGACATCACGGTCGACGGCGCCGACGAGGTGGCGCCGAACCTGGACATGGTGAAGGGGCGCGGCGGCGCCTTCGTGCGCGAGCGTATCGTCGCGGCGGCGTCGCGCCGGCAGGTGATCGTGGTCGGGCCGGACAAGCTGGTCGCGGCGCTGGGCGAGAGCGGGGCCATCCCCGTCGAGATCATCCCGATGTCGCTCGGCCCGTGCCTGCGGCGGCTGAAACAGATCGGCGTGCTTCCCGAGCTGCGTCCGGGTGCCGATCGCACGCAGCCGTTCGTCACCGACAACGGCAACCTGATCCTCGACGTGAAGCTGGCGACGACGCTCGCCGACACGGCGGCCGCGCGCGCGTTCGACGCCGAGGTGCTGTCGATCCCGGGCGTCGTCGACACGGGGCTGTTTATCGGAACCGCCGAAACGGTGCTGGTCGGACATCCCGACGGGCGCGTCGACACGCGGACGCGTCAGCACTAAAATTCTACGGCCATGGGCACAACTCCCCCGAACCTGCTCAATGACGACGGCACGGCCTCGATGGCGACCGCCTTCCTTTCG
>Ga0070690_100002430_pt1 | contig 10019 bp, 7 predicted proteins | sample KBSS33HmetaG_FD_64671 | JGI IMG/M metagenome (GOLD analysis project Ga0070690, IMG submission 64671) | Switchgrass rhizosphere microbial communities from Kellogg Biological Station, Michigan, USA - KBS S3-3H metaG | ecosystem: Host-associated > Plants > Roots > Rhizosphere ...
GTGATCATGAAGAGCATCCACAAGGCGTGCGTGGCGACCGCCGATCGGTTCGGCGTCTCCGGCAACTACGTCAATGGCGCCAACATCGCCGGCTTCCTCAAGGTCGCCGACTCGATGATGGACCAGGGCATCGTCTAAGCGGGGCGAGCTACAGCGACCAACGGCTCGAGCAACGGCGTCCGTTCCGCTTCTTCACGTAGTCGCTGCGACTGGTGCAGGTGGATACTTCGGCAACCAGCTCAGGATTCGGCGCACGATAGCTTCTGCTGTGGGGTGGTGAGCCGCGCCGATCTTGTCGCAGTGTCATACATCATGTACGCTGTCTGACATGAGGATTGTCCAGGCGAGGATCGACGCGGCGACCGAAGCGACGCTGGCGCGGCTGCGACGGCAGACCGGAATGACCGATTCCCAGCTCGTGCGCAAGGGGCTCGAGCTCGTCAGCCAGCGCGCGACGCCCGTCAAGGCGCGCCGTGTGCGCGGGATCGGCCGCTTCGCCTCCGGCCAACGCGACCTCGGATCGAACAAGGCACACTTATCCGGTTTCGGCAAGGCGTGACGCCAGTTCTCCTCGACACCGGTGTCATCGTGGCGCTGCTGGACCGCAGCGAGCGCAACCATGCCCGCTGCGTCGAAGCGATCGAGGCCGTCGCAGCTCCCCTCATCATGTGCGAGGCGGTGATCGCGGAGTCCTGCTATCTGTTGCAAAACCTCAGCGGCGCGCCAGACGCCGTGCTCGAAAACGTCGAGGCCGGCGTGTTCGAGATCCCGTTCCGGCTGATCGGGGCGTCACGCAACATCCGTCTGCTCATGAAGCAGTACGCGCGGGTTCCCATGGACTTCGCGGACGCCTGCCTCGTGCACCTGGCCGACGAGGTCGGCACCGGCAAGCTCTTGACGCTCGACTCCGACTTCCGCGTGTATCGCTGGCGCAAGCGGCGCGCTTTCGAGCTCCTCATCGACTGAGGCAGCCGCAACGGGGAGACCGCAAGGAGGGTAAGCTCGCCCCCATGACACCCCACGCCGGGTTGCAGGATTTCCATCAGCTGATGCGGCACCGCATCATGGACATCCTGCTCGTGGCGAGCCCGTACGACTCGTTTGTCCTCGAAGAAGCCGGCCAGATCGGCGAGCGGGTCATGGGGGAGTTTCGCAACCTCGACCTGCACTACGGCCCCGGGCTGACGACGGTATCGACCGGCGGCGAGGCGCTCGACCTGGTGCGCGAGCCGAGCCGGTTCAACCTGATCATCAGCGGGCTGTCCCTCGGCGACATGCACGGCGTCGAGCTCGCACGCCGGGTCAAGGCGCTGGGCCGCGGCATCCCGGTCGTGCTGCTCGCGTTCGACGCGCGCGAGGTCAAGACGTTCGCCGAGCACCACGATCTGTCCGACGTCGAGAAGATCTTCCTGTGGCAGGGCGACGCCCGCATCCTGCTCGCGGTCGTCAAGTACGTCGAGGATCGCCGCAACGTCGCGTACGACACCCAGACGATGGGCGTGCAGGTGATCATCCTGATCGAGGACAACGTCCGCTACTACTCGTCGTTCCTCCCGGTGATCTACGCCGAGCTGCTCCACCACTCGCGCCGGCTGGTCTCCGAGGCGGTCAACGTGTCCGACAAGATCATGCGGATGCGCGCGCGGCCGAAGATCCTCTTGTGCAGCACCTACGAGGAGGCGTGGGAGGCGTTCACGCGCTACGAGGAGGACGTGCTCGGCGTCATCTCCGACATCGAGTTCCCGGCCGACGGCAAGCTGTCGCCCACCGCGGGCCTCGACTTCGCCCGCCGGGTCCGCGTGAGCTGGCCCGACGTCCCCGTGCTCCTGCAGTCGTCGAACCCCGCCCACGCCAGCGGCGCCGCCGAGGTCGGCGCGACGTTCCTGCTCAAGGGCTCGGCGACGCTGCTCGCCGACCTCCGCCGCTTCATGATCGATTACTTCGGGTTCGGCGACTTCGTGTTTCGCCGGCCGACCGGCGCGATGGTCGGGATGGCGCACGATCTCAAGTCGCTCGAGGAGTGGATCGGCGTCGCGCCCGCCGACAGCATCGCCTACCACGCCGCGCGCAACCACTTCTCGAGCTGGCTCAAGGCGCGCACCGAGTTCGCGCTCGCCGACGAGCTACGGCCGATCAAGGTCTCGGACTTCCCCGACCCCGAGAGCGTGCGCGCGTGGCTGGCCCAGACCATCGCGCGCTATCGCCGCGCCCGGAGCCTGGTCGCCGTCGCGGACTTCGATCGCACCTCGTTCGATCCGCGCCACGACTTCCATCGCATCGGCGGCGGCTCGCTCGGCGGCAAGGCGCGCGGCCTGGCGTTCATGCGCATGCTGCTGGGCCAAAAGCCGGTCACCGGCGGGCTCGACGCGGTCGTGACCGTGCCCGCCGCGGTCGTGCTCGCGACCGACGTGTTCGACCGGTTCATCGAAGACAACGACCTGCGTGGCTTCGCGATCCACGAGACCGACGACGCCGAGCTCGAACGCCGGTTCCTCGCCGCGCGGTTTCCCCAGGACGTGCGCGAGGACCTCGCGGCGCTCCTGCCGCGGATCGACCACCCGCTCGCGGTGCGCTCGTCGAGCCTGCTCGAGGACTCGCAGCACCAGCCGTTCGCCGGGATCTACGAGACCTTCATGCTCGGCAACCGCGCGGGGAGCCCCGACACGCGGCTCGATCAGCTGATCCGCGCGATCGTGCGGGTCTGGGCCTCGATGTTCTCGCGCCAGGCCAAGGACTACATCGCCGCGACGCCGTACCGCCTCGAGGAAGAGAAGATGGCGGTGATCGTGCAGCGCATCGTCGGCTCGCCGCACGGCACGCGGTTCTACCCGAGCCTGTCGGGCGTCGCGCGCTCCCACAACTTCTATCCGACGCCGCCGCTGGTCGCCGGCGACGGCATCGCCGCCGTCGCGCTCGGGCTCGGCAGGAGCATCGTCGCCGAGGGCAGCTGCCTCAGGTTCTGCCCGCGCTACCCCCAGCACCTCGTGCAGTTCTCGTCGGTGCGGGACATCCTGGCCAACAGCCAGCGGGCGTTCTGGGCGCTCGACCTCGCCGGCAACGCCGGGATGTGCGAGTCGCGCTACGAGCTCGACGCGGCCGAGGCCGACGGCACGCTCGCCGCGGTCGGCTCGACCTACTCGCGCGAGAACGACGCGATCTACGACGGGACCTCGCGGCCCGGCGTCCGCGTGGTGAGCTTCGCCCCGATCCTCAAGTACGACAGCTTTCCGCTCGCGACGCTGCTCGATCGCCTGCTCGCGATCGGCCGCTGGGGCATGGGCGGGCCGGTCGAGATCGAGTTCGCCGTCGATCTTGCCAGGCGCGAGCTCGCGTTCCTCCAGCTCCGCCCGCTCGCGCTCTCCCACGAGATGCTCGAGCTGGTGATCGGCGACGTCGATCCGGGCCTGCTCCTGTGCCGCTCGGACAGCGTGCTCGGCAACGGCCGGATCGACGACCTCCACGACATCGTGGTCGTCGATCGCCAGCGCTTCGAGCGCGCGTCGAGCCGCCAGGCCGCCGCCGAGATCGCACAGCTGAACGCCGAGCTCAGAGGCCGGCCCTACCTGCTCGTCGGCATCGGCCGCTGGGGATCCGCCGATCCGTGGCTCGGCATCCCGGTGACCTGGGAGCAGATCTCCGGCGCGCGGGTGATCGTCGAGGCCGGGTTCGCCGACTTCAAGGTGACCCCGTCGCAGGGCACCCACTTCTTCCAGAACCTGACCTCGTTCGAGGTCGGCTACTTCACGGTCAACCCCGACGCGGGCGACGGCTTCGTCGACTGGGCCTGGCTCGGCAGAACGCCCGCGGTGCGCGAGACCACCTACGTCCGCCACCTGCGAACCGATCGGCCCGTCGTCGTCAAGATGAACGGCAAGAACGGTGAGGGCATCATCCTCAAGCCGTGACCGAACACGGCGAGCGCGAGCCGATCGGGCGCCGGATGCTAGGGTGAAACCGTGCTGCCGGCCGCCGCCAACCCGTTCCTCGCCGGCAAGCATCGGCCGATCGTGGTCGGCCACCGCGGCGTACCCGCGCTGCACCAGGAGAACACCCTCGCGGGGTTTCGCCGCGCCGCCGCGCTCGGCGTTCCGGCGATCGAGCTCGACGTGAGGTTGACCCGCGATCGCCGCGCCGTCGTCGTGCACGATCACGATCTCGAGCGCCTGACCGGCACGCCGGGCGCGGTGATCGACCTGACGTGGGACCAGCTATCGCGGCTCCGGATCCGGCGCGAGCTGCCGATGGGCCACGATGTCCACGGCGCGCCGGTCGTCGCGCGCTACGAGCGCGTCGAGCCGATCCCGCTGCTCGCCGAAGTCCTGGCCGAGCTCGCCGGCAAGCTCGCGATCAACATCGAGCTCAAGCTCGAACGCCGGGCGTGGTGGCAGGTCGAGATCGGCGCCGTCGTCGCCCGCACGATCGCCGAGGCCAACGCCGACGACCGCGTCATCGTCACGTCATTCGATCCGCGGAAGCTGCGGGCGGCCGGGCGAGCCCGCCCCAACCTGGCGCTCGGGTTCTGCTTCGACGACGGCATGCTCAACTTCGCGCGCGGCTTGCTCGATCGCCTGCCGCCGCTGGCCGGTCATCGCGATCCGCACGACCAGCGCCCCGGTCATAACGCGCGCCGCGTGCTCGGCCGGATCCTCGACGCCGGCCTGATCGGCCGGTGGGCCGGGACGCGAGTGGTCGGCGCCGAGCACACCCTGATCGGCGCGGAGACCGTGCAGCGGCTGCACCGCTACGGGATCGCGATCGGCACCCACACGCTGTTCCCGCTCGGGTCCACCACGGGCAAGCGGATCTCCGCGAGCGCCGCGACGGCCGCCGAGGCCCAGCGCCTGGTCGCGCTGGGGGTCGACTGGATCGAGACCGACGACCCCGAGCGGCTGATGGCGCTGATCTATTGACCTGACTGCCGGTAACCCCGGCCACTCCATAGCTCCATCGATCCCGGCCACGAGCGCCGGCGGCTGTCCGGATTGTCCAGCCGGCGGGCGCCTGGTCCGAAATCCGGCCAGATCCCGGACATCATGGGGCGCCGGGCCGCGGGCGCCGCCTTCGCCGATCTTCGACGGAGAATCGCCAAAAACACCGGCCGCTCGAGATGGCTCGCCGGTGTGGCACGAAGGCTGCTGCTCGCCCGGCAATTCCCCATTTCCGGAGAGCTCCTCATGTCTTCCTCGTATCGTGTTCGCTGCGGTTCGTCTGTCCTCTCGGTCTTGATCGTGTTCGCCGTGGTCGCGAGCTGTGGGCCAGCATCGCCGGCCGCACCGGATGCGGCGCCACGCTCGACGGTTCCTACCGGCCCCGCCGGAAGGTTCGCGAGCACCAGCACGTTCGACGTCGACGTGCCGGCCGCGGCCGGTCCGGTGATCGCCGCGCTGACCGCGGCGACGGATGGTCCCGATGATCCGACCCGCTACCTCCTCGATCGGATGATCGCGACCCTGCCCGATGGCACGGTCAAGACGATCGCGACCCAGGCGGCCCCGTACGTCGCCGCGTACCTCAACGCGCGACTGGCCGACATCGCGCCGCGCTTCGTCGCCGGGATCGACGCGATCGGCACGGGGCTGTCCCGATGCGCCACGCACGTCAGCACGATCGAGGTGCTGCAGATCGACGGCGACGGCGCGGCGCTCCGCACGATCACCGGCGCACGCTTCGACGTCGGTGCCACGCCGACCACCGTCAGCTTCGCCGACGGTGGCCTCGCCGACATCGTGGTCGGGACCCACGTCTTCCTCGACGGCACCGGCCACGTCACGATCGGCGATCACGCCCACGGCTGGCCCTACGGCGCCGTGCTCCGGCTCGGCCTCGACCGCGTGGTGATCGCGAGCGTCGAGCCGGCGGCACGTGACCTCGCGACCGCGCTCGGCGCGCTGGTCGACTGCGCGACGCTGGGCGCGCTCCTCGCCGACCGCATCGGCCTCGGATCGGAGGCGCTCTACCGCACGGCGTGCCAGGCAGGCATGTCCGCGATCGCGAGCGAGATCTACGCGAAGATCGCCGCGATCGACGACACGCCGCTCGCCCTCGAAGTCACCGGTTCGGCGGGCGGCGTCGACCTCGATGGCGACGGCACGATGGACGAGCTACGCGATGGCCGCTGGTCCGGCTCGGTTGGCTCCACGTCGTCGCGCGAACCGATCAGCGCCGCCAGCTTCACCGGAACCAAGGCTCCGTAGCGCTACGCGCGCTCCCGCGATCGCCCGTGCGCACCTGTGGTTCAGCCGGCCCCTGCCCGGTCGAGGTTCGAACGCCTAGGAAGTTCTCGCGTGTTGCCACTGAGGCTTCCGCGGCCAAATGGACACCGTGACATGCGCGCACGAGCGTTACCGCACAGGGACCCGGCGAGGCGTAGAGCCAGTCCCCCCCGGCGAGAGGGGAAGCAGCAGCTGACGAAGGTGATGGCTTCGGGTGGTCCACGGCATCCTGGTCCGGTTCACCGCCGAGGCAACAGGTTGGACCACCGCGGCTCTCGCGGTTCGCAGGGACATGCGGCCAGGACAAGCCCGCTCAGCGTCGCCATCGAGGCCCACGTCCGAGGTGGGAAGTGGTATCGTGTCGGCCGTTCGCACACTACCCTCGTAGCAACTGCCCAGGATGATCGATCCGGTTCAAGATCTGGTACACGACCACGCCGACATCAATCGCCGCGTGTTCGCGCTGGGCTCGGCAATCCGCGCGCTCGACCGTGACGATGGTGACGGCCTGGCGCTCGCGCTGGTGACGCGCCTGGGCGAGCTGCGCGAGCTGTTGTTCCTGCACTTTGCACGGGAGGAAGAGGGCCTGTTTCCGTTTGTCTCCGAATCCGTGCCCGACCTGGCCGACCAGGTTCATGCGATGGCGCTCGCGCACGACGCGATCTGCGGCGGCCTGGCACGCATGTATCACCTCGCCGCGGCGAACGCCGAGCTCCCGACGGTCCTCGCCGTGTTCACGCGGTTCGAGACCGCCTACGGCAGCCATGCCGAGGTGGAGGCCAAGCTCCTGCACACGCTGAGCGGCCGGCTCGACTCCGAGCAGCGCGCACGACTCGCCGAGCTGGTTCGCGGGCTGTAGCTCGAGCTCGACGCTTTCGCTGATACATGAACGTCACACCTGCGAGTAGATGAACGTCACCGCCGTGCAGACCGGCGCCGGCTCGCCGTCGATCAGGAACGGCCGGTACTTCCAAGCGTAGATCATCCGCTCGATCCTCCGGTCGTAGTGGATGGATCCGGTCGACTTCATCATCGTGACGCCTCCAATCGTTCCGAGCGCGGTGATGCACACCTTGAACAATCCGTGCAGCCGAGGGTGGCCCAGAGCGGCGATCGCCTTCTTGGTGTCGGGATCCGGGTAAATGGCTGTTTCACCCGCGATGCGCAAGACATCGAGCGTTGTCGGTGGAACGGTACGCGGTGCTCCGCTTGGATCCGCCCCCACAGGGGCACTGTTGGGTACCGGCTGTGGTGACGGCGAGGACGGTGGCGCCCGGATACCCTCCACGACACCGTTGCGCAGCGCGACCTCGAGCTTGCCGCCCGGCTCATACGCGAGCAATGGCGTCGAGAGGTAGTCGGGGGCCGGTTCAACGCGCAGGGCAAGCTTGGCGAGACATCGCAGGAAGCCGGGGTGCTGCGCGGCGGTCAGCGCGACCGTCTTGGAGAACTGCGTCGCGCAGTCCGGATCGTCGAACCTGAGGCCGCGTACGTCGACCTCGCCGGCGGCCAGCTTCGCGAACGCCGCGGGATCTTGCTGCGCAACGGCCGCGACTACCCCGCGCAGCACGTCGTTCTCCGCCTGCACGAGCGGAGGAAGCCGCTGGCACGCCGATCGGATCTTCGCCTTGCACGCGTCGTGGTAGAGCATCACCGGGTCGTACACGGTCTTCGGGAGCTCGGCGTCGCGCTCGATGAGCCGCTGGCAGCCAGGGCGGGATCCCATGCGGCATGCCTCGGTTGCCCAGCGCATCGCGGCAGTCCCATCATGGACAGCGATGAAGAACTGGATAAGCAGGTCGCACGCCTCGGTGTTGCCCATCTCGCAGCCACGTTGCGCGAGGCGCGCGACCTCGTCATCGGACCCGCCGGCGACGAACGTGTCCTGGGCGAGGTACAAGCATCCGCGGGATGCCCCGTGTTCGCAGGCACGGCGGAAGTAGGCCCGCGCCACGGCATCGTGCTTCGGCACGCCCCCTTCGATCTCGTGCAGGACGCCAGCGCTCAGGCAAGCATAGGGATCGCCGAGCATGCAGGCCTGCCTCTTTAGCTCGGCCGCGCGCCTGGGATCTTGGGAACTGTTTGGCAGCTCGTAGGCCGATGCGAGCTCTTCACACGCGACCGGCTTTCCCCGGCGGCACCACTGGTCGAGCTCAAGCATCGTCGCGCCGCGCGATCCAGTAGGGTGCGTGAGCTGCTCATGGAGCACGTCGATGCAGCCGTCCGCGACACCGTGGTCACATGCGCGCTGATCGAGCTCGTGCGCGGTCGGTTCGCCCTCACGCGTGGACCGCGCGGCATAGGTGCACCAGCGGGGCTCGCTGCCCAAACACGCGGACAGCCACTGCTCGTGCGCGCGATTGCTGTAGGCCTTGGCCTTTGCGCGATCCACGTCGACGCCGTACCCGCGGGCATACATGGCGCCGAGCTGGGAGCAGCCGAGCCCGGTGCCTGCGCTGCAGGATCGCTCGTAGCTTTCGATCGCCTTCGTGGGTGACCACGCGGTGCCAAGACCGTTCTGGTAGTGCTCCCCGAGGATCGCGCAAGCCAGACCGTTACCACCGCCACAACCACCCGCCGCATAGCGAAACGACTTCCCCGGATCGAAGACATGGCCGTTCTTGCCGTCCCAATCCCAGTACCACTCGGCGGCCTGGGTGCACGCATGCACATCATGGCGGTCCTCGCATGCGTGCTCGGCGGCGGTGGTATCCGGATCGATCCGTCCGGCGTTGCCCGCCTCTGCCGCTTCATCGGGTAGCTCCTGCACCGCATGAGCCGGCCACATGTGACAACCGAACGCACCCGACAACACGAACACGGCGAATCCTCGTCTGCGCATCTACCTCTCCCCTTGATGCGAGCAGGCTGCTCGCTCGCGCTCGTACACTACCAAGTCTGCTCGCGAACCGGAAAGAAAGTGGCCACGGACCTGCTGGGCCGGCCGCGCGAGCGGCGTCACGGGCCCATCCGGGCGCGAGATCGTACCTGCGCTGGGTGCCGGCTTTCGCGGTCTGGAGTCGTCCCCTTCTTGCGATCGCGTCGAGGATCAGAGCGTCGTGCGTTGGCAAGCAAGAACGCCATCCCATCGCGAAACGCAGCGACGATGCTGGCGCAGCCCAAGCAGCGCCGTTACGATCTCGTCGGAGAGCGCGAACCTGACGTCCTCGTCCCGATCGCGTGCTCGGCGAAGCAGTCGTTTGGCGAACGACCGCACACGCGCCAGGCGCGATGCAGATCGCGCGCCGGCCTGTGACCTGCGATTCTGCTGGTTCAGTGGCTGCGCACGCAGCTCACAGCCCAGTGCTCGCGCGAAGGTATCCTTGATTGATTATTATATTCATATAGACATTTATGGCTATTCTCGAGATAGACTTGGCACCTAGAGCACGCGGTGACACAGAGCACCCGCAAAGGAGACGCCAACGTTGTTCTGGGGGCGACGTGCCTCACAGCGTGGTTCGGCCTGAGCGCGTCCACGTGGGATGTGACGCGATCGCGCCGGTCATAGAGATGCCGCCAAGTCACACGTACGGCCCAACGTGGCGGTACCGCTCGATAGGATCGCGTCAGGGGTGAACGTGGGTGCGAGCTCACGCCCACGTGGGCGCGCTCGGGCTCGAGGCACGTCGCAACGGCCCCCCACGTGATCTCACGTATGAGCCGAACCTAGCACCGGAACACTCCCGGCAGGTCTTCTTGACGCGAGATGGACGCTCGCTCGCCCTCTCACATCATCGAGTCGGATGGTGGACCGCAGGGTGCGGCAGATGCGAACGGCACCGAACGTATCGGCGCGATGTCGGC
>Ga0070690_100002434_pt1 | contig 10014 bp, 8 predicted proteins | sample KBSS33HmetaG_FD_64671 | JGI IMG/M metagenome (GOLD analysis project Ga0070690, IMG submission 64671) | Switchgrass rhizosphere microbial communities from Kellogg Biological Station, Michigan, USA - KBS S3-3H metaG | ecosystem: Host-associated > Plants > Roots > Rhizosphere ...
CGCCGCGTCCAGGATGGCGTTTGGGTCGAGCCCCCGACGTCCGCGCGGGCGCGAGCTGGTCTTACGTGTTGTTTGCGTTGACAATTCTACACCGTAGCCAATAAAGTCTTCGCTGTAGCCAAACCCGCAAGCGAGCCCCTGTCAAGGCTGAGCCCCCTGATAGAGCGGGAGGTGGAGGCGTGGGCGTGACCGGCGCGAGAACGATTGCCAAAAAGCTCCGACGACCTGCCGTCATGTTTGCCTCCCAAACAGCGATTGCCTTGAGCGGACTTAATCCCAAACTGCGGCTCCTGCTTCTCTGCGCTCGCATCGGCTACACGCCTCACGCGAGCTTCCAGCGTTGATCGGACGCCTTCGGGTCACGTTTTGCTGGAGGTTACTCAGTGACAAATCAATACCAAACGACGCAACTCAGAGAGCTCGACGCTCTTCACCATCTGCACCCATTCACCGATCACAGCTCGCTTAGGGCAGGCGGTGCGCGCGTCATAGTGCGAGGCGACGGGCCTTATATCTGGGACAGCGACGGCAAGCGCGTCCTCGACGGCATGTCGGGCCTGTGGACAGCTAATGTCGGCTACGGCCGGAAAGAGCTCGCCGAGGTGGCTTACGCGCAAATGCTCGAGCTGCCGTTCTACAACACCTTCTTCCGCACCACGCATCCCCCTGTGGTGAAGCTGTCGCGCAAGCTTGCCGAGCTTGCCCCCGACAACCTCAACCAAGTTTTCTATGGCTCGTCAGGCTCGGAAGCGAACGACACGGCGATCCGTCTGATCCGTCACTATTGGGTGCTCAAAGGTGAACCCAAGCGGCGCGTCATCATCTCGCGCAAGAGCGCCTATCACGGGTCGACGATCGCCGCCGGCTCGATGGGCGGCATGGCGCACGTGCACGCGCATAGCTACCCGGTCTATGAGGGATTTCGCCACATCATTGATCCCTATTGGTACGGAGAGTCAGAGCCCGGGGAATCGCCGGAGGCCTTCGGTATTCGCGCCGCGCGCGCGCTAGAGGACGAAATCCTGGCCGTCGGCCCCGAGAACGTTGCTGCGTTCGCCGGCGAGCCGGTACAAGGCGCGGGCGGCGTCAAGATTGCTCCCGAAAGCTACTGGCCCGAGGTGCAACGCATCGTCGACAAGTATGGGATTCTTCTCCTTGCCGACGAGGTGATCACGGGCTTCGGCCGCCTCGGCACGTGGTTCGCCTCGCAGCACTACGGCATCCGCCCCGACTTCATCACCTTCGCCAAGGCGGTGACGTCGGGCTATATCCCGCTCTCCGGCGTCATTGTCGACGACAAGATCATCGATGCGCTGATGGCGCACGCCGACGACTTCAATCACGGCTATACCTTCTCGGGTCACCCCGTGGCTTGCGCCGTCGCGCTGAAGAATATCGAAATCACGGAGCAGGAGAAGCTTGTCCCGCGCGTCAAAGAGTTCGGGGGGCCAGCACTGGCGAAGCTGCTTGCGAAATTCAAGGACCATCCGCTCGTGGGCGAGGTTCGCTCTGTCGGACTTCTGGGCGCTATCGAGCTCGTCGCCGACAAACACACGCGCCGCCGCTTCGACGATCCGGGCCGCGTCGGCCTCATCTGCCGCGACCATTTCTTCCGCGAAGGTTTTGTCATGCGCGCCGTCTCCGACACCATGGTCACCGCACCGCCGCTGATCTGGACTCAGACCCAGTTCGACGAAGCAGAGGTGCTGATCCGTCGCGCGCTCGATCTCACACTCAACGACGTCGCCGGAGAACTCGCAGCATGAGCCGCCCGATCGTCGTCGTTCCTGCCTGCACCACGCTGATCGAAGGTTACACATTCGACGCCGTGGGCCGTAAATATACGGCTGCGATCGCCGAGGTCGCGGAGTGCCAGCCTCTGCACGTGCCGGTGGGTACCGGCATGTCCGACATCGGGGCCATCCTTGAAGTGGCCGATGCGATTCTCCTGACGGGCAGCCGCTCCAACGTTGCGCCTGAGCAGTATGGGGAGGAAACGCCGATCAAGCCGGATGCGCTTGACCCTTTGCGCGACGCGCTGACCCTTCCGCTCATCAGGGCCGCAGTCGAGCGCAAGACGCCGTTGTTCGCGATCTGCCGCGGTTTCCAGGAATTGAATGTGGCCCTAGGCGGCAGCCTGCATCAGGCCGTCCACGACGTGGACGGCCACACAGACCACCGCGCGCGGTACGAACTTCCTCTCGATGAGATGTACGGTCCCGTCCACATGGTTTCTCTTCGCGGCAGATTGCGCGATTGGATCGGAAACGACAAGTTGATGGTTAACTCGCTGCACTGGCAGGGCATCGCGCGCCTCGCCGATGGGCTGCAGCCCGAGGCCTTCGCGGAGGATGGCCTGATCGAGGCGGTGCGCGGACCTGACGACGAGACGTTCTGCTTGGGCGTACAGTGGCACCCCGAATGGGGAGCAAAGTTAAACCCGGTCTCGACATCGCTGTTCCGCCGCTTCGGCGCAGCAGCCAGGGGCATGACGCCATGAGGAATGCGCGGCTCACCATCGACGAGGCGCAAGACATCCTCTGCTGTTCGCAAGTCGCGTGAGGCTAACTATGACGTCGCTTGAACATTTCGAGAAGGTCGCCGAGGTGATCGGGCCGCCCCATCAAGCGGTGATCGATGGCTGCCTCCAGCCGAGCGTTACCGGTCGCACCCTCGACAATGTGACGCCGCGCAACGGCACGGTGATCAATCGCGTCGCCGAGTGTGACGCCGCCGACGTTGATGCCGCCGTAACTGCGGCGCGGCGCGCTTTCGAAGACGGAAGGTGGCGCAGTCTCCACTACCGCGAGAAGAAGCGCATCCTCTTTGGCCTCGCCGACCTCATGGAGCGCGATGCCGAGACGCTCGCCGTGCTTGAGAGCCTCGATGTCGGCAAGCCGATCAAGGACGCGATCAACATCGACATCCCTCAGTCGATCCGCACGCTTCGCTACTATGCGGAAGCGCTCGACAAGATCTACGGCGAGGTCGGCCCAGAAACGAGCGACCGCTTCTCGTTCACTGTCCACGAGCCGCTTGGGGTGATTGGCGCCATCGTGCCGTGGAATTTTCCGCTCCTCATGGCGATGTGGAAAGTGGCCCCGGCGCTCGCCATGGGCAACTCGATCGTGCTCAAGCCGGCTGAGCAGTCGCCGCTGACCGCGCTCAAGCTTGGGCTATTGGCGCTCGAAGCCGGCGTGCCCGCGGGCGTCCTGAATGTCGTGCCCGGTTTCGGTAACACGGCCGGCAGGGCGCTGGGGCTGCATATGGACGTGGACATGATCGCGTTCACCGGCTCGGGTGCGGTGGGCCGTCTCCTGATGCAATATTCGGGGCAGAGCAATCTCAAGCGGGTCAGCTTGGAGCTCGGGGGAAAATCGCCGCAGATCGTCTTTGCCGATTGCCCAGACCTCAATGCGGCGGCTTTCCATGCCGCGTGGGGCATCTTCTTCAACCAGGGCGAGGTCTGCACCGCGGCCTCGCGTCTCCTGGTGCATGAGACCATCGGGGATGCTTTCGTTGACAAGCTGATCACGATCTCCAAGCGCATTGTGCCGGGCGACCCGCTGGAGCCCACGACCAATTTCGGCGCCATGGTGTCGGCTGAGCAGATGCGCACGGCCTTGCGCTACATCGAAGGCGCGACCCGTGATGGCGCGGCGCTCAGGCTCGGCGGAAGGCGAGTGCGTGTCGACAGTGGCGGCTTCTTCGTCGAGCCGACCGTGTTCGACAAGGTGGCGCCTGAGGCGGCGCTCGCCCGCGAGGAGGTATTCGGTCCGGTCCTCGCGGTGACCAGCTTCCAGGAGCCGGATGACGCGATTCGCCTGGCCAACGACACGGTCTACGGCCTTGCTGCGGGGCTGTGGACGCGCGACATCAGTCTCGCGCACCGCGCCGCGCGCGAGATCAAGGCGGGTCTCGTGTGGGTTAATGGCTGGGACGCCTGCGACATCACAATGCCGTTCGGCGGCTTCAAGCAATCCGGCTTCGGCCGCGACCGATCGCTCCACGCGCTTCACAAATACGCTGACCTAAAATCGGTATCGATCACGATACGCTGACGAGATTGCCTATGAACATGATCTTCAAGAAGTTTCCGGCCGCGGCGCTGATCGACGGGGAGTGGATCACCTCTGCCAAGTCCTTTTCCGTCACCGATCCGGCGACGGGTGAGGAAGTGGCAAGCGTGCCGGACCTCGGTGCTAAAGAGGTGGCGTTGGCAATCGACGCGGCGAGCCGCGCATTGCCGGGCTGGTCGGCCAAGACCGCAAAGGAGCGGGCGGCAATCCTCAGGCGCTGGTTCGATCTCATCACTGCCGAGACCGAAAGCCTCGCCAAGTTGATGACGACCGAGCAGGGCAAGCCGCTTGCCGAAGCGCGTGCCGAGGTGGGCTATGGCGCCTCGTTCATCGAGTGGTTCGCCGAGGAGGGCAAGCGCGCCTACGGGCGGACGATCCCAACCACCGTCGCGTCCAAGCGCTACCTCACCATCAAGCAGCCAATCGGCGTGGTCGCTGCGATCGCGCCCTGGAATTTCCCGATCGCCATGATCACGCGGAAAGTGGCACCGGCGCTCGCTGCCGGATGCACGATTGTCGTCAAGCCTGCGGCGGAGACGCCGCTCTGCGCGCTCGCGACTGCCAAGCTTGGACAGGACGCGGGCTTGCCGGCGGGCGTGCTGAATATCGTGACAACCATGGATGCGTCGGCGGTCGGCAAGGTCCTTTGCGATGATGGGCGTGTGCGCAAGCTCTCATTCACCGGCTCAACCGAGGTCGGCAAGATCCTGTACCGGCAATGTGCCGACACGGTGAAGAAGCTCACGCTTGAGCTCGGCGGCAATGCGCCGCTGTTGGTGTTCGACGACGCCGATCTCGATCAGGCGGTCGCCGGTGCCATGGCCTCCAAATATCGCAACGCTGGCCAGACTTGCGTCTGCGCCAACCGCATCCTCGTGCAGTCGGGAATCTACGACCGCTTCGCAAAGGCTCTCGTCGCAGCGGTAAAGAAACTTGCCGTCGGCCCCGGCTCGGAGGCGGGCATCAATATCGGCCCGCTGATCAACAGCGAGGCGATTGCGAAAGTCGAGACGCTCGTGGCTGATGCGGTGAAGAAGGGCGCGAAAGTCCTGACCGGCGGCGGGCTCGACGCGGCTGGCCCGCTCTTTTATCGGCCGTCCGTTATGGGCGATGTCACTCCCGATATGGGCATCGTTTGCGATGAGATTTTCGGGCCGGTCGCCGCGCTGGTGCGCTTCGATACTGAAGCCGACGCGATCAAACTCGCCAATGATACGCCGTTCGGCCTCGCCGCCTACTTGTTCAGCCAGAACCTGAGCCGTGCCTGGCGCGTCGCCGAGAGGCTGGATGCCGGCATGGTCGGCGTCAACGAGGGCATTTTCTCAAACGAGGTAGTGCCCTTCGGGGGCGTCAAGGAATCCGGTCTCGGCCGCGAGGGCGCCGCGGAAGGCTTGGACGAGTATCTCGAGGTCAAATACATCTGCCTGGGGGCAATCGATGCATGATCGGTCACGCCGAGGCAGAAATTGCCTATCGAATGAGCTTGGCCGGAATAGCCGCCAGCCTCCATACTCGACGACGCGCACACCACCGACGGGCAACGTTAGCAAGCACAGGGGAGAGTGAGTATGACCAACGCGAACGCCAAATCCTTCACCACATCACGCCGCTCGATTCTGAAAGGTCTCGGCGCTGCCGCGATCGGCATCAGTCTTGTCGACAAGAAGTCCGCCGCGTGGGCCGACGAAGAGAAGAAGCTCAATTTCTACAACTGGGACACCTATACCGGCGAGACCACGCTCGAGGATTTCAAGAACGCAAGCGGCATCGACGTCAATATGAGCCTGTTTGCGACCAACGACGAGCTGTTCGCCAAGCTCCGTGCCGGCAATCCGGGTTACGACGTCATCGTTCCGGGCAGCGAGTTCGTCGAGCGCATGATTCAGGCCGCCCTGCTCGAGCCGCTCGATCACGCCAAGATTCCGAACATCAAAAACGTCGCGCCGGAGTTCATCAACGACGCGCCCTACGATCCCGGCCGCAAATACAGCATGCCCTACACCTGGCTCGTGATCGGCATCGGCTATCGCAAGTCCAAGGTCAAGGAGGTCCCCGACAGCTGGAAGTGGCTGTTCGATTCCGACGCATACAAGGGCCGCATCGCCGTCATGTCGGACGCAAGCGAGCTGTTCCGCAATTGCTTCAAGTATCTCGGCCAGTCCATCAACTCGACCTCGCCGGAGCTGATCAAGCAGGCCGAGGCCATGCTCATCAAGCAGAAGCCCAACATCAAATCCTTCCATGAGGACAACGGCCAGGACCTCCTGCTGTCGGGCGAGGTCGACGTCGTGATGGAGTACAACGGCGATATCGCGCAGGTCATGGTCGAGGACGACGACCTCAACTTTGTCGTGCCGAAGGAAGGCGCCATGAAGCAATCCGACACCCTGGCCATCCCGAAAGGTGCGCCGCATCCCGAGAACGCGCTCAAATTCATCAACTTCATTCTGGACCCCAAGGTCGGGGCGGAGATCTCCAAGACCATCAAATACCCCTCGCCCAACGCGGCCGCCGTGGCCCTAATGCCGGACTCCTATAAGGATAATCCGGTGATCTTCCCGCCGGCTGAGATCATGGCCAAGTGCGAGTATCCGCGTTACCTCGGCCCAGAGTTTACGCGTCAGCTCGACGACGCCATGACGCGGCTGCGCGCAGCTTGATTTGAGTGGAATTGATGTGACGTGCGAGCGAAGGAAGCCGCGATGGCAACCCAGACACAAGAACGTCGCTTTGCTTTCTTGGCAACGGCCCTGCCGCCCATTGTCTGGGTGGTCGCGTTCTTCCTCGCTCCGCTCGCGATCGTCTGGGCCTATAGCTTCGGCCAGAATGCGGGCCTGACCGGGGTCGACATCAGCGGCACCTTTACCAACTATGCCCGCGCGCTCCAGCCGCTTTATCTCGGCATCTTCGTCAAATCCGTTTTCGTGGCCGGCCTCACGACGCTGCTCTGCCTGATCGTCGGCTTTCCGGTGGCACTGGCGATTGCCTTTGCCAGCGAGCGCTGGCGGCCGTGGATGCTGCTGCTGGTCATGCTGCCGTTCTGGACCAACCTCTTGATTCGCACCTACGCGCTGATTGCGGTGCTGCGCACCGAGGGCTACGTCAATTTCACGCTCGCATGGTTTTGGGACCGGGCCAGCTGGCTCATAACGCTGGTGGGCTTAGAGCCGCTTGGCGACTTCACGCCGCTGCAACTGCTTTACAGCAATTTTGCCGTCGTGGTGGGGCTCGTCTACGTCCACCTGCCGTTCATGGTGCTGCCGCTTTATGCCGCCCTCGACCGGCTCGACAAATCGCTCATCGAAGCGAGCCTCGACCTTGGCGCGGGGCATCTCCGCACCCTGTTCTCGATCGTGGTGCCGCTGGCCTTGCCCGGCATCATCTCGGGCATCATTATTACCTTCGTTCCGGCGCTCGGCGCCTATCTGACGCCCAACCTTCTCGGCGGCCCTGACAGCCAGATGATCGCCAACGTCATCGAACGCCAGTTCAAGCAGGCCAACGACTGGCCGTTCGGCGCGGCGCTGTCTTTCCTGCTCATGTACGCGACGTTCGGGGCGATCGCGCTGCGCGCCTATTTCAGCCGCGACAAGCCCGCGGACGGTCACGGAATCTAGCCGTGGCCCAAAAACGCGCCCCCCTCGAATACAATCGCATGTGGCAGATGCGACTTTGGCTGTTGGCCGTCTTCTTCTTCCTTTATGCGCCGCTAGTCGCGCTGATCGCCTTCAGCTTCAACGACAGCAAGCGCAACACCGTTTGGCGTGGCTTCACGCTCAATTACTACCAGCAGCTGTTTAACGACCAAGCGCTGCTAATCGCATTCGCCAACTCGCTGACCATCGCCTTGATGGCCACGCTTATCTCGCTCGTCATCGGTGCGCTGGCAGCGGTTCTGTTGTGGCGCTACCGCTTCGTGGGCAAGGTAGCCGTAGAGGGCGCATTCACACTCCCCATCGTGGTGCCGGAAATCTGCATGGGCGTTGCCATGCTGCTGTTCTTCACGCGCGTCGTGCCCTGGCCCAACAACCTCATCTGGCCGCTCAGTCTCGGCTCCATCACCATCGCGCACGTATCGTTCTGCTTCCCCTTCGTCGCGCTGGTCGTGGGCGCGCGGCTCGCGAGCTTCAACAAGGAGCAGGAGGAGGCGGCCCGCGACCTCGGCGCCAACGACTGGCAGGCGTTCCGCGACGTGCTGCTGCCTCATATGCGCCCGGCACTGATCGCTGGCGGTCTGCTTGCCTTCACTCTGTCGCTCGACGACTTCGTGATCACGTTTTTCACCTCCGGTCCGGATACGATCACGTTCCCGGTCAAGGTCTATTCGATGCTGCGCTTCTCCGTGACCCCGGAGGTCAACGCCGCGTCGACCATGCTGATCCTGCTCACGATCGTGCTTATGATCATCATGATGGTGATGCAGAGCAGGGCGCAGAAGAAGTGAAGGGGTGAGCTCCGTGGACCAAGCAATAGCCGAAGTCGCCAAAGCCGCCAATCCCACCGTCAAGCCCATCATCAGCTTCCGCAACATCTCGAAGCGTTGGGGCTCCGCGGTCGGGGTTGACAATGTCAGCCTCGACATCATGCCCGGAGAGTTCTTCGCGCTGCTCGGGCCTTCCGGCTGCGGCAAGACGACGTTGTTGCGCATGCTTGCCGGCCTCGAAGTGCCGACCGAGGGGCACATTTTTATTGACGGCCAGGACATGGGCGACATACCTCCCAACAGGCGGGCCGTGAACATGGTGTTCCAGTCCTATGCTGTCTTTCCGCATATGTCGGTCGCTGACAATGTCGCCTACGGTCTCAAGATCGATGGCGTGCCCCAGCCGGAGCGGGACAGGCGCGTGCAGGAAGCCCTCGACCTTGTCCAGCTCGGTCACCTTGCCGCGCGCATGCCGGATCAACTATCAGGCGGCCAGCGCCAGCGCGTGGCGCTCTCGCGTGCGCTCGTGAAAAAGCCGAAGGTTCTGCTGCTCGACGAGCCGCTCTCGGCGCTCGACGCCAAATTGCGCGAGGCCATGCGCTTCGAGCTGTCCCAACTGCAGCAGAAGGTCGGGATCACCTTCATCATGGTCACCCATGACCAGACGGAGGCTCTTGCGATCGCATGTCGCGTCGCCGTCATGAACAAGGGCTCGATCGCCCAGCTAGGCACGCCCTCAGACCTCTATGAGTTTCCAGCCTCCCGTTTTGTCGCTGATTTCATCGGTTCGGTGAACATGTTCGAGGGCAAGCTGATCGACGACAAGCCAGACGAGGCCATCGTTGCCTGTCCTGAGCTCGACCCGTATCACGTCCAGGTTCCTCATGGTGTGCCCGGAAAGGAGGAGTCGTCCGTGTGGGTGGCGATCCGCCCGGAGAAAATGAACCTGCACAAGGATTCTGAGGCGCCGCCCTCGGTGCCCGAGTGTCCGGCCGCCCACAATGTCGCCAAGGGAGATATCAAGGACATCTCCTATCTCGGCCATATCTCGATCTACCACGTCCTGCTTTCTAACGGCCGGCTGATCCGGATTTCGCGTCCTAACCGTTCCCGTTGGGACCAGGACAACTTCAGCGCGGGCGAGAAGGTCTGGGTGAGCTGGGTCGGCTCGAGTCCGGTCGTGCTCCAATCCTAACGCCTCACGCTTTAAGAAGACTCTAAGAAGGTAACGGAACGTCCACATGCCAACGTCGGCCGAGCTTCATGAGCGGAGAGTTGCGGCCGTGCCGCGTGGGGTCGCCCATGCGACTGCCATTTATGCCAAGCGCGCTAAGAACGCTGAGATCTGGAGCGAGGACGGCAAGAGGTACATCGACTTCGCCTCCGGCATTGCCGTGGTCAACACCGGCCATCTCCATCCCAAGGTGATTGCCGCTGTCGAGGAGCAGCTCAAAGCTTTCAGTCATGCCTGTTTTCAGGTCACCCCCTACGAGACCTATGTGCGGTTGGCCG
>Ga0070690_100002442_pt1 | contig 9991 bp, 6 predicted proteins | sample KBSS33HmetaG_FD_64671 | JGI IMG/M metagenome (GOLD analysis project Ga0070690, IMG submission 64671) | Switchgrass rhizosphere microbial communities from Kellogg Biological Station, Michigan, USA - KBS S3-3H metaG | ecosystem: Host-associated > Plants > Roots > Rhizosphere ...
AAATCAGGAAATTTACGGCAAGTCCAGCTATTATCAGGATAAGGGTCTTCAGGAGAATATTTGTAAAGACTGAAGAATTCCGCAGCACATTTCTTAACAGGAACACAAGGGCATATCCTATACACAGGCTGATAAAAAAAACATTTGCTTCCCGTAATAGAATAGTAAGAATTGTTCTGTTTGGGAATAATGCAGTTTTGCTGGGTGCAACAGTCAATATCCGGAAAATGAAGAAACATATATCAATAATCGTCCATGATATTGCAATGGAAAAGATCATTTTTATCCTATATTGCCTGATTACTGAAAAGCCAGCTCCTATAGACCTTGGGAATTTCATTAGTCGACTTTAAAGCGATGATCGAATATTGCTTTTAATTATGTCAGCGAGTTGTTCTTCTAATGGTTTTACCCACCGTGGCGCTGGTTCAATGATTAACCATTTGCCAGAATTCTTTTCCATCATATCAAAAACATACGCTTGCCTGTATCGGGTTACGGTAACAAAGAATTTTTCTCCGTCGATAGTATGTGTATAATAGAATGTGAATTCTAAATTTTCGCCGTCCAACTCAGTATTTCCATTGAATGGTTTCATGAGACTCAATGTCTCAATTATTCAGCCATAAATAAACGCAATGCCTGCAAAGGGTCAGTATCCATCCCTTAGGATCTATCGCCTATTCAACAGGACAAGTTACCTAGATGGCAAGAACGTCTCCTAATTCGAGAATTTTTCATCCAATGTTTTGGCAACCTGGTTCACATCGGTCTCCTGAGACAATTGTTGCATCGCTTCGTCAATTTCTTCTTCTAACCCCAAATGCTTACCAATCCTTTAAATCATGTTTAAGATCTTTTATTATCGATCATTTGTGAAATTTTAATCAACTGAGCGTTATGTGTCCTAGCAATACTGCCAATTACAAATTACATAAAAAGAAAACAGGCTTTTCTCGTAATTGCATAGAGAAAAACCTGTTAATGATTGAAGTTTAAACTTATTACTTTGATGATTTTTTAGTCTTTGTTTCTTCTTCCTCGCTCGCCTCGACATTTATCGCACTTACAGCAACTTCTGTTAGCTTTTCATCGGCAACCTTTTCCTCATTAAGGGTTTCTTCTAGCAATGCGGCAGCATCTGCTAATCCAAGCGTTTCTGCAAACTGGCGCAACGTGCCATAAGATGCAATTTCGTAATGTTCAACTTTCTGTCCTGCGGAAATGATTCCTGCATCGCGCATAGCGCCTTCTTCACATTCTTCGATAATTTCCTCTGCTTCTTTTATTAACCCTTCCATTGCCTCGCATTTTTTTGCAACGGCCTTTTTACCCGTTAATTCAAATACTTGTTCTACACGCTTAACCTGCTCTTCCGTTTCCAGCAGATGATTTTCCAATGCTTCAATCAGTTCTGCTGATGTGGCATTTTTTATCATTTTAGGAATTGCTTTGGTTAATGCTTTTTCTGCCCAATATATATCCTTTAACTCCTCTTCAAATAATTTCATGAGCTGCGAAGATTGCATTTCGCTCCTATTTGCTTCCTTTGTTTGTGCTCCTTTGGAAGAGCCACCAGTTTCAGTGCTTACACGATGACTGCCGTTTGATTTAGATTTATCCATTTTATTTTTATTTTTATTTGAAATTTATTTTTTTTAGCGCGGGAATTCAGAACAGATGTCTCCTCAAAACTTTGTAATAATTAATATAATTTTCCTGTGGCTTATACTACACGACTAATAACATGCCACCTTTTCTGAACCAATAAAATAGAGTTTGATGATTTAATTGATTAGAATGCAGGAGTTACTTCCACATGCGAGAATTATCTTCAACAGAAAGGCCGCAATAGCAGAGGTATTCAAAAAAACAAACATGACTAAGACAATTGGCTATACGAGGTTAAAATGGAAGGGCATTGAATGTATCGCATGGAAAAGTTACCCTATATGGTGAGAATGCTTTCTTAATTCGAAGATGTTTCATCAATGTTTTGCAATCTGTTTCACATCGGTCTTCCCAGAGCCTCTTTTTAATTTACATCGTTGGAGAGAACGATTCGCCGTGTTTTTAATTTAGTTATCCTCTCATTTTCTCGTATTGAATACGATATTGTTCTTCAGAGCGCCGCAAGGCTTGTTCTGCCCTTGCACGTTCAATACGAAGAGAAATACGGTGAGCTAATTCTTTGAACAAATCCACTTCATCATCACGCCAATCGCGCGGCTTCGAATCAGTGACGGAAATTAAATATTTCCATTTGCCATCACGGTGAAATGGTACATTGATTGAAGAACGTACTCCTATTGGGCGGTGCGCCGCCGCATAAATAAGGGAAATGGTTTCAGTGTCTTGAATGACTACTGTTTGCCCTGCACGTAGCAGTGCCTGCTGTTCTTCTACTCCAAAGTCCGAGAGGTGAAGGACCAATGGTAATGCCGGCATGCCTTCAGTACGCCACAAATAATGAGGCCGCACTTCGTCAAGCTCTTCATCAATATCAGCCAATACCGCCGTACTGATTTCCATGAAATGTCCTATTTTGCTGCCCACGGTTTGTAAGATCTGATCTTCACCAGGGAGGTTGGCAAGATCGTCCTGGATCTTCGATAAGAAAGCCGAATTTAACTCCCGACGCTTGCGTTCGGTGATGTCTTCCAGTGAAAAGACAACTCCATCGCGCAGCTTTACAGCTATCACATTAAACCACACGCACGAACGTTTCCCACCATAGCAGATTTCAAAATTTCTACGCTCGCCGGTCTCAACGACCATTTTAAAATTGCTAAACATTTCTGATTTCATCAGTTCAGGGTGGACTTCGGAGAACAATTTTCCTTTTCTGTCAGCAACGCCATACTCGTTCAACGCAATATTATTTGCCAGGACATATCTGAAATCAATTGTTTCGTTATTCGCGTCACGAATTGCCTCCATTACCCGGATTATGCTTAATGAAGAATCCATAATTGATTGCAGCAGCTCATTACTTCCTTTCAATTCTGCTTCAGATTCTTTTTCGGCTGTGATATCGTGCACAACATTTATAAAACTTATTACATTTCCTTTTTCATCCCTTTCAAATACCCTGCTTCGTACGCGTAACCATATCCAGTCCTTCAGTTTGCTTTTTACGCGGTACTCATACGTTGGAACATCTTCATCCGATAAAAAAGCAATGTTGGCTGAATATTTTTGCAATCCCGGCATATCATCCGGATGTACAAGACTATGACGTTCTTCAATAGACATCTCTGCCAGGTCATCAACACTAAGGCCACTGATGCTGTAAGGTTCGCGGTTATAATAGATCACTTTACGTGATGGATACGCCTGGACACTGACCATCGCAGGCATTGTGTCGGCAATATTTTGCAAAAGGTCTTTGCTTTCCTCTAATTCAGTCGTTCTTTCATGAACCTCCTGTTGTAGTTGGGAAACATATTCTTCTTCCCGCTGTTTTCTTTCAAGCAGATCAGCGGCTTGTCTTGCCAGGACATCAAATAAATTAAGCTCCCGTTCAGTGGGTTCATGAACAGTTTTCCAATGAGTCGTGATCATTCCTATGAGATAACCTGACCGTGTAATAAGAGGAGTAGACTGAGCGGCACGCACGCCAGCCAACCGGTGGGCCGCGCGACTTTCTTCCGTATTTATAAAATCGGAGATCTCAATATCGGGTATAATGATCCTCTTGCTTTTTTCAAGAGCCGTACCACAAGCGCTTTGGTTACCCTTCTTTACCCACTCCCAGTATTTGATAATTTCCGGATCGAAGCCTTTGAAGGCAAGAAGCAACAGCTCATTTTTTTCAGGAAACAGCATTTGCATAGTAGCCATCTCCGAATGCATGATGGCAGTGGCGGCATTCAGTAGCTGTTCATATATTGCCTGTACGTTATCTTCCTGTATTAACTGGCTGCTGATCGACTGCAATAATTTTGTGTCAGCAAGATCTGCAGCTAATCTCTCCTCACTTCTGCGCAATGCTTCTTCTGCTTCTTTACGCTCGCTAACATCCTGGAATACCGCCACTACCTGGTTGCTGTTCTCACCACCGACTTTTGTAAGGTGGAAATCAAACCATTTTTTCCAGATATCAGAGTACCGCGTTAATCGCGTCCTTTTGCCAGATCGTACCACTTCGCCCCAAACCTGGAATCTTGATTCGTCATACTCCGGGTGTGTCTGTTTTATCGTTTTTCCCAAAAAACTTTCACCGAAAATTTTTTGCGCGGCCGGATTTTCTTCAAGTATTTTAAGGTCAACAGCTTGATTATTTTCATCAAAGATCACTTCCACAAGATGGAAACCTTCGTCAATTGAATTGAAAATGGAAAGGTATTTATCGGTAGCTTTTTGCGTCAGCTCATCTTTTAAGTTCAGCACCTCCTGCTCAGCTTTTTTCCGTTCCGTGACATCCCTGAATACAACGCCAACACGCCGGTTGGTTTCATCTTTCACTCTAAAAGCATAGACCTCCAACATTTTTTCTCTGGAAGCCATCTCATATTCTAACCTGATCTCATTGCCGCTCGTCACAACATCGTTATAGGTCAGCAGCCATTTTTCAGATATGTTTGGAGAAATTTCTCTAAGAGTTCTTCCAACTACATCCTGGAGACCGGCCTGTATCCCAAATGCAGGATTCACTTCGATAAAGCGAAAATCCAGAGGACCATCTCCTTCCACTTTTTCCAAAATGCAAAAACCTTCATCGATGGAGTTGAAGAGTATCTGGTATCTATCTGTTGCCTTCTGCGCCAACTCATCCTTTAATGCTATGAGTGCGTCTTCAGCTTTTTTTAATTCAGTAATGTCTCTTGCAATGGCTAATACTGTTTCTACCTCGCCCTGCTCGTTTCTTTCGGGTACCATTCGTGCAAAGAAGTGATGGGAACCATCCGGTGTAGGAAATAACTGATACGCCGTTGCCGGCTGCCCCGTTTCAAAAACCATTTTCAGTTTTTCCATCCAGGGAAAGGCCAGTTCATCAGGTTGTCCCATTTCACTGCTTGTCTTGCCGTATAAGGCATCGCGGGCAACGCCCGTCTTTATTTCCGCAGCGCTATTAGCATAAATAAGTTTTAGATCCTTATTCCAACGGGAAATGACATCCGGAGTATTTTCAACCAATGAATGGTATTGCCGCTCCTGTCTTACTATTTGCTGTTCTATTTGTTTTCTTTCTGTAACGTCAAAAAAACTGGCTATGCACCCATCATCAAGTTTAGACACGCTTACCAGTAGCCAGGCGTTCACGTCCAGGTGTCCATCCTTGAAAAGAACTTCACCTGCCCAGGGGATCCCGGTATCTATCACATCTGTATAGTGTTCAAACAGGCCCGCTTGTTTTAAGCTTTCGAGGTCCTTGCAGAAAAGAGTGCCTTTCAATTCACCTTTATTTATTGCTATCTCCGCTATGCGGTTTGCAAAAACATATTCCAGGTCGGTGATCTTTCCTTTTTTGTCACGTATTGCCTTTAGCGCAGTAATTCCAACGGGGGAATTTTCCAATACGGAGTTAAACCAGTTGTTTAATTTTTCTGATTCCTGGGTTGCCAGTATTGTTTCATGAATGTCATGAGCAACACCGATCGAGCGCAGAGGCCTGCCCTGCTCATCTCTTTTAAAAATGTGGTCATTAAAACGAAACCACCTGTAGGAGTCATTCGTAATTTTCAATCTCGCTTCCAAAACTTCTAAGGCCTTATCCTCTCTTGAAAGAAGATAAACGTACTGCATTGCTCTTTCATAGTCCCAGGGATGAATGAGTTCCCTGAAAATATTTTTCCCCTGCATGAAAAAATAACTTTTGTCATGCCCCGACAGGTCATTCGCATTAATATTGATGTAAATAAAATCACATCTCTCCAGGTCGAGTACGTAAGTAATGGCAGGCCCTGAATCGGCTATCTGTTTTAGAAAAAGAGGATCATCGCTGAACTGACTGAACAGATCACTGCCTTGTGCGTTATTAAATTCCTGGCTGTTATCGTTACTATTTCGGTTCATGTTCTGCAATCGCTCATCAGGCATCCATACACATCAAGAACACATGTAAGGAATCATTCACACACATTTAGTTTGATTTTAAATTAATCTTGGAGGTTTAATGGACCTAAGTGTCAATGTAGATTCTCCGTACCGGAGTCGAAAACTGGGGATTCATAAAGTTAAGGGTTTTTCGAATTAAAAACCATTTGTGATCACAGTATTTTTTTTGATAATTGATAAATAGAATAAATACCCAAAAGAATCGTCTGTTGGTGCAAAAAATTGGTACGAAGAAGTTCCGTGCGGAATGTCAGGCATCATTCGTTAAACCGGGCAACTTTCCATTCCTGGCAATGTCGTCGTGAGGTTTCCCGAGTTTTATATCCTTCAAAAACTCTGAAGGCAGGACTCCTGTTACTTTTTTGAAGGCTGAAATAAATGTATTTCGGTTGTTGAATCCGGATTCGTTGGCGATGGTTTCAAGTTTTTTATACATCCATTCTTTTTTCAATAGCTTATCAATCGAAAATATGATCCTGTATTCGTTGATAAAATCATTAAAATTCATTTTATAGTACTTATTGATAAAACCCGACAGGTAGTGTACAGGGATCTGGGTTTCATCCGAGAACCTTTTTAAAGTATACCCATGCTGAAGAAATGATTTTTTCTCCTCCAGGTGTTTCCTGACCGTTTCCTCAATTTCAGCCATTCGTTTTGACGATATGACCAGCGATGTGTGATAATCTGATCTGTGTTTTGGTTTCTTTGACTGAAAAAGGCTAAGACCCAAAAACGAGCTTAGTCTTAAACTGATCTTTTTGACGCGCAATGATGGCTTGAATGCTTTAGCGACAGGAAGCCACGCCGACAAAAGCAGTGCGTAAAGTTTTGATTGGCCTTCCATAATATCCTTTTTATAGTAGTTAATCAGGTTTAGTTTGTAAGACGTCCATGCCCAATGTAAACCTTTGGGTCAACGCTTCAATAATAATTTGTTCATCCAGGAATACAGAATTAATAAATGGCCTGAAAGTAAAATGGGAATAGCAGGTTCTTTTAGAGATAACTATCTCGTTAGAATTTCGATATCCATTGTTTAATACCATAAGCAGTCGATTCAAGACAAATAAATTAAACGACCCGCGTCGGAAATCACTTAGTAAAAACTCACGTTATGGGTTGGCTTACATCAGAGTACTAATCAGAAGCCATAATCAGAAACTGGTAAAGTAAAGTAGGTGAATTGAAGCTAAACTCTTTTTGAAATTATGAAAACAAGGCGAAACGGAAAAATCTTTCTTGCACAGAATTCAAACTAATTGGTCACATGTAAAAAAAACAGCTATCACTTTAACCAATTACCCCCAAAGACAATATAGTATGCCCATGTGCCGGGGCCGTGCGCGATATCAATACCTGTTCTCAATTTAAATTTTCTAGCCAGCAAATACCGAAACCCTGTTCCATAACTCCAGGCCCAATCAGCATCAGCAAACTTATTCCATTCATCAAATGCTTTTCCTGCGCCGGCATATGCCATAACACTCCATCGTTTTACGACATCCCATCTCATTTCCGCTTCTGAAAGAATATCCACCTTACCCTGGTATCGTGCTGTAGGTATACCACGCATGTCAATATACGGAAGCATATAAAAAGGAGGGTCACCAAATGCCTGCCGGCCATCAATACGAAAACCACCCACTATTTTTTTTGATATGGGGGTATAAGCAAACATGTAGTAATTCAGTTTCCAGTAGTCATAATCACTCCCTAAAATATTATCCGAGAAAACTGCATCAACATGAAATTTTATTCCTTTATCAGGAGTGAAGATATTGTCACGATTGTCAAGCTCTATAATTGCTCCCAACTGGCTGATGATACTTTTTGATTCAAGCGGTTTTCCCAATGATTCTAAAACACTATCACCTGCATAATGAACATCAGTATGAAGGAAAAGGTATTTTAGGCCTGCATACCAGTGTGAGTAACTAATTCTTTTGATCCCCTGCAAGGAAAATGGAGAAACTTTAAAATTAAAGTCCAATTTCTTTTCACCCAATTGCTCAAAGGTTCTGTAAAATGCCATGTTCAAATTGATATAGCCTCCGCCTATTGCGTACTTGATCCTACTTTTAATGAGCGTTCCGGAACGAAACGCGATACCACCCCAGGTACCGTTCACAGTATATAAGCCCATTGCACCTGTAATATCAGGAGCTACGGGTGTCTTTACTATCTTCCCATTTATTGAATCAATATAGGGTGGTCGCTTTTTTATAAAAACGGGTATGATGGCTCCGCCAAATCCACCGAGGGCCGGCTCAGTGATAATAAGTGGTATAGGAATAAAACCATTGGCATCAATGATATAATCACTCAGATCTAATTTTCCATCCACAGAGTCTTTGAGTGAAACATGTTTTTTATTTGACTGGCCAAAGAGAAAGATGCAACAACACAATGCGATAGTAAAGGACAATAAATATTTTTTGTTCCCGGGTATATAATAAAATCTAACCATTGATCACTGACCAGTGCTTTTGTTGCTGCTGTTTGCATTTACTTTGCCAGCGCCGATCGGTATCGTAACATTCAATTGCAAGGCGGTGTTTACCTGGGTTCCGGTGGTTGATGGAAGAATATCTGTCAAACCCTTAAAATACCTTATACCAATACCCATGCCTCTTTTATCTTTTCTGAATTTATAAAATAATCCCCCGGCCAGTCCAAAATCCAGTAATGCGACCTGGTCTGAAATTATTGTTGTGTAGGTAACCTCGTTGTCATTCACTTTTGTTGTAAATATGTCTTTTGATTTCAGCATCATATCGGGTTGTATACCCGCTTCAATAAAGAATTTAGGCGTTATCGCATAGCGACCCAATATGGGCAAACTAAAAGCTTTTATTTTTCTTTCTACTGAACCGTTAGCAAACAGACCATTCAACGTATCATTGCCCACTGGGTAGGGAAGCAGGTTTTCTGCACCAAAAGAACCCTTTGCAATGCCTTCCGCATGAATAAAAAACTTTTTATCAGGATGAATATTAAAATAAATACCGAGGCTAAGATTGTCTCTGCGCTTACTTACGATGTTTGAAATATCGGTTGCACCCGGAGCAACAACAATTCCAAACTCAAGCGTGCCAGTATTGAGTTTATCACCAAATAATAAAGCGATCACTACCTGTGCATGGCCCATTTTACATAAACAACCCAATAAAATGATGCCTGTTATTTTTTTCATGGTGCTCATTTTATTTGCACTGCAGTATTGCATGCAATTGATTTTGCGTTATGACATTTCGAATTAGGTTTTGTGATGGCCTACCGGTATTACTTTTTGGATAGGTTCTGATGCCCCTTTTCCAAATTGCCTTATCATGAAAATAGCTTCAGACATGTTAATGGGCAGATAAGTAACTTTCGTTTTCTCTCTCACAACAACGCTGCCGGATGAGGGAGAAGGCGAAGATGGTAGAAAAATGGAGCAATAGTCTTCAGTTTCGTCTATAACAAAACATAGAACTTCATTATCATCCACAAAAATGCTGGCGGGCTTCCAATTCTCGGTCTTTTCTTTACTGAACAAATCTGTAGTACGGGCACGGATGTAAGAATAACCTGGAATGTATACAAGCACACGATCCTCCAGCCATTGAATAATTCTTTTTGCAAGCTTTGTTCTCATGAAAAGGCCTCCCAGGAAACAAGTCAATAACAGGAGTATTATACTCATGAGTGTGTTAACTCCTACGCCTCCCACATTCTCAAATGGCAGCCTGGCAGTAATTGGTTTTGAAAGGTTATAAAGAAAGCTAATGACCTTCGCGAGAACCAATCCTATTACAATAACTGGTATCAGGAAAAATACACCAGCCGCAATGCTGATTTTAATAAAATCCATAACCTTTTTCATAGATGAAATGAGTTTTATCGATGAATGCCAAAGGCAACAAAATGAGGGAAGTAACGATGAGGG
>Ga0070690_100002445_pt1 | contig 9984 bp, 8 predicted proteins | sample KBSS33HmetaG_FD_64671 | JGI IMG/M metagenome (GOLD analysis project Ga0070690, IMG submission 64671) | Switchgrass rhizosphere microbial communities from Kellogg Biological Station, Michigan, USA - KBS S3-3H metaG | ecosystem: Host-associated > Plants > Roots > Rhizosphere ...
TTGATCAACCCGGCGATCCCCGCCGCCGCCTCGAGGTGACCGAGGTTGGTCTTGGCCGAACCGACGAGGAACTTTCCCCCGGGCTCTCGCCCCTCGGCGAGCACTGCTCCGAGCGCGCGCGCTTCGATCGGATCGCCGAGCGGGGTCCCCGTGCCGTGCGCCTCGACGTACTGGATATCCTTGGGCTCGAGCATCGCGCTCGCCAGCGCGTCGCGCATCACCGCCACCTGCGCTGTTCCATTGGGCACCGTCAGCCCGCCGCTCTCTCCGTCCTGCCGCACCGACGACCCGCGCACCAGCGCGAGGATCGGGTCGCCGTCGCGCTTGGCGTCCGACAGGCGCTTGAGCACGAATATGCCACAGCCCTCGCTCCGGCCATAGCCATCTGCGCCATCGTCAAACGCCTTGGAGCGCCCATCCGGGGACAGCATCCCGGCCCGGGCAAAGACGATGTGAGTCCGCGCCTGGAAGCCAACGTTGACTCCCCCGCAGAGCGCGATCCCGCACTCGCGACGACGCAGGCCCTGCACAGCCAGGTGCAACGCCACCAGCGTCGACGAGCACGCGGTGTCGACGCTGAGACACGGACCTCGCCAGCCCAGGAAATACGAGATCCGCCCGCAGATGGCGCTGTGCGCGTACCCGGTGCCGATCGCCCCATCCAGCTCGGACACGGCGAGCTTGTCGATCTCCAGCACGTAGTCCATGTGGCTGACGCCGATATAGACGCCGCCGTCTCCATCGCGCAGCGCTTGGGGGTCGATGTTCGCCGACTCGAGCGCCTCCCAGGCGCACTCGAGCGCCAGGCGGTGCTGCGGGTCGAGGTAGTCCGCCTCCTTGGGCGCGATGTTGAAGAACTTCGGATCGAACTGATCCATCGACCTGACGAAGCCACCGCCGATCGGAAGATGCTTGTCCCGTTCGCCCAGCTCGTCAGGAGGTAGGCTGTCGACGTCCCAGCGATCCGGCGGAACCGGCCCGGTTCCCACGCGACCGGCGCGCAAGAACTCGGCAAAGCCGGCGGGCGTCTCGTTGTCTCCCGGGAATCGCAGTCCCATGCCGATGATGGCGATCGGTTCATATTTTTCGAGCAGCAACCTCCGGACGAGGTCGTCATCTCGGGTCGGCGATGCGGTGACGGTCACTGGCAGATCCCTCCCCGTCGCCGTGAAGCAACGGTGTTCCACGGCTCGAACGCATTCGGGACCCTAGGATTCATAGAGCTCGCTGAGGAGATCGTTCACGAGATCCTTCGGCGAAGCCGGCCGCGCGCCGGACTCCGTGCCCCCCTCCGGGGCGGCCGGCGCACTCACGAACAGATCGGCAAGCACCTCGGTGCACAGATACGACAGCAGATAGCCAATGGTTGGATTATTGAACAGGCTGGAAGAGTCGACCCGGCGTCCGAACACCGCCTCGAGTCGTTGCTGCAGCTCGGCCGCCCCGATCGATGTGAGGCCGAGCGCAAAAAAGCTCTCGTCGAGCGGGACGACCTCTGATTCGCTCATGAGCAACCTGGCACGAAACTCGCTCACGACGACGGCCTCGAGCATGGCGGCGCGCTCCGAGCGCGGCGCCTCGGCAAGCTGCTGGATCCAGGGTGTGTTCAGCGTCAAGGTGGCCTCCTGCCTGCGAAGGTAGCTTCGATCCGGCGACGGACAACACGATCCTCGAGTGCTCGGCCGCCGGGCGCGCGGCAAGGGCGCTCCCCCGGAGGGCACGATGCGCGGGTCACGAGCTCGTCACGAACCGAGCGTCATGCAGGTGCCGCGGCCGGAGGCGAGCTGCTCGCCGTCCTGCGACCGCACGACCGCATCGACGACCACGATCTTCTTGCCTTCATGGACAGCCGTGCCCTCGCAACGAATGGCGCCGGTGGCCTCGGTCACCATCCGAAAGTACGAGATACTCAGGTTGACCGTGGTCCACCGGGTGCCGGGCGGCAGGAGCGACATGCACGCAATGCCGCACGCGCTATCGATCAGCGTGGCGAGCATCCCGCCATGCACCGTGCCCATGGGATTGTAGTGATATTCGCCGGGGATGCCGGCGAACACCGCGCGGCCGGGGGCGACCTCGAGCAGCTGGAGGTTCAGGAGAGCGCAGATCGGCGGGGCCGGATAGCGGCCATCGGCCCAACCCGCCAGATAATCTTCCTTGACGGCATGGGCCTTCACCAGCTGGATGTCGGTCCAGGAGATCGTGCGGTGCCGGCGGGTGGGGTCGTTGTCTTCTTGCATCAGGGGGTCTCCACAGTAGGCGATTCCATATTCGTGCTCATGCCTGTCAGGCCGCGGCGCCAGAGCCCGAGCAGGGGCAGTTCGCCGGCGAGATACAGGTCGCGGCAGATCGCTCGCCGGATCTTGCCGCTCGATGTCTTGGGCACGGTGCCGAGGCGGGTCAGCGCGATGCCGCTCACGGTGAGGCCATAGGTCGACGTGATCGCCGTGCGCAGCTGCGCGCACAGCGCCGCTGCGTGCGCGGCGGGCAAGGCCGCGTCCTTGAGCGCCGCGGCGCGGAGCTCGGCGACCACGACCAGCGTTGCGTCGTCATCTGCGAGGAACGCCGCCGAGCAGCCTCGGCGGATCATCTCCGGGTCTGAATCTTCGACCGTGGTCTCGATATCCTGGGGGTGGTAACTCTTGCCACGGATCTTGATGACCTCCTTGATCCGTCCGGTGACAAACAGCTCGCCGTCCCGGACGAGCCCCAGATCGCCGGTCCGCAGGTAGCGTCCAGGTTCGCCCGTCGCGAGTCGCGCACCAAAGGTGTCCTCCGTCGCTTCGGGCTTTCTCCAGTAGCCGGCCGCGACGCTGGGCCCCTGCACCCAGATCTCGCCCACCTGCCCGTCGGCCACCAGGGTGCGGGTCTGGGGATCGACGATGCAGAGCGCGCTGTCCTCGCTCGGTCTGCCACAGCCGACCATCTGCCGCGATGGTTCGCCGTCGCGGGCGGGCATCGCGTACACGGTGGGCAGCGCCGCTTGGGCGCCACCGGTGACGTACAGGGTCGCTTCGGCAAGCCCGTAGCATGGATAGAACGCCTCGGGAGCAAAGCCGCATGGCCCGAACTTCCGCGCAAACGCGGCGAGCTGGTCCTCGCGGATCGCGTCGGCGCCGACGAACGCCAGCTTCCACGACGACAGGTCGAGCTCGGCGACGGTGTCATCCGGCACGCTGCGCGTACAGAGATCGAACGCGAACGGCGGCCCGCCGCTCGTGGTTGCGCGAAACCGGCTGATCGCGCCAAGCCAGCTCGCCGGCCGCTTGAGGAAGTCGAGCGGCGACATCAGCACGACCGGAAACCCGGCATACAGCGGCTGCAGGATTCCTCCGATCAGCCCCATATCGTGATAGGAAGGTAGCCAGATCACGCCCACGCTCTCTGGGGTGTGCTCGAACCGCGCCTCGATCACCGACAGGTTGTGCAGCAGGTTGCCGTGGGTCAACACGACGCCCTTGGGCGTTCCCGTGGCACCGGACGTGTACTGCAGGAACGCGATCGTCGTATCCGTGGGCGGCTGCATCGGCCCGGCGACCTCGTCGGTAATCGCGTCGGGGATCGCGTCGGTTGCGAGCAGGACCAGCTCGTCCGATCCCTCGATCCGACTGGCGAGCCCGCGGACCAGCCCGATCGTCAGCTTGTCGCCGAGGATGGCGCGAGGCGCCGCGTCGCGAACGATCCCCAGCAGCACCGGCAAGGCCTTCTCCAGCCGCGCAGGGTTCGGTGGATAGACCGGCACCGCGACCACGCCGGCGTAGGCGCAGCCCAGGAACGCGACGATGAACTCGAGCCCGGGCGTGTAGACCAGCAGCGCCCGCTCGCCGGCGAGGCCGGCCGCCACGAGCGCCGCGGCGACCCTGCGGACCTGGTGCAGCAGCTGTCCGCAGGTGAGGCTCGCGACCACTCGCTCGCCATCCATGACGAAGCGGTAGACCTCGAGCTCGGGCTGCTCGCGGCCACGGACATCGACGAGCTGGGCGAGCGATGCAAAGCGCGTGATGCGGTGTTCGGTGGTCATGGTGATGCTCCACGGACCGGAAACAACCGGGCCGCGTTGTCCCACAGGACCATCTGCAGTACGTCTGCAGGGAGATAGCGCTGCAGCTCGCGCACCTCCAGATCGGGGTCGTATGGGAGGTTGGGAAAATCGCTGCCGAACAGGAAGCGCTCCGGCCGCGCGAGGATCTGCGGCACGAGCTGCTCCAGCGCCGGCTTCCACGCTTCGGGCAATGGGGGCGCCTGCCCCTTGCTGTAAGTCACCGGCTCGAGCGGCCGTGCGTCGTACAGGGCCTCGCCGCGGGCCACCCGGTAGCCGCCGAACGCCATGGCGGTGTCGAAATACAGATTCGGAAACTCGTCGAGCAGGTCGAGGTACGGCTGGACTTCGTCATACCCGATGTGCGGCACGATGACCCGGACCTCCGGCACGCGCTGCATGGCACGCACGAACCGGGGGAACGCGCACAGCTCGTCGATCTCGTGCGGGTGAGCCTTGCTCTCGGACACCGCGCCGCAGTGAATCTGCAAGATCTTGCCGGTCTCGGCGACGGCATCGAACACCGGCCGCATACGGTCGTCATCGGGTGCGATCTTCTGGACGTGACAGTGGATCTTGATCCCGGCGAGATCGAGATCCACGAGCGCACGGCGGAGCTCCGCCTTGGCGTCGTGCTCTCCCGGCAACACGGTTCCGAACCCGACGAGGCGCTCGGGGTAGCGGGCGACCAGCTGCGCCATGAAGTCGTTGAGCATCCCGGAGATGTCCGGCGCGTGCGCATAGCACAGGCCCACCATGCGCTCGACGCCATAGCGCTCCAGCAGCGCAAAGCTCTCGTCGGGGGCCGGCTTGTGGCGGATCGACCACGCGTTGTCCTCGAACCACTTCCAGATGAAGCGCGCCAGCATGGGCGGAAACAAATGCACGTGCACATCGAACACACGTGGTGGCTTCGGGGGAATGGCGGCCGGCGCGGTGGTCATGGGAGGTCGGGGGTGGGCAGCGCCTTCTTCCGCATGGCCTCCACGGTAGCCGGACGGGGCATTTGCACCTCGCTCACGAGCCGGACGACGCGCAGCCCCCGGATCACCAGACCGGTCAAGTCCACCTGCCACCAGCGCAGCGTCGTGACGGCGTAGGACGGGAAAGCGTGGTGGTTATTGTGCCAGCCGGCACCGAGCGTCACGATCGCCTGCCAGAACGAATTCCGGCTGTGGTCTCGGGTTGGATAGGGACGCCGGCCACCCAGCGCGTGGCCCACCGAGTTGACGCCCCAGATCGCATTGGTGGCCAGGAACACCCGGACGGTCCCACCCCAGAGGAACCCGAGCAGCGCCCCGGCGGCAGAACCGTGGACGATCGCGCCGATCGCCGCCGGCAGCGCCAACCCGAGCACCAGCCAGTAGTCGTACATCATGTGCATCTTGAACAGCACCGGATCCTGATACAGGTCCGACGCAAACTTGCCCCACTGCTTAGGGCGGGTGCAGCGCGCATCGAACAGCCACCCGACGTGCGCATGGAGCAGCCGCTTGAACGCGCTCGGATGCTCGGGCGCCCACGGCGAGTGCGGATCTCCGTCGTGATCGGCGTTCTTGTGGTGGAGGCGATGGATGGCGACCCACCAGATGATCGGACCCACGTACGCCAGCGATCCGAGCACCGCAAGCCCGAGCTCGACCGCCCTGGGCGCCTTGAACGAGCGGTGGGCGAAGTAGCGGTGATACGCGAGCTCCATCCCGAGGATGTTCAGCACGTAAAACACCCCGAGCAAGACGAAGTCCGCCCGCCCGGGGACCGCGCTCCCGGTCAACCACAGCAGGGCGGCGGCGATCGACCCGGCGAGCGGCGCCAGCACGACCAGGCTGTGACGCAAGAGCGACGCTCCGGACGGCGCCTCTTGCCGGCCGGCCGCCGGGATCGCCTCGAATGAAACCTGCTCGGTCATGCGCTTCCAAAGCGATTGGGGTCGATGCGGCGGAACGTGATCCGGTACAGATGAAACGCGCCCAGATCGAACGAGTAGCTCATCGTCCGATACAGCCGCTCGTAGCGCTCGATCACCTCCAGCGGTCGAAGCTTGAGCGCCTTGTCGCGGTTCTGCCGCAGCTTGTCGAACCACGCCCGCATCGTCTTGACATAGTCCTGACGGTCGTTGCGCAGGTACTCGACCTCGAACAGCATCTCGCAGGCCCGCGTGATGTCGGCCAGGCGCGGCAGATCGGACTCGGGGAACACCTCGCGAGCGATGAACAGATCCTTGTGCTTGCGATCGCGGGGCACGTCGCCGTAGGCCATGGTCTGCAGCGACATCCGGCCGCCGGGTTTCAGGAACTGGTGGCAGCGCTCGAAGTAGCGCCGGTATGCCAGGACCTTGTCCTCGTCGATCTTGGCGAAGTGCTCGAACGCGCCCAGCGAGATGATCCCGTCGAACGGCTCGGCCGGCTGGTAGTCCTGCCAGTTCTCGAGCCGGACCTCGATCTGGGGCAGCCCGATCGCCATCTCGATGTAGCGCACCTGCTCCCGGCTGAGGGTCAACCCGACGGCGTGCTTGACGCCGTGGCTGCCCACCAGCCGCTTGAGCAGCGGGCCCCAGCCGCAGCCGATATCGAGGATGCGCTCGGCGCCTTCGGCGCGGATCTGCGCGATGTGATAGTCGAGCTTGCGGATCTGCGCTTGCTCGTGCGTATCGCCGTCTTCCCACATCGCGGCCGAGTAGGTACGGTTGTCTTCCTGGGCGAGGGCCAGGAAGTCGTTGCCGATGTCATAGTGATACTGAATCGACTCTTTGGAGGCACCATATTGGGCGTCGTCGCCCGAGCTGACGGTTGACATGGCTCAGCTCTTTCCGTCGGCCAGGTACTTGGACATGGCCTCGATCGTGGGGTACTTGTACGCCAGGCTCGGCGACAGCCGGCGACCCAGGAAGTCTTCCAGGTCACCGATCATGCGCACGGCGTCGGCCGAATCGAGCCCGAAGGTGTCGAACGACTCCGTGGTGTCGATCTGCTCGGGTGCGATGTTGAGCTTTCGCGCGAGGTAGTCGCGCATCCAGCCGTTGATATCTTCGGATGGTTTCCGGGAGACTGCGTTGTTACTCAAGGTAATTCCTCCTGAATTGCCGATCACGACTTCGCGTAAAGCTGCTTGTGAGCGATCATCTTGGATGTCGGTCGCTGGACGTCCCATACGAGGCCCAAGAGCTTCAGGCTGCCGACCACCCACCCTCCAAAATCGATTTGCCACCAGGTAAGCCCCGTATAGGCCGACTGCGGAAAAGCGTGATGGTTGTTGTGCCAGCCCTGCCCGAACGTGAACAGCGCGAGCGTGAAGCTGTTCTTGCTGTAATCATCTGTACGAAAGTAAGCCTTCCCGATCAAGTGACACAACGAATTCAACGACCAGATGCATTGATTCACGAGAAACAAGCGGACCGTGCCGCCCCACAGAAACCCCAGCAGTGCGCCGAACCAGCCATGTGCCAGGCCACCGACCACGGTGGGAATGGCCAGCCCCACGAGCGTCCACACGTAATATTGAAGATGGATGCGCAGGACGAGATCATCCTTGTAGAGGTCCTGGACGCGCTCGCGCCAGCCGTCCGGCCGCGTGGAGCCCCGCCTGAACAGCCACCCCATGTGGCTGTGAAAGAACCCCTTGAGCTTTCCCCCGGCCCCATCACCGGACAGCGCCGGTGAGTGCGGATCTCCCTCGATGTCACTCAGCTTGTGATGGCGCCGGTGGATCGCGCACCACCAGATGACCGGGCCGTGGATGGCCATCGACCCCGAGGCGAGCAGCACCGCGCGCACGGCCGGGCCAGCCCTGAAGGCACGATGTGCGAGGTGGCGATGAAAGCCGACTTCCAACCCGATGACCGTGAAGATATAAAGCAAGATCGCAGGAATCAACTCCGCGAGCCCGGGCCCATACCCTCGCCACCAGAGCCCCAGGGCGACGCAACTCCCCAGAGTTGGCACCACGGTGACGACAACCGCCAGCGCCTGATCTAATCGGGCTTGCTCAGATGTTCTCGCCATATCAGGCATCCTCCTTGGAGTTCGACGTGAGTTGCGCCGCGAAGCGTGCCGATCACCAAACGCAGCGAAGGTCGGATCGTCGGTCGAATCTGTAGGCGCCCCCCCCCACGGCGGAGCGTGGGCGCATTGATCGCACATTGGGCGGCCCCGGCCAACGGTTGATGCTCGTTCAAGATGATGGCCACTTCATGGCGTGACCGGGTACGCTTGATGTTGCGCGCCATCATCTCGCGTACCCTGAACCGGATCCATGATGCCGATGACCTGCTCGCGATCTCCTCCTCTACCATGTCCCTACCGTAGTGCATGATGGCGACCCGCGGTGCATGCTGGTTTGGATAGGACGCGGCGGAGCCGCAGGCTGGCGCCCGGTCGCCGCGCGTTACCTGAACCCCGAATGCCGCCCCTCATGCAGGGGTGTTAAGTATTTAGAATAATTCGCGATTTCATCAGTTTCTCTACCTTCTGGCCGGTAGGCGATACTCGAGAAGTTTCCTATCGTGCAGGAGGCTGGTTTGTCAATGAACAAACGTCGCCCTTGCACTTTCCCCATCAATGAAGCTGTGCCAATGTGGCATATTATACTCACAGGTAGCCCTGCGCCTGGAAGGATCCTGGATTCGCGACGGCAACCGAGCTGGCCAATGGCAAGATTGCGATGAACAATGCCGCGTTGGGGAATTCGCGAAAATGCTGGGTCGCGTCGTAGACGCTAAAGCTCGACTCTACTGGGTGTCCGGCTCGTCGGCCCGCCCATCACGATGGGCCTGGGGGGCGGCCTCCGGCGTCGCTTCCGCGGATACCCCCGACGCGGCGTATTCCGTCTTCCAGTCGTAGTTTGGATCCGGATCCTCGACGGGCGGGCGCTCCGCGACCGGGATGTCCTTGAGGTTGATGCGGACGCGATACCACGCCGACGACTTGCCGCGGTTGGTGTCGATCAGCACGTGCTCCGGCAAGAGCTTGCCCGCCACCTCGGGGTACTTCGCCCTCCAGCGCTCGAGCCCGGCGAGCGCGTCGGCCTTGCGCTTGGCCTTCGCGATCGTGATCACCGGCAGCTTGTCGCGCGGCGGCCTGGGAGCGGCCCTGGCGCGGGACGGCGCGACGCGCGGCGCCTCGCCAGCCCCCTTCTCGAAGTGCGGCGGCCAGGGTGCATCGACCTGGCCTTCGGCCTCCTGGCGCGCCGCGAGCGCGAGGAGCGGCTCGATCGAGCCGACCGCGCCGTCGATCCCGGCGTGGGCATCGCCGCGCGCGGCAAACATCGCCGGCACCGTGCGCAGCGTGAAGTCGAGCGGATTGCACGCGAAGAACTCGTCCCATAGAAGCGGCATCGAGACCCGGGCATCGGGCGTCGGCCGCACCGAGTAGGCGCTCGCCGTCGTGCGATCGCGCGCGTTCTGGTTGTAGTCGAGGAACACCCCGTGCCGCTCTTCCTTCCACCACTTCGCGGTCGCGATCCCAGGCGCGCGTCGCTCGACCTCGCGCGCGAACGCGAGCGCCGCGCGCCGGACCTCACGGAACGGCCAGTGCGGCCGGATCCGCGCCCAGATGTGCGCGCCGCGCGAGCCGCTGGTCTTCGGCCAGCCGACGAGCCCGTAGTCGTCGAGCACCTGCCGGGCGACCTTGGCGACCGCGATGATCTGCGGCCAGGCGACCCCCGGCACCGGATCGAGATCGATGCGGAGCTCGTCGGGCCGATCCATGTCCTCGCGGCGCACCGCGTGCGGGTTGAGATCGATGCAGCCGAGGTTCACCACGTAGACCAGCTGCGCCGTGTTGTTGACGACGATCTCGTCGGCGTGCCGCCCCGATGGAAACGTGAACGTGGCGATGTCGACCCAGGCCGGCCGCCGGGCCGGTGCGCGCTTCTGGTAGAACGGCTCGCCTTCGGCCCCGTCGACGTATCGCTTCAGGATCTGCGGCCGGCGCGCCACGCCGCGCAGC
>Ga0070690_100002452_pt1 | contig 9969 bp, 9 predicted proteins | sample KBSS33HmetaG_FD_64671 | JGI IMG/M metagenome (GOLD analysis project Ga0070690, IMG submission 64671) | Switchgrass rhizosphere microbial communities from Kellogg Biological Station, Michigan, USA - KBS S3-3H metaG | ecosystem: Host-associated > Plants > Roots > Rhizosphere ...
CAAGATGCTGGAATCTGTCGACCGAACAAAGGCGATGGTTCCCTCGATGTTGGCGTTAAGGGAGATTTGGATCCAGTTAACCATTCAATCACTTATTTCACACCAGTTCCGACCATGGCTCTGCCCGATCCCGATACATTGGCATTGGGAACTGACGCTTGCTCTCTGGATCGACCAACATCCGCGCCGTTCACTACACCCGCATGCGGGGCGCTCGGAAACGTCGGCCGAAATACCTACCACGGGCCATCCGGGTTCTATTCGGATATGTCTATCGTGAAGAAATTCAAAATTTACGAGAAATTGACTGCCCAATTCCGCATGGACGCCTTCAACGTGTTCAACCATCCCGTGTACGCTTTTAGCGCAAACAACGGTGCGCAAACCTGTATCGATTGCCAGGGCGGTAACAATGGCAAGATCACCGGTCTGGAAGGTGGCACATCCATGCGCCAACTCCAGTTCGCCGTGCGGTTCGACTTCTAGGAGTCGAACCCCGCGGTCCTCAGAGGAGGGAGTCCTAGACTCCCTCCTTTATTTTTGTTGGTTCTTATCGCGACCATTTTGCCATTATGCTTAGGCGCCTCTTACATTCCTGTTTCCTGATTTTCCTTCTTTCTTGCACCCTCTATGCCGCACAGGGGACACAGGCTGCGCCAGGTGGCGAGAACCCGCCGCCCGCGGTGAAGTCCATGCCTCAGACCGCAGAGTCCCCGCTTGCCGAGCCTCAGAGATTGATGCGAGAAGGAAAATATGACGACGCTATATCGCAGCTTCAGGGGATGTTGACTCGCCCTAGTTTGAAAGGTGTTTCGCGCGAATTGGGTCTCGCTTACTTCAAAAAAGGTGAGTACCTGCCGGCTATTGCCTCGTTCAAAAAAGCGCTCGAAGAAGACAGAGAAGATCGTGAAGCAACCCAGTTGCTCGGGCTCTCATACTATCTGGCGGGTCGTCCTGCAGAAGCTATACCGTTTCTCGAAAAGGTCCAGTCGTGGTTTCCTCGAGCCAATGTCGACGCGGCTTATATTCTCGGGATTGCTTATATTCAGACGAAGGATTACCCGCACGCACGCACTGCATTTGCCCACATGTTCGATGTGCCAGCGGATTCTGCTGCTGCGTACCTGTTTACCGCGCGCATGCTTCTGAGGCAGGAGTTCGATCCGATCGCCGAAGAGTATGCGCAGAAGGCGGTCGTTCTTGATCCCAAGTTGCCACTGGCTCACTCCTTACTAGGTGAGCTCAACCTTTACAAATCACGCATTCCTGAGGCCATCGCTGAATTCGAGAAAGAGCTGGCTCTGAACCCCGCGAACGCCGCCACGTATTACAAACTCGCAGACGCCTACTCGCGCGTTCAGAAATATGACGATGCCGAGCGACTCTTACAGCGGTCGATTTGGCTCGATGCAACGTCTACCGGACCGTACATACTCATGGGAAAGGTTCTCCAGAAGAAGGGGGAATTGGAACTGGCAGTGAGGGCCTTGCAGCGTGCTGTTTCAATGGACCCGAACAATCCGATCCCTCACCACCTGCTTGGGCAAACTTATCGCGACATGGGAAAAAAAGAGGAAGCCGAGTCAGAGTTGAAGTTAGCTGAGCAGATGCGAAGCCGTCAGGACGCGCGCCCATGAGTCCTGACGAAGTCTCCGTAAAACGAAAAGTAGTCGGCCTGGGCGAGCTGCTCTGGGATTTACTTCCCAACGGAAAGCAACTCGGAGGCGCCCCCGCAAATTTTGCCTACATTACGAAATTGCTTGGCGATGAGGGCATCGTCGCAAGCCGGATTGGCAACGATCAACTTGGTTCTGAGGCGATGCGGCGCCTCGCAGAACTCCGCCTCGGGACAGAATCCATTCAGCAGGACAAGGAGTATGCAACCGGATCCGTAAAGGTTGAAGTCGATACTGCAGGTCAGCCCCGATTTGAAATTGCGGAATCTGTCGCATGGGACTTCCTCGAATGGACGTCGGGTTGGCAAGAGTTCGCGCAGCAAGCAGACGCCGTCTGTTTCGGTTCACTCGCCCAGCGGGCGCCCACAAGCCGGGCGACCATCCGGCAGTTTGTACATTCCACGCGACCGGGCGCCGTCCGGGTATTTGACGTGAATCTTCGTCAAGCGTTTTATTCGGCGGAGATTTTGGCCGATTCCATGAAATTGGCAAATATCGTCAAGCTCAATCATGAAGAGCTTGCGCGCATTATGGGAATCTTCGAGTTGTCGCACGTTGATGAACAATCGTCGGCGCGGCGGCTTCTGGCACTGCACAATCTGAAGCTCGTGTGCGTTACGCGCGGCAACGGCGGAAGCTTACTAGTTTCTAACGAACAATGGAGTCAGCACCCTGGATACAAAATCAACGTTGCGGATACGGTTGGGGCCGGTGACGCCTTTACCGCAGCGCTGATCCATGGTTATCTGCGCAATCGCACCCTGAGGCAGATCGGGGAAGAGGCCAACCGGGTTGGTGCCTGGGTAGCGAGCCAACCAGGTGGAATGCCGGTGCCCGAATACGATCTGGACACGACGCTGCGCGCAATCAAATAAAGAATCCCTACTTTGCGCTCAGTTGCTCCTTTGCAAGCTGATCGACCATCTTCGCGGGCAGCGCGTGAAGAAACTCAAGAAACACTCCATTCGTCCAGCCGAATCCAATGACGTTCGCTTGATATCCAGCCGTAATGTTGGCTTCTGACGACCGAGTGACAACGTTATATTTCTCTCGTATATAGCCATCACGCCGAAAATTTTCCGCGACGGTCGAGAGAAACTTGTATGACAGCCGATTGGCGTCATCGTTGAAACCATAGCGTCGCAGACCCTCAATGGCTGGTAACTGTGTTGGAGCCCAGCCCCATGGGTAGTCCCATTGAACGCCGGTCTCCTGCGTACTCATTGCGAGTCCGCCCGGTTGCTCGAGTTTTGCGAGATTCGCGACCACCTTACGCGCCTGTTCATCAGTCGCAACACCTGCCCACAATGGAAACAAGGTAGTGATGTAGACGTAAGAGGATCGTTCCTTTTTCTCGAAGTTGTAATCGAAGAACATGCCTTTCTCATCGTCCCACATGTAGCGTATGACAAGCTGACGACGAAGCTGAGCTTTTGCCTTCCAAGCCTCTGCTTCGGCAACATGCCCAAGTATCCGAGCCATCTTCTCCAAGTCAGTTTCTGTCTTGTACAGCAGACTGTTAAGACACATGGGTGCAAAATGGTGCGTGGCGGCGCTATAAGGGCCAAATCGAAAAGATATGTCGTAGCCCGACTCACGCATGGAACGATCGCCCTTATAGAAATCGTCGCTGAGCGAAACGACCTGTTGCGCCTCACACTCCGGATGCGCCATCGTTGTCGGCACGTCGCAAACTTGGACGGAGTATTTAGCGCCGAAGGTTGGCGCAGTATCTCCCGCCTTCTGGACCACCACGTAGTCATCAGCCTGGTTAGGACGCGCAGTAAAATATGACGTGACTTTACGATAGTACCCGCTTTCATCCTGCAGTCCCTCTGCGGGTGGTCCTGATCCGAAATCGTAGTAACGTGAAAGGCCAGTGTCTCCCGCCAAATGAGGCTCGCGGTTCCACATCTCGTAATCACGTTTCAAATATGAATAGGCACGCTCGAGCCATGCATTATTGGATTTTCCCGCTGCTTTCTCTGCGTCATACACTGACATGATCATCGAACTAAGAAATGGCGGCTGCGAACGTGTTAAGAAATACGTTCGGTTCGCATTTAGAAGTGCGCCGTAGTGCTCAATCTCGAAGAAAAAGTTCTCAACCATTCCTTTTGCCAAATCAATACGGGCATCACGGACGAGACCACGGATAATGAAATAGCTGTCCCAGCCATACATTTCGTTGAATCGTCCACCCGGTACGACATATTTGTTTTCCAGGTAGAGCAATCCGTGCGGATGGATTGAGTTCGTGTCAATCTGCCCGAGTTGCGTGATGCGTCTAGGAAGATGCTCGACGTCCACCTTGCAATCGGCTTGGAGTTGGGAGACGGCCGGTGGGGTAGGAAAGTCAGCGGGCAAATAGAGCACAGGGGCAACTTTAAGCTTCGGGTCTACGATCGAGTCGCAAGAATTCATTGAGCGAGTCAGCTTGTCCCAGTTCGTCGAAATGTACGCTAGGATCGGATCGAGTCCGGAGTGTTCGCGCGCAGGGGCGGCGGTTTGGCCGGTGACAGCAACGCTCAATCCTGCGAGCAGAAGCAGAGCTGCAGCAAATGGCCGAAGTCGAGATCGCTTTGAAAATTTCATCTGTCCCTTCCTGTTGGGGTCGCCAGGATCATTTTTACTACGCGACGTCGGAGCCACGAGGACGCGATGTCGTACAATCACGATCGCTGCAAGTAATTGATAATACATAGTATATCGGTAATGGGCGAATCTGGCGAAACACGCGCGTTTCACAAAACCACCCCTCTGTCGCGCCTTTTGTTACTTTGGAATTGAGCTCGCAAAGCGGATTGTGCCCGATTGCTTTAACCTCATTAGAGAGAACCGTGCAAGACATCGAAAAACTCAGCCCCGAGCTGCAGAGTATCTTGAGCCAGCCGATCCGAGAACTCGGATTGAAGCTCGAAGAGTCGCCCGTCCACCGATACGTGCAACAGTTGTACCGCGAGTTGGATCGCAAGGGAGTCAAAAAGTTTCGTCCTCAATGTTATCTGACCGACGAATGGGGATGCCCGTCCGGAGAGCCGGTTATAGGAATTCCGTTCTACCTTGCGCACACCGACTTGGCTCGTCTCGAGAGGGAATTGAACGATCTCGAAACAACGCGCGAGATCATGATGTACCTTCGTCACGAGGCTGGGCACGCGTTCAATTACGCGTACAAGCTATACAACACGCCCGAATGGAAACAACTCTTTGGTCCGTTTCGACGACCGTACCGCGACAACTATCGTCCAATCCCATTTTCGCGAAACTACGTTCGACACCTCGCGGGATGGTACGCACAAAAACATCCTGACGAAGATTTCGCGGAAACTTTTGCTGTCTGGCTGACGCCCCGATCGGGTTGGAGAAAACGCTATCGCGGTTGGGGTGCAATGGAAAAGTTGCGATACATGGATCGGATCGCACGAGAACTTGGCAATGTCGACGCGATTCGACGTCGCGGCCGAACAGATGTAACGGTTGAGGAAATGGAAGCGACCGTCGGAGAGTTTTACCGGCAATCGTTGACGGAGGAGTTCCCAACTGGAGACTTGGCGCTTGATACCGACTTGGTAGATATTTTCAATGTGTCGAAAAGGCGCAGAGGGGTTCGTCCAGCTGATGACTTCCTGCGACAGCACCGCAAGACGGTTGTCGACAAGATTGCCTATTGGACTGGCGTGCAGCGGCCCCTCGCCAGGAAATTAATTGAGGTGATTGAGAAGCGTTCCGCGGAACTTGGTTTACTTGCGGATACCAAGCGCGAGGCGGAGCACTTGACTGAGATTACCGTTTACGCTTCTGCCTTGGCTACCAACTATATGACGCGCGGGAAGTTTATTCAGCCATGATTTCATTTCGAGAAATGCCTCAAGATTTCTTCGCGTGCGCCCGATTTTTCCGCCGGAGGCGACCATGATCAGCGGGAAACTTAAGGTTGCAGTGCTGTATGACGTTTGGGAGGATTCGACCGACGTTGTCGAGGCGCCTGCGGAGAAAACCTCACGCAAGAAAAAGAAGCCCCAGAGCAAAACCAGGAAGCAGAAAGAGGATCGAGAGGAAATCTTTGAAGCGCTGGAAAAACTTGGTCACGAGCCGTTTTACCAAGTCCTCGATGGTTCCCTCTCATCGCTGCATGCCGTTGGAAAGTGCGGTGCCGATCTCGTTTTCAACTTAACCGAATCATTTGCAGGCGACGATGCCAAGGAGATGAACGTTGCGGCCTACCTCGATCTCCTCGACGTGCCATACACCGGCGCCGGCCCGCATGCGAATTTCCTCGCGCAAGACAAGGCTGTGGCGAAGAAGATGTTTGCCTTTCACGGTATCAAAACCCCATTTTTCGCGACATCCTACCGCGGCAGAATTGAGCACGCACACAACATTGAGTTTCCGCTTATCGTAAAGCCAATCCTCGAAGACGGCTCCATCGGGATTGACGCCGGGGCCGTGGTAAACAGTATCAAAGAATTAATGGAGCGAGTGGAGTATATCCAGGATCAATTTGATTCTCCCGCATTGATGGAAGAATTCATTGAGGGAAGGGAGATTTACGCCGGCATTCTCGGCAGTTACGAGCGAGCTCAGGTTCTACCTCTCGTTGAGCTTGACCTGTCGAAGCTCCCGAAGGGAGTTCCAAAAATTGCAAGTTACGATGTGAAATTTGAAGAAGGTACCGAAGCCTACCGCCTCACCAAGTCCGGAATCGCAGAAGATTTGGATGAAAAAACGACTTCACTTTTGAATGACACCGCGCTCGCAGCATACCGTGCGGTGAAGTTGCGCGATTATGGAAGGATAGACATGCGCCTTTCAACCAAAGGCGAGGTCTATGTAATCGAGGCGAATCCAAATCCGTGGCTTTCAAGCAAGCAGGAATTCGCGATGGCCGCGAAGAAGTCGGGACGCTCCTACACGCAGTTGATCGGCGAAATTGTCGAAATGGCTATGGCGCGGCACCTTGCAAGCAGTGTTGCAGCGAACACGGCTCCGAGTGGCTAAGCTCGCATCGCGCGACTATTTATAGAGCCGCTATCGGCTGACTTCGCTTCAAAGGCTTGAAGTACGATCATGACCACAAGGCACGCCAACGGAACAGCCAAGCCCAATCGAAGGCTGTGGTAACGATCCGCAACGAGTCCTACGATCAACGGCATTACTGCGCCACCCATTCCAGCCAATGCAAACATGAATCCCGCCACACGCTGAGCTCGATCACCGTAACGGCGCGACAACAGAGAAATGACGATCGGGTAGACCGGCGCAAATCCCAACCCCGCAATGAGTGCACTGAGCGTTGAAGACCACAAGGTTCGAGAAGCAAGTAGCCCGGCCGTACCAGTGCATGCCAGGATTAGACCTGCGTTCGCAACTCTACGATCTGAATATTTGCGCAACGCCAGAGGAGCGAGGCCGCGCCCGCCAACAAGAGCGCTCCAAAAAAAAGCAGGAGTCAGCGCCCAAAAGGAGCCAGCGCCGCTCACTCGCCTTGCGTATGTCGCGACCCACCCCGAGAATGCATTTTCACTGCCCACATAAAGAAAGAACAGTGCGGAAAATATGATCCCCAATTTCCAATCCCAGTTCTTTCTCGGAGTGGTCGGGTTTTTGGGAGGTGAAGCGGGATTAACATTGAAATCGGATCCAGCTACTCCAGCGCCGCAAACCACGAGAAGGAGCGCGAGTATCCAGTAGAGAGCCTCGACGCGGTGCAGTTGCACCAAAGCGGCGATGGCGATGGGTCCAAGAATCGCTCCAATTCCCCACGACATATTGAGGAGATTAAGAGCCGAAGCGTCGCCCTCCGGATACATCTTCGAGATGAGTAGATTGCCGGTAGGGATCGTAATTCCAAAACCTACGCCGTAAAAGAACACGGCGGCGAGTGCGCTTGGCCAGCGTGACAGGGCCAAGCCCGCAACTCCCAATGACATCCAGAAAAGCCCGAGGGCAAGCACGATACGGAAGCCGCGCCGCGGTAGAAGTAGACTTGAAAGTCCGACTCCAAGCATTGAGCCAGCGAACTGTGAAGTAAACATTCCGCCTGCATCTGCATCGGAAATAGACCAGCGGGCCGAGAGGATTGGTATCAATGGCCCGAGCATTGTCACTACGACACCGGTCAGCACGAATGACGCGTGCACCAGCAAGATGGATCGCCGCATTTGAGCGGATTCAGAAGTCATTAAGCTGCCAGCTCCACCGCTCAACCCTCTCCATACGACACTTGACCCGGCATTTTCGTGAGTCAGCGGGATCGTCGTCGAGCCGTCTGTGCCATTGCGGTCGAGTCCCTTATCACTAGATCTGGTTCCACCGTAATTCGCCGGAACGCGGAGCTGCGATCTGGACGTATGATTTTCTGCAACACGGTCGCGGCAGCCGTTTCACCCATTTTGTGCAGCGGTTGGCGGACGGTAGTGAGTCGTGGATTTTGAAATGCCGCACTTTGAATATCATCAAAGCCGACCACCGAAACATCTTCCGGCACTCGAAGCCCCGCGTCGCGCAAGGCGCTGATTGCGCCGATGGCGGAAATATCGTTAAAAGCAAATAAAGCCGTGAAGTGTTCTCCAGACGCTAAGAGTTGCTTCGTTACCAAATAACCTGGTTCCGGTGTGGGGGAGTCGCCTTCCAGTTGAACAATCAAACGCGAGCTGATTTTGACTCCTAAGCGCGAAGCAACTTCACGGATCGAATTCCAGCGAACTTCGGTGTCGGAACTAAAAGCTTGCCCTTTAATAAAAGCGATGTGCTCATGTTTCAATCCAACCAAGTGCTGAAGTGCAAGTTCCGCTGCGCGAGGGTGATCAAGTTCAATGTTGGTAATTCCGCGAACCTCATAATGGCCCGAAATCGTCACCACTGGCAGCGGGAAATCTTGCTGCCAAGGCGTATCTACCGCGATCAACCCGTCCACTGAGCGTGAGAGAAGCAGTTTGGGATATTCATCGATCAAATCGGGACGGTGGCGGTGGCTGGCAACGAAATAAAAGTAGCCTTCGTTCAAAAGGTGATCTTCGATGCCACTCATGACGAGAGCCGCATATCCTTCACTAACCTCAGGGACCATAACCCCGATCGTAAAACTCCGCTGCGAACGTAGCGAGCGAGCAAAGAAATTGGGGCGGTAATTGAGTTTCCGAGCGGCCTCAAAAATTCGTTCCTGCGTCTCTTTAGGGATGGAATCGGCAACCGCAGACCGGTTCATTACTAGCGAAACCGTCGCCGGAGCAAGGCCGACATAATCCGCCAGAATTTTTAGGCTGACGCGCTCCTTGGGGAGCTTCTGACCAACAAAATCGTTTTTCTTCAAGGTAGTCTTACGGGCCACGGCTGGCGAAGTCTCGCACAACGTGCGCCAGATGGCAAGCCGATAGGCTTGCCATACGCGCAAAGAAAATAAAGCTGAAGATGGTGGTTGTTACCTCGGCCCTTGTGTGGACAGCATTATTTACCGAGAGCCTTTTCAATCGCCGCAGTGACCTGGGACGAATCGGGAGTGACTTCTGGTTCAAATCGCGCAATGGCGTTGCCATCTCGATCAAAAATGAACTTTGTGAAATTCCACTTAATTTCACCACCAGTAGTGGGGTTCAAAGTCTTGTCTGTGAGGAACTGATAAAGAGGCGTCTGATCTGAACCTTTGACCGAGACTTTGGCCATCATCGGAAAAGTGACGTTGTACTTCCGCGAGCAAAACGTCTTGATCTCTTCGTTCGTGCCCGGTTCTTGCGCGCCAAAGTTGTTTGCCGGAATCCCGACAATCACCAGACCGCGATCCTTATACTTCTCGTAGGTTGACTCGAGTGCCGAATACTGCGGCGTGTAACCACATTTGCTAGCTACGTTAACCAGCATCACAACTTTCCCTTTGAATGAGGAGAGTGGCGAGGGCTGGCCATCGATTGAATTGAGTGTGAAGTCGTAAACTGACTTACTTGCAGCCAACGCAAGGGCTGGAAGCAACAAAAGCATTAAGAACAGAGTTCGCAAGAGATCCTCCAAGTGTGCACTGCGATCACTACGCCTGACTGGCGCAGCCGAAACTTATGTTAGCGGTGCTGCCGATGCCTTCGTCATACAACTTCCAGATCACACGATTATAGACTCGCCGAAATATTGATACGACCAAAGACCAATGATGCACCGGCTTCTTGCTATAATCCGCTGCTTCACTCACATTCCAAACGCGGGCAAATCGAATGGCATTTCGGCTTCGAGCGACGGCTTCAGCAGTGCTGGCAGGCATTGTTCTCTCATCCTCACCAGGATGGGGTCAGGATTCAATCCT
>Ga0070690_100002454_pt1 | contig 9966 bp, 10 predicted proteins | sample KBSS33HmetaG_FD_64671 | JGI IMG/M metagenome (GOLD analysis project Ga0070690, IMG submission 64671) | Switchgrass rhizosphere microbial communities from Kellogg Biological Station, Michigan, USA - KBS S3-3H metaG | ecosystem: Host-associated > Plants > Roots > Rhizosphere ...
AAAGTGCAGACGGGCAAAGCAAAGCCGACAGCCTCTTTGTGGACCGCCCGGGGTTCCCTTGAAAGCGCGATGGGCGATAGTGTCGCCGCGGGAAAAAGCTTTGCTGAGGCCTTGACGATAGACCCCAGGAACAGGCCAGCCCTTTTCGCGAAAGCCGAAGTGGCCCTGAAAGAAAATGACCTTGCCGGTGCTGAGGAGACGGCAAAGACCCTCGAAAAGCTAACCGGAAATTCAGAAGCTTCGGTGATTCTTCATGCGCGAGCGTTGATAAAGGCGGGGAGGATCGAAGAGGCAACTAAATTACTCGATTCTATTCCGAATCCAACTAAGGAAACGGTCGAGCTAAGAACCGCGATCACCGCGTCAGCTTCGGAGAACGTTGCCGATCTGGAGAATAAATTGTTGGGTGATCCTAAGAATGCCGTGGTCCTTTCGCGGCTCTGTTCACTCTACAGGGTATCGGATCCAAACAAGGCTCTTGAATACTGTAAACGGGCAGCGGACGCGGCTCCAAGGGACATCGGGCCGGCGATAGGTTACGGAGCAGCTCTGGTTCAGGCAAAACGCAATGATGAAGCGATCGCTCTGTTTCGGAAGATCCTTGAGGTTGCACCGGATAATGCCACCGTACACAGCAATCTCGCCACAGCACTTTTCGAATCCAAGCGATACGCGGAAGCGAAGGCCGAATATCGGTGGCTGACAGAAAAACAGCCAAACCTAGCGGTCGCATATTTTTTCCTTGCGATATGTCATGACCAATTGCGAGAATATCCTGACGCAATGGCAAATTATCAGCAGTTTTTGAAACTTGCCGATCCTGCAAAACAGCATCTGGAGATCGACAAGGTAAATCTGCGTATTCCAACCCTCGACAAGCAATTAAAAAAAGGTTCCAAATGACTGGAATTATTCTTTCGAGATCAACAGTTATGGCCGCTCGGCGATCGGTATATTGGCTGCTCTTTCTCGGATGTCTGGTCGGCTTCCAGTGCGTTAGTGCCTACTCGCAACAGCCGGAGGAGGACGAAGCTCCTCCACCAATTAAACAAATAACCAAAGAAGAAAAGAAAAGTCTTTCGGATCTAACAACCGCGAAGGCCCATACAGAACTTTCGCTCGATCTCATGAATAAACGAATCGAAAAAGCTGAGTTGCTGAATTCCAAAGGTCAGTTTGAGGACATGTTTAAAGAACTCGGCGGATTCAACGCTCTGATGGACGAATCTCTTGCTTTCCTCACGAGCCAGGACAAGGACAGAAATAAAGTTCTATACAATTTCAAAAGACTTGATATTGGCCTCCGAGCGTTTATGCCAAGGCTTGAAACGATTCGCCGTGATCTTCCTTCGAGGTACGATCCCTATGTTAAGAAACTGGTGAAGTTTATTAGCGAGGCGAGAGAAAAGGCTCTTGAACCGATGTTTGGAAACACGGTCGTTCCCGGCCAACCAGATCATTGACTTTCAAAAAATAATGAGAACATCACTATCGATTTCAAAATACCTGGTTGTTCTGACCGCGCTGCTTTTGGTCGGCGCGTGCGTAAATGCCGAGGCTCAGCGCCGCGACTACTTGACCGATGATGAAGTCGAGATCGTCCGTGATGCTCAGCAGATCGACCTTCGCATTGGAGTTCTGGCCCGTGCGGTCGATCGGAGACTCGCTGCCCTCGGACTAATAGGGGGCGAGGCGACTGACGCCAGCAAGAAGGAGAAGAAGGAGTCGGACAAATGGGGGGCTGCTCCTACTGGAACGAGGCTTCAGCTTTTTGACGACATCAGGCGGATCATCCAGAAGGCGGTCGACGACATCGATAATCTTTCTGAGCGGCCAAATTCGATCGTAGTGGAAGAGCCCGGGAAGGGCGAGAAACCCAAAAAGTATGAGGACGTTTTTCCCAAGGCGGTTCGCGTCCTAGCCTCCGCGGCGAAGCGCTACGAGCCCCTCCTAAAGAAAGAAATTGACACCTCCAAGGACGATCAGGTAAAGGGCGTCGTCATGCAATCCATCGATCTGTGCGACCAGATCATCGACGCGGCGTCGCGCCTGCCTTCGGCAGAAGCAAAAAAATCCGGCAACTAATTGTTGCCGGATCTCACATTTACGATCTTTCAAGATCTCACATTTCCTGTCTGATGCGACCGGATTGAATTAGACGTTGTCTTGAGGTATTTCCCGGGACGGCAATATGGGTCGCAGGATCGTATTCCTTTCCTGCCGTAGGGCTTCCCTGCGGAACCCAGATCTCTACTCTCGTTGAACTATAGGAGCTCGGAATATAACGAATATAATAGCCGTCGGGATGAAGCGACCAACGGCCCGAAGGAACGCCCTGGCTTCCCTCACCCCTCGGGGCGCTTCCGCCCAATACGGCAATTCGCTCGAGGTCGGCATAGGTCGCCGAACCGCTGTTGAACATCTGACGCATCTGTGCCTCGGCTTGCATTGCTTGACGAAGCGGCGCCGGCGCAGATCCGATCGCCTTGTCCATCGCAGGTCCGGGAATCATATCCAGCCCGCTACGGTTCAACATCGCAAGCTGCCGCTGCGTCAGTAACCGTGAAGCGGCAAGTTTCAATTCCGTCGACAGATCCTCAAACTTTGCTCGTGCGACGATCGCCCAAAGAAGCTCCTGAACAATGTGCTGATCGATCTCGGGATGCTGCACGGAATTTCTGACAACGGAAATAACCGCGTCTTCGGCGGATCCTTTTGGGGGGGCATAAAGATAACCATCGCCTCCACCGGGCCCGTATGTTCCGGCATGCAGGCAATAGCTTTGGTCCTGCATTCGATAGTAGCCGGGCTGCAGGATAAACCCGCCGTTGGCCGTGCGCTGGAGCGCGGTCAGCGAGCGAGCAGCCTCGCGTGGCGTAAAGCTGTCCTTATCCGGTGCTCCCCAGATCGCATCGGGCAACGAAGTTGTGATCGGCGCTTTTCCCGCAAGAGCCGAAGCCACGTCGGTTTTGTTTAGAACCTTTTTCGCGGCATTACCGATGCCGCCGAATTGAGCGGAGGCGACATTAAAACAGCACAGAGTGAGCAAAACTGCGCAGACTAAAGCCAAGCGGCAAGACAAAGACCTATTCATTTTTAGAATCTCCAAAATTGATTTGGTTACCAGGGTCGGGAAGAGAAAACCGGCTAAATATTATCAGGCAAAACTTGTTCATAGCAAGGTTTTCGTGCGATGTGAGCACAAAATGCCTGCTCAGGAACCCAGCAGTTCCACTAGCCAACTTGAGCCTTTAAGCTCTGTCATTTACATTAATCATTTATGTCTTCGGAGAATTTGAAGAAAACACCGCTAAATGCGGAGCATCGCGAACTGGGCGGTAAGATGGTCGATTTTGGCGGCTGGGATATGCCTGTGCAGTATTCTGCAGGCGTGATCGAAGAGCACATGGCCACGAGGACCCGCGCAGGTCTTTTCGACGTATCGCACATGGGCGAGATATGGGCGGAAGGACCTGACGCCATTGAGTTTGTCAATCGACTGACGACCAACGATGTTACAAAGCTTGTTGACGGCCAGGCGCATTATTCTGCATTGACAAACGATCTGGGTGGCGTTGTTGACGATCTGCTTGTATATAGGTTCGGTCAGGAGAGACTTCTGCTCGTGGTGAATGCCGCAACAACCGACAAAGATTGGGAGTGGATCGCGTCGCACAAGGCGGACGAGAATGTCGCCCTGAGAAATGCGAGTGCAGATTATTGCCAAATCGCGGTGCAAGGACCCGATGCACTCGGAATCCTTCAGGGACTAACGGAGACAGAACTCGATAGCATCAAGTATTACCATTTTGCGACCGGGAGCGTGGACGGTGTTGAATCCATAATTTCGCGAACCGGGTACACGGGCGAAGATGGATTCGAGGTATACGCTTCTCCGGAATTTGCTGTCCATCTTTGGAACAAGCTCTTAAAAACTGGAAACTACGGACAGGAAAACGGAATTCTTCCCGCGGGCCTGGCGGCGCGGAACACGTTGCGGCTCGAAGCGGGCATGTCGCTATACGGCCATGAACTTAGCGATTCAATAACCCCATACGAGGCGAACCTGGGCTGGATAACCAAGTTGCAGAAGGGGGACTTCACCGGATCAGAAGAATTGGAAAAACAAAAGGAAGAAGGGCTGAAGCGGAAGTTAATCGGCTTCGAAATGAAAGATCGCGGGATCGCCCGCGATGACCAAGCCGTTTATGTTGACGGTGAAAAGGTCGGTTACGTAACCTCGGGCAGCCCTGCTCCTTATTTAAAGAAAAACATTGGCTTTGCACTTTTACCAGTTGAATTTGCAAATATCGGACAGGAAATTACAATTGACGTACGCGGTAAACACTTGATTGCGGAGGTAGTTCCGACTCCTTTTTACAAACGGCAAAAGTAATGCGGTAATAGAGGTTTGATTTAAATCCCAAAACGACCACGTATACAACTATGTCAAATATCCCCGAAAATTTACGCTACAGCAAAGATCACGAATGGGTGAAGGTTGACGGTGACACCGCAACGATAGGCATTACCGACTACGCCCAAAACTCTCTTGGCGATGTTGTGTATGTTGACATGCCGAGAGTAGGCGATGCCTTCGAGACGCATGAAGCCTTTGGTTCGGTCGAGTCGGTCAAGGCGGTTTCCGAGATCTTTACGCCGCTTGCGGGTGAGGTCTCCGAGGTAAATTCCGGCTTGAACGACACACCCGAATCAGTTAACTCCGATCCCTACGGTACCGGATGGATGATCAAGATCAAAATGAAGAATCCGGGAGAGGCCGATGCAATGCTCTCAGCGGTTGAGTATGAAGAATATTTGACGACGGTAAGCTAAAAATTACCGGGCCGTGACATAAATTTCCCGAATCTTACGCGTATTAAGTTGCTCTCATGTCGATCTTCTAAGAAAGGTCGTGCAATTTACAAAGCGTGAGATAACACTGGAGGAAATGTTATGGCAGCACTACTTAAGGTCTTTCAGCTCCAACCGGCTGACGTTATTGTTTCAACAACCGATGCGGCGATCTCCACGGGAATCCGAAGTGCCACAGGCTCGACTGTCAGCCATGCGGCCCTCTACGCGGGCGGCGGTTACATCATTGAAGCCATCGGCGAAGGAGTGGTTAAACGTCCCCATTTCAAGGCTCTGGAGGAGGATATCCTTGCGATAGCCTATCGTCGCGTTGGCATCACGACTGATAAGGCAAAAGAGGTTGTCTCGTATGCCGAACGATATATCGGCCGGCCCTACGACAAACTTGGCGCAGTAGGATCGGGGACAACATCGTCTCGAGGCGGGGCGATCTACATGGGAATCAAGATCATCTCGCCAGCTGCTGGAGGTGTCTTGGGCGACCGTGTAAAGAATAACGCCAGCGACGGCAACAAGGACAATGCTTTTTTCTGTTCCGAATTGGTTGCCAGGGCCTTCGAGCTTGCCGGTATTCCGATCTCTGACCTTCCGGCCTCATATACTAATCCGATGGGCGTTATGCGATCTTCGAAGTTGCAATTCCTTGGAGATCTCGAGGTGTTTCCGATCCGGCGAGATTGATCGCTGCAAAACAAGGCTTCAAATTAGGAAAGGAGTGATGCGGCGCCCGCCGCAAAGCTCGTCTCAGGGAGTTTTTCCGTGAAAGCCGCTAGAGAAAAGCAACGTTGACCAAAGGCTGTTTCATCTTGCCCAAAACGGCCTTTTTTCTTTTGCCCGCCAAATTCAAGTACAGGTTTTCACAATCGGTCCCCGCTTTTGGTATCATTGCCATTCTGGGCAATTCCATAACGACACCGTCTAATGAGATATATTCCAAATTCACCTGAAGAACGCGAGAACATGCTCGCAGATATCGGCCTAACATCGGCGGCCGACTTGTTTCGTTCAATTCCAGCGGATGTCCAACTAAATCGTCCGCTCAAAATCACGGATCCTCTGGCCGAATCCGAAGTGATCGATGCGATGGAAAGGATGGCGGCAAAGAATACTGCTGAGACGAAATCGTCGTTTCTCGGAGCAGGCGTTTATTCGCATTTTTCGCCGACCGTAGTCGATCACCTGATCCAGCGTTCTGAATTCTTTACTTCGTATACTCCGTATCAACCTGAGATCTCTCAGGGAACACTGCAGTACATTTTTGAATTTCAAACGCTGATCTGCCAGTTGACCGGGATGGAGGTTGCCAACGCCTCAATGTACGATGGCTCGACCGCCATGGCCGAGGCATATTTAATGGCTCAAAGAGTAACCCGCCGCGATAAGATCGTCGTTGCGACGAGCGTTCATCCGGAATATCGTGAAGTCGCTCGGACCTATACACAACATGGCTTAGCCGAGATCGTTTCTGTTTCCTTCGATGAAGAAACCGGACGGCTTACGGATCTCTCGGCCCTGGACGATAAGACGGCAGCTTTGGTCGTACAGTCTCCAAATTTCTTTGGCTGTATTGAGGATCTAAAAGCCCTGGCTGACGCGGCACACGCGGTCGGAGCTTTGCTCGTGGTTGTCGTTACTGAAGGCATCTCATTCGGACTTCTCAAATCTCCCGGTGCATGCGGAGCGGATATTGTTGTGGGCGAAGGCCAATCATTTGGTATTCCCATGAGCTTCGGCGGACCGCACGTCGGATTGTTTGCAACGCAAGAGAAATATGTCCGGCAAATGCCCGGGCGCCTTTGCGGTGTCGCCTACGACAAGAACGGAAATCGAGGTTTTGTTCTGACTTTATCGACGCGTGAGCAGCACATCCGTCGCGAAAAGGCGACATCGAACATCTGCACCAACCAGGGATTGATCGCGCTCGCCGCAACGATCTACATGGAAACAATGGGCAAGAAAGGATTGCAGGAAGTTGCCGTGCAAAATGCTCAGAAGGCCGCTTACGCCGCCAAGCAGATCGCGGCTATAGCCGCCTTTTCCGTTCCCTTTTCGGCACCGAGCTTCAATGAGTTTGTAGTTCGCGGACCAAGGCCTGCAACCGAGGTTTTAGCCGGATTGCGGGAGAAAGGCATCATCGGCGGCCTGCCCCTTTCGAAGTATTATTCCGGACGCGAGAATGAGTTTTTGGTCTGTGTAACTGAAGTCAGCTCGCGGGAAAAGATCGATGCATTGGTGACGACGCTGTCGAACGGTTGATGAACGCATTATACGACTTCGGCGAGGTTATCTTCTGCATGGGGCCGATCTTCCTGGTCATTTTCATCATTGGCGGTGCGTTATTGTGGAATAGTCTGCCATCGACAAACAAAACAAAAGACCGAAAAAGCGACGAGTAAAGCCTTAAGTTTTATGACTGTTAAGAAAGTTACACAACATCCATCGCAGAATGAAACGCTGATCTTTGAGCGGTCGCAGACGGGACGCATTGGCTACCGCCTGCCAAAGCTGGATGTTGAAGAAAGAAAGATCGATGATCTGATCCCGGCGGGACTCCGCCGCGATGATGAACTCGACGGCGTACCGGAAGTCTCCGAGGTCGATGTCGTTAGGCATTTTACTCGCATCTCGACGTGGAATTACTCGATCGACATGGGCATGTATCCCCTTGGTTCGTGCACTATGAAATATAATTCGCGGCTCAATGAAAAAGTAGCGCGGATTGGCGGGTTCGCAGGTTTGCATCCGCTTGCCCCGGACGAAGAGATCCAAGGCGCGCTTGAGTTGATCTACGAGCTCCAGGAGAACCTTGCCGAGATCACGGGCCTGCCGGGAGTTTCGCTACAGCCGGCCGCTGGCGCCCAAGGCGAGATGACGGGCGTTATGCTGATCCGTGCGTTTCTGGATAAACGCGATGGCGAAGCCTCGAAAGATCGCCGGGTAATGCTGATCCCCGATTCCGCTCACGGAACCAATCCTGCATCCGCGGCAATGTCTGGATTTACCGTTAAAACGGTTCGTTCGACGGCTGAAGGTCTGACCGACATGCAGCACCTTCGCGAGCTTTGCGACCAGGGCGGGGTTGCGGGCTTGATGCTCACCAACCCCAACACCGTTGGCATCTTCGAGAAAAATATCAAAGAGATCTGCGAGACGATCCATGCGGCCGGCGGACTTGTTTACATGGACGGGGCGAACATGAACGCCCTCGTCGGGATTGCGCGTCCGGGCGACATGGGCGTCGACGTAATTCACCTCAATCTTCACAAAACGTTTTCGACACCCCATGGCGGCGGCGGTCCCGGCTGCGGACCATGTTTATGTACAGCGGAACTTGAACGGTTTCTTCCGACCCCCCGCATTGAGAAGGGCGATGCCGGTTATACACTCAATTACGATCGTCCGGAATCTATCGGCCGTGTTAAAGCATTCTTCGGCAATTTCGGAATGATGGTGCGAGCGCTTTCATATATCTATACGCACGGTGCCGAAGGCCTGAAGGAGGCGACGGAATCGGCGGTTTTGAACGCACGCTATGTGTCTGAAAAATTAAAGGACACCTATCACAGACCATATGAATCGGACTGTATGCACGAGGCGATCTTCTCTCATAAGAATCAGTCCGGCTCAGGGGTGCACACGCTCGACATTGCCAAACGCCTTATCGACTACGGCTTTCATCCGCCGACCATCTACTTCCCTCTTGTTGTCGAAGGCGCAATGCTCATAGAGCCAACCGAATCGGTCGGTCACGCCGATCTCGATGCCTTCATCGAAGCCATGAAAGACATCGACCGCGAAGCGAGAGAGAATCCGCAGATCCTTCATGATGCTCCAGTGTCAACGAGAATAGGAAGGCTTGACGAAGCGTCTGCGGCTAGAAAACCGGTTCTTAGGTGGAAGAAAGATCCAGAAACCTTAAAAACAACGGCTTAAGAGGTTATGAAACGACGGGATGGAACCTTTTCGGTAATTCTTTTAGTCTTCGTTGTTTTTCCGGCGTTGATTTGCGCCCAATCCGGCAGAAAAGCAAACCCTCCGACGCCGGAAGTTCAAAACATTTCAAATCAAAAGGACCAAAATCTGGAAAGTATTAAGATCCTCCGGTCGAACGGCTTTGGTGAGTTTGTAAAGCAGCTAAACGACCTAGGCAGGAACGGCTACAGGCTCGAAAAGGCGGTCAACTATGGAGGCGAAGGAGCCTCTCAAAGCTTTGCCGCAGTTTTGCGACTTAAGCCGGGCGACAACTTTGAATACGATTGGCTTTCGAGCCCGAACAAGAATTTGCTTGAATCGAGATTGAATTTTAAAGCAAAAGATGGTTTCAATTTCGCGAGCTCGTTTGCCTTGACCGCATGTAGCGACTCAGAAGAGGACGTAGCTTCATCCACAACACTCATTTTACGGCTTCAAAAAGGCGATGCGTTTCTGGTCGAACGAAAAAATGGGCAAGCGACCCAGACTAAAGAATATAAAGTACTAGTCGGAAAGATCGGACCCGGTAGGAATCCGACCGAAGCAATTCAAACGTCTCTTGACAATGTTCCAGCTGGCTTTCGTCCGGTAAAAATCCTTTTCAGTAAGACCGGGATAGTCGATTTCGCGGTTTCTATCCTTTTGGAGAGAACTATCGATTCCGAGAGTCCGACCAAAATCGAATACAAATTCATCAAAGAAGTCAACGGTTTTGACAAGACATTAAACGCTCTCGCAGCCCAGGGCTATCGTATTATTTCCGGCAGGAGAGTCGGATTGGTCAAACTTGCTCTTTTGGCGAAGGAAACAACCGATCCGACGACTTACACTCTCATTGACGAGGAAAAATACGCTAAACAATTTGATGACACAGTAAGTCGAGGAAACAAATTCGAATTGATAACTGGGGGCGATCTGACATGTGGTTCAACCACAGTAGAAAACGAAAAGATGGTATTTGAGCAAAACAAAGGTGAACGAAAATATGAGTATAAGATCCTGCAAATAACTGATCCAGCTGCAGATGAACTCAATACGTCCCTCGCGAATGGTTTTTCGGTCAAAGATCTTTTCTACTATCGCGGATTGAATGCAATTCTTGAGAAATGAATCATCATT
>Ga0070690_100002455_pt1 | contig 9966 bp, 9 predicted proteins | sample KBSS33HmetaG_FD_64671 | JGI IMG/M metagenome (GOLD analysis project Ga0070690, IMG submission 64671) | Switchgrass rhizosphere microbial communities from Kellogg Biological Station, Michigan, USA - KBS S3-3H metaG | ecosystem: Host-associated > Plants > Roots > Rhizosphere ...
CCGCGCCTCAGCGCCTTTGTGTCGACTTCGATGAGGCGATTTAGAAGTGGGTTGTCTTTCAAAATTTCTGAGGATCGTCGTTCTACCACCCAGGAGATCTCTGCCTGGGGCATAGCTCGCCGAATGGCTGCCAACGCCGGAAGCGTGTGAACAACGTCACCAATACTGCTGAGTTTGACGATTAAAATCCGCATGCGAACTCTATGTTCCGCCGAAATAACTGAACTGAAGCTTAGCCTCAGCTACTTTTTTCCCGGACACTAACTTAGTCAGGACGCCTTCAAGTACCGGGCTCTGGTCGTCGAGTCCGCTCTCCGAAAAGACTCCACCCTTCAAGAACCGACCAGAAAAACTATACGACACGCCGCGTACCTGCGTCGTCATGAAGGTGAACTTCTCGCGCTTCACCGTTAGCTGCTGGAAGCGAAACGACTTGCCGCTGTTGAGCTGAAGCCCGGATGGCGGTAGTCGACGCAGGCGTCGCGCATTCAGATTAATGGCACTGAAATCCGAAAATCCGGACGGAGCCTCGCCGATGATCCAAAAACTTCCATTTGGATCGAACCGCTCCTCGCCTTTTTGCGGATAAGCCACGCTGCAAGTGATCGCGAAAAAGAAAAGCGCCAGTCTCCAGTTTTTGACGAACATGATTCTATTTCCTCAATCGCGTCAGTAACGAACTAGTCGAATGATCTTTCGGATCGCCCACTATTGCGACCGTGCCTCCGTAAGAACGCACCACGTCGCGCTCCGGGACCGTGTCTTCAGTGTAATCGGTGCCCTTGGCGTGCACGTCCGGCTTCAACGTCAACAGTAATTGCTCAACAGTTGGTTCGTTGAAAACTGTGACGTAATCCACTGCGTCTAGCGACGCCACCAATTCTGCGCGCTCGTCTTGTGTAAGAATCGGACGACCCGGTCCTTTCTGAATCCTGACCTGTTCATCGGAATTAACACCGACAACTAACAAATCGCCCAACTCACGCGCACCTGTCAGATATCTCGTATGACCAACATGAAGAACGTCAAAACAGCCGTTTGCAAACACAATCTTGGCGCCTTCCAGGCGCGCGCGCGCAACGCGCGCTGTGAGCTCTTCACGGGTTAACACTCGACCGCTTGATGTCATAGTTCAGAGTTAACGATTGAATGCTCGAGTTCGGCAGAAGTTATCGATGCGGTGCCTCGCTTCATTACGACAAGGCCTCCGGCGTAATTCGCCAATTGCGCTGCCTCGGCAAACGATGAATCACACGAGAGTGCGAGTGTGAAAGTTGCGATTACGGTGTCGCCGGCACCGGTAACATCAACGGGTGATGCAGCACCGACAGCTTTGATGTGCAAAGGAGCGCCGCCATTTTCCAGGAGCATCATTCCCTGGCTACCGCGCGTAACAAGCAATGCTTTATATCCGAGTTTCTGTCTTAACACCTCTGCCGATTTCTCCAACTGAGGCGAACTCTCGACCTTTTCGCCAAGCAGATTCTCGACTTCGTCTTCGTTCGGTGTGGCGGAAGTAAAGCCACCGAAACTCGCAAGCCGGAACCGAGAGTCGACTAGAATCGGAATCTTTCTTTTTTCGGAGACCTCGCGCAGCAAAGCAACAACTGATTCATCCACCACTCCATAGTTATAGTCGGAGATAATCACTGCATCTGCGTCGCGGACAGCTTTCTCCAGGGCTTCGTTGACTGCTTGCCGTGTATTGCTGTCTGAAAAAGGCTGGTCTTCGTAATCGATTCGGATTACTTGCTGACGAGTCGAATGAGCTTGTCCTGCGAGTATTCGTACTTTAGTTGTTGTGTTGAAAGCTGAGGACGTAATCAACCCGCTTGCATCAACTTTTGCATTCTGGAGTTTGGCTCGCAATTCACGACCGGCTTCATCGTCGCCTAACGCAGCTAACAGCGAGACTTGAGCGCCGAGTGCGGCAAGGTTCACGGCACAGTTTGCTGCACCGCCTGGAATCGTTTGTGTTTGTTCGTGTCGAAGAATGAAAACAGGTGCTTCGCGCGACACGCGAGCGATTGAACCGTAGAGGAACTGGTCGGCAATTGCGTCGCCAACGACGACGATTTTCCGCTCAGAGAATCGGTGAACGATACTTAGCAATCGTTCCTGATTAGTTGTTTGCTCGTCGCTCAAAGCTTCACTCTATCGATCAAGAATACCGTTACATCAAGAATCATCAACGATTGTGAATCGGCTTTGCCTCTTGATGTCAGACGGTGGCTTAGTCCCGCCGGACCGATGGCTCTTTTCGCTTGGGCTCCGCCCCTGGTTCGGCCTCTGGCCCACCACGGTCAGGCGCAAAGCCCGAACGTGGGCATAGCCCTAAATCATCGGGCGGCTCGTTGCGGCGCGGCACAGCCACGCCTCACATCGGACGGCAAAGCCGTATCTTGTCATGACACTTTTGGTCGAATCATTGTTGCTTCAAGATCGATCTGACGCATTCCAGAAGATCCTCCGACACCAGATCTGGCTGATGTTTCCAACCTGCTCGCTGATACTCCCATTCGCCTCGCCCGTAGCCGCTCAGAACGAACGCCGAATGCAGTCCTGCGTTTCGTGCGAGCTCGATGTCGCTGTATCTATCGCCAACCATCCAACTCGACGCGAGGTCGATCTCAAAGTCTTTTGCCGCGCGGTCGATCAGGCCTGCCTTCGGTTTTCGACAGTCGCAGTCTAATCGATAAGGTGGTTCACCCACTGTCGGATGATGCGCGCAGTAATAGATGGCATCAAGCCTCGCCTCCGATTCAATCATCTTCCGATTCAGTTGCTGGTGGATGTCCTTTATTACATCTTCAGAGAAATAGCCGCGCGCTACGCCAGCCTGATTGGTGACGACAATAGCCAACCAACCCTTCTCGTTCAGAAGTTTTATTGCTTCGAACGCGTACGGGTAAATTTGAAAGCGCGAAGGATGGTTAACGTAACCCACCTCTTCAGAAATTGTTCCATCGCGATCGATGAACACTGCAGGGCGCTTCATACTACGCGACTGAGTCGCAGATACTCCTTACTGTTTTCGCAAAGCTGGCACGCTTCAACAGCGCCAGCGAATGTTCTAACACTTCCTCAACTGTAATCGCCGTCATGCAACGATGATCGATCGGGCAATCGCGAAGCATGCACGGTGCGCAGTCAGGTGGGTGACGCAGGATTTCAGCTTGCGACGAGAACGGACGCGTCGTCAATGGGTTCGTTGGACCAAAAATCACAAGAGTTGGCCGCCCGAGTGCCGCGGCGATATGAGCTGGACCAGTATCGTTGGTGACGACTAGATCCGATACCGAAAGAATTCCAATCAATTGCTCGAGAGTTGTCTGGCCTGTCAGCACGACTGGGGAGTTACGCATTCGACTGGTCACAGCTGAAGTAACTTCTTGTTCATCTTTCGACCCTACGAGTAGAACCTGCAGGCCGTGATCGATCAGTTCGTCAGAGACCTTCGCGAACGACTCCGCAGGCCAGCGTTTAGCTCGACTGTTGATTGATCCTGGACAAATCGCGACGACCGAACTACCCGGCGTAACGCCGGTCTGGACCAGCATGCGTCGCGCATTTTCGAGCTTGCTGTTCGGTAGTTGAAGGCTTATATCCGGTTCGCGTTCGTAGAGTGTATTTGATCCAAAGAGCGACTGTTCGAGTGCGGCGATTAAATACAGGTAATAGAAAACTTCGTGTTCGCTAGATCGCCAATCTGGTAGTGGAACCGGATGGGTTAGAAGCCGCTGGCGCGATTCGGTCGCGTATCCCAGCCGCATTGGAACGCCAGCGAAGAACGGAATCACAGCAGCTTCAAAGGCATTCTGAAATAGTACTGCGAGATCAAACTGCCGGCTCTTCACTTCACGAATTTGATTTATGACGCTGAATGCGTTCCGGCGATCGTAGACAAGCAGCTTGTCGATGAAGTCTTGACTAGTGAAGATTTCGCGGGCCCAGGGCCTGACTGCCAAAGTGATTTCTGAGTCAGGCAGGAGTCGTCGTAGCGCGCGCAGTGCCGGAATCGTCATGACTGCATCGCCTACCCAATTTGTGCCGCGAACGACAACTTTCTGAATCTTGTTAGTGCTCAAAGTATTAAGTTGAAGTTCGGGTGGCCACGGAAGGCCGCTCCCTACTACTGTTTCATTCCGTCTATATTAAGTTCCGCAATCCTTCTTCGATCGTGGTTGTTGGCTGCCACCTTAGATCGTTACGGATGTGCGATAAGTCGGAGACGTAGTTCAAAGGAACCGGAGCTGTCAGACCGGCATCCTCCTCAATTATCGGCTCTACTTGAATCATCTGACCAACGGTTCGAATTATCTCGCGCAGCGACGCTGCATTTGTGCGACCACCGCCCAGGTTATAAAGGCCAAACTGTCGTGCCGATTCAATGAACGACTCGCACGCTCGCGAAAAATCGTCAACAAAAAGAATGTCGCGTACCGGATCGATTTCTTTCGGAAGTCGAATTGGCCTGCGGTGCTTTATCGATTCGACGTAATGCGTTACAAAACCATTCTCGTTATCCGGCGTCGGTCGCGCATAAATTGCAGACGAGCGAAAGATGCAAGCGCGAACCTGTTGTTTGGCTGCGTAGTACTCAACATATTTTTCGCCCATCAGCTTAGACCACTCGAGCGCTGATTGACCGCAATAACCCGTCGGGCAACTTTCAGGCACCTCAGAGTAGTTGCTCGCATGGCTGCCATAGACGTCTTTGGTCGAGGCATAGATGAAAACAGATCCCGGTGGCATCTGCCGAATCACATTCGCAGTGCCCTGGGCGTTGGTGCGGAAACTTTCTTCAGCTGCGGTTGGATCTTTGTCGAGAAAAGCGGCCAGATGAATGACGACGTCATAATCGGCGACTCTTCGCACGTCGTATTCGTCAAGGATGTTGAGATTCGATCTGCGAGAGAAGTTGTCAGCAGAAAAGAATCTGCGGACGTGCGTGCCGAGGTATCCACTGCCACCCGTTACAAGTGTTTTCATTGTTCGAGAGGCGGGCAATACGACCACTTAGAAGAATTGCTAAACCTCAATCATTGTTCCTTTCGCAAGATCGGCGCGCGTTAGTTTGTGAAGTTTCAGAAGCGCGCTGCCATCTCCGATCGCTACCAGAAGATCGCCGCCTTGAATTTCGTAGTCGCCGCTTGGATTGAAGATTACCTGTCCGTCACTACGACGAATACTCACAATAACGATATTCAGCTCTGATCGAATGGTCGTATCTCTGAGCTTTCTTCCGCACAAGGGAGACGAATGATCGACTTCGAGTTGTTCAAAGCCGAGATCGAGCTGGTTAGCAGTTGCGGAGTCAATGAAATCACCAACGGCTGGCTTCGTTAACGCTACAGCCATGCGATGGCCACCGATTATTGTCGGAGCGACCACTCGATTTGCGCCAGCTCTGACGAGCTTTGGTTCAGCTTGTTCTTCGACAGCACGCGCAACAATATGCAGATGTGGATTTAGGTCGCGGGCTGTCAGCACGACGTATACATTGTCAGCATCGTCCGGGAGACACGCGGCAAGGCCACGCGCTTGCTCGACACCTGCTTCTCGCAAACTCTCTTCAAGCGTTGCATCCCTGACGAGAACCGTAACCCCCATTTGAGTCAGTTCGGAAACACTCTGAGGGTTACGTTCGATGACGATAAAGGTGTCGTGAGAACCGAGTAGACTCCGAACAAGATGCGAGCCCACGCGACCCGCGCCGCAGATGATAAAATGGTTTCGCAGTCGGCTCACTTTTTTTGAACGGCGACGTTGACCAAACGTTGCAAGTAACTCTGACTGAACAATCGATTGCACGGCGGAGGTCAGCGCGTATAGGACCAGACCAACGCCGAACAGCATGAAGACCGAAGCAAACGCTCGACCCGCCGTCGTCTTTGGCGTTAGATCTCCGTAGCCAACGGTCGTAACCGTTTGCACGGTTACATAAAGGCTATCAAGTATAGACCAGCCTTCAAGAGTCCGAAACGCGACGATCCCAAGAGCAAGTGCGAACAGAACTGCTACGAAAACGAACCGAAACCTCCAGCGTCTCGAAGCGAAAGGCCCGGGGCCTGAAGGTGTTAGACTCATAGCGGGGAAGCGGCATCAAAGCGTTTGCGGCAGTTGGCGGTCACGTTAGCTAATGCCGCAGATGGTGTCAAACAGTTATCGACAGAACCGTCGGCAGAATGTTACGTATACCGTTTAACTAGGGAGGACTTAGGAGCAAGGGCTCGAAAAAGCCGCGATTGACTGTCGTATGCCGGTACGCTATCCACCGAATGAGGTGCCACAGGGAAGAGTCAGTCGTGATCCCCGTACCGGTCGAATTGTTTCCTATGCTGAACCTGAGCAGGGCTTCATTCGCAGAACTGCTCGTCGTCTTCTTAGCCCGATTATCGTCATTCCAGTTGTCGTCATAGGCGCGGTCGTCCTGGGCGTTCTCATCTACTACTGGACAATCTTCTCAGCACGAATAGACAACTTGCTCGCCGGTGAAGTGTTCACTCGCTCGGCTGGGATCTATGCAGCGCCGAAGGAGGTTCACGTAAATGAATCGATCTCGCCAGAACAGTTGATCGAATATCTGAAACGTGCGGGCTATGTCGAGAAAACACAACAAGCTGATAACTCGCGCGGTCGTTATGCTCTGAACGGCGGCACTTTGGAGATAGAACCTAGCAGCGCTTCGTCTGTTGATGGCCAAAAGCAATTTCATCACGTTCGCTTGCAGTTCGCCCGTAACGGAAAATCAATCGCGTCACTAGCAGATCTCGAAGCAGGCGGTGCGATACAGCAGACTTGGATCGAGCCAGAATTGATTAGCTCTGTCACGGGTACCCAACGAGAGAAACGCAAGGTTATCGGCTTCAGCGATCTCCCTCCAAATTTGGTGAAGGCGATCACCGTCACTGAGGATCGTTCTTTCTTCGATCACTATGGAGTAAACATTCGCGGAATCATTCGAGCGTTTGTTCGTCGTTACGACACCGATCCAAATTCTCCACTGGCTCGTCAGGGTGGCTCAAGTATTACGCAGCAACTCGTGAAGAATCTGCTCCTGTCACCGGAAAAAACCCCGCAGCGTAAAGTCTCGGAAGCCTACATGTCGATCATTCTCGAGACGAGGTTGAGCAAAGAAAAGATTTTCGAGCTCTACTGCAATCAGATCTACATGGGCCAACAGGCCGGCTTCTCGATCAATGGAATGGGCGAAGCAGCGAGTGCTTATTTCAACAAGGACGTGACCACCCTCAGTCTTCCGGAATCCGCGACGCTAGCGGGTCTGATCAGAAGTCCCAACCGTTACAACCCGTATAAGAATATCGATACGGCAACGTCACGCCGGAATCAGGTACTGGATTCGATGGCTGAAACTGGTGCAATCTCGCAGGATGAAGCGAATGTGGCAAAAGCTGCGCCGCTGAAAGTTGCTCCGCTCCGCGGTCGTATCGATGTGTCGGATGCGCCGTACTTCGCTGACTACGTTCAAAATCAATTAGGCGACATGATCGCCGGCGCCGGAACTGAACATCTTCGAGTCTACACAACGATCGACATGGACTTGCAGCGTGCCGCTTATGCAGCACTGACGAAACAACTTGGTGAGTTAGATAAGGTGGAGCAAAAAAGATTCGCTCCTGGAACGTTGCAGGCTGCACTCGTGGCGATGAATGCGAAGACTGGCGAGATCGTCGCCATGGTAGGTGGACGCGATTATTCGAAGAGTCAGTTGAATCGCGCCGCCGACGCCATGCGCCAACCAGGTTCTGTGTTCAAGCCATTCGTGTACGCGACCGCTCTCAACACGGCTTACGATCCGATTCCGCGCGTGATTACTCCGGCTACTACTTACATGGACGAGCCGAAGACATTCACGTTCGATAACCAGGAGTATTCACCGGGAAACTTCGGCGACAAGTACAGTCATGCGCCGGTTACGCTCCGCGACGGCCTCGTTCACAGTTTGAATGTGGTAACTGTCGAAGTTGCTATGGAAGTAACCATCGGACGTGTGATGAGTCTTGCTGCGAAGGCGGGACTACCCAAACCTCCGCGTTCGTATCCAGCGATGGCCCTGGGTACAAGTGAGGCTACGCCACTCCAAATCGCTTCGGCTTACACCGCGTTTGCGAATCTTGGTTCACGCAGCACACCGATCGCTGTCAATCGCATAACGACCGGCGAAGGTGTGACACTTGCCGCTCCTTCAACGCAGCGCAACGAAGTTCTGAAGCCGGAAGTCGCCTACGTCATGACTTCATTTATGAAGGACGTTGTGAATCGGGGTACGGCAGCTCCGGTTCGTTCGCGGGGATTGAAGGGAGTGCTCGCCGGAAAAACCGGAACGTCGCGCGACGGATGGTTCGCTGGTTACACCCCAAACCTCGTATGCGCCGTTTGGGTCGGGTTCGATGATGGATCTCAGTTAGGGCTGACCGGTGCTAATTCAGCCTTGCCGATTTGGAGCGACTTCATGAGCGTCGCTTTAGCTGAACACCCAGACTGGGGCGGCGACTGGGAGAAGCCTGCTGGTGTTGAGGAGGTTGAGATCAATTCCAAGACTGGTGAAGTTGCAACTCCGGAAGATGTCGACAAACGAGTTGAGTTTTTCATCACCGGCACTGGTCCAAATACAGAGTCGACAACAACAGCGGAGCCGAGTCCGGGTGAGCAGGTGGAACCGTCACCCGAGGCAACGATTCCTGAGGAGCCGTTGCCGCAAGTTTCGCCCTCACCTCCCAAAGCGAAGCCAACCGCGACACCTGACGGGGCGCGTTTGGAAGGAACAATTACGTTGGATATTGATCCAACGACGGGATTGATTGCTGTTGAATCATGTCCTGTGGTCAGGACCAGGACTTACGTGTTGGGGACTGAACCGAAAAGATTTTGTGGTCCTGAGTATCACAAGCTGAAGACTGTTGATCCAGGAGGGTCACGACCACGGACGGTTGCATCACCCTCGCCGAGATAAGGCAGTCTGCTTACTGAAGCTATTTAAATCGAGGGCGTTATTGAGGAAGGATAACGCTTACTCAATTTAAAACGTCTTATCGAGCGCTGCTCGCAATGTTTCGATCGCCAACGATGCCGCGTGATGCTTTCGCGACGGCAACCCGCCGACGGCATGGAGTAGCTCAGCCTTCGTCAGTTCTAGCGCTTTCGTGATTTCCTGGCCTTGAAGCAGTTCAGTTAGAACCGAGCCACAGACGATGGTTGGTGGACATCCGTAGGCTAGAAATCTCACCTCCTTAATTCGTTCATCGTTCAACGACAATGAGAGTCGCATGCGATCGCCACACATCGGGTTTGTTTCTTCCGCCGCCGCGTCTGCTGGAGACAGTTCGCCGACATTTCGCGGATGTGCCAGGTGATCTTTGAAGGCTGCTGAGTAGGTCACGTTCTCTTTGGAGCTTTCGACGTGCTGGAAATGATCATTATCTCCCGGTAGCGGGTGGGTGCGTAGCGTGTCGACTCGCAATGGATCCAAGCTGCGCACCCACCCGCTACCGCGAGGTGGTACTGACTTCCTTCTTATTCAATGGCGACAACTCTCGTAAGCGACCAACTGCATCTCGCAACACTGCAATTGTGTAATCAACGTCTTCCGTTGTGTTGCTTTTACCGAAACTGAAACGAATCGAACCGCGCGCATCTTCAATCGAACGACCAAGCGCGCGTATTACCGGAGACGGTTCAAGCGTTCCAGAGGAACAGGCAGAACCCGTCGATACTGCAACACCCTGGAGATCCAGGTTGATCAGCAATCCCTCGCCTTCGACAAAGTGGAACGAAATGTTTGACAGATGAGGAAGACGATTCTCCCGATGTCCATTCAGATCGATCTCATCGATTGAGTCAATCACTTTTTGTTCGAACGCGTCGCGAAGTGCGGCATCGTGCGCGTTCCTTGATTTCATTTCTTCTGCGGCAAGCTTCGCGGCGACGCCAAAACCAACGATC